>Ga0070697_100000078_pt1 | contig 77882 bp, 79 predicted proteins | sample KBSK1501metaG_FD_65475 | JGI IMG/M metagenome (GOLD analysis project Ga0070697, IMG submission 65475) | Corn, switchgrass and miscanthus rhizosphere microbial communities from Kellogg Biological Station, Michigan, USA - KBS K1-50-1 metaG | ecosystem: Host-associated > Plants > Roots >...
CTGAGCATCGTCACCTGCTGGAGTGGGCTACCACGCATGCAAGAACCTCCAGGAAGAGTTGCCTGCATTCTATGGCCTGCACGACGCCAGTGAACCAACCTTTTTCAACACCCTGCTAGGAGAGGCCAGGCTCGAGCCGCTCGTACGGGAATGGCTGCTGGATCTGCAGGTAATGGGACGCAGTCCGAAAACGATCGACTGGTACCGGAAGCACATGCATGGCTACTTCCGGGAGCGCTCGGTCAGAACTCTTGATCGGCTCACTGCGGCAGAGGTGAAGGGCTACCTCGCCGCGATCCAGGCGCGAGGCCTCGCCGAGAACACCGTGCATGGTTCCTTCCAGACCATCAAGGCGATGGCCAACTGGGCGCTTCGCGAGGGCTATGACGTCGACCCTGCCCTGCTCCGGGTTCGTGCGCCCAAGGTCGCCGTGAAGGAGATGGAAACGTACAGCCAGGTGCAGCTGCAGACGCTCTTCCAAGTAGCGCCGGCCGGCTGGTCAACTCTGGCGATGCAGATCCTTCTCGGAACCGGCATGCGGCTCGGTGAACTCTGCGCTCTCGAGCTGGAGGATCTCGAGGACGACGGTGAGGCGATGTTCCTGAAGATCCGCCGTGGCAAGGGCGCCAAGTTCCGTCGTGTACCCGTCAGCCACCGGCTCCGCCGGGAGCTGCTGCGCTATGTCAATCGGATGCGCCCGGATGGCGCCCACCCGAACCTCCTGCTGCTCCGCGACGGCCGTCCGATCGACGTCGAATGCGTATCGGACCTCTTCCAGCGCCTCCGCCAGCGCATAGGCTTCCGCGTCCACGCCCACAAGTTCCGACACACCTTCGCGACGGAGTACCTCCGCAACGGCGGCGAGATCGAGCGCCTTCGCCGCATTCTCGGCCACACGACGTACGTGATGGTCATGCGGTACGTCCACCTGGACAAAGGCGACCTGTTCCGGGACTTCGACCTCCGCTCTCCCTTCTAGAAGGGACTCGCTGGGAAATCTCCGAGTGTGACAGGCAGCTGTCAAAGTGGCCTACGAGCCTTCTCGGTAGATTTCAGACCGAGGAGGTTTTGTCCGTGAATAAGAACGATTGGCGGATCTTGCAGGTGGTCAGCGCTGGAATTGCGCTCGTGGTCGCCCTCCACGGGATAACGAATAAGAAGTGGGAGCAGGCCCACACGGTTGGGACGATACTCGGCGTCGCCGGTACGATCGGGCCGGAACTCTTCGGTTAGAGACATGAGCAATGGCTGGAGGGATGATGAGCGGCTCGCCCAGGCCGCTGAGGCCTTATGGCAGTTAGCGCCCGGAGAGCCGGAGGAAATCCTCCTGTTCGGCTCCCGGGCCAGGCCCGACCCTCCGTCCAACTCTGATGCGGACTTCATGGTGATTGTCCATGGGCCCGTGGCCCGGACGGAGACGGACGCTTTCTCGAGAGCGGTGCTTCAGCTCGGTCAAGAAATGGGGCTAGAGCTCGACGTGATGTTGCGAACGTGGGATCAACTGCACGAGGAACTCGCTAGGCGTGTACCGCGAATCGCCAGACGTGCCATAGAGGGCGCCTTGCTAGTTCTGCCTCCCGATACCCTCAGCCGCTTCATTCCGATGGCAAGCAAAGCGATTCATTTTGCTCGCTTACGTTGGGTCGCCGGCGACTTCGGATTGATCGTCGCCGGTGGCAACCTGGTGCCCGCGCTGAGCTGTTTGGGTCAATACAACCCTGCCGCGAAGAGCATAGTGTACGACGACGGTATCGATGATGGTGCGGCTGCCATGGCCGTGATTCATGAGCTGTCCCATTTCGTTTTGCATCCGTTCGAGGAGAGCAGTGTTGTTCCGCCTTGCACGATCGAGGGAGACGATCACCGGGTCGTCGATAATGCCGCCGAGGCTGTGTGTGAAAGGCTATCGCTTCCCTATCGTCAATACCTGGCTTCGCGCGGCCGACACTTCCCTCTGCGAGACCAACTTGACCAGCTTGAACAGACATGTGTTCAGGCGATTTCATCGATGCTCTTAGAAGCCTACGAAGCCGTTCGCCAATTCGACCTAAGAGGTGGAAGGGCGTAGAGACGTTGTAGTGGCGGGGCTAGCACTGCTAAGGTCGCTATTCGCAAACGTTTACTGAGGCTCGGCTTCCTATTCGCCAGCGGTCAGAGGCTCTCGGTTTGGCCAGGCGGCACAGATGACGTTCCAACCGCTCCTCTGGAACTGACGGAGCGTGCGGCGCACAAGCTCCGTGATCTGGTGAGCCGCAGCTTTGGGGTCATCGGCGTCAACGGTGCCTGAGAGGCCCGGTGCCTGCGGGCTGCCCTCGACGGCGAGTACCGCGTCGATATCGAACCCGCTGTTTCGTAGGCGCCTCTCGACTTCGAGAACGACCTCATTGGTGGCGTTGGTGTCGATACCCTGGTTTCCGAACGTGATGGCGCAATCGCACTTCATGGAGCCAGAGCTTAGCCCAACCATACGCCGTCCGCGTCGGCTTCCGTTATGAGAGTCGAATCGCCTGCACTCTTGGGCATGCGCTAGCGTGGACTCCCGCCAGCGCCGCCTCGCGGTTAGGGTAGGGAACGACCGTGATCCGCTCGCCAGTGCGCGCGTTAATGATGACCGCATTCGCGTGCATGGTAGATCCCTCCGGCTGGACGATGTAGATCGGGCGGTCGTGAGCGAGGCGCAGCTGCGCGGCGCGACGCAGCAGGGCGGGTCGTACGAGGTCAGCATCCAGTGCCACGTCACACCACACGCCGACTGGGCCGCAGCTTGGACATTGGCCCAGCACTTTCGCATTCTCGTTCACCCATACCTCCGCCCAGCAATCATTGCACAGCGGCGGCGTTCCCCTCGCCTGCTCGGCTGGCGTCAGCAGGTCCCCGCATTTGCTGCATCGAGGCATGGCCGGCGCTGATTGTACCGAGCAGAACTGCTCAGGTGGGTTACAGTTGCGGATGAATATGGAGCAAGCCGGTCTGAACTCTCGCGAATGAGTAAGGATCGCAGCAGAGGACCTGGCAGAGTGTCATCCCTGAAGTCTCGCGACTCGGCCGCCATGCCGAGCTTCGACGAGGCGAAGGTCTGGGGAATCCTCGCCACTGAAAACGCGAAGGCTTTACTCGCCAGCGCGCACATGTGTGCTGATCATGGCGACCGTGGACGCGGCATTAGCCTCGCCGTGTTGGCGGTCGAAGAAGCGGCAAAGGCGCGCGCGATGTTCGGCTACGCGCGCTCGGAGCATCGGCCTGCTTTTATTCTCGACGCGGCCACGATGAAGAAGATCATCCGCGGCCCTCACCAAGTTCGCCACCTGATCGCCTGGCTGCAGGGGTCTTCCCGTGAGGCCCGCCAAGTCTCGATGTCGGAAACCCGAGATGCCGAGGGTGAGAACCGCCACGCTGCCGAGCTCGCCGCCCTGGACTGGCTCCTTGTCGCGAACACGAGCAAGAATGGTGGCTTCTACGTTGACTACCTGGGCAACGGCCATTGGTCCACGCCGCTAGCTGCGACGGATGAGCAATGGGCGATGGCCGAGGCCGTGGCTACCCCATTCGTTGCCGAGGCTGAGAACCAAGCGACGCGCTGGCGCGCCGATCCCATCCGCGGATGGTCAGAGCCACAGGGCGAAGCACCGACTTTCCCGAGAGAGCCGCGACCGACATAATCTCCAGAAGGTACACGACGGGGCCGCGGGAAGCTGCGGCAAAATTGGCTTACAGCGACTCTCTTGTTTCCAGCCCTGCCCCGGAACTGTTCAGATTTCGTGCTCAGCTTTGTTCAGGTTTCGCGCTCACCCACAACCGTATTCGGCGGACGGTCAGCGGACGGTCAGCGGACGGTCGACGGACGCTCAACGGACGGTTAGCGGACGGTTCGGCCCGCAGGATCGACCTGGCTGGGCTGAAGGGTTGAGTCAGCCAAAACGGCAGCTCAAGGGCCCCTTTTTCGCTCTCGCTGGCTGACCGCACGCTAACTGGCCAAAATCGCACGCTCGGGCGCACGCCTCCAATTCGATTTGGCGTGACCGAGCGAGCGCCATCGCACGCTGACCGCACGGCTCATCCATACGGTGTGTCCATGACAAGCACACTCGACCGACATGCCGGAAACTTCTGGCCAACTGAGCGGCGCAGCGCAGGACCCGACGCCACTGCACGGCGCCCCATGACTGGCGATGGACTGCCACGAAATTTGACCAGTTCTTGCCACCACGAACATCGGTTCGACCCTCGACCAGCGCTAACGGACGCCAACGGACGGTCGACGGACGCTCGACGGACGGTCGGGTCCCCGAGTTGTATTCAACCGCCGACCTCCCAACGGACGGTCAGCGGACGGTCCGTGAGTAGGGTGGGCGCCATGAAAGCCAAAAACTCGCCCGTGACACCCTCCGCCTCGCCGCGCGCGCTTGGATTCCCGCTCGCCTCCGCCGTCGTTGCGATGGCGCCCGACACCGACCCAACTGTTGAACGCCTTCAACGGTGGGTCACGGGCGTCAACAGTTTCCTTGGGCACGCCCAGGCCTTTCTGGTTCACGCCTTCCTTCCTACCGTGAAGCTCGCGGTCCTGACCGCCATCCTCTTCGTCGTCGCGAAGGTTGCCGGGCCCCACCTCCGCCGCCGACTCCGGCCGGTCAAATGGGCGGCCATTCGGATCGTTCCCGGCGCTCAGACCCGATACGATCCGACAGCCTGGCTTCGCTTCTATCGTGCGCTGTACGGCATGGCCGCGCCCGCTTGGAAGCGCCTGCTCTTCGGCCAATCCTGGATCGGCCTTGAGTACCGCAGCCGGGCCGGCCGCCTGACGGCCCGTTGCTGTTATCCGCGCGAGCTCGAGTGGTTGATTCGGACGGCTCTCAAGACCGCACTGCCGAACGCGGAGCTAATCCCCGAGCCAACCCCGCCCATTCCGCAGCTTCCTGCCGGCCGATCCAGGATGACGCTTTGGCGGGAATCCCTCTACCCGCTGGCTCAGGATGACCGCGGCGGGCTGGTTGCGATTGCCGCCGCGCTGGTCGAGGCGCCCGAGGGCCTGATCCAGATTGCTTTGCAGCCTGACGTGGGCTGGGAGAAATCAGCGGACCGGCGACTCCGGCAACTCGCCGGAGAGCCGCCGGCTCGAGGATTTCTGGCCGATGTCGCGGTTGGAGTGCTCGATTTCTTTGTGGAGCTGGTCCTCCCAAATCGAACCATCACGGCGCCGACTCCCGTTCCGAAAATGCGAGCCGCCGTTCCCCTGCCGCCCAGAAGCAAGGCCGCAACTCCCGCCTGGCTCGCGGAAATCCGACTCTGCGCCTGGGCGGAAACGGCCGGTGAAGCAAAGTATGCAGCCCACGCCGTCGCCTCGGCCTATCGCGCATTGGATGGAGAAAACGGCCTCCGGCCCAAGCGTGTCCGGTTGGCCGCCGGGTTCGACCGCGCGGTTGCTGAACGCGGTGCGCCAGGCGGCCGCCTGCACCTCGTCGCCGAGGAACTAGCCCAACTCTTCCACCTGCCGATTACCACAGTCCCGATGGATGCAGCTCGGGTCCGACTTGCTCCAGACCGGCGGCTGTCTGCGGATGGCAGCATCCTATGCCGCTTAGAGGGCGGGACCGGGGAACCCGCTCGAATCGCCCAGGCGGACCGCCGACACCACACGCACGTTCTCGGACCGACGGGCAGCGGCAAGAGCACGCTGCTCCTCAATCTGGCGCTTCAGGACATCGATGCCGGAATCGGAGTCGGCGTCCTCGATCCGAAGGGCGACCTCATAGCCGACCTGCTGGAGCGGATCCCAGGCCACCATCGCGATCGGGTTGTGTTGATCGATCCCTCGCAGCGCGAGCAACCGGTCGGGCTGAACGTTCTCACCTGTCCTGATCCCAATCAGCGCGAGGTTGTCTGCGATGGCATCGTCACCATCTTCAAGAAGACCTACGAGCGGTTCTGGGGTCCGCGAACCGACGACGTGCTCCGTGCGGCGCTGCTGACGCTGATGCGGGACCCGAAGGCAACGCTGTGCGAGGTGCCGCTGTTGTTACTGAACCGAACGGCACGCGCGCAACTTACCGCGGAGCTGGACGACCCGGCGGGCCTCAAGCTCTTTTGGGAGGAGTACGAGCAAATGGCTCCAGGGCAGCAGCTGCAGGTGGTCGGTCCGGTCCTGAACAAGCTCCGAAGCTTCCTGCTCCGCCCAACACTGCGCAACATCCTTGGCCAGAGCACGTCGACGGTTGATTTCCAGCGGATCATCGATAACAACTGCATCCTCCTGGTGTCCCTGTCCAAGGGATTGCTCGGCGAGGACACCAGCCAGCTCCTCGGCTCATTCATTGTCAGCCGCCTGTGGCAGGCAGCCCTGGCTCGTGCGAACCGCCTGAAGCGGGACCGGCCCGACTTCAATCTTTACCTTGACGAGTTCCATAACTATCTCCACCTGCCGCAGTCACTGGACGACATCCTCGCTGAGTCGCGCGCCTATCGCCTCAACCTGACCCTGGCCAACCAGCATCTTGGGCAGCTGCGGGAGTCGACTCAGGAAGCACTCGAGAGCAACGCCCGAACGCGTGTGGTTTTTCAGTGCGGGCAGGACGACGCCCGCCGCCTGGCGCGGCAATTCAATCCGCTGACCGACCACCAACTTCTGTCGCTGGAACGCTTCCAGGTCGCGGTGAGGCTCTGCGTCGATGGCCGGACCCAAGCGCCGTTCACGGGGATCACGGACGCTCCGGCGCCGAGCCTCGGCGACCTCAATGCCGCCGCACTCGCCAGGGGGAGCCTCGCCATCTATGGCCGGTCACGAGAGGCGGTCGAGTCCGAGATCGAGGAACGTTTAGTGTCGGTTGGAGTCCGCGGCGGCTTCAAGGAGATGGCATGAACGCCTCGACGTCGCCTTCGCGCAGTCCTTCGCAAGGGAAGTTCGCTGCCACTTCGCGCAGCACTTCATTTGTCGAGGTGAACCCCTCGTCTGATTCAAAAGTGTCGACTTCTCCGCCGGGACTGTCTTCTCAAACTTCCTACTCACGTCAAATCACGGGCCATCTCGAGCTCCGATTGCTCACCACTCGTCTGACGTCACGGGACCGCAGGCCGATCACACCTCGAGACCTTGCGATCCTGCTAGCCCTGGACCAGTACCGGTACCTCGACCGTTACCAACTCCAGGCTCTGTTCTTCGCGGGCCCACGCAGCTGCCAGTATCGACTCGAATGGCTCGTCCGCCAAGCACTGGTCAGAACCTGGCGAGTGACCATGCGACCCGGGTTCGTTCGTCGTGCGTCGATCTACTTCCTTTCGCCAAACGGGGCCAGGGCCCTCGCGGAGTCCTGCGACGCGGATCCATTGGCCTACGTCCAGCGGGCTGATCATGCGCTGACCCGCCACTACCACCTCGTCCACGATCTGCAAGCGAGTCAATTCTTCGTCGACCTGGCTACGGCATGCCGGCAGCTGCCGGACCAGGGTCTCTACCACTGGGTCGGGGAGCAGGGCGTGCGTCGCGGCTACGCCGAGGAGGAGGAGCGTGGCCCGATCGCCGACGGCTGGGGTCGGTTCCTGACCCCCGATCGAGAAGTCCTGCTCCACCTGGAGTGGGATCGTGGCAGCGAGTTGGCTAAACGCCTTCGGCTCAAACTCGGAGCCTACATTTCATACTTCGTCGACCGGCCGCGCGCCTCCCAGAACCAGGTTCTCGTGGTGGCGCCGACCGACCAACGCGAGGAGCAGGTCGTTCGCGTCGCCTTCAGCGTGCTGCCAAGGGGGCGGGAGTGCTGCCGGCTGTGGACGACAACGACCACCCGCCTTGGCACATTCGGATCCCTGGGCAACGTCTGGCGGGGGGTTGAGCGCTCGACCCCTCGGATCGCTCTCCCCTTCATGGCCGGCAGACCACGATCTTCGCGGCGCGTCGAGGACTGCATTGGGAAGCCACGATGGTGGGAGCGCCGTCCTGGCGGAGGACAGGGAGCATGAGTGGCCTTCCGGCGGCGGTCGACGGGGGCCAAACTCTGACCCCCGATCGGAGTGACCTCGTCGTGCTGATCGACCCCGATCGCCTGAAGGCGGCCTGCGTGGCTCGAGGCTGGAGCCTGTCGGAACTCGCACGGCAGGCAAAGGTGTCCCGTCCAACCGTTGCAGCGCTGCTCCGTGGGCAGGCAGTGCGCCCACGGACCGCGTGGAAGATCGGACGCGCGTTGAGCCAAGCGACCGTGCCGTCGGAGTTGCCTGGCTTACTGGAGGCGAGCTGAGCATGGACCCGCGGATCGAGGGAGCGCGGGATCTGATCTTGGCCATCTTCCGGCTAGCGGTGGCGGACTACCTCGGACTCGCCTTCAGCCACGATGGCCTAGGACCGATAAGGCGGACGCGTCGAGCACAATACATTGAACAGCCTGGGCTATTCCTCGCAAGCGCATGGAGCGCTTATCTGGCGGATCTGATCGGGCTCGACGGGTCAGCGATCTGGCGCGAGGCGAGGAAGCTCAGCGAGAGCCGTTGCGACCGGGTCAGTCGCCCGTCGATCGCCGCCTAGGAAGGTGGTTGTTTGTTCAGGTTTTCCGAGCCGTAAGTGAACAACCTGGCCAGGTTGTTATGTTATGGACTCAAATAGCCGTACTGCGATCCGCTGAGGAGTGGCGCTTTCTTCGCATCTCCGGCTTCATCTGGGGGACTTAGGCATGCCTGACGTCATCATCGAGAACCCCGTCATCAACTCGCCCTACGAGGAGCCCAGCCGGCACTTCGTCTTCGGCAAGGAGGGCATTACCAACGAGACCGCCGTCGGCAGACGCTCCAGTTCGTACTTCATCCCGATCGCAGCACCCAAGAAGAAGGGCCAGCAGCTTGCTTTCGAGACGGAGTGGACGAAGGATCGGTTAGAAGAGAACGCCTTCATCAACCGAGTCCGCGAACAGGTGGCTCTATGGCGACAGGGCGGCTTTCAAGGTGTTACGCCTGTTACGCGGTCGCTCATCGAGTACTGGCAGAATCCCGATCGATATCGGCGTTTGTTCTTCTGCCAGATCGAGGCGGCCCAGACCGCCATCTTCCTGACAGAGGTCGCCAGTCGCTACGGGGCGCCCTGGATCGAAAATCAGCTGCTCGATGCGAACCGGACCTACAGCCAGTCGCTGTCTCGGATTGCTTTCAAGGTCGCGACGGGCGGAGGCAAAACGGTCGTGATGGGCATGCTCATCGCGTGGCAGGCACTCAACAAAATCGCGAATTCGAAGGATGCCCGCTTTTCAGACACGTTCCTCCTCGTAACGCCCGGGATCACAATTCGAGACCGCCTGCGCGTTCTTCTCCCGAACGATCCGGCGACCTACTACCGCGAGATGGACATCGTCCCGCCAGACCAGATGGAAGCACTGCAGCAGGCCAACCTCATGATTACGAACTATCACGCCTTCATCCTCCGCGAAAAGGGGGACGCAGCCAGGCTGACGAAGCAGATCCTCACGGGCGGAAATGGCAAAGGAGCGTTCATCGAGTCGGCCGACGAGATGGTGCGGCGGGTATGCCGCGACTTTGGCAACAAGAAGAACATCATCGTGCTCAACGACGAGGCCCACCATTGCTATCGTCGGAAGCCAGGTGCTGAAGGCGAGCGGCTCAGTCTCGAAGAGCGACGTGAAGCCGCCGAGAACGCGCGGGCGGCTGAGGTCTGGATCTCCGGTCTGGAGGCGATCAAAGGAAAGATTGGGATCAAAGCGGTCTATGACTTGTCCGCTACGCCGTTTTTCCTGCGAGGCTCAGGATACCCGGAGGGGACGCTGTTCCCCTGGGTCGTATCGGACTTCGGCCTGATCGACGCGATTGAGTCCGGCATCGTCAAGGTTCCGCGTGTGCCAGTCAGCGACAACCGGCTCATGGGTGACCTTCCGACGTACCGAGACCTCTGGCTTCGCATCAAGACGGAGCTTCCAAAGAAGGGCAGGACCGCGGAGGCAGAGGTGAAGACGGTTGAGCCGAAGCTGCCCATCGATCTCGAGAGCGCGTTGCAGAGCCTGTATGGCAACTACGAGGAATCGGCGTCGAGCTGGGAGCAGGCAGGTTTCGATGTGCCCCCAGTGTTTATCGTGGTCTGCAGTAACACCCGAGTCTCGAAGCTCGTCTATGACTACGTCGCTGGGTGGGAGAGGACGCTATCCGATGGTTCGACCCGCGTCGTACCGGGCAAGCTGCGCCTGTTCAGCAATGAGAAGGATGGGGGCTGGAGCGTGCGCCCGAGGACAATCCTGGTAGACAGCGTCCAGCTGGAGTCGGGGGAGGCAATGAGCGCAGATTTCAAGAAAATCGCCGCGAACCAGATCGCCGAGGTCAAGGCGGAGTACCGAACCCGCTTCCCGGGTCGCGATCCCGAAGAGTTGACGGACGAAGACCTCCTGCGCGAGGTTATGAACACGGTAGGGAAGGCGGGCAAACTCGGAGAAAAGGTTCGTTGTGTGGTTTCCGTCTCCATGCTGACCGAGGGTTGGGATGCGAATACTGTGACTCACATCCTCGGCGTCCGAGCGTTCGGCACTCAGTTGCTTTGCGAGCAGGTAGTGGGTCGCGGCCTCCGGCGATCCAGCTACATCGCCGATGATGATGGAAGGCTCAGGCCCGAATATGCTGAGGTCTACGGAGTGCCCTTCTCGTTTATCCCAACGGCGGGTTCGACGCCGACACCAAAGCTGCCGATCATGCCTACGCGCGTGCGAGCTCTGCCTGAACGTTCGAGCTTTGAGATTCGGTTCCCGCTGCTGAGCGGCTACCGATACGAGGTTCCTGGCGAGCAGTTGCAGGCGAGGTTCGGGGCCGACTCCAAGATGTCGTTGAGCGCGCGCGATGTTGTCACCAAGGTTGAGCTCGATCCGATCGTCGGAGAGTCGAGCATCCACACGCTGGACGCCCTTCGAGAGTGCCGAATGCAAGAGGTAATTTTCCTACTTGCCAAGCGAACGCTCGAGATGAACTTCACCGACCCGGAGGGGAATCCGAAGGTCTGGCTCTTCCCGCAGCTCGTTCAGATCGCCCGACGGTGGCTGGATCAATGCCTGACATGTTCGAGCGAGGCGTTCCCGCAGCTTCTGATGCTGGCCCAGTTTTCATACCGTGCGGCGGAACACATCTATGCGGGCATCATCGCGGCCAGCGCCGACGCGCCTGTCCTGAAAGGCATCCTACGGGTCTCCGACCCGGTCGGAACAACTGCTGTGGTCGACTTTGACACGATCAAAGACGTCTACCCGACGGTGAAGAGCCATGTCAACTACGTGGCAGCCCACACCAACTCATGGGAGCAGAAGCTTGCGCAGACGCTTGAGGATATGCCGGAAGTGATCAGCTACGTGAAGAACGAAGGGCTCCGGTTCACGATTCCCTACACCATCGAGGGCAAGTCCGCGAATTATCTGCCGGACTTCATCGCGCGGGTCGATATCGGCGCAGCGGAGCCGGTCAACCTGATTATCGAGGTCACGGGCCAGAAGCGAAAGGAGAAGGAGGCGAAGGCAAGCACGGCGGGCAACCTGTGGGTGCCCGCCGTCAACAACAACGGCGGCTTCGGCAAATGGGCCTACCTCGAGATCACCGATCCGTGGTTCGCGGCCGACGCTATCCGCGAATCGCTGAAGTTAGGAGTGCCGACAGGTGGCTAAAGGGGAAAAGGGCCGCCGGGTGCCGGTCGACGCTGTCGTCCACAAGAGGGCGAAGAGAACGAACATCCCCACCGCCGAGTTGGGTTCGTTCATCGCCAGGGACGAAGCCGCTCCGAAGAGAGTCTTGTACCCACGGGATCCGTCTCTCGATCCCCAGTTGGTCTGGAAGGGCAAGGACGAACAGGATTCGAGACCTCTGGAGGTGCCGGCGGTCCCGATCTACATTCAGGAGAAGATCTCGCCTCAGGCTCTGATCGCGAACCTGAAGTCCGAGCAGCGTAGGAATGACGATCAGCCGGAGCTGTTTGCTGAGTTCAACGGCTTGGAGTTCGACAAGCTCGTGGACTTCTACAAGCACTCGCAAAGCTGGACTAACCGCCTGATCCTTGGCGACTCACTCCTTGTGATGACGTCTCTGGCAGAGAAGGAGGGCTTGAAGGGCAAGGTCCAAATGATCTATATCGACCCGCCCTATGGAATCCAGTTCAAGTCGAACTGGCAGGTTTCAACCCGAAGTCGTGACGTGAAGGACGGAAACGCTCATGACCTTTCTAGACAACCGGAACAGATCCATGCATTCCGAGACACCTGGACGCTGAGAATCCACTCGTATCTCGCATATATGCGCGATCGCCTGGTTGCGTGCAGGGAGTTGCTCGCCCCCTCCGGATCAGTATTCGTGCAGATTGGCGACGAGAATGTGCATCTCGTTCGAAGTCTGATGGATGAGGTTTTCGGTGCTGAGAACTTCGTAAGCCTCATATCGTTCCGAAAAACCGGCGGAACGACGGGCAAGGCTCTGCCGGGTACTGCGGACTACATCCTCTGGTTCGGAAAGACGGACGCCCTCAAGTACCGTCAGCTTTACCGCCTCCGAGAGGTAGACAGCTCCGATTATGATCTGGTCGAGTTGGCCGACGGCACGCGTCGTCGGATATCGCCCAACGACAGAGATGCGGATAGCGGAGAGCTAAGAGGGCGTCGCCTTCAACTCACAATCTTGACTTCGCCCCGCATTCGGGAAGGTCGGACCGGATTCTTCCCGATTGAGTTCGGCGGGAAGACATACCTGCCGACTGCGGGCGAGTGGAAGACAAACCGGGCGGGAATCGGGCGACTATTGGCAGCTAATCGGATCGATCGCGTTGGCGAAACCCTTCGCTATGTGAGGTACGCTGACGATTTTCCAGCTAGCCCCCTGACCAACGTTTGGGCTGACGTGGGGGGCGCTTCCGATCCCGTCTACGTGGTTCAGACAAACACGAAAATTGTCGAGCGCTGTCTCCTCATGTGCACCGACCCCGGCGAACTGGTTTTGGATCCGACATGCGGGAGTGGAACAACTGCTTTTGTCGCTGAGCAATGGGGTCGGCGTTGGATTACTGCCGACACAAGCCGAGTTGCGCTCGCGCTTACCCGCACGCGCTTGATGGCCGGTCGATATCCCTATTACGTCCTTGCAGATTCTGCGGAGGCCGACGTAAGCAAGGGATTCATTTATGACCAACTCCCCCATGTCACCCTCAAGTCGATCGCAAATAACCCCGATATTAAGGACGGGATGAGCCGCGAAGAGGTCAGCGCGGCAATACGCCGCCATACCGAACACGAGACACTCTTCGATAAGCCTCACGTCGACTCCCGCATCGTACGTGTATCTGGTCCGTTCTCAGTGGAGAGCCTCTCCCCACACCGCATCGTGGACCCGACGCGGCAGAGGTCCACAGCAGGAGCCGAAGGGCCGGACGGACGGTTCGAACAGGTCATTCTGGAGAACTTGAAGGCTGCGGGTGTACAGAACACGGTCAAGAATGAGCGGCTGACGTTCGACTCGCTCGAGCCGTGGTCCGGCGTGTATGTCAACGCCGTCGGTGAGTACACCGAAAATGGGAGGGTCAAACGGGCAGCGATCTCCATCGGGCCCGAGCATGGGACGGTCGGGCTCGAGCTGGTTCGGGAAGCTGCTAAGGAGGCTGCGAAGTTCTTCGACATCCTGATCATCTGCGGCTTCGCCTTCGAAGCGAGGGTGGGAGAAGAAGCCAGTCACCTCGGCCGCCTGACCATCCTACGAGCTGCCATGAATCCTGACCTTGCTATGGATGGCGACCTACTGAAAAAGACGGGATCGGCCAACTTGTTCGTGGTCTTTGGCGAACCGGACATCGAGATTCGCCGGTTGCCCGAGGACAAAATCCAGGTCGAGATCAGAGGGCTCGACGTGTACGACCCGACCACCGGCGAGATTCGGAGCCACTCGACAGCCGACATTGCCTGCTGGTTCGTCGACACCGACTACAACGAGGAGAGTTTCTTCGTCCGTCACGCCTACTTCCTCGGCGCTGGCGATCCGTACGAACAGCTCAAGCGAGCGCTCCATGCCGAAATCGACGAAGGGGTTTGGTCCAGTCTCTACTCAACCGTCAGCCGCCCGTTCGCGCTGCCGAAGACAGGCAGGATCGCCGTTAAGGTCATCAACCACTACGGCGACGAGGTTATGAAGGTGTACGGACTGGACTAAAGCTGGCAGGAGCCACCCGCCTAGAGGTCGTGGTGCTGCGGTATTCCGGGCAAGCTCCCCGTGAGCACAATCTGACCGTTCACGCTCTGACTGGAAAGGGTGATGACCAAGGCTTGCCTTCGCCGAGGCGCCGAATTGCTTCCGCATAGGCTGATGCACGGGTGGTTAAGAATGTTGAGTAACCTCCGTCCGCGAGAGTGGCGTAGTCAAGCGCGTGGGTCGCCAACCTATGGCGCAATGCAGCGTCCCCCAACAAGGCCTCATCCGCTCGCTTTGCGAGGTATTCAGCCGGAGGCGAATCAGAGATCGTGCGGTTGGTCCTCCAAGTGAGCAGCGCGCAGTTGAGCGCCAGGTCAGGATTCGCAGTTCCGTCCACACGCTTCAGAAGGGCGATCGGGAACAGATGATGGTATTCACGCCGCCGTACGTTGCTGGGTGTGATTTCCGCTCCATCCGCAATGTCGAGTGCGCCACCCTGGAATGACAGCAGTAGAATTGCGCGTCCCAGGCGATCGCGCTTTCGAGGCCAACCAGCGGCCATGAGTTGATCCGGGCTTGGTAATTCGTCCCCGAATATCGGTGCCTCCGAGGATCGCGCGCCGATCTGGATAGCCTTCGCCAGTTCACGATAGTCCTGCAGAGACGAGGTCGCGGCGGACGATTCGTACCGCGCCGTGAAGAACGCATGCCAAAGGTACTGGCGGATCAACACTCTCGCGTTCCCAAGCTGGTCGGGGCCACTCGGGGCGTGCGCCCAGAGCGCCAAGAGCACCGGTAAGGGCACGACAGATGGCAGCCGGTCGGCATCAAAGACGCGCTCCTGTTCAAGAAACTCGACCATCCGGCGGGCGCCCTCAACCAGGATCGGCCACGTCGCATCAAGTTTGGTCCAGTCAATGCTGAAGTAGCCACTTTGGTTGGGTACACGATCCTGGAGGAGAGCGAGCCCATTTAGGAGCAGGTTTGGGGGCTCGACATACCGCTCGATTGCTGGCACCTGTTGGACGAGTTCGTCAACGCGGTCGTGTAGCGAGTGTCCCAGCTCGCCTTCGACCTGAGCCACGATGACGTCAAACGCTGTGAGTGATACCGAGCTGGTGTTGATCTTTACGAAGACGTCCAGCACAACGTCGCGTTCCGTATCCGGTGGTAGGGAGATCAACGGGAAGTTGTAGTGGGCCACCTGCTCACGCAACTTCCCGATTAGCCGATCGAGGTCTCGAGCGCGCACGGCATCACCTTCGGTCGCTTGATCGATCCACTCGCTTGCGGCAACCTCGCCGCTGGCACCTGGACGGAGCAGGCGAACGGGTATGAGCCTCCGCTCGAGAGTCTCCTTAGCCCTGTTCGCCCATAGTGGGAACTTGCGCCCGTCGCTGGCGACCCAGCGAGCCTGGTGGACGACCCGATGGGAACGCCCGGGTTCAGGGGAGCGGTCGAGCGAAACATGGAAGGTACCGTCTTCGTAGCTGTCGGCCAGGCTGCGCCAGAACGCCGTGAGTCGCTGTTGACCGTCAAGAAGCAGTTCCGTGATAACTCCCCGCCCGCTGGGGGCCGACTCGAGCTGTCGGGTCTTGAAGGTTGGATTTCCGGCTACCTGGAGCACGGTTGCGGCTCCACAGGGCAAGTCATCAAGAACCGTCTCCAGCAGGTCCGCCACCGGTCGGGGACCCCAAGCCTCGAACCGCTGGAATCGAGGCAGTTGGAGACGTCCCTGTTCAATCGCAGCGATCCAGTCCTCGATTGATCTGTCGTCCGCTTTCATCTCCGGCCCCCAGTCGCCTCAGCAGGCCTAACCACGGTAGCAAGAGGTCTTAGGGACACATGCGAAGGATCAGCCACGATTGACTCCCGGCACTCGAAGCCCGACCGCGCCGAACAGCTCCGCCTTGGTTAGGCTCTGGCGGACATCGATGCCCACGCCCTCAACGATTTGGTCGAAGAGAATCTGCTTTTCTGTAAGGATTTCGCGGATGCGCTGCTCGATCGAATCCTCGATGGTATAGGCATAAACGTGTACGGGACGAGTCTGACCAATACGATGGCTGCGGTCACTGGCTTGGTTCTCGACCGCTGGGTTCCACCATCGGTCGAAATGGAAGACGTATGAGGCATCCTCGAGATTTAGGCCTTGGCCACCGGCTCGCAACGACAAGATCATCACGCGGTGGCTCTCGTCGTGCCTGAACTCACGTACCAGTCTGTCGCGCTCCGCGCTCGAGAGGGCCCCCGTGTACATGAGAGGATTGAATCGCACGAGCCGTCGAGCGATAGCAGCAGCGCCGAACTGAGAGTCGGTGAATTGCGAAAATACGAGCGCTCGCTCATCCGCATTCTGAAGCTCTTCGAGACGTTCCTCAAGATCGTCCGCCTTCACGGAGTCGCCCGTCTCGGGCGCGAAATTGCAGATCTGCTTCAGGCGCAAAATCAGCTCGAGAACGTTCGTGATGGTGATGGCGGGGCCCAGCTGCCGAAGGCGAACGATGCCTTGGCGCTCGGCACGCTCGTACACACGACGCTGGCTTTCTGACATATCGAGTAGTAAGTCGGTGGACAGCTTCGGCGGCAGGTCCTTGAGCACCTCGATCTTCCGTCTTCTCAGCTGAGTCTCACGCAGATGGCCTCGGAGCGCGGGACTTGGGTGGATGGATTCCGGCGTCGACCCGGGAAGCCTGGGCCTAACGAACTCGAGAATCGAGGCAAGATCATCGATTCGGTTTTCAAGAGGGGTGCCGGTGAGCACCCAGGCTCTGCGCCTAAGAACCCGTTTCGTGGCGCGCGACACATCCGCCTCCGGATTCTTGATCTTTTGCGCCTCGTCAAGGACAACCAAGTCCCACAGCAACTTCCCGACCAGGTTTGCATCCGATCGGAGCGTCTCGTGGCTAACCAAGTGGGCGTGCGCTGGAGTCCGCCACTGAACAACGCGGTCCTCTGGCCGACCCCGAACGGGTGAGAGTCGGAGCTCAGGTGCCCAGAAGTCGAATTGTTGACGCCACTGCCCAAAGACACTAGCGGGGACAGCGATGAGGCAGTTGGAGATGTCCCCTCGCATCCAGAGAAGCCGGATGGCTCCGATTGCCTGGACAGTCTTCCCAAGGCCCATCTCGTCGGCAAGCAACAGCGCCTCGCGATCGACAAGGAGCCTTACGCCATCGAGCTGATATGGCATAAGTGGATGCGGCCAGTCGAGAGGACCCCCAACCTTGAGGGCCATTTCGAGAGGCGGCGAGAGCACGGCTCGTAGCGCCTTGGAGTCTGGTAGCGTTGCCCTCCCGGCTGCGGTATCCAAATCCACGGTTGCCACGCTCTCCGACCGCGGGAAAGCCGGCACGTACGTTTGCGAATGAGGTTGAGGTCTCAACCACAAAGACCGTGTTGAGAGCACGAGCGGCTGCACGACTTTGACGATGCCAGAAGTCACGATTGCATAATCGCTGTCCGATTCCGCTCGCCCAGACTGGACGATGCGTGCCATGTCAGTCGTGGCTCGCCAGTTGTTCCTCGATGCCGGCGGTGACACGATCGAACGGTTCAAGGAGAAGCCCACGCGATGCGAGAGCATCAACCAGTCGGCGAACCGGGGAGTGAGTGGAGGGCGCGCGCGGGCGCCAAGCTAGACGAATAGGCTCTCCCCGGTACGATATCTCCTCAACCACGTCTTCAGGGTCAACTTCATCGTTGGTTCGCGCCAAGCGACACACGGGGATCTGGACACGAAGCTCATCGGACAGCAACTGCGTAGGGATCTCCGCCGCAAGGCACATGAGCACAATTGGCGTCCGCTGAGCTGCTTCGAAAACGCTGGCGGCTAGAACTCGGGTCGCGGCCAGCTCGACCCCATCCGAGGACCAGAGTGATCCAGTCGGCCTTTCAAGACGGCTGTAGGTAAACTCCAATGGCTCACCGCGTCCGTTGACCTGAAGCAGGCCTCCGAACCTGTCGAGATCGGTATCACCCGCCCTAATCCTGAAGAAGGCCGCGGCACCGCCGGCCTCCATCTCTGCCGCGTTGCGGAAGGGAACCGGCATGCTCACCGCTCAGGCGTCGTCTGGCTCGTCGGGTTCCGAACTCTGTTCGAGCTCGGGTCGTTCCTCGAAGTTCGGTACGAAGGTCTCGGTTTGTATGTCGGGGGTGTAGGACGGATCCAGGCGCCTGAGGTCCCATCCTGTGATCCAGGACCGAACGTACTCGCGCATACGGCGCGAACGCTCCTTCACATTCGGGGTGCCATCAGCGGGCGTCCAATCGAACGCCTTCGTGTACAGCTCGCGAACACGGGCATGGGTGGCAACTAAAGCGTCCGCTCCTTGCGGCTCCAGATCCAGCCGCCGTCTGGCAGCGCGGAGGACGTTCATGCCAGCCTCAGCAGGAGCGACTAGGCTCGGATACCTGTCCCGCATCTTCTGGGGCACCACCTCGTGATCGCGTCGCTCTTCAAAGACAATGGAATCCAGATCGTTGCTCACGGCGGCGACAACGTAGACCCCAGGGAGGTGCTCGGCTGGAAGCTCGCCGAGAAGGACCGCGAGGGTGCCGTATGAGCGAGCGCGACCCTGGAGCGGGAAGCTCGCGATGAGCTCGACCTCATCTAGGAGGATCACCCACCCTGCGTAGCCTGCCCCGGCAAGCAGTTTGGCAATGAAGCGGAAGCGCGGGTAGGCGAGCTCCGCCTGCTTGCGACCTTTCAGCGTTTCCGGTGCTGCGCCAACCTCGCGCAAAGCACGCTTGACATCGGCAACCTTGATTCGGTCCCCACCCCAAAAGGAAACGAGCCTCTCTTCCAATTCGCGGTGCTTTGTTCGCTTGAATAGTTCGAGCGTCGATCGAAAGAGCGGCTCGAAACCAGACTTGGGCTCTTGGACGGCCTTATACATGCTGGCGAAATTGGCGCTTTCAGGATTCAGCTTCTGGACAACTTCTTCCAAGCCTCCCGTGATGTCGGGCAGGCGCAGAGACTGGATGGCGGCCTTGAAGACTTTGTGCGGGTCGCCAAGCGGCGCTTCTTTACTGATGACGACTTTGCTGCAGGCGAACCGCTGCTCAAGGGCGAGGTGTTGCAGCCATTCAAGAAGGTGGGACTTGCCCGTGCCGAAATCGCCACCGACCAGAAGCCCCGGGATCTGGCGGCCTGCGGATGTCTCGACCTCAACCTGGCTCAGAGCACCGACAAACCGATCCTGTATCAGCTTCTGGTCAGTTCCGAGGTCACGCACCGCGTCCCGGTTCGGCACGCCCGCGCGTAGGGCCTCGACGGCGCGGCGGGCGGTTAGATTCATCGGATCGCTACCGGCGCATCAGTTGCGATCCGCACCATGGGCGAGAGCGGGTTTGCCCTGCGACGGTCCCGAACATCATCTACGAGCCGGGTTTCCAGCGCCGGATAGACGCGCATTCCACGGTTGTCGTCGGTGATGAACTCTGGTCCGGCCAGAAAGATCAGAAGGACGCCCGACAGCTCGTCGGTCGCGTCGATGAATTGACGCATCATTTCATAGGCGTCGCTAATGGCCGCCTTGGTGGCCGCCCGGGGCTTCGGATTTTCCGGTGTTGGCTCGGCTTTGGCAGCGGAGTAGCCGCTTACGTCCGCTACTACCACCAGCCCGGCTTTGCCGACGAGCCGGAGCCAGTTGGCCGTCGAGCCCAACATGGCCCGTGCGTTGTGTCGGTTAACCTTCTGGAAGATGAGGTGCTGCGTCAGGCCGCTCACCCGGACCAGGTCACCGGTGAGCCACCCGCGCGCTTCGTCGGCCCGCTCTCTAGTAATGTCGTCGTCATCGACCTCTGAGTTACAGAGCAGCGACATCGCGACGCGAAAGTTGCGCACCATGCCTGCATCCTTCAAGACCTTGGCGTTAAGCAGCTGCATGGCGTTGAAGCGGACCTGGGCAGCATCCAGATTATTGGCAGCAGCAATCGCCCCTGCGCGTAGGTCACCGTCTGGCAGGGCGTAGCCGGCCTGCGCCATCAACTGTCGCATGAACCCACGTGCAAGGAGCTGCCATTCAATCTGCTTCGCAATCTGGTGGAACATCTTGTCAATGAGGTGCACCCTGTCAGCAAAGCTGCCCGCCATAACAGCGACGTAGCCGTTACGCTGGCCGACCTCAATCAAAGCAGATGCGAGTGAACCGAGCTGAGCGGGAGACGCGACCGCGACCTTAACAGCCGCTCCGCCCTTCCGAATGAATTCGCTCAAGTAGTCGTCTTCGATGACCGAGAGCCATTGCTGCTGCTCGAGGAGCAGGTCGCTCACTTCGTCACTTCCGCGAACCGGATCGACGAGTAAAGTTTCTCCTCGCCAGACTCGGTGATGAACCTCGTGCCACGGCCGCCACGAGCGGACGTACTGGCGGGGAGGTCCAAGCGGCGACCGGACTTTGTCACATGCGGTCCATTGCGATCTAGGCGGTAGATGTCTGCCACAAAGTCCAACTGTGTGTACTGCTTTTCGGTACCAGGAAGAAGCGTTAGTAGCTCATGAACATCAGCTATCGGAACAGCTTTTCCGGTCTCTCCATGCGTGAGTCGCAAGTAGGCTTTTTCGATCATTTGCAGAACCGGCCCTAGGTTCTCCTTCACCGGATGGGACCTGGCTTCTTGGAGCGTCCGAACAAGACGGGAAGGCCGGAGCTCGCGGTGGACCTTTTTGCCCAGCCTAAGAGACACGTCACGCGCATCGACTTTGACAATCAGCGGATAGCTAAACAGTTGACCGTCGACGACCCGTACATTGGCTAGCCCGGAGTCATTAGCCAGCCGTCGGACCTCGGCTAAGTAGTCCTCACTTGAAAGATGTGTTTCTACTGGAAAGGACCATGAATGTTCCGCCTCTACGGCCCGATCAGCGAAGCCTCTCGCAGCCTCACCTCCGGCCGCGAGGAGCTTTGGAAGTTCCTTCAGACGACCCTTGCGGGCGGCGTCCAGTGCGTTACGCAAGGCGGCAGAAGCTTGTTTCAGAGAGCGTTCGGCGACTTCGAGACGCGCCTCCAGCTCCGCGAGGCTGGTCTCTAACTCCTGGCCTTGGGTCCGATGTCGCGCGGCTCGTTCGTCCATGCGCGTCGATATAGATTAAGCCGAGCGTGGAGGCGCCGGGCAAAGATGAAGCCCTGGCTGCGCCTGTGCAGAAAACCTTCGCTCTGCTGACCGCGGCTAGTCTGCCAAGCGATTTATATAGCTGATACTGGCTAAAACGGCTAGGAGCAGATATACTTTCCGCGATGGCCAAGCCAGACCCTACCTACCTCCCCCGGAGCCTTTCGAAGCGCGAAGCAGAATTGATTGGCTGGCTAGAGGCTGAACGGCGTCGGGTTATCAGTTCAAGGGAAGTTGCCGACTATTTCCAGTGGTCGTCACCGACCGTCTGGAGTCTCATGTCTGGTCTCGCCCGCAAGGGATGGCTCAAACGAATGGAACAAGGTCGCTATGAGGTCTTGCTGGCAGAATCCGCTGGCTTTGGTCCGCCTGACCCCTGGCCGGCCCTCGCGCAGTGGTCACCGCCTTACTACGTCGGTTTCCGTTCGGCTGCTTATGAACTGGGCCTCACTCCCGATCGCCCATCACGGATTCAAGTTCCGGTTCCGATCGGGGTCACCCGACCCATTGCCTGGGAGAAGCTTCCGATCCAGCTAATTCATCTCCGAGATTTTTCGGCCGACGGGGCGGCGCTGACAAAGGTGGGGGACTGGACTATCCGGATGGCAAGTAGGGAAAAGGTTTTGCTGGACGGCGCCGCAATTCTTCCTCGGATCGGCGGCGCTATCGAGCTAGCTCGGATCGTCGCGCGAGTTCAGCCGACAGCAGATTGGCGCTCACTAGTGAAGCTGGCTGAGTCGATCTCGCGCGGCAGGGTTGCTTTGAGACGCGTTGGGGCAATATTGACGCGCCTCGGGATGGAGACACCCCCGGAACTGGCGGCGGTGGCTCGGGGTGGAAGCCGAGTGTTACTTGGCCAAACCAGTATGTACGGCACGACGGGTCCCGTCATCAAGCCGTGGAACGTCGTCGACAACGTTGGCGAAAAATTGCTCGGCGACGTGGGTCGCTGATGGTTCCCAGGGCGATCGTACGACAGTTTGCGGCTGGACAGCAGATCGCTCCCGACGTCGCCGACCAAGAGATCGTCCTCGTGTACGCCCTCGCACTGCTCAACGAAGGAGGGCTCACCGGTGTTCTTGCTGGTGGTGCGACCGGTCCACTGCTTTTCAAGGGCGGCACGGCGCTCCGCAAATGTGTGTTTGGGAGCACCGGCCGGTTTTCGGTGGACATCGACTTTGACGCCGAACGAAGAAATGGCTATGAAGTCGAAATCGAGAGGCTGCTGCAGCAGCGGAGTCCGTACCACGGGGTCGACTTCGCGATCCAGGACTTCCGTTACTCGCAAGATGGAAACTTCAGTGCCACGATCAACTACAGCCACGGCCATGGCGGCGGCAGATTTGAGCTGCAGATCAGCTATCGAGAAACAGGAATTCTTGTTCCACGCCGGCTCTGGCTTGCCGAACAATCTTATTTCCGCCAACTTGACGTGCCGTTGCCGGAGTTGTGGGGGCTCGACGCCTACGAGATGATCGGAGAAAAGCTGATGGCTTGTAATCGCAGAGTTGGTGGAAGTGGCAAAGATCCCTATGACTTGTACTTATGGGCCGGGCGACCGTTCTCGGAGGAACTTGTTCGTCGGATGGCAGTCCTAAAATGCTGGGCGGACCGCCAGCGCCCATTCGATGCCGCCAGATTTCTCGAATCTGTGCTTCCCGGCAACTTCCATTGGGACGACGTTCAACCGCTCATCCCGCGCGGACGCGAGGCGAACCGTGATGCAATCTGCCGAAGGGTGCGAGAACGCTTCGCGTTCCTTGCTGCCGGATCTGCGCGGGAGTTGCAAATACTCGGCGATTATCTGGCGCATCGGGAACTTCGCCTCTTCCGAACGCTTTGCGAAGAAGCCAGAGCCTGGGCCGAGAGCGCGATCCGGTAGCTGGATAGTTTTGCGCTCGAAAACTTGGTATTCGGGCGGGATGCGAGGTTCCAAAAGCGAGCCGGGCCGGCCTCGCCTTCGACCGAAGGCCGGCCTGAGCTCAACGGCCAACGCGGTTAGATTTTCTCCAGCTCTGCGCGCCGCTGCTCGTACCACGCTAGCCACGGCGGATGCTGCTCATCGGGTCGCCAGACGTCGGCGTCGACCTTGAATGGCACGAACCGATATGCATTGCCAAGCTGGTCCTGGCAGAATGCGACGCGCATCGATGATCCGCCTGGCGGCACGTGCTCTCCAGCCGCGGCCTCTTGCCCAATGATTTCGGTGCTTGGAACATTCCAGCCCCGCGGTTCTACGCGTACTGTTTCCGCTCCTGGATCGTGCGTCGACTCATTAGGGCTGAGGTCGAACAGGATCGTGCTGCGGACTTTGATCATGACGTTGGGCCAAAACGCGACGCAGAGACAGTGAAGGGCTGGCCCTCTACCGAAGTTCGCGCAATATAGTCGTGGGCTCGGGTTGTCCTGAACAATGCCGTTGGCAAGAGTCGCCTCCGTGATCCTCCATGAGAGATAGGGGCGGTAGGCGAGCTCGCGATCGCGACGGACCTCATCGATCATCTTTGTAGCCGCGGTAGCCTCCTCGCGCGTCGCCTGAGCCTCGTCTTGAGTGGCGGCCGCCGCTGCCTCAGTCGCTGCAGCCGCGCGTTTCGTGGCGTCCGCTGCAAGCTTGGTGGCCGCAGCCATGCGCAGCGTCATGATGCCGACAAAGACGCTTGCGCCAAGGGCCAGGGCGGCAACGACGGCGAGAGCAATCGTCGCCCACGCGGTGACATCTGTTCCAGAGAGTCCGAAAATCGTGTCGGGGCTCGGTGTCGTTCCGACTATGGCGAGAATGCTCATCCCTTGTCTTCCTGCGATCCTGCGGGTGACTCCTGAGTTTCACGGCGGTCGACCGCACCAAATAGGTCAGCTACAGGTTCGCCCAGTTCGCGCCGGACCACGTCGGCGAATTCCTTTCGGAGGACCCCAACCCTTGAAAGCGCCTTCCGAAACGATTGCTCCTGCTCTTTTGTCAACGGCTGACCCAGGAACCGGCGAAGAAGCCAAGGAATCGCCAGACCTTCGGCCGTCGCTGTGCTCATGGCTGGTTTCGTCGCCTCAAGGACTCGGTTAGCTGCAGCGATGGCCTGGCTGCTACCAGCAAGCCATACGGCCGACCACGCGTCGATTAGAAGTGGCTGCAACGACTCACGGTTTACCCGGTGAATCCACTCGAGCGGGTCGTCAATGCGTACCTGCGGTCGTAAGCTGGCCGCCAGCCGCCGAATAGTGTCCAGCTCGCTCGCGAGAGTGATGAACTGCGCGGATGCCGTTAAGAACTTGCTGTATGCGTCTCGGCGCTCTTGTCGGTGCTGCTCTTCACTCGCGTTGTGCTGGCGCAGGACCTCGACGCCGAACACTGCAACTGCCGTCAGCAGAGACGCCCCCAGGGCAGCAACGACCGGGACCCACACCGCGTTGACCTGGGGAAGTCGCGCAAGATAACCTCCGGCAGCGCCCGCCCCAAGAAGAGCGATTGCGACCAACGGTAAAAGCAATCGCCTCATGGAGTGCGTTGTGTCGGCTCGAGCACCGACTCAGGGCCGGTCCCGGGATCGATCATTATCACCGCAACACATCCTCCGGCTTCAGTATGGGCGGCGTCGCCAGCCCTCCTGCCTTAGCTCGAGGATTTCTTTGCATGTCGGGCATCGCACCTGCAAGCCGGTCACGGCCGCCGCGCCGTAGGACATGATCTGCAGCTGACAATGGGGATTGAGGCGCGGATCGACCCGCCGGTGGTGGGTTTGATTTTCCAACGACGAACGCGACGAGCTCGGCGCCGAAAAACCAGAAGGAGATGACATCGCAGTCATCCTACCGACGATTGATGACCTGAACCGGGACCCGCCTTCCGCGCGTATCATGCGCGAGATATGGAAAAGCCCACGCCAAGCGTTTACCGGTCGCCCTGCCCGCGAGACCAGCTGAGGGCTGCCTATGAAGGTCTACCCCATGGGAAGTCAGTCGGCATGCCCGAAGCTGTAAGGCTGATCCGGAGCACGCTCTACGACCTCTACGGGCATGGGACCGCAGAGCAGAAGTTGTGGGCAACCGAAATCGATCTGCAGAAGGCGATTGGAAGCGCCTACGGCTTTACGCTCCTGGAGGTCGAAGTTGAAGCGGCGGTCGAGTACCTGGCCGGCGTCTCTGAACTCCTCGGCTGGGCGTCGGCTGGAAGCAGCACTCGCTATTCCCTTACGCCCGAGGGGCAGTCCGCCGAGGAAGGTGCCCGACAAGACTTCGTAGAAGTTAAGGGATTCCGGCCGTGAGCCAATGGCTGGCCTTTCCGAGGCCCACGGCATGAACAGCGTCGTTGGTTAGCGCAGAGCGTTGTGGGGAGTAATCCGAACGGCTGATAAGGGCGCCCATTTCTTTCGCTGCGACCTTCAGGTCCATACGCCGCGTGACGTGAATTGGAGTGGTCCTAATGCGGTCACCGACGCGGATCGCACGACAGCTGCTCGAAGCCTTATCCAGGCGTGTCGCGATCGCGGTCTCATGGCCATCGCGATAACCGACCACCACGACATGGCCTTCATTAGGTATTGCCGCCAGGCGGTCGAAAGTGAGACCGATTCAAATGGAAAGCCCCTTCACAAAGATCAACGGCTCGTGGTCTTCCCTGGGATGGAGCTCACGCTCGGAGTCCCTTGCCAAGCTCTACTGATCTTCGATGCCGACTTTCCTGAAGATCTGTTTTCACTCGCAATGAATGCCTTAACGATCACTCCCAATCCGGAAACCGACGCTAAGACAGCGCCTGTCCACCGGCTCAATCACCTTCAGTCGCTGCGCCAGCTTAAGGAGGAACTGGACAAGCACAGCTATCTACGAGAGCGCTATATCGTCCTTCCGAACGTGAGCGAAGGCGAATTTTCGCTCCTGAGGAAGGGCCAAGCTGGCAAGTACGTCGAGATGCCGTGGGTTGGGGGTTTCGTGGACGGGGGACTTGACAAGCTGGGGCAAGGGAATAGGGACATCTTGTCTGGAAAGGCAAAGGAGTGGGGAAACAAACGAATCGCATGCTTCCAAACCTCTGACGATAGGTACGCAGATCGGCATGAATTAGGTAAAGCATCCACCTGGATCAAGTGGGCGATGCCTACTGCGGAGGCCTTGAGGCAAGCCTGTCTCGCCCAGGAGTCTCGAGTAAGCCAGGGACCTCCCCGCCTGCCGTCTGTCGTCATTACTGGTCTGAGTGTCAGCAACAGCTCATTCCTAGGTCCATTCGACCTTGAGCTCAATCCCCAGTACAACGTATTGATCGGTGGACGCGGCACGGGAAAGTCAACGATCCTCGAATATCTGCGTTGGGCGTTATGCGACCAGCCTCCAAGCGCGGTGGACGAAGATGCTCCTAACTATCAGGTCAGACGTAGTCGTCTCATAGAACAAACGCTTAAACCCCTTAACGCCACAGTCGAGGTCGGGTTCAGCCTCAATGGTGTCCCGCACCTCGTGCGTCGCAACGGCTCCGGCGGAGAACTCTTGATCAAGATCTCGACGGACGAGATGCGACCTTGCACAGAGGAAGAAGTGCGCTCGCTTCTCCCGATTCAGGGCTACAGTCAAAAACAACTCAGCGACGTCAGTGTGCGGACGGACGAGTTACTGCGCTTCATCACAAGCCCAATCCGCGCCGAACTTACGGAGGTGGAGCGTGAGCTGGCGGAACAATCGGCGCGAGTTCGCCAGGCTTACGCTTCAAGGCTCCGACAGCGGGAGCTTAGCCTGACGGTACAAGCAAGGGAGCTTGAACAGAAGTCCCTTTCGGAGCAGGCCGCCTCAGTCCGCGGAAGCCTGAAAGATCTGCCGAAGGAAGACGAAGCTGCGCTGGATCTTGGGAAAAGGTTGGAGGTTGGCGATAGGGCGGTCCAATCTTGGCAAGTGGCAATTGCGTCGCTCCGCGACAGTGCAATTAACTTGCGCGCCGTCGTTCAATCGCATCTTCAGAACCAAGACGAACCCCCGACCGAGCCCGACGAAGAGCCACTGAGGCTAGCCCATGCCGAATATCGGCACTTCTTCGAGCATGCTAACGAGGCACTTCAAGACCTAATTGCGCGTGCCGAAAAACTGACCGCTCCCATTGCTGGCATGGATCCAGCTGCACCATGGCGACGGTGGGCCGATCGGCTTGCGGCCGTACGCGACGCCTACAAACAAGCCATTGAGCGGAGTTCAGCTAACGCCGAGACTCTGCGCAAACTAAAGGAAGTCGAGGGCCAGCTTGCAAAACACTCGGCGGATACGGCTCGGGTTGCCGACCAGTTCCGTGGCCTCGCCAATGCTGACTCTGCCTACCAGGCTGAACGTGCTGCCTGGCTAGGTCTTCTACGAAAGCGTGACGATCTGCTTGACGGGCAATGCACTGCCCTAACAACCAGTTCCGGGGGTCATATTCGTGCCCGCGTTCAGCGGCAAGGGAATCCAGCAAATTTCGTGAACAGCCTTCGCCAGGTGCTTATGGGATCTCGCGTAACTGGCACTAAAGTTGAGGCGCTTGGACATTCGATTGTGACAGCCCCTGATTCTGGGCTTCAATGGCAAGCTCTTTTGGAAGACCTTTCAAAGATATCGGAGTTTGACATTGACCGCGACGGTGTTGGCCGGAGGCCGGTGACCCCGGCGTTGAGCAATGAAGGGTTGACGACAGCTGATCTCGATAGGATTTCGCGGGTCTTGCGTCCCAACGACTGGTTGACGCTCTCTCTTACGCCAATTGAAAGCATGCCTATCTTCGAGTACAGGGCTCGGGAGGCCGACTACATTCCCTTCCGCAATGCGTCTGCCGGGCAACAGGCCACGGCGCTCCTCAAGACGCTGCTGAACCAGGAGGGTCCGCCTCTGATTATTGACCAGCCCGAGGAGGATCTAGACAACCCCGTGATACTCGAGATCGTCCGCCAAGTCTGGCTTGCGAAACAGGGGCGGCAGCTTATCCTTACGAGCCATAACGCGAACCTCGTCGTGAATGGTGACGCCGAACTTGTCGCTTGGTGTGATTACCGAGCGGCAGGGGACCAATCGCGAGGCACAATTGCTGGGATCGGGGCAATCGATATTCCAGATGTTTGCAATGCGATTAAGCGGATCATGGAAGGCGGGGAGGCCGCGTTTAACTTGAGAAAGGAGAAATATGGCTTTTAAGGAGGCAGCGCCAGATGGGTAGATCGAAGCTTGTAGCTGAAAACCCAAGCGGTTTTCGTGCCACTCGACTTTCGCTTGCGCTCTTCTGACGTGCGTGCTACGGTCCACATTGGTCCGCGCGAGAAACCCAAGCGGTTTTCGAGGCAATCGAAAAACCGCCGAACCACTTGGGCAAGGAGGCGCAGACCCAGTGGTGAAATCCCCACTGCGGAAATGGCCCTGCGGGCCGGGTTTCGTATTCAGCACCAGGCGTCAAAAGGCGGTCGGGGCTTGAAAACCACTAAGGTGCAAGCCTTCGGGGGTTCGATCCCTCTCCCTCCGCCAGTTGCTAAATTCGGCAGCGAGCACCCTCCCCCGTAAACGGGGGAGGGAATTAGACATGACCTTAGTTTCGGATTACCTGCTCGCCCGAGGCGGTCAGCTCGACCGTCCCAAGCTTGACGTCACCGGCGCGGCCGTAGGAGGCGACGATGACGCCGTTTGGCGAGACGTTGCTCTTGAGCACGCGGAAACCGGCTGGCTTCGTGCCCTCGCCAAAGAGCCGCTTTCCGGTTCCCAGGGTGATCGGGTAAATCTTGAGCCACAGCTCGTCGACCAGATCGTTCTTGAGCAACGTTTGAATCAGGTTGCTGCTTCCGTGTACCTGGAGCTCGGGGCCGTCTTCTTGCTTGAGCTTCTTGATCTTGCCGACGACGTCGCCGTCGATGGGGACGGTCTTCTTCCAATCGGTGCTGACCGGGCGGTGCGTGACGACGTATTTCGTCGCCCGGTTGATCGCATCGCCGGTCGGGTCGGTCGCATGCGGCCAAAAACCGGCAAAGATGTCGTAGGTCTTCCGGCCCAGGAGCAGATCGAAGGGATGGCCCATCTGCTCGCCCATCGCCTGGCCGACGGCGTCATCGAAAAGGGGCATTGACCATCCGCCGTACTTGAAGCCGCCGCTCGTATCTTCCTCGGGACCACCTGGGCCCTGCATCACCCCGTCCAGCGTGACAAACGTGAGGACGATCAGTTTTCTCATGCTCTACCTCGCCTCCTTGTGCGAAATGTCTGCCAATCCAGACCGCCGGGCGGTCCAAAACTTATCGCTCCTGGACGCTTCCAGTGGACCCGCGACCCATGAGCCAGGAGTCCCTTTGCCGTCTACGTCTACGAAAACCATAGTTCAACCCACCCTGATCCCCGCAAGGGGGGGAAATTACACCGTTAGGCGGCGGCCTCTTCCTGGGTTTGGGCCTGGCCCCGAAGCCGAACCTCGCGGAGGAAGAGGGACGCGACCAGCGCCAGAACCAGCACGGCTCCGGAATAGAGGAAGACGTCGTGTAGGGTCCCGGCGAGCCCGGCTCTGAGCGCATGAAGAACCTGGTCGAAGATGGCGGCTGCCTGCGGTCCCCCGGCCGCCGTTGCGGCGGCGCGCCTGGCCGCGATAGCGCTCGGATCGAAGACCGCCTGCGGATTGCTCACGCCGCTGGGAACGAGCCGACCCGCCTGTGGAGGCAGATGGAGGCCGGCGACCTGCGCCTGGATACTCGCTGCCAGTCTCGAGGCCAGCACCGAGCCGAGCACGGAGGTGCCAATCGTGCCGCCGATCTGCCGCCAGAACTGGATCTGGCTGGTCGCCACACCAAGGAACTGGCGGGGCAGGGCATTTTGGACGGCCTGCAAGTACAGCGGGAAGGTGGCCCCTAAGCCGGCGCCGACGATGACGATGTCGCGCACCACCTCGAGGGCCGACGTGCTGGTCGTGACCTGCGAAAGCCACCACAGGCCGAGCAGCATCAGGGCGATCCCGGCGGTTCCGAGAAAGCGATAGAGGCGGATACGGACCATCACCTGGCCGATGAGAACGCTGGCGCCAACCAACCCGAGCATCATCGGCGTCAGCAGTTGCCCCGAGTTGGTCGCGGTGACACCCAGCACGCCCTGATAAATCAGCGGCACGAAGATGATCGTGCCGAACATCGCGAAGCCGGTCAGAAAGCTGGTGATCATCGAGACGCTGAAGGTGGCGTTCCTGAAGAGGCCAAACGGTACAATCGGGTTGTCGCTCCGCTGCTCGAGCACGAAGAAGAGGACGAGCATGACCGCGGATCCGACGAGCAGGCCCAGCACCTCAGGTGAGGTCCAGGCGTGGTCCCTGGTGATGGAGAGCGCGACCATCAGGGGGATCAAACTCGCCACCAGCGCCGCCGCGCCGGGAAAGTCGATGTCGCGCACCGAGGCCTTTGAGCGCACGAAGGGCAGGGTGGCGGCGACGATCAGGACAGCCACGATGCCGATGGGCAGGTTCACGTAGAAGACCCAGCGCCAGCCAAGGTTATCGGTGATGTAGCCGCCGGCCGTGGGACCCAGGACCGAGGAAAGACCAAAGACGGCGCCGAAGAGTCCAAACATGCGCGCCCGCTGCTGCGGTGGGAAGAGATCGCCGATCACTGCAAAGACCGTGGCAAAGAGGACGCCACCGAAGATCCCCTGGACCGTGCGAAAGATGATGAGCTCGGTCATGTTCTGCGAGAGGCCGCAAAGCGCGGAGGCGGCCACGAAGCCGACCATGCCGGTCAGCAGGAATGGCTTGCGGCCGAACAGGTCCCCGAGCTTGCCAGCGACCGGCACCATCACGGTCGAGGCGACCAGGTAGGCGGTAATCACCCAGGCGTAGTACGACAATCCATTGAGATCCGCCACGATGCGGGGCATGGCGGTCCCAACGATCGTCTGATCGAGGGCCGCCAGCAGCAGCGCCAGCATGGTCCCTGCTACCACGATGATGGTTCGCGAGCGGCTCAATCCGTCCGTCAGGTGGCCGGCGGAACCGGGTCGTTGATTGGTCGTTCTCAACTCGGTACTCACAATTGGCCTCGATGCGCCCGCGGAACCCAGCGCTGGTCGGCGCTTACGACTTCATAAACCGATGAATGCAAGGGATACTCCGTGCTGATGTCGCGGAACTCGGGTCGCGAGGTGGCTGCCCGAAAGGCATCTTCCGAATCCCAGACGGCGACGTTGACGTAGCGGAAATCGGCGCCCAGCTCCATGCTCTTGTGCAGCTGACTGGACCGGTACCCGGGCTGGCTCAGCAGGAAATCATGGGCTCGTTCCCAGCCCACCAGGAACGATTCGTCTGCACCGCTGGGGACCTCGAAGGCATTGATCAAAACGACGGCTTGCTCGTTCATGGTCACAGCTCCTTGATTACTGGTACTCCGGGATCGTCACTATGACATGTATTATCACACGGTGCCGGGAAATGTGCTAAATTGAATACAAATGACTGATTCGGAGAGCCCCAGGCTGGCCGTCCTCCTAGCCAAGTTGTCGAAAACGGTCTACCGCAAGTCGGAGGAGGCCTTGCCGGGCATGAGCATCAAGGATTACCTGGCGCTGACGAACCTGGACGACCGTGGTGTCCCGCAACAGCGCCTCGCCGAGTGCCTCGGGATGGACGAAAACAACCTCGTCCTGCTCCTCAACGGGCTGGAGGAGGCCGGCTCGATCGCGCGTCGGCGGGATCCCGACGACCGCCGCCGACACATCGTCGAGATCACGCCCCGCGGCAAGAAGGTGCTGGAGCGCGCCGAGCGCGGCATGGACAAGCTCGAGCAGGAGCTGCTTTCCGTCTTGAGCCCATCGGAGCGCGCCACGCTCAAGCAGCTCGTCCGCCGGGTCCTTGAAAGCCAGGCCGCCTCCGCGAGGCAGCCCGAAGTCGCACACCCCTGACGAGGACCTGTCAGGGAATATCCAGCGGTGCCCTGGCGCTGATCAAGCGGACCATAATCCCGGGCGAGCTCAACGGATAAAGAAAAGGCCGCACCTTTGCGGCGCGGCCTCTCGTCGATCGCGGTTACGGCGTCACGTGGCCGACAAAGGTAGCCCAGTTCGCGAGCAGCGTCCGCGTGGTGACGTCGGTGCTCGGGTGCGCAATGTACTCGGTGGCGAACCAGACCGCATCGCCGACCGCCACCGCAGCGGTGTAGTCGCCCCAGCGGGCAACGTCGCCGCCGCCAAGCACGCCTTTCGGGTTGTCATAGCCGGTGAAGCCGTCCTCGGGCCCCTGGCCCGCGGCCGCGATGTGAATGTCGCCGACCCCGTTCACGGCGTCGATCGATGCGTAGGCGGTGCTCGGGAAGAAGTCGGGTCCCACCAGGGTGAAGGTGATGACGCCCTTCCCGGCGGCGGTGACCCCGATGGATGGGAAGAGCAGGTTCTCCTGGTTCACGGCGACGTAGCCTTGCTTCGCCACGCTGGCTGAGAGGCTGCCGCTCGGATCCGAGACCGCCACGATGAAGTAGCCGGTGCCCACCCGGGTCGGGCTGCTCTCCGTTTGAATGGCGGTGTTAACGCCTGCCCAGAGCTTTCCATCGGCAAACACCACCTGGTTCAGCCGGTCGTCGTTGGCGGCAAGCAGGGCAAGCGGGTTGTGAAAAAGGCTGCCCAGGAACAGCGGGCCGGACTTCTGCTCGGCGTTTGGCGGTTGCACGTACAGCTCGCTGTTGATCACGACGGTCGTCAGGCTGACGGTTGGTGACCCAGCGCTGAGGGAGCTGGTGTTGGTTAGCGCCCAGACCGCGAGCCGGTCGGCCCGAATACCGAGGGCCGGGCCAGCCGTGAAGTCGAGGTCGCTCATGAAGAACTCGGTGCCGCCGTTCGCCGTCTCATTGCCGTTGGCGGATGGGGCCGTGGCAGGTTGCACCGAGAAGGCCAGGCCGCCGGAGGAGAGTAGCATCGGGCCCGCATTGATGTGGACCACGGTACCGGTCAGGCCAGTCTCGAGCTTGGACTTTGACATGGCATAAATCTGCGTGCCGTTAAATGGGAAGTTCACCAATCCAAACTCGTTGGTGCTGATGTAGAAGCCGTTCGCATCAGCGCCGATCAGTGGCTGGTCCCCAAAGCACGGGCAGTTGGCATGCGTAGGCGTCCCGTCGCTGCCGTCGTCGGTCGTGTCGATCGAGAACAGGTTGAAGGCCCCGGTCGGATCACTCGTCTGGCTGACCGCGATCTCGAGGTGAGTCGGCGGGACGAAGTCGGCGGTTTTCGGATCCAGCCCGATCTGGAGGGCGGTCACGAACCATCGCTGATCCGTGGGATCGAAATAGCACTTCGGGTCCGACACGAAGTCGCCGAATGCGATCGGCGCGGTGCGCTTGAAGGCCGGCTTGAGGGCGAAGAACTGGTTCAACGCCGTCGTCGATGCAAGAGCGGCTCCGGTCGAGGCGCTGAAGACGCGGAGCGCGTCGTTGACAGGTTCCAGGACAAAGCCGTTACCGACGCACAGCCCCTGGTCGGGAGGCTCGAGGGTGAACTGGGTGTTGGCATACGGACCGGTGCCAGCGCGCCGTTGGTCGCGGTGATTGATCGCGTTGAAGCCGCCGAAGCCTGCCAGCTGGCCGCTCGCAATGGCACTGCCGTTGACGCTCGGCACGCCGTCGGCCGCGACGTGGTTGAGGTTCGGGTTTTTCGGCTGGTGTTCGACGAAGTTGGGAATGATCTCGTTGGTGGTACCCTCGACGGCGGTGCCGTCATAAGCGGCGAGCCCAGTCGTACCCACGAACGTCACCTTTCCCAGGGTCGTCCCCGAGCTCGATGTGGCGGCGAAGCCGCCGGTCGTTGGGATCAGCGCGGCGAGGACGAGTCCGGACGAGGCGGCCATGACGAAATAGCGCCGAGTTCTCTTGATCAAGTCATCCCTCCATAAAGTGGCCCGCGGTGCAACGCCAGCCTACCGCGCCCTGGGGGCCAAGTCAACGACTTGTAAAGAACCGTTAAGCGGCGTCAGGCCATCGCGTCGCGAGACCGCCTCCATGACTCGCATCGGCGGCCGCAACCCGTTTCCATAGATGTCGTACAGGACCGCGGCGGCGGACACGAGGCCGGCCCGACTCAGCCCTCTGGCGATTCGAGGGCGCCGCGTTGATCCATGTAGACGAGCAAAGCGAGGCTCGGCACGACGAGCACCACCACAAGGAGCATCAAGATCGACAACAGCAACTCGGTTTCAAGGGGTGCAGCTGCCCCGCGATCGTCAACTGCCCAGAATTCCTGTCGACGTTAGCTATTCTGGTTCGGGCGTGCGCTCATCGACGAGGGTTATCGCGTAAGGGAGAGCCTCCAAGCGTTCGATTGGGATGGGCTTGCCCGAGACTTCGCTGAGTCCATAGGTTCCCTCTTCGATACGCTCGAGCGCTCTATTGACCTGCGCGAGTTCCTTCCGATCCCGCGCATTTTCGTCGATCTCTGCTTCTCGGTCGTAGAGGAGGCGTGCTTCATCCTCTAAATCGCCGACTCCGGACTCGTCTCGCACCGTCTCCTGAATGCCTCGTTTGTTGGCTGCGATACGCGACTCGATGGCGTCGCGCTCCGCCTTGAGTCGCTCCTCGAAGCGGCGAATGTCTTCTGAGCGCAACATTTGTGACCTCCTGCAATCCAGCCAAATGTTAGCGCCGCAGCGGCGCTGCGGTCCAGCCTATCGTGGAGTCATCAAGAGGCAGGTCAAGAGCCGTCGCCCGCTCGCGGCACGTGAAATCGAACCGGCGCGCAATCCGATCCACGCGGCCTGACCCAACCGGTCGAGATGCGACCCGCGAACGGCCGTTTGTATAGGTTCCGTAGTGTTGAGACGCTTCGCTTGACAATCGTCGATCAGAGGACTATGACTCGCTTGGGCAAACGGTCGGTCGTGGCAGTTTGTGGCGCGGTGGAGTTCCGTGATCAAGGAGGTGGTGCAGTGGCCAAGGGGTTGCCGGACAGGGGGGAACGGCATCTCCATACCCGACCGCTCTGAAAGGGAGGAGCAACGATGAAATGGGCAATCGATCCGACGCACAGTAGCGTCACCTTCACGATCCGGCAATTGATATCGAAGGTGCGTGGGGAGATGAAGATTAAAGAGGGGTGGATCGAGACCGAGAACGAGGACTTCAGCAGGGCCGGGGTCGAGGTTGTCCTGGACGCTGCCACGGTGACGATAACAGCGCCGCCGGTCACGCTGACTCTGGCCGACTATCCCGTCATCACGTTCAAGAGCAAGCGCGTCGAGGCAAAAGACCCCTCGAGTATCAAAGTGATCGGCGACCTGACGATTCACGGCATCACCAGGGAAGTCACCCTGAACGCTGGCTTCAACGGTGAGGGGACGGACAGCTGGGGCAACCGTCGGATCGGCTTCTCGGCCGACGGCAGGCTGAGCCGGAAAGACTTCAATCTGACCTGGAACCAAGCACTGGAAGCCGGCGGCTTCATCCTCGGGGACGACGTCAAGCTCGACATCGACGTCGAGGCTGTCCCAGCCGAGGTTCACGCGGAAGCCGCAGTCGCCGCGCACCGCTAACCCTGCGGCGCCTCTCCACTGGGTCACCCGGTCAGGCTTGGCGAGAGCGGCTCGCAGCCAACTCCCTCTCCGGTTAGCCCTCGCCTGACCAGCGGCTCCCGCGTTGTTGAGTGGTGACCCCTGATCCCAAGACGCATCGTCTCTACGGACTAATGTTTCGCGGACTCGTGGTCAGCTAGCGCAAGCCGCAGGCCGTCGAGGCGAACGGGATGGTCGCGGGCGACCATCCCTGATGCTGGTTACGGCTCGCTCAGTGCTGGGCTGTCTGAAGCTCTTTCAAGAGGTCGACCAGGCGTTCGATGCTTTCGGCCGCGCCCTCCTCCATCCCGGAGTTGAGCATCCCGTCGCGATCCTCACGCGTCGCGAAGAGCACATGATCCGTGATCGTCGTCTTGCCGCGCTCGGCTTCTTCGAAAGTCACCGTCTCGACGGCTTCGTGGCCTGGCGTGCCTTCGTAATTGAAGGTGTAGACGAGGCGCTTGGGCGGGACGATCTCGCGAAAGACGCCGTTGAAGGCGTGCTCGCCGCCGTCGGCCGCCCGCTGGACGAATCGCCACACACCGCCGGGTCGCACGTCCATCTTGTCGACCGTGGTGGTGTAGCGCCTCGGTCCCCACCACTGCGGGATCAGCTCGGGGTCGGTGTAGGCCTTGAAGACGAGTTCGGGAGGCGCATCGAGGACGCGAGTGCCGGCGATCTCCCGGTCCGACGGCAAGGTGAAAATCGAGGCGGTCTTAGTTTTTTCTGCCATGCTTCTTCTCCTTTGTTTGGGCTTTCTGCAGATACTCGTTCAGCCGATCGTGGCGCTCGTCCCAGAGGCGGCGGTAGGACTCGAGCCAGTTGTCGAGATCTCGAAACGCTTCGGGCCGCAGGTTATAGATGCGTTGCTGGGCAATGGGACGAACCTCGACCAGGCCGGCGTCGCTGAGCACCCGGAGATGCTTGGAGACCTGCGGCTGATTGAGGTGAAGCTGGCCGGCGATTTCTCCTACGGGTCGCGGCCCCTTGCCCAGGAGTTCGACGATCAGGAGGCGATTGGGCTCAGCGAGAGCGGCGAGCGCATTCATCGCCCGCTAATATACGTCAACAGGCATATACCTGTCAAGGCATATGCAAGCTCATCAATTGGGCCGGCGTTCTAACGGGCTGGGATGAGGAGGTCGCGGATCTTAAAACTGCCCGGCTCGTGGGATGGCAGCGTCGGCCGCCAGGACGGATCGTTTGTGAGATAAGACTCGGGGTCATTGCGGATGATGCCGACGATGACCTCGGCGATGATGCGGCCGCCGACTTCGCCGAGGTGGTCGCCCTCGCCGCGGACCGCGGCTTCGCGGAGGATATACAGCCAGAGGGGCGTTTCATCCTGCCAGTCGCCGAGGGCGAGCTCCTCACGCGTCAGCGGTCTCGCGCCGACCGCGCGAGCGACCGCTTCGCCGGAGGGCAAGCCAGTGCCCATTCCGCGCTGCAGGTCCCGCGCGGCAAGCGATCGGTAAGCGCTGACTTCGATGGTGCCGGTGATGGATTCCGGAAGGCGGATGAGCGACGTGGGCAGCTGTCCATCGATCGGCTTGGCGCGTTGTGCCGGCGGGTGGCCCGGCACATCAAGGAGAAGCGTCCAATCGATGACATGTTCCGGCGCGAGCGGGCCGAACCCCGCCAGATCGGGAAAGACGGGAAAGCGTGGGCCGCCCTGTCGCAGTTGGTAGTCGCCTTTGATCTGCGAATGGCCGTAGCGGTAGGCGGCGTCGGCAAACTCGACCGGGATGAACGCGTCGCCCATGGGGCGATAAAAGCGAAGGCCGTCGCGCAGGACGGCCGTGGTCATCGGTTGGCCGACCAGGTTCGGGAGGAAATCATTGAGGATGACCCACTGGTAGTGCCAGATGAGCGCCCGGCGAGCATCGTCGAACAGCTCTGACTCGGGAATTCCGTCCGCCCTCAGTCGATCGACCAGGCGGTTATGCGCATGGATCAAGGCCACCTGGAGGCCGGTCATGAAAGCGTGCACATCATTCCGCGGGTCGCTGATGAGCGCGATGCCCTGCTGGTTGCGAGGCACATCGCGACCACCAACGGCAAGGAGCATCTTGGCTGGATCGGTTTGATCGTAAAGATAGGGCGAGCCGACCGGGCCGCCGCCGTAAAGCGCCTCGAGATTCGCGCGAGGGGAGCGAATGTTGCGCAACGTATTGATGTCGGCGTGCACTCGCAGCGGTGACCGGTCGGCGGTGAGGTCGTGGGCGAGGTACTGGCCGAAGAAGGGCTGGCCCGCCTCGACGTGGCCGACGGTGTCGCATTGGCCGCCATCGCAGATGCTGCCTTCAATCCCAAGGGCAAGCAGCCGGTTGTCGTCGAAGGTCGCGGCCGGCAGGTCAGGGAACATACGCCCGTAACGGCCTCCCTCAGTCAGCGGAGCATCGACGGCACGGCCGGGCGCCAGGCACAGATCTCGTGCTGGATGGGAGGTTCGATGTCGGGTGGCCGTTTGCATCACGTCCGACTCATAGCAGCTAACGCCACGAATCTCAAATCCCGATCTCGGCCAGGAGTGGCTGCTGTTGGGGTAGAGGATGCGCCGGCCGATCGGCTAACCTAGCAATGAATGAGGCGCATCGTTGCGGTCGAGATCTCGTCCGATGATCACCTGCGCGGGAGTCTGACGGCGCCCTCACGCCTCGTGATCTACGGCGACTACGAGTGCCCCTACACGCGCAAGGCGCTCATCAGCGTTGCCACAGTCCGCGAGGATCTAGGCGATTCGCTCGTTTTCGCCTTTCGCAATTTCCCACTCACCGAAATCCATCCCCATGCTCTGCACGCGGCGCTGGCGGCGGAGGCCGCCGACGCACAGGGAAAGTTCTGGGAGATGCACGACCTCCTGTTCCGTCGCCAGAACTTTCTGGAGGACCGCGAGCTCCTGGCGTACGCCGGCTTGGTCGGGCTCGACGAAGAGCGGTTCCGCGCCGACCTCGAGGCCCAGACCGGCCTGCCACGCATCGAGGCCGACCTGCGAAGCGGCGAGCAGAACGGCGTCCAGGGAACGCCCGGAATCTTCGTCAACGGCCACCAGCACCTGCAGGCTTACGACGCGAAGACGCTGGCCTCGGCGCTTACCGCTGTCGCTCGATGACGAGCGTGGTCAGGGCACGGCATCAAGACGCGCCGTCTCGGCACTGATCTGCTCTAGCAGATCCTCCATTCGCCGAAGCGTCTCGATCTGATCGGCCACCGCGAAGTCGTCACGGAGCTCGGTCGGCCGCCGGTAGCCGATCATGGTATGACCGCCGGCGTCCCAAATGAGCAGCCGGAGCGGCAAGTCGTAACCAACTGCTGCATCCGCTTGCATCAATAGCGTGCCGGCCCGCGGGTCACCAAAGATCACCACCTCCTCGTCCGCCAGCTCGAGGCCGGCCTTGCGCGCTCCGGCGGCGTGGTCGATGCGCAGGAAGACGGTGATCCCACGCCTGCCCAGCGTAGCGATCAACCGGTCGACGGTTGCCGGCACATTGTGCGCGCTCTTGACGGTGGTCAGCGACATTTGGTCGGATCCCATTCTGATCCTTATTCGACGCCCTGGGCTCCAAGGTTGATCACTCAGCGAATCCCGTCCCAGAGCTTGCGCTCGCTGGCCCGCGGATCCGTCACGACGGTCCCGCCCGCCGCGTCGAGGCGCATCACCGTCCGCTCGCGTGCATCGTAGGGCGACCATCCGGGCGCCCCACTGGTGGCGAACGCGACCCACGCTTTGTGCATCACATCCGCCAGCGCCTGCGGCGGCTCGCTGCCGGCCAGCGTCATGGCGCCCTTAAGGCCGAGATTGTCGAAGACGAATCCGATTTCCAGGGCGTGGGCAGCGCCGAACCGACAGTCAAACAGGGGCGAGCGCCAGGCGAACTCAAACACATGGGTCGTCCCGCCGTTCTTGCCGTGCGCCTCGGCAAGTCGGATCGCCGGAATGCGAAAGAACCAGTCGGTCATCAGAGCGCCAAGCAGGTCGCCGGGTGTTGCCTGGGGTCGGGACGCGCGATACACGGCAAGGCTTGCGCAACATCAAGGCCGAGCGCGCGGGCCATCGTCGATAGGCGGTCCTCGGTGACGTGATCGATCGCGCCTCCGGGGACGAGGAAAAACCGCCACTCCTCAGTGGTCGTCCCGACCATGAGATCGAGGTCGGCACCCGCGCCTGCGACGATCCGATCGATTGGCCTGGCGGGCACCACCTCGCCGTCGACGACCGGTTCGAAGGGCATCCCATTGGCCGCCACTTCGCCCCAGCGAGCAGGGTCAGGCCGGACGGCGAGCTCTTGCGCTAACTCGGCCTGCGCTTGGACGAGGCGCGCCAGAGGGACGGCCGCGATCGACGCCATCGTCGGCGCCACCTCGAGCTTTTCGGCCAGGTTGCGCCCGACCAATTGGGCGGTAGCCACCGAGCTCGTATGCTGCGCCGCTCCACTTTGCGCGATGGCTCGCTGGAACAGGCCTCTCGCGCGTGGCATCGAGAGCAGCGTGGCGACGCTGAACGCGCCCGCCGACTCGCCAAAGATGGTGACCCTTTGCGGATCCCCGCCGAAGGCCTGAATGTTCTCCCGCACCCACGCGAGCGCCGCCACCTGGTCCAGCAGCCCGCGGTTCGCGATCCCGTCTCCCAGGTAAAGAAAGCCGTCCGCCCCCAGGCGGTAGTTGATGGTGACGCAAACCACACCGTCTCGAGCGAACGCGCCGCCGTCGTAAGTCGGGACAGCTCCAGATCCCCTGGCAAACGCGCCGCCGTGGATCCACACCATGACCGGGAGCCCGCGACGGCTTGGGTGCGGCGTCCAGACGTTGAGGTTGAGGCAATCCTCTCCGTTCAAGCCCTGATCGCCCAGCAGCCGGTCAAAGGGCGGTGGGTAGGGCGATTGGGGAGGGACCCGGCCGTACTCGTAAGCGTCACGCACGCCGTCCCACGGCTCGGGAGGTCGTGGAGGCTGGAAGCGATTCGGTCCGAACGGTGGCGCCGCGTACGGAATGCCTTTGAACGCCGCCACCCCGTTACTGACCTGGCCTCGCAGCTGGCCCTGCCGGGTGGTCACCACGAAACTCCTGGCCGCGATGCTCATGACGGCTCCTCCCTGCGCTACGGTCCACCGGTTGCGTAGATCGTCTGCCCGGTCACAAAGCTGGCATCGTCGCTGCAGAGGAAGCCGATGATCCCGGCGATGTCCTCTGGCCGGCCGATCCGCCGTAACGGCGTCCGTTCGGCGGCCACCCGTTTCAAATCCTCGTAGTCGATCCCCGTGCGTTGCGCGACCGCTTGCGTCATCCGCGTCTCGATGAACCCGGGTGCGATCGCGTTGACATTGATGTTGAAGGGGCCCAGCTCGATCGCCAGCGTCCTCGCCATGCCCTGGATGCCGGCCTTCGCCGCCGAATAATTCGCCTGCCCACGGTTGCCCAGGGCGGAATTGGATGACAGGAACACCATCTTGCCCCGGCGCGCCGCGACCATCGCGCGCTGCGCCGCCTGGGCGCAGAGGAAGGTCCCTTTCAGGTGCGTGTCGACCACCATGTCCCAGTCGGTGTCCGTCATTTTGTGAATCAGGTTGTCGCGGAGGACGCCGGCGCAGGTGACGAGGATATCCAGGCCGCCGTAGTCGCTCACCGCGCGAGTCACCAGGGCTTCCACGGCCGCGCGATCGGTCACATCGCAGGCCACCGCCAGCGCCGGCCGGCCCTGGCTTCGGATCTGCGCGGCGACTGCTTCCGCCGGTTCGAGATCGACGTCGGAGATCACGACCGTCGCGCCCTCGGCGGCGAGACGGATGGCCGTGGCTGCCCCAATCCCTCGTCCTCCACCGGTCACCAATGCGGTGCGCCCATCGAATCGTCCGGTCATGTGATCTCAACCTCCGCTTCGCCGACGGTGACCCGTTCGGCTCGCTGATTCTCCGTCCACACCTCGAGCCGAAGCCGCCGCACCGCATTGCTCGTCCTTCGTTCCTTGACGCGCCCGCGACAGGTCAGGGTGTCACCGGGCCGGACCATCGCGACGAATCGGACCGAGATCCGTCGCACCGATTCCGGCCCTGCCAGCCAGCAGAGATACTCGCCGAGGAACGCCATGCTCAGCATTCCGTGGGCGATCACGCCATCGAGTCCGACGGTTCGCGCCGTTTCGTCGTCCGTATGGATCAGGTTGTAGTCGCCCGAGGCGCCGGCATATTTGACCAGCTGCATCTTGGTGATGGGCGGCTTGCGAAGATCCGGCAGGACGCTCCCGCTGTCGAGGTCCTGGTCGGGCCGCGCCGCGAGCACCGGACCGATCATCGCAAAATTGCGGTGGTTGTTCCGGTGAAGACGCGGCTCCCGGACTCATCCTGGCCTTCCATCGCGAGGATCAGAAAGGTCATCTCGCCCAGCCGCCCCTGGCGGTGATAGACGTCGGCCACCCGGACTCGGCAACGTACGCGATCGCCCGCCCGCAGCGGCCGTTCGTACTGGTACTCCTGGGCGCCGTGCAGCACGCGCGCCAGGTCGAAGGACACGCCGGGGATCGTCATTCGAAAGGTGGTCGGGAAGGTGGGCGGCGCGACATCGCCGCGAACACATGCTGACGTCTGGTCTTGGACCGCGTCGGCGAATTTTCGGATTGCGCCTCGCTCCACCTCGAAGAGGACCACCTCGGACTCCCGTCCGATGAGGTCGCTGGTCAGGGCTGGGGAGTGATCCATGACCGGTCCAGGGCCTTCACGTCGCGGCCGCCAACGAGTGCGAGCGTCAGATCGATCTCGGCGGTCAAGTTGCGGATCACGCGCTCCACGCCGGCCTGCCCGCCAACGGCGAGCCCGTAGACATAGGGCCGGCCCAACAGGACGGCGTTCGCGCCAAGGGCAAGGGCCTTGATCACGTCGGCGCCGCGCCGGATGCCGCTGTCCATCAGCACCAGCGCGTCAGCCCCGAGCGCATCGCGCACGGCCACCAGCGCGTCGAGCGCAGCGACCGCCCCATCCACCTGCCGTCCCCCGTGATTGGAAACGATGACGCCTTGAAAGCCCGCATCCAGCACTCGTCGGGCGTCGTCGGCACGCAGGACGCCCTTGGCAAGCAGCGGCAGACGGGTTCGTTCGCGGAGCCACGCGAGGTCGTCCCAGCGGAGGCCGAGATTGGAGAACATCCCGACCATGGCCGCTCCAGCGCCCCGCGGGTCCTCTTCTGGCGAGACCGATAGCCGCGAGCGGAAAACCGGGTCGCTGATGAACTGGCCGATCCCCTCGCCGAGGATGAATGGCAGGTACCGGTTGCGGAGATCGCGAACGCGCCAGCCCAACTGCAGCGTGTCCAGGGTCAGCACGATGGCGGTATAGCCGGCCGCCTCCGCCCGTTGCACCAGGCTCGCCACCACCTCGCGGTCGTTCACCCAGTAGAGCTGATACCAGCGCGGCGCGGCGCCCATCGTCTGCGCGATCGTCTCCATCGCCGTCGAAGCGGCGGTACTCACCACCCACGGAACGCCCGAGGTGGCGGCGGCCCGGGCGACCGCGAGATCGCCGTCCGGATGGGCGGCAGAGAGCACGCCGACCGGCGCCAGCAGAAAGGGTGCCGGCGACGACGTACCCAGCACGGTCACCCCGAGCTCGCGCTGCGGGTTGCCGGCGAGCATCGCCGGGCGCAAGTGCCAACGTGCGAAGGCGTCCCGGTTGGCGCGCATGGTCGACTCGCCGCCGGCGCCGCCGGCGATGTAGTCGAAGGGGCCGGGCGCGAGGACCGCCCTGGCGCGTTCTTCCCACTCATCGGGGTCGAGGGGCAGGTCATCCGCGCCGGCCACGTAGATCTCGGCCTGGGTCGCCGGCCCGAATGGAAACGACACCTCCGGCATGGCTTACTCGGAGATCGGGTTGGCCGGACCGCGCCGCGCCCACCCGGGCTCGGTGGCCAGATCGATGGTGATGTTGGTGGCGCGACAGCTGGCCAGCAAGGTGCCCTCCTGGTCATGAAGCTCTGACGCGGCGAAGGTCACGCGTCGCGTCTTGCGCACCACCCAACCGGTGGCGCGGATTCGCCCGGGGCGCGTCGGCCGGTAGAACTCGGTGCGTAGATCGGCGGTGAGGTAGACCTCGTCCCGATCGAGCAGGCTCCAGGTTGCGCTGCCCATCGCGCTGTCGAGAATGGCGGTCACCATGCCACCGTGAACGATCCACGAGTCGCCGGCCGGAAAGGCGTGATCGGTGTTCGGCTCCCACTCGAGGACGGCGCGGCCCGCCTCCAGCTCCGCCCGCCGCCACCCGAGCGTGTTCCAGATGCCCGGCTCCCCGGGCGTCGGCTGCTGCCAGGATCGCATCTCGGCGAGCCGCTCGCCGGGCCGAAAGTCCGCGCGCGCGGACGTCATGACGCGGTACGCGTCCGTTCTTGCTCGACCAGGACGCGGCGCAGGATCTTCCCCGATGGGCTCTTCGGGATCTGACTCACGACTTCGAGTAGCCGGATCTTCTTGTACGGCGACACCTGCTGGTTCACGAATGTCATCAGCTCATCCGGCGTCGCTTCGGCCTTCAGCACGACCAGCGCTTTCGGAACTTCGCCGGCCTCGGGATCGGGGCAGGGGATCACCGCGGCGTCGGCGACCGCCGGGTGCGTGAGGAGCAGACCCTCGAGCTCGGCGGGCGCGACCTGGAATCCCTTGTACTTGATCAGCTCCTTGAGCCGGTCCGCGATGTGCAGGTAACCGTCGGCGTCCGCGGATCCGATGTCGCCGGTACGCAGCCAGCCGTCCGCGTCGAGCATGGCCGCGGTCGCGTCCGGGTTGTTGAGGTAGCCCATCATCACCTGTGGTCCGCGGATCCACACTTCGCCTTGCTCCCCCGGCCCGAGCTCGGCACCGCTTAAAGGATCCATCACCTTGCATTCGGTGTTCGGGATGAGGAGGCCGGCGGAGCCGCCTCGGCGCTTCGCCGGGTCGACCGGTGTGGTCGAAACCACGGGGCTCGTCTCGGTGAGCCCGTATCCCTGGGCAACGAAGCAATGCAGCCGGTCGCCGGCGGCCTGCTCGACGCTGGCGTCGAGTGGCGCGGCTCCCGAGTTGATCGATAGCAACGCATGAAGGTCATATTTGGCGACCAACGGATGCTTGGCGAGCGCCAGGATGATCGGCGGCACGACGTTGGCGCGCGTGATCGCGTAGTCCTGCAAGAGCCGGAGGAAGAGCTCGAGGTCGAAGCGGGGCATGGTGACGATCGTCACCCCCTGGTAGAAGCTGATGTTCAGCAGCACCGTGAAGCCATAGATGTGGTAGAAGGGCAGCACCGCAATCCCGCGTTCTCCGTCGGTCGCCTGGACCACCGCCGAGGTCTGGACGATGTTCGCGACCAGGTTTCGATGCGTGAGCATGACGCCCTTCGGGAGCCCGGTCGTGCCGCTCGAGTAGGGCAGCGCCACCAGGTCTTTCCGTGGATCGATCGCCACGGACGGAACGGCATCGTTGCCTTGCAGGAGCGACGCGAAGGGCGTAGCTCCGGCTGCCTCGCCGAAGACGATGACCTCCTTCACCGGCGACTGGCGTGTGGCCTCGAGCGCGTGGTCGAGGAGGTCGGGGATGGTGACCAAATACGTCGCCCCCGCGTCTTTGAGCTGGAGGGCGAGCTCGCGCGGCGTCGCCAGTGGATTCGCCGTGCTCGCGATCCCGCCGAGGGTGGCCACGGCGTGAAGGGCCACCGCGTATTCGAGCACGTTCGGGCTGTAGATGGCGACGACATCGCCTTTTCGGAATCCACGCCGCGCCAGGTTGGCGGCGGCTTGCCGAACTGATTTCGCCAGTTCCGCGTAGCTCAGCCTGCGCCCGGTCGGGCCGTCGATCATGGCCGGCTTGCTGCCCAGTTCCGCGGCGCGCTGGAGCACGAAGGCGGGCAGCGGGACATCCGGGATGTCGACGTCCGGATAGGGGCTGCGGAAGATCACGCGCGCACCTCCCTCAGCCCCACGCGCCGATGGTCGCGTGGCCCTTCAGCAGGTTGCGCGCGATCGACCGGCGCTGGATCTCGTCCGTTCCCTCGTAGATCCGGTACACGCGGACGTCCCGCATCACCCGTTCGATCGGCATCTCTTTGGTGTAGCCGATCCCGCCGTGGATCTGCATGACCCGGTCGACGACCCGCCAGATCATGCCGGCGCCAGCCAGCTTGGCGATCGACGCCTCGTGCCGGGCGTCCCGACCCTGGTCGGCCTTCCAGGCGGCGTTCAGCACCAGCCATTTCACCTGTTCGATCTCGACGGCGCTGTCCGCCAGCATCCACTGGATCGCCTGGTACTCGGCGATCGGGCGGCCGAAGGCGATCCGCTGCCGCGAATAATTGAGCGCCATTTCGAGCAACCGTTGCGCCTGGCCGACCGCCCTCGCCGGGATGATGATCCGCCCCTGGCCAATCCAGGCCATCGCCAGCTGGAATCCCTTTCCGACTTCGCCCAGAACGTTCTCGCAGGGGACCCGGACGTCATCGAAGGTGATCTCCGCGGGTCGCCACGCGCCCATCGTCTGGATGGGCTCGCTGGTCCATCCCATCGTGCGGTCGACCAGGAACGCGGTGACGCCACCCTGGTGAGCCTTGCCCTTGTCGGTAACCGCGAAGACGATCGCGAAGTCCGCCTCGAGACCGTTGGTGATGAAGACCTTCCGACCGTTCAGGACCCAATTTGAGCCGTCGCGAATGGCCGGCATCTGGATGTTGGTCGCGTCCGAGCCGGTGTCGGGCTCGGTCAACGCAAAGCAACTGGTTCGGTCCCCATCGATGGTGGGCACCAGGTATCGCTCCTTTTGCTCGGCGTTGCCCGAGTAGAGGATGTTGTCCGCGTAGCCTCCGTAGGAGAAGGGGATCAGCGCCTTCGACGTCTCCATGCTGATCAGCGCCGTCATCAGCAGCCCGAGATTGACGCCGCCGTACTCCTCCGGCGTCAGCAGGCCCCAGAGCCCGGCCGTTTTCGCCCGCTGCTGCAGCCGGCGCATGTCGCCCGGCCCCGGAAAGGACCGGCCGTCGAGTTCGGCGCGCTGCGCCTCCGCCTCCACCGGCAACAGCTCCTTGGTCACGAACTCGCGCACCGTCGCCAGGATCATGCGCTGCTCGTCGGTCAACCCGAACTCCATTGTGGTTCCCCTTTACTATCTCCCCGCTATTTCACACCGGAGCGGGGCCCCTTCTCCCCGGTCTTTCACGCCAGAGCCTGGCCCCTTCCCCCCGCTCTTTCACGCCGGAGCGGGGCCCCTCGCCTAACGATCGTTCGATCGACAATATGAACCGGCCGGTATGATGCTGTCAAGGGAAGGGGCGATGAAGGACGGCGACCGGGCAACGCTGGGCGGCAACGTGCGGATAGGGCAGGTCCTCGAATCCGCGACACGGCTCTTCACGGAGAAGGGTTACGAGGCCGCCAGCGTGCGCGATCTCGCGGCCGAGCTGGAGATCCGGCCGTCGTCGCTCTACCATCACTTCCCGGGAAAGCAGCACATCCTGTTCGCGATCTGTATGCGGATGCAGACGGACTTTAATGCCGAAGTGTTGCCTGAGCTGAGCGCCGATCGGCCGCCCGACGAGGCGATTGCGGGCGCCGTCCGCCGGCACGTCATCTTCGGTCACCGCCGCAAAGGGGAGGTCGTGGTCAACATCCGCGAGCGCCGCAGCCTGCCGCCCGAGCAGCTCGCCCAGGTCAACGCGCTTCGCCGGGAGTATCGAGACACCATCGCCCGCGTGATCGAGGCCGGCTCCGCGCGCGGGATGTTTTGCGTAGGGGAGCCCAAGCTCGCCGCAATGGCCATCGTCGACATGATCAACGGCCTGCCTCACTGGTTCAAACCGCACGACGAGCACGATCTCGAACGAGTGGCGGACCTCTACGCGCGCGCGGCGCTGGCCTTGCTCCGGGGCTGGGACAGCGTGAGAGCGACCTAAGCCCCCAGCGTCTTGACTTGCCCCCAACCGGGGCGCATATTGTCTGATCGAACGTTCGTTAGGGAGAGGAAGGGTGGTAGAGGCGTTAAGGCCGACCCTGGATGTTGCCGGCCTGGTTGTTCGCTTCGGCGGCATCGTCGCGCTCGACGACGTGACGCTGCGCATCGAGCCCGGCGAGGTCGTCGGCATCATCGGTCCCAACGGCGCCGGCAAGACGACGCTCTTCAACGCGGTCTGTGGGTTCGTGCGTCCGGACTCTGGCCGGATCCATTACCGCGGCGAGCCGCTGCTCGGCACCGCGCCCCACCGCCTGGCATGGTTGGGCATTGCCCGCACGCTTCAGGGCCTCGGACTCTGGCCGGGCCTGACGGTCCAGGAAAATGTCGTCGCGGGGTCGACGGTCCGCCCGGGCTTGCTGGCATCCCTGCTCGCCCTGCCGAGCGCGGATCGCCTCGAGTCCAAGCTCGCCTCAAGGGCCCGCGACATCCTCGACCGGCTCGGCATCGGGAGCCAGGCGAACGCCTACCCGGCAACGCTGCCCTACGGGGTGCAAAAACGGGTCATCATGGCTCGCGCCCTGATGGCGGCCCCGTCGCTCCTGCTGCTGGACGAGCCCGCCAGCGGGCTCTCTGCTCGGGACATCGACGATCTCGCCGGGCTGATCAAGGAACTCCGGACTCGGATGAGCATCGCCGTCGTCGAGCACCATCTCGATTTCGTGATGGCGATTTCTGACCGCGTGACGGTGCTCAACCTGGGCCGGGTGATCGCGTCGGGGACCCCAGAGGCGATCCAGCGCGATCCCCAGGTGGCAACGGCGTATCTCGGCGAGGAGGTCCCCACGCCGGAGGCGTCGTCCGATGCTTGAAGTCATCGACCTGACTGTCGCCTACGGTCCCGTTGTCGCCCTGCACGGCATTTCCCTCACGGTGGCCGACTCTTCCATCACCGCGGTGCTCGGGGCCAATGGGGCTGGCAAGACGACCCTGGTCCGGACCATCTCGGGGCTCGTGCGGCCGCGTGGCGGGTCGGTGCGCCTCGATGGTCGCGACATCAGCCGCCTGGCCCCCGAGGAGATTGCGCGCCTGGGGGTCGCCCATGTGCCCCAGGGTCAGGGTGTGCTCGCCGAGCTGACGGTGGATGAAAACCTCCGGCTCGGGGGACTCTGGCGACGGGATCGCAAGGGCCAGCGTGGGGCGCTGGCCGAGGCCTATGAGCTGTTCCCCCCGCTGGCAACCCGGCGGCACCTGGCGGCCTTCACCCTTTCGGGGGGCGAACGGCAGATGCTGTCGGTCGGTCGCGCGCTGGTCGCGCGCCCGCGGGTACTCCTCCTCGATGAACCGTCGCTCGGGCTGGCCCGGCGGGCGCTCATCCAGATCATGGCTCGGATCAAGGCACTGGTCGCGGAGCGGGGACTGACGGTCCTGCTGATCGAACAGAACGCCCGCAGCGCGTTGTCCGTGGCCGACGAAGGCATCGTGCTCCACCTGGGGAAGGTGGTGGCCCAGGGCCGAGCCCAGCAGCTCGCGAACGAGGAGGGACTCCGACATGCCTACCTCGGTTATTGAGCCGCGACCCGGGCACTTGTCATGAACCGGTTCGTCGTCCTGACCCTGAACGGCCTGACCCAGGGCGCGATCTACGCCGCCATGGCGCTCGCCCTGGTGATGATCTGGCGCGCGACCCAGGTCATCAACTTCGCCCAGGGAGCGATGGCGATGTTCACCACCTACCTCGCGCTGTTCGCCATCGATCACGGTGCGCCCTTCTGGCTGGGCTTTACCGTTGCCCTGTTGAGTGGCTTCGTGCTTGGCGGAATCGTCGAGCGCGTGATCGTTCGTCCCGTCGAGTCGGCGCCTCCGCTCAACGTGGTCATCCTTACGCTGGGGCTGCTTCTCTTTCTGGAGGCTCTCGCTCCGATGGCCTTCGGCGGCCAGATCAGGTCCTTTCCTCCGGCGTTCTCGATTGTCGGCCTGCGTTTCGGCAACGCGCAGATCGCCTTCTCGCCGTTCGATGCCTTCACCCTTGGCGGCGTCCTCGCCGTCATGATTCTTCTCCTCGTGCTCTTCCAAAGAACCAACCTGGGCCTGCGGATGCGGGCGTCGGCCTTCAGCCCCGAGGTCTCTCGACTTCTCGGTATCCGCGTCGGACGGATGCTCACGCTGGGATGGGCGCTCGCCTCGCTGGTGGGGGCGCTGGCCGGAGTGCTGATTGCGCCCTCGCTCTTGCTGTATCCCACGTTCATGGACCAGGTGCTGGTCTTCGGTTTCACCGGGGCCGTGCTCGGGGGGCTCGATAGTGCCGCGGGGGCGGTCGTCGGCGGTCTTCTGATGGGTTTTGCCCTCAATTACGTTGGCGGCTACCTTGGCTCCGACCTCGAAACCGTGGGCGCGCTGGTCATCCTCATCGCGGTGCTCATGGTGAGGCCGCGCGGCCTCTTCTCGTCGCAGCGGCTTCGACAGGTCTGAGATGCTGGCAGCCCAATCGCGCCTTGGCCGCCTGGTCAGCCCAACGCTGCGTCGTCACCTGCTGCTCGCGCTCGGGGCGGCCGTCCTGCTCGTGTTGCTCAGCGCTCAGATCGGGGCCTACGACGACTACAACCTCACGGCGGTGGCCATCTTCGTGGTCGCCGCTGCGGGGCTCAACCTGCTGACGGGGCTGAACGGGCAGCTGTCCCTGGGCCACGGAGCGTTGATGGCCATCGGGGCGTACACCGCCTCCTTGTTGCTCAAGGACTACCAGTTGCCCGTCGTTGTGGTGCTGCTGGCCTCCGTGCTGAGCACCGGGCTCATCGGCATCGTTTTCGGGTATGCCGCGGCCCGTCTGCGCGGTCCCTACCTTGCCGGCGCCACGCTGACGCTGGCGGTCGCCCTCCCGCAGGTCGCCACCCGCTACAAGGACATCTTCGGCGGCGAGTCAGGCCTGAGCGTCCCGCCGACGCAGCCCCCCGCCTGGCTGGGAGCCGACTTTCCGCCTGAGCGCTGGCTGGCCTGGATCGCCCTCGCCGCTGCCGTCGTGACGATCATGCTGCTGGCCAACCTGCTGCGCAGCTCGACCGGCCGCGATTTCAAGGCCGTCCGCGACAATGAAGCGGCCGCGGCACTGGCAGGCATCAACGTCGCGCGTACGCACGTGCTGGCCTTCGTGATCAGCGCGGCGTGCGCGGGCCTGGCGGGCGCCCTCTTCGCCTATTGGTCCGGGGTCACGGCCCCGGCTGGATTGGGCCTCGGCCTTTCTCTGCAACTGGTCACGGCAATCGTCATCGGCGGGTTGGGCAGCCTGGCCGGCGCCGCGTGGGGCTCCCTCGTGCTGGTCGTCGTCCCGGCGCTGACCGGTGGCATGGCGAGCACGTTGAACCTTCCGAGCGCCATCGCCAACAACCTGCCGCTCGCAATTTACGGCGGCATCCTCGTGATCGCGATGCTCGTGGCTCCGCACGGCATCCAGGGCGCGCTGGTGAGGATTTTCGCAATCGGCCGGGCTCGCTGGGGACACACCCCGGCGGCCGGGCAAAAGGGGGTGGTGGATTGGGACGATCCCGCACCAGATTCGTAGTCGACGGCACCGTGCGACCCGCATAAAGGGAGGAGGTTCGATTGAAAAGAGTGATGGACGGCACCGCATCGTGGATCAGAGGGATCGCGATCGTTTCTGTCGTGGGGTTGCTCGCGGCCTGCGGCAATCCAAGCAGCTCCAATGAGAACTCCGGCACCAATACCGCGTCCGCGCCTGGTATCACGGCGACCACGATCACGATTGGGAGTACGCAGCCGCTGACCGGGCCGGCCGCGCCCGGCTATTCAGAGATCGCCCCCGCCTCAAACGCCTACTTTGTGTACCTGAACCAGCATGGCGGCGTCTTCGGGCGGAAGATCCTCTACGAGTACTTCGACGACGGCTACAATCCGACCAACACTGCCAGCGTTACGCGCAAGCTGATCCTGGAGACCAAGGTCTTCGCCATGTTCAGCGCGCTCGGCACGCCGACGCACCTGGCGGTCGTCGACTACATCAACTCTGAAAAAGTGCCCGATCTGTTCGTCTCCACCGGCTGCAACTGCTGGAACAACGTCTCGAAGTATCCGGAGACCTTCGGCTGGCAGCCCGACTACACCATCGAGGGCAAGATCCTCGGCCAGTACATCAAGCAGAATCTCAGCGGCAAGAAGGTCGGGTATTTCTTCCAGAACGACGAGTTCGGCCTCGACGGCGTCAAGGGCCTCGATGATCAGCTCGGCGCGTCGTCAGTCCCCAGCGAACGCCGGCAGAACTATGTCCCCACCAACACGAACGTTGGGAATCAGATCGGAGCCCTGCAAGCGTCAGGCGCGCAGGTCGTGGTCTCCTACTCGATTCCGGCCTTCACCGCGCTGGCGCTCTTGAGCGCGGCCAAGCTCGGCTACCATCCGATCTGGGTGGTGAGCAGTGTTGGCTCCGACGTCACCACCCTGACCGGCCTGCTGAAGGCCTTCTCCAAGGGCGCGGTCGGGGGGCAATTGCTCGGTGGCATGGTCACCGATGCCTACCTGCCGCTGGTCGGCGACAGCTCGAATCCGTGGATCACCTTGTTCAAGGGCATCCACGACCAGGTCATTCCAGGTCTGCCCTGGGATGGGAATGTCCTGTACGGCATGGCGCAGGCGTACACCCTGGCGCAGGCATTCAAGGCCGCGGGCCGCAATCCGACCAGAAGCAGCTTCGTGAAGTCGCTCGAATCGGGGAAGCTGAGCAATGGCCCGGGCCTCGCGCCGTTCGGCTATTCGTCCGACAACCACCTCGGCTTCCTGGGAGTGCAGGTCGCGACCATCGCGGCGGACGGTACCGAGACCACGGCGGGTCCCGTGTATACGTCCTCGGACTCAGGCCCAATCGCCCAGTACAGCGGATCGGCATCGAGTCCTCCGGCAAACGGTATTCCGTAGCGGCAACGCCGCAAAAGAGGGCCGCCGGCGTCGGCGGCCCTTAGCGCTCCTCCAGGATCCGACCGCGCAAGCGCTGCATGCCCCGCAGCCACCGCTCGTAGTCGGACGCTTTGCGTTGATAGAACTCGCCGACCTCCGGATGAGGCAGGATGAGAAATCGCTCGTCGCGAATCGCCTCCATGACGGTCCCCGCAACCTCCTCGGGGCTCAGCGCACCCGCGGTCAGAAAGTTGCGCTCGCCCCCCCGCGCCAGCATCGCGGTCCGCACTCCCTGCGGGCAGAGGGCGGAGACCCGGATCCCCTGGTCGTGGTAGACGATCGACATCCATTCAAAGAAGGCGAGCCCAGCGGCTTTCGTCACGGCGTAAGGCGCGGCCAGGATGTGGTTGAGCAGCGCGGCGGCGGAGATGGTGCCCACGATGTAGCCCACGCCTCGCTCCCGCATCCCTGGGAGCAGGGCGCGGGCCGCGTACACGTGCGCCATGACGTGGACGTCCCAACTCTGTTGCCACTCCATATCCGACACCTCGGACCCACCGCCAAAGGCAATGCCGGCATTGGAGCAGTAGATGTCGATTCGGCCGTACGCGTCGAGGGTTCCGTGAACCAGACGCGCAACGTCCGACTCGACGCTGACGTCGGCGGGCACAGCCGTGCCGCCAACTTCCGCCGCGACCTTCTCCGCAGCCTTGTGGTCGATGTCTGACACCACCACCTGGCTCGCCCCATCGGCCTTGAAGCGCCGGCAGAGGGCACCGCCAATGCCGCCCCCTCCTCCAGTCACGACCACGACGCGACCGCGAATGTCCATGGCTAGGTGAGCACGCCGATGCCCTGGTCGATGAATCCCAGGATCGCGTCGGTTCGGAGTTCGTAGCTGGGGTCGAGCCGCTTGCCGCGGCGGTGCAGCATCAGGTTGTAGCCGAAAATCGACGCGTACTTGTAATAGGTCAGGGCCAGATACCAGCGATAGTCCTGAAGATCGGCGCCGTACATCTCCATCACGGCATCGGCCGCGACGTGCGAGAGGCTGATGCAACATGGGTCGAGGAGGGGCTGGCCGAGCTGCGCGATCTCCCAGTCGACCACGGCGCTCACGCGTCCGCGGTCGAAGAGCATGTTGCCGAAGTGGTAATCGCCGTGGACGAGAACGGGCGGTCGGGAGAGAGGTTGCTGCTCAGCCAGCAGCCGGGCGAGACGAGGTGCCTGTCCGGTCAGCTCCGACGGCGCCCGCTCCATGAGCCAGCTCCAGCGCGCGACCTCACCCTCGAGCGGCATCGGCTCTTCACCGCCGATCCCGGTTTTCTCGCAAGGCAGTGCCTGGAGGCGGCGCAGCACGTCGACCGCCGAGGAAGCCAGCTCCAGCGGATCATTCCCGCGGTCGATCGCCTGCTCGACCCGATCCCCGTCGATGGCCTCCATCAGAGCGAACGGCCTTCCATCGACAACTGGGTCTTGTGAGGTTGCCAGCACGGCTGGTACCGGCAAGCCCTGCGCGTGCAGCGCCGCCATGATCCGGGCCTGGCGCGGAATGTCCGCCGGGCCGGCGATGCGCGCACCTGGCGGAGGAAGGCGCAGGACCCCGCGACGTCCCTCGAGCTCGACCCAGTAGGTGAAGCCGGAGTGACCCTCGGGGATCGCGCGAACCGCGCGCACCGGCTCCTTGATCTGCGGGGCAAGGTCCTTCCGAATCCGCTCTTCGGCCTCGGTCATAGCACCGGTTCCAGGTGGGCGACGTCGCAAAGGGAACCCACCCTACGTCGGTCACCCTTGATGCGGACCACGCTGATGCTGGTGAAATCGGGGAAGAGCCGCAGCGCACCCGGGGTGAGCCGGAGGATGTCGCAGAGATAGGTCAAGATCGCGATCCCGTGCGTCACCATGACGACCCGGCCCCCGGGATGGGTGGCGACGGCCCCTTCGACGGCGTCCTGCATCCGCTGGATCACGGACCTGAGGCTTTCCTGGATTTCGACCTTGCCGCTGCGATACTCGGCGCGGGCCTCCGCCAACCTGGGATCGACCGTGACCCGGTCGCTGAGCGCCTCCGCGGTCTGCAACGCGCGGCGATGTGGGCTGGAGTAGACGGCGCGGATCTCGAGCGATTGCAGGCGTTGCGCCAGACGCGTCGCTTGTTCACGGCCCAGCCGGCTCAGCGGTGGATCCGGAACTTGATCGAGCTCGTCATAGACGTCCGCGTGCCGGACAAGCCAGATCTCGGTTACGCCCTCGACGCCAATCAGGTACGCGCGTTGGAGCGAACGCATCGCGCTTACGATGTCTTCAGCTCGCTGACTCAACAAACTGACATCCGTTCAGCTATGCGGCTCGTACTTACGAAGCTCGAGCCGGCCGAGCTGGTTTCGGTGAACCTCGTCCGGCCCATCGACGATCCTGACGGTGCGGGCGTAGGCATAGGCATGGGCGAGCGGAAAATCGTCGGAGACGCCGGCCGCGCCATGTGCCTGGATGGCCCAATCGAGAACGGTGCAGAGCATGTTCGGTGCCGCCACTTTGATCATGGCGATCTCTGCCCGCGCCGCCTTGTTGCCGGCGGTGTCCATTTTGTACGCCGCATTCAGGGTCAGGAGGCGGGCCTCGTCGATCAAGATGCGCGCCTCCGCGATTCGCTCGAGCCACACGGACTGCTGGGCAAGCGGCTTGCCAAAGGCCACGCGGCTCCGGACCCGTTTGCACATGAGTTCGAGGCCCACTTCCGCCACCCCGATCAGTCGCATGCAGTGGTGAATTCGGCCGGGGCCCAGGCGAGCCTGGGCGATCTCGAAGCCGCGCCCTTCTCCAAGCAAGATATTGGAGGCCGGCACTCGGACGTTGACAAAGTCAACCTCGGCATGCCCGTGGGGGGCGTCATCGAAGCCGAACACGGGTAAGGACCGCAGGATCTTGACACCCCGCGCATCGCGGGGCACGAGGACCATGGATTGCTGCCGGTGACGGTCTGGATTCTCCGGGTCCGTCTTGCCCATGAAGATGAAGAGCTGGCAGCGTGGGTCCATCCCCCCCGATGTCCACCACTTCCGGCCATTGATGACGACGTCGTCGCCGTCGCGAATGATGCGGCTCTTGATGTTGGTTGCGTCCGAGGAGGCGACGTCAGGTTCTGTCATCGCGAAGCCGGAGCGAATCTCACCATCCAGGAGCGGCCGCAGCCATCGATCTTTCTGCTCCGGGGTCCCGTAGCGGTCGAGGATCTCCATGTTCCCCGTGTCAGGTGCCGAGCAGTTGAAGACCTCGGGGGCCCAGGGGACGCGCCCCATGATTTCGCAGAGTGGAGCGTACTCCAGATTGCTGAGCCCGGCGCCAAGGTCCGACTCGGGAAGGAAAAGGTTCCACAGTCCCGCCGACCGGGCCTTGGGTTTCAGTTCGTCGACGACCGGAGGCGGGCTCCAGTGATCGCCGGTCATCGCCTGGTCTCGATACGTTTGCTCGTTTGGATAGATGAACTCGGCCATGAAATCCTCGAGTTTTTTCTGTAGCCCCTTCACCCTCGGCGAGTGGTCGAAGTCCATCCCAACGGATAGTATCTGGCAATGCCAGATTTCGACCTGACCGATCGCGTGGCGATCGTGACAGGCGGAAGCCGCGGCATTGGCGAGGCGACCGCCGGTGCGCTTGCGGACCAGGGTGCCAGGGTCGTCATTTCCAGCAGGAAGCTCGAGGGCCTCCAGGCGGCGGCGGATCGAATCAATGCGCGCCATAGCGGAGCCGTCACGCCGATCGTCGCTCACGTGGGTCGTGCCGAGGATTCCGAGCGGCTCGTCACCAAGGTGATGGAGCGCTTCGGGCGCATCGACATCCTGGTGAACAACGCCGGGACCAATCCGCACTTCGGCTTGACACTCGACGTCGAGCTCGCCGCCTGGGACAAGACCTTCGAGGTCAACCTGCGCGGACCACTGGTGCTCACCAAATTGGTCGTCGATGCCTGGATGCGAGCGCACGGAGGCGCCATCGTCAACGTCGCCAGCATCGCGGGGCTGCGGCCAGCGTTTGGGCTTGGTCCCTACGGGGTGACCAAGGCTGCGCTCATCATGTTGACCCGGCAGCTCGCCACCGAGCTTGGGCCGCAGCGGATCCGGGTCAACGCCGTGGCCCCGAGCATCGTGAAGACGGAATTCGCCGCCGCCCTCTGGGGAAACGAGGAGATCTCACGGCGTGCCCTCGAGCGCAATCCCCTCGGCCGGTTCGCGACCGCTGATGAGGTGGCGTCCACCATCGTCTTTTTGGTCTCGGACGCGGCGTCGTACATCAACGGCGACGTGCTTCCGATCGATGGCGGCGAATGACACCGCCGTGACTCGCGCCGCCGTCGTGAGGTCGGTCGGCTCGCCGCTGACGATCGAAGATATCCAGCTTCCTCCGCCGGCGGCCGGCGAGGTGCATGTCCGGATGGCGGCCGCCGGCGTCTGCCACTCCGACTTCTCGCTCGCCAACGGCACACTCGAGCAGCTGGTTCCCGCCGTCCTCGGTCACGAGGGCGCCGGCACCGTGATTGCCATAGGGCCTGGGGTCACGAATGTGCGACCCGGCGACCCTGTGTTGTTGATCTGGTCGCCCGCATGCGGGGGCTGCTGGTTCTGTCTGCATGGCGAACCTTATCTCTGTGAACAGACGGCCAAAGCCTGGCAGCGGCGGTACGCGCAGCTGCCGGACGGGACCCCGCTCTACGCCGGGCTGGGGACGGCGGCCTTTGGCGAAGAGACGATCGTGCCCAGCTCGGCGGTGGTCGGCTTGCCGCCTGCCATCGAGCTGGAAGGGGCGGCGCTCCTCGGCTGTGCCATGCTCACCGGAATTGGGGCCGTCATCAACTCGGCGAACGTCCAGGCCGGCGAGTCGGTCGTCGTCTTCGGTACCGGAGGGGTGGGCCTGTCGGTTCTCCAGGGGGCGCGCCTCGTCGGGGCGGAGGCGGTGATCGGCGTGGACATTGCCGCCGACAAGGAAGAGCTCGCCCGGGCAAACGGCGCGACGGATTTCATCCTGGCCGACGACAACATTGCGCGGCGTATCCGCGAACGCACCGGTGGCAGAGGTGCCGACCACGCGTTCGACTGTGTCGGCGGCGCGACAACGATCCGCCAGGCCTGGTCGTCAACGCGCCGCGGAGGCCGGACCACGGTTGTCGGGATCGGCGCCAAGGACGAGAACGTCGAATTCCGCCCTCAGGAGATTTTTTACTTCGCGCGGATTCTCGGCGGCTGTGTCTTCGGATCGACCGATATCGCCCGTGACCTGCCGCCCCTCCTCGAGCACGTCCAGGCCGGTCGGATCCGCCCGGAGGATTTGGTGACCAATCGCATCAGGCTGGAGGACGCTCCAGAGGCCTTCGCCCAGATGAACGCCCATAAGGGCGGTCGTTCCCTGATCATTTACTGAGGGTTCGCCGATCAGGCGGCGCGCTCGAGGTGAACCGCGACGTGGTTCATGCTGTCGACGAGCCATCCCGCTGCCGCGACCTTGGGGCGAATCATGCTCCAGTCCTCGACCCATTCGAGGATACGGCGGCCACGGATCACCTTGCCGGCACCCGGCGGGCACGCCATGCGCACTCGCACGTTGATCCGGTACAGGCCCGGCTCGCTGCGCACGGCGCTGATCGTTTCGGCGTTCACCGTCACGGTCCGCGCAAATTGGCGCCAGCCGTCAGCCGCCGGCCGAGCCAGCTGTGCCGCCTGGCGGTTCCAACAGGTATCCGTCATCAGGATTCGACATTCCGCGAGGTTGCGACTGGCCCAGCCGGCGACCACCCGCTCGCCGATCCGCTGGACCTCGGCGAGAAAGGACGTGGCCGAGAAGGACGGGTCAATGGCGCGCATGGCATCGGGGCCCGCGTCGACTGGGAAGGCGATCGTCAACTCTGCGTTGGGGGATGGGCGTGGACCGCCATGGCGAAGCCCGTCAGCGAGCATCCCGAAACCCATGCTCAGCACCGAAGGGATATCGCCCATGAAGCGCCAGAGCACGAATCCGATGCCGAGGGATGCAAGGGCGAGAGGGATGACCAGTGGGCGCATCGCCGCGAACGTGAGCCCGTTCGGCATGCTCGGCAACAGACCGGTCGAGTCGCCCAGGACCATGGGCGTATGACGAGTGGCAACCACCTTTCCAGCAGGTCGGGAGGGAGAAAGGGGAGGGGACCTCCCCTCCCCGAGCGCCTTACCAGATCAAGCCGCGATACCCTCCGTCTCTGGAGTGATGGTGGCCTTGCGCTGGATGGTCGCAAGCGCGACAAGGAAGCCGGCAAAGGCGATGCCGGATGCAACCTCGAATGCCGTGGCATACCCGGTGGTTATCGCAATGCTCGGGCCGTTTGCCAGGTGGTTGTTTGCTACGGTCGCGGCCACGGTGCCGAGGACGGCGATCCCCAGGGAGCCGCCAAGCTGGCGGCCAGCGTTCAGCAGTGCGGAAGCCAGTCCTGAATCGTCGGGCGTGACACCCGAGATCGCGACGACGCTGGTTGAAACGAACACCATTCCGAGACCGACGGAAAGCGTCAGGAGCGGGCCGAGGACTTGGAAGACGTAGCCGGCATGCACAGTAACCCCTGATAGCCAGAAGAGCCCGAGGGCCAGGAGCAGCGCCCCGATGGTCATGGGTGGGCGAGGACCAATCCGTCCGATCACGCGCGAGGTTAGTCCGGCGCCGGTGCCAACGCCCACCGCCGTGGGGACAAACGCAAGGCCGGCTTGTAATGGGCTAAAGCCGAGGACGTCTTGCACGAACAGGGTGAGCAGGAACAACATTCCAGACAGTGTCGCGCCGACGACCAGGGACAACACATAGGCTCCTGAACGATTGCGATTGGCGAAGATCCGAAGCGGCATCAACGGCTGAGGGCTGAGGGTCTCGATGCCAACAAAGACAACGAGGAGCCCGAGGGCGGCAACCAGGCTCGCGACGGTCACGGAGTCACTCCAGCCGTGGGTGGCCGCCCGCGACAGGCTGTAAACGAGCAGCATGGCGCCAGCGGTGACCGAGACCGCGCCGGGCAGGTCGAGCCGCCCAGGCCGCCCTTTGGTGGCGACCAACACCCGGGGTGCGATCAGCGCCAGCGCAATACCCACGGGCACATTGACGAACAGGATCCATCGCCACGAGAAGTAGTTGGTGATCACGCCGCCGAGCAGCAGTCCCAGCGCGCCCCCACCTGCGGAAACGGCCGAGTACACGCCGAGGGCTCGGTTGCGTTGCGTCCCTTCGGCAAATGTGTCGGCGAGCAACGAGAGGGCCGTCGGGGCGACGATCGCGCCGCCGATTCCCTGCGCCACCCGGGCGACGATGAGCAAGGTCGAGGTTGCGGCGAACCCTCCGGCGAGGGAGCCGATGGTAAAGAGAAGCGTCCCGACGATGAACATGCGGCGCCGTCCAAACAGGTCGCCGGTGCGGCCGCCAAGCAGGAGCAGGCCGCCGAAGGCGATGGCATAGGCGTTGACCACCCATTCCAGGTTGGTGGCGGTGAAGTGCAGTGATCGTTGGATTGATGGCAGCGCGACGTTGACGATGGCGACATCGAGCACCACCATCAGCTGCGCCACCGCAATGACGGCGAGCGCGAGGCCGAGTCTACGGGGATGGGGTGCCGTGCCGGACTGGTTGGGCTGAGTGACGGAAAGGTTGATCGCCATTGTTGTTCTCTCCTTATGCGGTCGGTGACGGATGCGCGAGCCGAAGCCGAAGGTATTCGTTGATGCCGAGGAGGCGGAACTGCAGCCGCTCATAGCGCGGAAAGGCGGACGCCGCGGTCGCATAGTCGATGACCTCGGGCTCGACCAGGCTGTAGTCGGTTCCGCGGTAGGTGACGGTGCACCCGCCGGCCGCCAGCACGTTTCGATACCACGCGGCGTCCTCGCCGAAGGTCCGCGGCATGACGAAGCTGTTGCCGAGCGGGCGCATCCCCAGCGGCGTGGCATACGCGCGACCGGAGCGCCGGCCTCGATGGTGCAGGATGCCAAGGATGGGCATCCAGCGCCGTCCCGCGATCCGCAGGATGACGGGATTTACGAAGCGGGCAATCGACCGGACCGTGTGCCTTGTTCGCGGTCCGAGACTGGTCGTGTGGACGGTCGGGTGTGTCGTGGTCATTTGTGAGCCTCCAATAACGGAATGAGTCATGACTTGTGCCTCTAGGACGGCGGACCGAGCGAGAACGTGACATCGGCCGTCGATGTCACATTCCAGGCCCCTACCCCGTCCTTGTCTTGATGCGTAGCGCATGCTTTAGTCGAGGAGACGGCAGATGATCGAGAACGACGCGTGGGTCACCGAGGCGTGGTCTAATCACCACGGCTTCTTGCTGGACGTCGCCTACCGACTCCTCGGCAGTTACAGCGAAGCGGAGGACACCGTCCAGGAGGCGTTCACGAAGCTCCTCCGCACAGACCTTGATCCGATAGAAGACGTGCGAGCATGGCTCGTTGTCGTGGTCAGCCGGCTCTGCCTGGACCAGCTGCGATCCGCCAGGGTCCGCCGCGAGGCCTACGTGGGGCCATGGTTTCCTGAGCCGCTGATCCACTCGGACACGATGTCCGACCCGGCCGACATCGTAACCATGGACGAGAGCGTTCGCATGGCGCTCCTCATCGTCCTGGAGCGCATGTCCCCTGCCGAGCGCGTCGTCTTCGTGCTCCACGACGTGTTCGACTTCCCGTTCGAGAAGATCGCGCCCATGGTCAAGCGGTCGCCGGCCGCCTGCCGGCAACTCGCCAGTCGCGCCCGGCGTCGCATCAACGAGGAGGCGGCTTCGGCTCGGTTCGCCATCGATCCCCAGGAGCAGCGCCGGGTCGTCGATGCGTTCATCGCCGCCTGTGCCGGTGGGGACCTGCAGGCCCTGCTCCCGTTGCTGGATCCTTCAGTTGTCGGGTGGGCTGACGTCGGTGGGATGCTGGCCGCGGTCAGCCAGCCGAACGTCGGCCGCGAGAAGGTCGCCCAGCAAGTCATGAAATTCTTCGGCGCACCTTCCGGGACGACTATGACGGCACGGGAGATCAATGGCGAACCAGGCATCATTGCGATCCGCAATGGGACCGTCGCCGCCGCACTGGCTCTCACCGTCAAGCAGGGCCTGGTAACGCGGGTCTACGCCGTCGCGGATCCACGCAAGCTGGCTCAGGTCAGCCGGGTGCTCGCGCGAGCAGGCGGGACCTAGGCGAAGTCAATCGATCGCTCCCGGCTGCGGCGCCGGGTCACGGAGCCGACCACTTGGTCGGGTCACTTAGCACCGTCGTGGCGGCGACGGCTTGCAGGTTGGCGGCTTCGTCATCTGAAAGGCTTGCGTGATACCCAAGACCCTTCGGACTCGTATGGAAGATGGCAGCGTAGAAGACGCAGGCGGCGAGGTACGTGCCGGCTTCCGTCGCGTGACTGCCGTCGGGTTGCCAGAGAGCGGGCTCCGCGTCGGTACCGACCAGCGCCGACCAGGCGTCGCCAACCGGCGCAACCGCGGCCTGTTGCTCGTGGGCAATGGTGAGGTATCCGTCGTCGATCGCCGCTTGCATGCTCGTGTAGCTCGGCATGCCGTTCTCCGGCCAGCCGTCGCGCCGCGCCCAGGTGAGGAAGAGCATCGGTTGAGCCCCTCGATTGCGGATCGTCTGAATCAGCCGGCGAGCCGCCGGATACATCTGGCCCTGCCGGAACTGCTCGACTGACGGAACCTGGCTCTGCTCCTGAAGGACGACGATGTCCCACTTTGCCGATGCGAGTTTCGCCGCCGTCGCTGAGGAGCCCGCGTGGTCCGCAAGCGTCCAGCCGTTCTCGGCTGCCGTCCCGACCTCCACGCGATGGCCACCGGAACCAGCGAGCTTCGTGAACATGCCCGGCAGGTCGTTAACCAGCGTGTAGCTGTTGCCGATGAACAGCACGCGTGTACAGGTGGGGGAGTGCCCGGGATCCGGGCAGCCGGCGTTGAGCTGGAGCGTCAGGGAGGCGAGCCCGACCGCGGCGCTGAGGGTGGCGAGGACGAGGATCCACTTCGTCCGCAGCCAGCCCACCTCGCCATCATGCGCCCGCCCGACCGCGCGGATGTAGGCTTTTACCGCCTTGTCATGAGTGAGTCAAAACCGCTCAAGAGCCGCGTTGATCTCCGCAAGCAGATGGACGAGATCGTGCGCCTGCGCCGGGAGATGAGCGCCAAACCGCCGGAGCAGCGGCGCACCACCACCAGGGCGGTGGCACGGATCCTGGACGACGTCCACCTCGAGGGACGGATGGGGAAGTTCGTCATCGAGTCCGACGAGCCGCTGGCGCGTGGCGGGACCGAACAGGGACCCTCGCCGCTCCAGTACGTAATGGTGGGGACCGCATTTTGACTGCTGACCCAGCTGGCGCGGTTCGCGCCGCTCTACGAGGTCCCGATCGAGGACGCTTCGGTGGACGTCAGGGCGACCTTTCGAAACACCGAGAAGTACGACGTCGATGACGCGCCCGCGTATTTCGAGGAGGTGACGATCGGGCTGTCCATCGTCAGCGGCGCGGCGAGCGCGAACGTGCGCAAGCTCGTGACGCACGCCGAGCGTGCCTGCCACGCGGCGCAGTCGCTGCGCCACCCGGTTCCCGTGGTCCTGCACGCGACCCTCAACCAGCAGGCCCTGCCCACATGAACTTCGTCGATCGGCTGAGCGAGGGCGAAATCCTGGTCGCCGACGGCGCCACCGCCACCAACTATCAGCAGATGGGACTGGCGATTGGCATCGCGCCCGAAGAGTGGGTCTTCGACCAGCCCGAGAAGGTTCTTGGCCTCCACCGAGCATTCATCGATGCGGGCTCCGACATCATCCTGACCGACACCTTCGGAGCGACCATCCTGCGCCTGCGTGAATCGCCCTACGCGGGTCGCACCACCGACCTGAATCGTCAAGCCGTGACACTGGCGCGACAGGCGGCCTCGACTCGCCCCGGCGTGCTCGTGGCGGGCTCGATGGGCCCGACCGGCATGCTGATGGACCCATTCGGCGAGCTGACGCCCGCGGCAGCCGCCGATGCCTACGCCGAGCAGGCCGCGGCGCTGACCGACGGTGGAGTCGACCTCCTGCTGCTCGAGACCTTCTTTGCGCTCGAGGAAGCGCTGGCCGCGATCGAAGGGGTGCGGCGCGCCAGCGCGCTGCCGCTCGTGGTCTCTTTCAGCTTCGACCAGGGCACCCGCACCATGATGGGCCTGAGTCCGACGCGTGTGGTCGAGGCGATCGCTCCGCTCGGTGTCGCGGCCATCGGGGCCAATTGCGGCCGGTCGCTGGCGGACATGGAGCGTGTCGTCCATGAGCTGGCCGCCCTCAACAGCGACATCCCGCTTTGGATCAAGCCGAATGCGGGTTTGCCGCGCATGGTTGGCGACACCGCCCGCTACGACATGGGGCCAGCCGAGATGGCGGAGTATGCGAGGCGCTTCATCGACGCGGGCGCCCGCGTGGTCGGCGGCTGCTGCGGCAGTTCTCCCGAGCACGTGGCCGCGATCGCGGCCGCCGCCAGGTCGACGGAGGGCAGGCCGGTTTGAAGCGCGGAGGCCCGGCTGGGAAGGCCGGGCCTTTGAATGAGGACGGTCGTGCTCAGGCGACCGCGACTTCCGCCGGAACGGCCTGCTCCTCCGTCGCACGCGGGCGGTTGATCACCAGCAGGCAGCTGAGGGACGCTACCGCCAGGGCCGCGACGGCGACTCCCACCGTCGGGCGCATCGCCGCGACGTAGCCGTTGACGAAGACGTCATGGATCAGATGCGCGATCCGTCCCGCGACCTGGGCGGGCAGGCCCGCGGGTAGCTGCGCGCCGGTCTGGCCGCGTCCCACCTGGAGCCCAGACCTCGCCGCCTGCGCGAATCCGTCGACGAATCGGCCCTGGAACGCCGGCGGGAGCTGGGAAGCCGCGGCGACCGCCTGGTCGTGGAGCGAGACGGCGAGCCGGTTCTGGAGCACCGCGCCCACCGATGCGGCGCCCAGCACGGCCCCGAGCTGCCGGGTGGTGTTGAGCACCCCCGAGGCAGCCCCCGCCATCACCGGCTTGATGTCGCGCATCGCCACGGTCGTCATCGGAGCGAACACCAGGCCGAGCCCGATGCCGGCGACGATGAAGGGGACGATGAAGGTGGCCTGGGTCGCGCTCACGGTCGCCAGCGCGGTGACGAACGCCGCCCCGGCGCCGAAGATCGCCAGCCCGGCCATCAACAGGTACTTGCCGCCGAAGCGATCGGCCAGCCGGCCGGCGAACGGTGCCAGGATGCCGGATGCGACCGACATCGGTGCGACGGTGAGCCCGGACTGCAGCGGCGTCATGCCCAGCACGCTCTGGGTATAGATCGTGACCGGGATGAAGATGCCCTGCATGGCGAACGCCATCGCCAGGCCGGTCCAGTTCATCAGCGAGAAATTTCGATTGCGGAAGAGGCCGAGCGGGAGGAGCGGCTCCCCCTGTCGGCGCTCCCAGGCGAGGAAGGCGACGATCAGCACGACACCGGCGCCGATCACCATCGGGATCGTCAGCCAGCCGGTGATCGTGCCCCAGTCGTAGCGCTGGCCTTCGATCAGTCCGAACACGATCGCCACCAGCGCCGCGCTGGAGAGCAGGACCCCGACCAGATCGAGCCGGTGGCGCCGGCCGGGACGGACATCCGGAATCACCGCAAAGGTGCCGATCAAGGCGAGCACGCCGATCGGCACGTTGAGGAAAAAGATCCAGCGCCAATTCCAATTGGTGACGATCAGGCCGCCCAGCGTTGGGCCCGCCACGGTCGAGATGCCGATCACCGCGCCGGTGATCCCGAAGGCCGCGCCGCGGCGCGCCGGCGGGAAGATCGCCATCAGTACCGTCAAGGTCTGGGGCGCGATCAGTGCGCCGCCAATACCCTGGATGACGCGGGCCGCGATCAGTTGGGTGGCGTCCTGGGACAGCCCGCACAGCGCCGAGGCGGCCGTGAAGACCACCAGCCCGATCGCAAAGAGCTGGCGGGGACCGAACAGGTCACCCAGCCGCCCGGCGGTGATCAGGAGGACGGCATAGGTGAGCAGGTAGCCGTTGAAGACCCAGAGCACCGCGTCGAGCGAGGCATGCAGGCTCGACAGGATGCTGGGGGTGGCGACATAGACGATGGTGGTGTCGAGCATGATCATGAAGAAGCCGAGCACCGTCACCAGCAGTACGGGCCAGGGGTTGCGATTCTCTGCCATCACATTCGCCTCCTACTTACTGACTACTCAATAACTCGACGCTGCAAAAAAATATTCCTCAGGCGAAGCCGAGCGTTTCGTGTCCCCACTTGTCGGCGGCCTTTTCCGGCACCAGGCCGATGGACGCCACCACGTTGAGCAGCATGCCGCGCGCGAAGAAGAGCGTCAGATCGTCAGGCGAGGCGCCGCTGAGTTCCGCCGTCAGCTTCGTCAGCCGCTCCCAGTGCTGCTTGACCTTGCGGCGGACGTCGTCGTCGGAGCAGGCGGCGTAGGCCTGCATCTGGAAGAGGAGCAGCTCCCGGCGGGCGAGCAGCCGCACGTAGGCATGACCCATCGCGTGCAGGCGCGCGCCAACTGGCGAGGCGCCGAAATGGTGCGTCGGGTCGGCCAGGTTGGGATCGGCGACCGCCTGCCGGAAGCTCGTCTCGACCCGGTCGAAGCACTGATCAATCGCCGCCAGGAAGAGGTCCTTTTTGCTGGGGAAGAGGCGAAAGATGTAGGGCTGGGAGATCCCGGTGCGCCTGGCGATCACCTCCGTCGAGGTCCCGTGGAGGCCGTGGATCGCGAACTCCGCCAGCGCGGCTTCGAGGACGTCCTGACGGCGCTCCTCCGCGGTGTGGCGGACATCCGACGCCGGCCGCGGTCGTGCGGTTTCGGCTGCGTTCGACATAGTAGTGATTATTCACTAACTAACCCCTGGAAGTCAAGCCCGATGCGTCGAGGCGCTCCTGCCCCTTCCTCGGCTAGGGCGTTTTCTGGGGCTCGACGGCCTCCATCAGGAGAATCGCGCCGCGGCCGCCGTCGACGGCGGCCATGGCGCTGCACTGCACCCGGCAGATAAAGCTCTTTCCACGCCGGTTGGTGGCGTTGACCGTTATCTCGCGGAAGCCGGCTGCGCTCTTGACCGCGTCATTGATCGGTCCCACCAGCGCGCCGACGGGCAACCCAATATCGAGGGCGAGCAGCGGCTGGCCCACCGTCTCGTTGGCTCGCACGCCCCAGAGATCCTCCGACCGCCGGTTCCAGAGCTGAACTTTGAGGTCCTTGTCGAGCACGGCGACGCCCGTGTGGACGTTGGCCAGCACCTGCTCCATGAAGATATTGATGTGGTCCAGCTGGGTGCCCCGCTGCTGCAGCTCGGTATTGATCGTCTCCAATTCGGTGTTCGTCGACTCGAGCTCCTCGTTCATCGTCTCGAGCTCCTCATTGCTGGACTGCAATTCTTCGTTGGTCGTCTCCAGTTCCTCCACGGTCGACTGCAGCTCCTCGTTGGTCGTCTCCAGTTCCTCATTCGTGGCCTGCAGCTCCTCCGAGGCCGTTTCCAGCTCTTGCTTGGAGATCTCCAGCTCATGGTTGACGCGGTTGTAACCGGTCACGTCGGTGAAGGCGACGCTCGCTCCCAGCAGCGTGCCATCCCGGTCGTTCAGCGGCACCACTTTGACGTCGAAGTACTGGGTTTCAGCGTTCGGTAGCTGCCGTTCGACGTCGCGGGCTTCCGCGGGTCGGCGGTCGCGGTACGCCTGGTCGATCAGGGAGCGCAGCTCGAGCGGCCGGTACGACACCTCGAGATCCTGTAGCGGCCGCCCGACGTCGGCGACGACCAGGCCGAAGAGCGAGCGGGCTCGTTCATTGATGAAGGTGACGATGCCACCGCTGTCGACCACCAACTGCGCGATGGGAAGGGCATCGGCCACCAGTTCGCGCAGACGAGACTGGCGCGCTTGTTGGTTGCCCGCCTCGAGACCGCCGGCCTGGGCGACGGCGACCCGTTGCTCCCGCGCGCCAACCTGGGCCACTTTGCTGAAAATCCGCTGCTTCAAGTCGACCGGCACGAAGAGCGTGTCCCGGCGCAGCAGCATCTCGGCCTTGCCCAGAAACAGGTAGCCCTTTTCACTCAGGGCGTAGTGCAGGCGCGCCAGGATCTTTGCCTGAGCTTCCGGCTCGAAATACATCAGGGTGTTGCGGCAGATCAGCAGGTCGATGCGCGAGATCGGCGCATCTTGCACGAGGTCGTGACGCCCGAAGATGATCGAGCGGCGTAACTCGCTACGAAGCAGATAGTGGTCGCCTTCCGGCTCGAAGTACTTCTCCCGGAGGCCGGCGGGGACCTCTTCCAGGTCCTTCTCCGCCGCTCTGCCCTGTCGGGCACGGGTCAGCGCGTCGTCGTCGACATCGGTCGCGTAGATCTTTGCGCGCTCGCGATACTCCGATGCTCCGAGCGCTTCGCAGAGAAGCATCGCCAGGCTGTACGCCTCCTCACCCGACGCGACCCCGGCGCTCCACACCCGGATCGGCTCGTACGGTGCCTTGCCCTGGATGACCCTGGGCAGAATCTCGCGCTGCAGGTACTCCCAGGCGGCGGCGTCCCGAAAGTAGCCGGTGACATTGATCAGGATGGTGTTGAAGAGCGTGGAAAATTCGTCCGGATGCGCCTGCAGGAAGTTGAGATACGCGGCGTGGCTCTTGACGTGGACCTGGGTCATGCGTCTGTCGATCCGGCGTAGCAGTGTGGTTCGCTTGTAGCCGCTGAAATCGAAGCCCCGACTCTCTCGCAGGTACTGGAGCAGACGTTCGAAGTCGGGATGCTCCGGTTCGTCGGTCACTGAACGATCCCTTTCATCACGAGGGTCACCAGCGCCGAGGCGATCTCCTCGAGCGGGAGGATGAAATCGGCATGGCCCGACCTGATCGCCGCGCCCGGCATCCCGCTGAACTCGGCTGAAGCCTGGTCCTGGGCGACCACCGTCCCGCCCATCTTCTTGATTGCCCCGACGCCCATCGATCCATCGCTGCCGGTGCCGGTGAGCACCACGGCAATCGCGCGCTCCTTGTAGCTCGCGGCCGCCGACTCGAAGAGCAGGTCCGCACTCGGCCGCACGAAATGGACCAGCTCCGATTGGGAAAGGGAGAGGGTGCCGTCGGAATTGACGAGCAGATGACGATCGGGGGGCGCGATGTACGCCGTCCCCGGCCGAATCCGGCCCCCTTCGACGGCCTGCACGACTTCCAGCGCCGTGCGCCGCTGGAGGATGTCGGCCATCAGGCTGCGGTGACGGGGGTCGAGGTGTTGCACGACGACGATGGCAGCGGGGAAGTCCCCTGGCAGGCTCCCGAGCACCTGGCTGAGGGCGGCGATGCCACCAGCCGATGAGGCCAGGGCAACCACGTCGAAGGCCGCGCCAGGAAAGGGCCGGCGTTTCGGCAGCTCGACCTCATCCGGCTCGGGTGATGGCCGCACCTGGTGTACCAATCTTCCCCCTCGTTGCTCCCATGCTACATCGACGTCATTTGAGCGTAGTATCGAGCTATGGTCGGCGTCAGCGTTTCAGATCAGCCGCTCATTGACCTCTATCTGCTACCGGGGGAGGTCCCGGAGACTCGCGATCTGGAAGACGCCCGCCAGTGGGTCAGCATCTACCGCGAGCTGGTCACCTTCTCGGAGCGCACGCTCAGCCGGCTGCGGAGTGCGGGCGGCGATGCCGACGAGCGCGTGATGGAGACGCACCTCCGCCGGCTGCAATCGCGGCTCGACTTCTGGGAGCGACGGCTCTGGGAGCTGGCCGGTCTCGATCTCGACGTGCGGCGCCGGGAGCTCACCTATGCAGGACAGCGGCTCACGCTTACCCGCCGGGAGGCGGAACTGCTGGCCTTCCTGGCCCGACGGCCCGGTCAGTTCTATTCGGCAACCCAGCTCGTCAACCTTGCCTGGGCGTCACCGGAGCTGTCGCCTGAGCAGCTTCGCACCTACGTCGTCCGCCTGCGCCGTCACCTGGCTGCCACCGGAGTCCCGGCCCGGCTGGTCAGTGAACCGCGCCGCGGCTACGGGCTGGTGTTCACGGCATGAGCGCACTGCCGCAGCGGAACCACAAGATCGTCCCGCTTCGGCCGATCCGTCGCGCCCCGACCGATGAGCGGACCTCCGGGATGGCGCTCAAGGTCCGCGCTCATCTCTCCTTGCTGCAGGGCTATGCCGACATCATGGAGGGCCTCTCCCCCCAACTCCGGGCACAGATCCTACGGGTCATGGCCGGAAAAGCTCGGGAGCTGGGAACGATGCTCCAGCCCTTCACCGACGCGACCCGGCCCACGATCGCCGATTACCGCCAGGTGCGCCGGCGCACCAGGCAGTTGATGGTGGATTACCGCCTCCTGCTCGAGCGCCTTCACGACACGGTCGCCGAAGCGCACGAGCACATCGAGGACGCTGGGAAGAGCCGGGACCAGCGGTAGCCTGCTCCTGCCAGACTGAACCTGGCAACCTTCATGGGCGACGCTCATCCGGTTTCCATGGTCGAGCTGCGCGTGCTCGACGGTCCCAACCTCTACTTCACGCGCCCGGCGATCAAGCTCACGCTGGGCGTTTCACGCTGGCTCGCGCTTCCGCAAGCCCGGGTCGCGGAGCTGACCCGGCGGACGGCCTTTACCCCGGCGGCCAGCGGCGGCGAGCCGGGGAGCGACCAGCGGCGCCGCTACGTCGCGCGCTTCGCGGTCCATCTCACCCGCGCCCTGGCTGACGCTACCAACACGCATCTCGCCGTTCGAGGGCGACCGGGGCCGGGTCCCGAGCAGGTCGTGATCGCCTTCCCGTGGCGCCGGCAAGGGGCGGCCGAGGCGTTTGCCCGCGAGCTGACGCCGCTGCTCCGGGTCGGACTCGACGGCCGGCGCTCGATGGATCGCGCGATCGCGGAGGCGGCCGCGCGTCTGGAGGGCATCCGGCCGGGAGCGTCGCCGACCATGCTGAGCCCGACCATCCCGGTCATCGCGGTGACCGGAACCAACGGCAAAACGACGACCGTCCGGTTGATCGCTCACCTTGCGCGGTCGGCCGGCCACACGGTGGCATACACCACGACGGATGGGGTGTACCGGGATCACGAACTGGTTGAGGCCGGTGACTATTCAGGATTCAGCGGGGCGGCCAAAGCGCTGGCGCAGCCGGGCATCGACTTCGCCGTGCTCGAGACGGCGCGCGGGGGCATCCTGCTACGGGGCATCGGCACCGATCACAACGATGTGGCCGTGGTGACGAACGTGACGGAGGACCACCTCGACCAGTACGGCATCCGCACCATTGACCAGCTCGCCGAGGTCAAGGCCACCATCACGCGGATCACCCGGACACAGGGCTGGGATGTCCTCAACGCTGACGACCCGCGAGTGCTCGCCATGCGGCGACAGGCGACCGGACGGCCGTGGCTATTCTCCCTCGATCCCGACCATCCGGCGATCCGCACCACGCTGGCCGAGGGTGGGCGTGCGATTTCCGTCCTCGACCGCGCCCTCGTGATGATGTCCTCGCGCCGGCATGTTCATCACCTGCTCCCGCTGGAGGACGTCCCGGTGGCGCTGGCCGGCATCTCGAGTCCTTACCTGCGCAACGCGATGGCGGCCGCGGGCGCCGCCCTCGGCGCGGGCGTCCCCGAGGAGGCGGTCGTTGTGGGCCTTCGGTCCTTTACCCTCGATCCGGAGAGTAATCCGGGCCGGGCCAACGTCTTCGAGCTCGAGGACCGGGTCGTCGTTGTCGATTACGCCCACAACGAAGACGGCATGCGCGGGCTGGTCGAGATCTGCCGGGGACTTCGACGAAGCGACGCTCGCATCTTCCTTGCGTTTGGGACGGCGGGTGACCGCACCAACGTCATCCTGCACCGGCTCGCCTACACGGCGGCACGCGGGGCCGACTGGGCCGCCATCGCGGAGCTTCACCGCTACCTGCGCGGTCGAGATCCGCAGGACCTGATCGAGCGGCTGCAGGCCGGTCTCAAGGACGGCGGCAAGGAGGCGGCGCCGGTGTTTCCCAATGAAGTCGAGGCGCTCGAGTGGATGGTCAACGCGTCCGCGCCCCATGATGTGATCGCGATCACGGCCCTGGCCCAGCGGCCGGAGATCTTTGAGTTCCTCCGCACGCGAGGCGGGGCCGGCGTCGGACCGGCGCGCATTCGCGAACTGGTGCAGCGAGCTCGAGGTTAGCTCGCCGGCGTCATGGGCCGCGCCCGGCGTGCCTCGAGATCGCGCCAGGTGTCGGCCGGTTTGTCGACGCAGAGGAGGACGACATCGCCGGGCCTGGCCCGGGTGAGGGCGGCGTCAATGGCGGGCGTCTCATCGATGATGATCTCGGCGCGCTGGACGCGGCTGTCCTCGGCCCCCTTGATTCCCTCCATCACGCGGCGCGCGATCTCTCCGCGCTGCCGGCCGCGCGGGTTGGCGTCTTCCCGCACGATCAGGGTGTCGAAGACCCGGGCCGCCACCCGGCCGAGCTCGCGCATATCCTCGTCGCGGCGATCCCCGGGCGTGGCGATCACGGCGATCCGCCGGCCCTGGCCCGGTCCATTGACGCCGGGGGCCGTCAGCCGCTCGACGAAATCGCCGGCCATCTGCAGGCCGGCGGGATTGTGGGCGTAATCGACGATGACCTTGACCCCGTGAAGCTCGAACATGTTCAGGCGGCCGGGCGCTTCGTGGAACGAGGGGTGGAAGGTGCGCAAGCCCTGCCGGATATCGTGGAGATGCGCCCCGGCGGCGTGGGCCGCCGCTGCCGCCGCCAGCGCGTTCTGGACGTTCGCCCGGGCGAGGCCCTCGAAGGTCGCCGGCACCAGGTGGACCCACGCGATCTGGGTGCTCCGCCGCCCTTCGCGCAGCACCATCATTTCGCCGCCCCCGGGCTGCTTTACGATGACGAGGGCCTTGCGGCCACGCCGAACCCACCGCTCGACGAGCTCATTGTCGTCGCGCATCGAGAAGAGGATGACCGAGCCGCTGCAATGGGTCCGCATCTCCGCGACCAGCTCGTCGTCGGCATTGAGGACCGCGGTGCCGTTGCGGGGGACGGCCTCGACGACGACCCGCTTGATCGCGGCGAGCTGACGCAGTGAATTGACTTCTTTGAGGCCGAGGTGATCGCCGGTGACGTTGAGGACGACCGCGACGTCGTTGGCACTGTAGCCGAGTCCCTCGCGGAGGATGCCGCCGCGGGCCACCTCGAAAACGGCGAAGTCGACACGCGGGTTCTGGAGCACCATCCGTGCCGATCGCGGGCCGCTTGCGTCCGCCTGCCTCACCAGGCGGCCGTCGATGTAGATGCCATCGGTCGTCGTCATGCCGACCTTGTGCCCGAGGCCCTTGACGATATGGGCGATGATGCGGGCGGTTGTTGTCTTCCCATTTGAGCCGGTGACGGCGATGATCGGGATGCGCGCCGGCGTGCCCTGTGGGAAGAGCATGTCGATGACCGCCTTGGCGACGTACTGCGGCTCGCCTTCGGTTGGATGGGTGTGCATGCGGAAGCCCGGGGCGGCGTTGACCTCGACGATCGCGCCACCCGTCTCGCGCACCGGCTGGGAGATGTCCGGCGTGAGGAAGTCGATCCCGGCGACGTCCAGGCCGACCACGCGGGCCGCCTCCTCCGCAATCTCGACGTTGTCGTGGTCGGCCTCCCAGGTTCGATCGATGGAGATCCCTCCGGTCGACATGTTTCCGGTCGCCGCCAGCTTGACGACAGCGTCCTTGGGGGGTGTCTGATCGAGGCTGAAGCCCTGCTTCTCGACCAGTTCTTGGGCTGCCTCATCGATCTTGATCCGGGTGAGCACCTTCTCGTGGCCGATGCCGCGCCGTGGATCCCGGTTCTGGATCTCGACCAGTTGGCGCACCGTGTGTTCGCCATCACCGGTCACGTGCGCCGGCACCCGCTGCGCCACCGCCACCATGTGGCCATCGATGACGAGCACCCGGTAGTCGTTGCCCTGGATGAAGCTCTCCACCACGACGATCCCGCTGCGCGTCTGGCGCAGGGCGCGCTCGAAGCCTCGCCGCACGTCGTCCTCGGTGCGCAGCTCCAAACCCACGCCACGCCCGTGGTTGCCGTCGAGCGGCTTGGTCACCACCGGGTAACCGATGCGGGTGGCCGCGGCGACGGCTTCGTCGGCGGACCGCACCATGTCGCTGCGGGGCACGGGTAAACCGGCGGAGGCCAGCAGCGAGGTGGTCAGTTTCTTGTCGCCGGCGATGTCGACGCCGAGCGCGGAAGTGCGCGAGGTCATGGTGGCGCGGATCCGCTGCTGGTATTTGCCCTGGCCGAGCTGGACAAATGACTGGTCGTTCAGCCGGATGTAAGGGATGTCGCGCCGGGCGGCTTCGTCGAGGATCGATTGGGTCGACGGTCCGAAGGCGGCGCGGTCGGCCAGCAGGACCAGGCTCTCCAGCTCGGCGACATAGTCGAAGGTGGGGTTCGCCTGGACCAGGTGGTTGAGCAGGCGGACGGCCAGCCTGCCGGCAGCCAGCCCCACCTGCTCCTCGCTGTAGCCGTACACCACGTTGTAGGTGCCGGGTGTCCCGGCGCGGCGCGTCTTGCCGCGGGTCGTCGAGCCGCCAGCCTCCCGCTGCAGCTCGAGGGCGACATGCTCGGCCACGTGACCCATCCAGGTGCCGTCAAAAAGCCGCTCGATGAAGCCGCCCGGCCGGTGCAGGGAGCACCCGTGATCGCGCAACCCGGGGAGCAAGTCGACCAGCGCGCCATTGAAGGCCGGCAGCGTGTTCGAGGGCCAGTGCTCGAGCGAGCCAAGCTCGACGAGCAGGCGGATGGTGGGCTCATACGACCAGTAGTTGGGTCCGCGGAGCACCTGGCTTTCCAGGATCCGGAGGTCGGGTTTGGCCGGGGGCTTGTTGGCGACGGGCTCGTGCTTGGCGTCCTCGTCGCGCTCGACTCGCGTTTCCGTGCGCGAATCGCTCACTCCGACGCCTTTTTTTCCTCTTGGCGCAGGCGCCGCCGCTCCAGTGCCCGATCGTCGCGATCCTCAGCCGCCGCCTGGCGCACCATCTTCGCGATCCGGCCCTTTGCCAGCTCGGCGGCGCGTTCGTTCTTGCCGGCGTCGAGGGGCAGCACCCGGCGTGCCCGCAGGTCGAATCGATACCCGGAGGGCAGTGAGTGCAGGCGAGCGTTCGATACCATCATCGGCTTGTGGCCGGTTGCCTGGAAGGCGTCGGTGATGACGTCCGAGCCATCGACGATCGTGACCGCGCCCCGGCCGATGACTTCGAGGATATCGTTCGCGTCGACGATCGCGGCGGTGTCCTCGTCGAGCCCGAGCCCGATCAGCGAGGGCGATTGAGCCACCACGGCGAGGAGCCGGCCGAGACGGGTTCGCTGCTCGAAGTGCTGGTCGACGACGACGTTGACGAGCAGGCCGAGGCCGACGGAAACATGCGCCATCCGATGCTTCGGTGTCGCTCCAGAGCTGCCGAAGGCCATCATGTGAGTCGCGACCGCGCTCGCCCCGGCGGAGGTGCCGGCAACGACGACCCCGCGCCCATGCGCCTCCAGGATCGCGCGGCCCAGCTTCGTCCCGCCGATCACCGAAGAAAGCCGCAGCTGGTTGCCGCCGGTCATGAAGATGCCGGTGATGTTCTCGAGCGCGGCAACCGTCCCCGGATCATTGGCTTCTTCGCGGGTCTCCGGCCGAAGTCCTATCACGCTCGCGGCGCCGAGCCGGGTGAAGATATGCCGGTAGAGCTCGGTCGCCGCTTCGCCCAGCGAGGAAGCGGTGCTGATCACGCCGATGTGCGCCTTGTCACCGCCGGCGAGCTGGACGAAGCGTGACAGGATGACGCGCTGACCCAGCTTGTCCTCGGCGCCGCCGATCACCATGACTGGCCCCACCGGCCCACCATCGGTGGTGGGGGCAAGCCGGAATGGGGTCGAGGCGTCTCGCATGTCTGCCCAGTGTACCGGCGGCCGAATTGCCGTGCTGCCCGGCTTTTTCGCGCCGTGCCGCCGCAATTGAGTGTAGTACTATACTAAAACCATGCCGGTACAGTATCCTATTTAGCTTCCATGATCGAGCTAGAGCCGGAGTCCCCGTCACCAGAACGTCCGTTTTCCGGTCGCCGGGAGTCGCAACCGGCGGTCGAGTTGCTCCCGCACGTCCTGGAAGCGCTGCCGGTCGGCATCGGGCTGTTCGAACTACGCGAGGACGATTTCGCGTTCCGCTACGGCAACCGCGAGTTTGCCCGGGTACTCGGGCTGGAGCGAATTCCCGATGAGGGCCGGCTGGCTGGTGACGTCTTCAATCGGGCGGACCACAACGCGATCCTGGAGCTCTTCAGACTGGTGCGCCTCAGCCGCGAGCCACAGAGCCATTTCGCAGCGGTAGGCCGGCAAGGCGGCACCACGACACGGATCTGGAACATCGATGCCTACCCGGTGCTCGATGCCGGGCGCGTGAGTCACGTCATGGTGCTTGCCGAGCAAACGGAGGAAAACCTGCAGGTGCGTCAACGGCATCAACTCGAAGCCGATCGCCTGCGCGAGAAAGCCGATCATCTCGGCGAGCTCGAGAAGGCGAAGTCCGAGTTCCTCCGTCTGGCATCTCACGAACTCCGCGGACCGGCGGCCACGCTCACCGGCTACCTCTCGATGATCGAAGACGGGTCGCTCGGGCCGATTCCCCAACGGCTGCGTCCGGTCCTCCCGGTGCTGAAGGCCAAGGCGCGGCAGATCAATCTCCTCGCCAATGAGATGGTGGAGGCGGCGCGGCTCGAGGACCGGGGGCTTCAGCTCAAGCGCGCGCGCCTCGACCTTCGTGAGCTCGTACGTGGGAGCGTGATCACCGCGCAGACCACCGCTTCTCCGAAGCACCGGCTTCGGTTTGACGACGCGCTCGGCCGAGAACTGTGGCTGTTCGGTGACCCGATGCGGCTGGAGATCATCATCGGCAACCTGCTCGACAATGCGATCAAGTACTCTCCGCGGGGCGGCGACGTCACCGCCCGGCTATCGACGGCCGGGAAGCTCGCCCTGGTGGGGGTTCGCGACGAGGGGATTGGGATCGCCGCCGAGCATATGGGACGGCTCTTCGTTCGCTTCAGCCGCCTGGCCGACCCGAGCGATGTGCCCGGCACCGGGCTCGGTCTTTACCTCGCCCGCGAGCTGGCCCGCCTGCACGGCGGTGACATCAGCGTCGTCTCGAAACGCGGCAAGGGGAGCGAGTTCACGTTGAGTCTGCCGCTCGAGGCACGCACGAAGTAGCACCGCCCGTTCGCACCCCGCGGCTGCCGGCGCACCCGACCCTGGCCGGTCTTGTGGAGGCGGCCGCCGGCTGTCACGCGTGCGACCTCTACAAGACCGGCACGCAGACCGTCTTCGGCGAGGGGGACGAGCACGCGCGCGTCATGTTGGTGGGCGAGCAGCCCGGCGACCGGGAGGACATCGAGGGCAAGCCATTCGTCGGCCCCGCCGGCCGCATCCTGGACACGGCGCTCAAGGAAGCCGGCATCGATCGCACCGGGGTCTACGTCACCAACGTCGTCAAGCACTTCAAGTGGAAGCCGCAGGGCAAGCGGCGGCTGCATCAGAAGCCCAACGCCGCCGAGATCAATGCCTGCCGCCCCTGGCTGGATGCCGAGATCGCCCTGGTCAAGCCTAAGATCCTCGTGCTGCTGGGCGCGACCGCCGCCCAGGCCTTGCTGGGCCGCGAGTTTCGTGTGACCCTCCAGCGAGGGCAATTCATCGAGCGGCCTGGCCTGCCGTTGATGGTGGCGACCGTTCACCCCTCCTCGATCCTGCGCGCACCCGACGACGAAAGCCGAGAGCTCGAGATGCGGGCCTTCGTCCGGGATTTTCAGCGCGTTGCGCAGCATCGGCAGCAGTAGGTCAGCGCCAGAGCAATCGCCAGAGGCCGGCGCGACCGAGCGCCCGGCCCACGATCTTATTCTTTGCCCGGCGCGCGATGCGCCCGGGATCACCGGAGGCCAGCGTTGAGACGTCGTTTGCCAACCGGGCCGCCGCGTACATCTGGGAGACCAGCCCGCGACGCCTCATTCGAACACCTGGCCGATCAGGCCGCTCGCATCTCGCTCCAGCTCGCCGCGCTCCGTCTCATGCGACTCGATCACGTGGAGAAGCTGTTGCGCCTGGCCCGGCTCCCGCAGTCCGAGCACGAGGCCCAGCGAGAGCCAGTAGTCGGCGGTTTCGAGCAGGTTCGCGTGGATGTCGTCCGGGGTTTCGCCCAGGACCTCGCTCATCGAACTGATCAGCGCCCGGCCGTAGCGGGCCCATTGGTCATCGACGGAAGCTTTCATGGAAACAGGGTAAACTGGCTACCGCCTCCGCGGGGAGGTGGCAGAGTGGTCGAATGCGAGCGCCTGCTAAGCGCTTGAGCGGGTGTTTCCGCTCCCCGGGTTCGAATCCCGGCCT
>Ga0070697_100000079_pt1 | contig 77838 bp, 61 predicted proteins | sample KBSK1501metaG_FD_65475 | JGI IMG/M metagenome (GOLD analysis project Ga0070697, IMG submission 65475) | Corn, switchgrass and miscanthus rhizosphere microbial communities from Kellogg Biological Station, Michigan, USA - KBS K1-50-1 metaG | ecosystem: Host-associated > Plants > Roots >...
GCGAGCATTCCAACTTGCTCCAGCGTCCTTACCTGCCGCAACTGGCCTCCCATCAGCGCTGTACCCAACGGGCATATGCCGCTTTACGGAATCGCTGCTCTAACCCCACTGAACGTTGACCTTCCCTTAATCCATCCCTAACATGTGTACCCAGTGTCCACGCCGCCCAACCCGTGGGGCAGACGGTTTCCCATTACCGTATCCTGCGAAGGATTGGCGGCGGAGGAATGGGAGTTGTGGCTACGCTCCGACCCGCGTTTTGCCGATCTGCTGCGTTGGGTGGGGCTGCCGCAGTAGGCTATCGTGTGGCAAAGGAAAGCAAATAATGAACAGAATCATCTTCGGTCTGCCAGCATTCCTTATCTGGGGCGCTTCGCTGTTCCCGCCCGTTGCACAAGCCCAGGGTGCCAACTCTCCGACTTTTCACATCAACTCGCAACGCTTACAAGGCACGCTTGAAAAATTGTCCGAGTTCGGCCGGAACCCTGAAGGTGGCGTGACTCGCCTAGGGTTCTCGGAGACTGACTTGGCTGCCCGCGAATACGTCACAGGTTTGATGAAGCAAGCGGGGCTTGAAGTACGGATTGATCCGGCCGGAAACATCTTCGGCCTGCGGGCGGGCTCGGAGAAGTTGCCGATATTGCTTTTCGGCTCGCATATCGACTCGGTGCTAAATGGCGGAAACTTCGATGGGGACGTGGGTAGCATGGGCGCGATTGAGGTGATGCGGGCTCTACACGACGGGAGCGTGAAGACTCGGCACCCACTGGAAGCGGTCATTTGGACGAACGAAGAGGGCAACCATTTTGGGATCGGGACGTTGGGCTCGGGGGTTGCGGCTGGGTCGCGTGGGCCTGAAATTCTCGAAGCGAAGGACGAGCAAGGGCTGACACTGGCGGATTGGCTCCGTCGCTACGGTCAGAATCCGTCACAGCTTACTGACGCACGCATCCCGCTTGGCGCTTTGGCGGGTTTTCTCGAATTGCATATCGAACAAGGCCCGAACCTCTACGAGACCAAAGTACCTATCGGGGTTGTGCAGGGGATCGTGGGTATCAAACGTTGGGATTGTGTCGTTACTGGGTTCGCCAATCATGCGGGCACAACTCCGATGAATCGCAGAAAGGACGCCCTCGCCGGAGCTTCAAAGGACGTGCTTGCTGTGCGCGACGTGGTACGGGCGGAAGAAGGCCGCCAAGTCGGCACTGTAGGATTTGTCAAGGCGGCCCCGGGAGCCATCAACGTTATCCCCGGCCGGGTTGAATTCCCGGTCGAGTTGCGCGACCTTGATGCCGCAAAGATTGATCGCATGTGGGAGCACATTCAGCAGCGATTCGTAGACACGGATAAAGCGGAAAACGTTGCGACCCGTTGCAGCCTGCTGGATCACTCGGAACCCGCTCGCGCCGATCCAAACTTGCAAACCGCCATTCGTGAAGCGGCAAAGTCGCTTCGCCTCGCCACGACAGACCTGCCCAGCCTCGCTGGACAGGACGCGCAAGAAATCGCCCGGATTGCGCCGATGGCAATGATCTTTGTTCCCAGTAAAGATGGCATCAGCCACTCCCCCCTGGAGTTTACCTCTTGGCAAGACGTAGCCAACGGTGCCGAAGTCCTGTATCGATCCATATTGCTCCTGGATGGACAACTGGACAGGAAGTGATTGCTGCCGGAAGACCCTTACCGAACTGAGCGCTGGTTCAACCCAAAGCCCAAAGCGCCGCACGAGCAAGTGGTTGGAAACGTCGTAATGACGAAATTTGATGACTGGCCGCTGTGGCTGCAGTTGTTGGTGGGTGTACCGCACGCGCTCCTCGCGCGGCTTCTTTGGGCTTGGACGCCACTACGTAAGCGAGGCTTTTATTGGGCTGCGGGTGCGTTCGCCTGTGCTTGTTCTATCTAGTTTTCGTTCGATGAATTCTAGGGCAGGCCGGGACCACTCTGGCTGAGAAACACTTAGCACACAAGGACCGCTCCGGGGCGCTTCGTCGGTACCAGAACGGAGTACGAAAATCGAAATCATCAATCTGAAACCCAGCTTTTCTCTAAGCTCTCGGTTCTAGTCTTCCAAATCTGGGTAGTGGGTCGGTCTGAATTCTATTGAAGTCAAGTGCTCTCACAGCCGCAATCTTGCCTACAATCAGCGTACCCATAGCGGAAAGTCTCTTCAGATCTTCTCCCAAAAAATTCACCCATCGCATATGCCAGACATTGGGGACGGGCGGACGTAGCGACTCTATTGAGCGGTGGTAAGCGCTGGAGACAGGCCCTCTTGAGATACGCCCCTCGATCTCTCGCTTCAAGCGCGCTCGTTCCGACTGCGGCGGGTATTCGCATCGCGCTAGAAGCCCCCGAATCAGCGGCTTTTGTGATGCATGAAAGAATTAGGGTTCCGTAACGTTCTTTGGGCTGGCGTCTTCGCGCTCGGTCGCTCCAGACTTGTTCCTATGCGTGTCGCCGTAATTCGCTACTGAATTGCGCTGCCTACGCTCGCGAATACGTTGCCCGCGTGGGCGCCAATCAATCGGATCGTGCCAATCGCGATTGCCAGAATGACAGCGAGCATCACCGCATACTCTGCGACGTCTTGTCCTTCATCCTCCCGCCAGGCATTACGAAGAAAGTCAGTAAATTTCATTCCTGTCCGAACCTGCCCCCGATCTGAGCAATCCAAGCTCTAAGACTGCGCCCTTCGAAGTTCCGACACAATGGCCCATTCGTGTAGCCCAGCGTGGGACCACTCGCGACTCTCAGATCACCGATCCGCGCTGGCATACTGGTTTTTCTATGGCCCATCGGGGCCATTTCCGCTCACGGGCCGAGTCGGCCGGTGTATTATTCGCTTCAAGTGGCCTTGCGGACGCGCAGACCGAGTTTCGCGCTATGCCTGAACGTATCCGATTCATCGATCACCTGGGTAAAAGAGTTCTCCTGGTTGACTTCTCAAACTGCCCTGCCGACGAAGTCGAAGATATCGCTCGCGCGGTTCCCGATCATGTGACCGTGAACCCACGCGGTTCAGTCCTGGTGCTTACAGATTTCACAGGAGCAGCGTTTGATCGGGATGCCCTTCGGGCCATGAAGGAAGCCGCAGTCTTCGACAAGCCTTTTGTTAAGAAGTCGGCCTTGATAGGCACAGAGGACCTCCCCGCCTCGTTTTACGACGAACTAAAAAGCTTCTCCCGCCGGGAACTGGTGATTTTCAAAACCCGTGAGGAAGCTTTGGCCTGGCTGGTACTAGATTCGGTGGACGCTTGAGCTGACTCCGCGATCGGAGCAGTGTGAGGGAACGGAGTGGGTGCAAAGGGGGCTAGTAGTATGCCCGCCAAAGGTCGCATCGAATGGCCCTATGTGACCCTAATGGCCGCAATCGCTCTGCTGGTTGCGGCAGCTCTTCATCGGTTGCCTGCCTGGGTCGCGTTTCTGATTTTTGCCGTTTTATGGGTTGGCTTTAGGATATGGCCCAAACGATGACGTGGGCGATCAGGTTTTCAGACCGTGGAGCTAGAACTACAGATCGTTTCGCACGCGAGCGTTGCCGTCATTCGATGCCGCGGTAGGCTCATCTACGGCCAGGAGGCCGCCGAATTGATTCGCACCTTGCGACAGTCACTCAACACAACCAAGCGGATTGTCTTGCAGTTGGCAGACGTGACCCAAATCGACAGTGGCGGAGTCGGCGCTTTGGGTGAAGCATTCGTGGCAGCTCACAACAGAGAAGCCGAAATCAAGCTGGCTACTCTCTCGCAGAGAGTAGCGGAAGTTCTGCGCATAACAGCTTTGGACCGCCTCTTCGACATGCACAGCTCCGAGACCGACGCCATTGCGGCTTTTTTCAGGCTGTCGAAAGCAGCACCCGATCAACCACTCACGTGACATCCGCTCAAGGGAGAAACTGAGACACTACCACCCTACCGCCGTCTCCTTCGGGCGCCAAATCGTTCCAGGTTGCGGGTTCCATGGTTGACGTCCCTCATTTTGTGAAACGACGCTTCGCGGAGTCGGGCCCGGATTTCCCAAGGGAGGGCTAAACGTTAGAACTTTCCTACCCTGAAAGAACGCCGCCTCCTGATCCCTTTCACGGATACATCCCGCCAGTGCCAGTGCCTTCGTTCTTCTCTCGGATCGATTCGGCCTTCACTAGTTCCGGTTTTCTCTTGTCGAGGACGGGATCGCCCAAGTGGTTGTTGACTACTTGTTCCAGCTGGGCCATAAGGGATCTCAGGGTCTCGTCGCCGGCGTCCAAGCTATTGCGCAAGGCTGTGCTCGCCGCCATAGCTTCCTGATACGCGTAGCGAGCCTCAGTCAAAAGATGCACTTGTTCCATGAAGGCGGTGGCGGACTTGGTGAATTTATTCATCGCCTCGGTGTATATCGTCACAGTTGGTATCGGCTGCGGGCCCACGCCGTCCTCCTTTTTCCACATTGCGGCACTCATTTGGCCTCCTCTATTCGCTTCGCGGCCCAGCGGGCCAGCTTAGTATGACGCTGCGATTATGCCTCACTGCTCTTCGCAATCGCCAGTACCGTCAGCAAGAGGCTACAGAATCGCCACCGAACCCACAAAGCATAACTGAAGCCCTGTCGCTCGCCAATCGGCTATTCCTTGGCTATTCCTTGGCAGGTTGCCCTCCGGCAGAGCCCGCCTCCGCTTCACCGACTGGAAACGATTCTCAACGGGCGTACAATGGTTTCTCAGCGAACAGCAACAATCCCCTTAACTCCGTGTCTCAGCCTAAGGGTATACTCCAGACGCTGCCTCTTCCGCTGCGCCCCCATCTCCAAAACCGCGTCGCCATCTTTTTCCCTCCAAACATCATCCTCGGCGGCAACCGAGATTTCAAGACACGGACACACCAGCTTTTTCTTCGGCATGGTGAAACCACAACCAGGGGACATTTCTATTGTGGTATGGCAGCTGGCTCCCTCCACCCTTGACACAAAACACAGCGGCGGGGCAGCCTCGGTATGGAATTGCTAGCGTAGGCCAGTCCCCGAATTTCCTCGGAACCTGGTAATCTCCGATTCCGGCGAAAACGGAGGATGGAAGAGTTCCAGCATCAGGTTTTTGATTGGTCAGCATCAGATTTTTGAGTTTAGCGAAAACGGCTCTGAAGGGGTACAAAGTTTCGCCAGCCTATTTTGCGAGCGACTGAATCGTTTCAATAAGGTTGAACTCCGCCTGAGGGGTCTTCGAAAGGGAGGTGTCCAGATGCCGGAATCAAGCATCGGCTTCTATGGCCATGTGAAGCAGTACCACAACCTGAAGGCCGAGATTGACCAGGCCATCCTTGACGTGCTGGAGAGCGGGAGTTACGTGCTCGGACCACAATTGACGAAGTTTGAAGAAGAGCTCGCCCGCTACATGAAATTGCAGGAGACCGTGGGAGTCAATTCGGGCACCGATGCACTGTTGCTGGTGTTTCTCGCCCTGGGTCTGGGCCCAGGCGACGAGATCATCACCACGTCCAACACTTTCTTCGCGACGGCAGAAGCGATCTGGCTGGCGGGTGCCACTCCGGTATTCGTGGACTCCGATCCAAAAACACGCAATATCGATGTAACCAAGATCGACGCTGCTATTACGTCGAAGACTCGCGCCATCGTGCCCGTGCATCTATATGGCCTCACGGCGAACATGCGGGAGATCGCGAAGATTGCCAAAGCCCATGATTTGTTTGTGGTGGAAGATTGCGCGCAGGCGATCGGAGCCCGAGGCGATCAGTTTGCCATCGGAGAGCTCAGCGATGCGGTTTGCTTGAGCTTCATAATCCAAAAGAACCTGGGATGCTTCGGTGATGGAGGGGCTGTAGCAACGAATAACAAAGACCTTGCCACCAACATCCGCAGGCTGCGCAACCACGGCTCTTCGAAACGCTCCTATCACAGCATCGGCTACAACAGCCGTCTGGACGATATTCACGCGGCGGTGTTGCGCGTCAAACTGAAGCGTTTGGACGAATGGAGCGAAAGGCGTCGACAGATTGCGAGACTCTACGACCAAGGCTTGGCTGAGGCGCCGATGACTCTGCCATTCACCCCGTCTGGCTACGAGCATGTGTACCATCTTTACGTGATTGAAAGTGATGAGCGAGATGGGCTGCAAGCCTATCTGAATTCGAAAGGTATCACTGCTCTTACCCACTATCCGATCGCAATCCATCAGCAGGAAGGCGTACCCTGGGGACGTGCTGCCCGGTTCGCTTCGCTGCCGGTTACCGAAAAGTCCGCGGCCAGCGTGCTGTCGCTTCCCATGTATCCGGAACTCACCGACAAAGAAGTCGAGCGCGTGATCGAAGAGGTTTTGAACTGGGCTGCGAATCGAGAGGCGTTGAGCCACCAGGCGGTGTGATAGCTGCGCACGAAATGCCAGCCAAGCACGGGTTGCTTCAGCCGTGCCTGTTTTCAGTTTGATTTGCCTTGGCCTGCCTTTTTGCTCGTGGCGGGGTTAATCGACTGTTGATATGGGGGCCGCCGCCCAGCGGGATAACCTTTTGTGACTCGCGCTGTTTGTCCTATTTAACGGCGAGAATATGGCGGCGCACCTTGCGATCCCGCGGTCCTATCCCGAAGTCCTAATGAGCCACAGTAACATTGCACGGTCCCCATGGTCCGCGTGGCGCCGGTGCCAGCAGCAACTGCATTCACGGTAACAGTGTAATGATTGGAGCCTTTTCCGCCACCACCTCCTTCTCCGGTACCGCTGCCCTTCCCTCTGCCGCCACAGGATGCGCTGTCGCGCGCAATCGTAAGCATAAGCACAAAACAACGCGTTGCCGGGGGAAGCCGTGCATTTTCACCAGCCGCAGGCAACCCTGAGGATTTGGGGGACCGGGCCTCGTGTTTGAGACCCGATGAATTCTGTTGAAGCCAAGTGCTCACCCAGGCACAATCTTGCCTAAAGTCGGAGTACGCCCAGCAGGATGTTGTCTTCGGATCTTGTCCCAAAACTCACTCTTCAGTATGTCCGAAATTGGGTGGCCGATCAGCCCTTGCGTTGGGCCACTAGAAGCTGGTAGGTTCGGGTACCTTTCGGGAAAGTTTGGGCCACAAGGTTACTTGATAAGGAGAAGACATGAAAAAACTCGGCAAGACCCCGCTGCTAGTCTTATGCCTAAGCTTGCTCGCCATGGCTCTGTTTCTCACCGACAGTCCCGCACGTGCCAATGGGAGCGCGCTTGTTGCCGTGCAACAAATATCATCGCCGTTACCGGCTTCGATACCGGTGTCGGTCACGAACCCAGCCGGTCGTCCTGTTCTAGTGAGCGACGTGGACAACGCGGTGCGACAGACAGTTCAGGGGTTCTCTAATTGCGGCGCTGAACCCGCTCCCGGCTGCAGCAGTCAACTCTTCATAGTCCCAAGCGGTAAGCTGTTGGTGATTGAGACCCTCACGGCAAGCATGCAAGTGCCAACCGGACAAAAAGCGTTGCTGACATTGACTGTCCAGGACCCTGCCGTGCCGAAACCTGAATTCTTTTTCTTGACGCTGGAGCCACAGGGAACTTTCACTGGAAGCTCCGCCTCCCCGGCAGATTTTTTCGCGGGAACACACCTTGTCCGGCTTTATGCGGGTGCGGGGAGCACGGTGAGTTTCGAGGGAAAACAGAACGGTAGCGCTGGTGCCGTCGAGGTGACTGTTTCTATCTCCGGTTACCTCGTGAATTGCGGATCTGGTTCTGGCTGCCCGCTGCCCTGAGGGCCGACGGGTTCATCCTTTCCTAAGGCATAACAACAAACCTCGGCTGTCCTTCGATAAGCGCGAAGGCGTCGTTAAGGGCACGCTTTCCTCTGGGCGGTGCGCAGAGCGGCCCGCAAAAGTATACGGGGCAAGTTGATGGCAGACTCGCATGCACATTTGAAGACTACCCCAGGGAATGGGAGGCTTTCCTCGATGATCTGCAGCAGACGCTGGATTACTTCGCCGTTCCCGCCCAGGAGCAGGTGGAACTGAAAACGATCGTCAACAGCACGCGATCGGATATTGTCACTGACTCCGCGCCACTGGCGCAACTTTTGAAGTCGAAAGAGGCGACTGAGTTGATCCCTTAGTGTCTGCGGCTACGACGGGTGGAACCTGTGGATCGTGTTTTCTTCCCCAGAAGAGTTTAGGCTGCAAAGGGAGGTTCGGTCCCCGACGTCGTCATTCAGAGCGCAATTCCTTCGGAGAATATCTATGGCTGGAACAACTGAAGTCCCGACGCCCCTTTCGCCCGAAGAGCTGACGAAGATAGACGCCTACTGGCGAGCTGGCAACTATCTGTCGGCGGGCATGATCTATCTTCGCGCGAATCCCCTGCTCCGCGAGCCGCTGAAGCCGGAACACATCAAGAACCGGCTCCTTGGTCACTGGGGCTCAGATCCTGGCCAGTCCTTGATTTGGGTGCACCTGAACCGTCTCATCAAGAAGTACGACTTGAATGTCATCTACATCTCCGGCCCCGGTCACGGCGCGCCAGCGACGCTCGCCAACTGCTATCTGGAAGGCCACTATTCGGAGATTTATCCGGACAAGAGCCGCGATGAAACGGGCATGCTCAAATTTTTTCGGCAGTTTTCCTTCCCCGGCGGAATCGGCTCGCACTGCACGCCGGAGACGCCCGGATCGATTCACGAAGGCGGCGAACTTGGGTACTCCATCTCGCACGCCTACGGGGCAGCGTTCGACAATCCTGATCTCATCGTCACCGTCGTGGTGGGAGACGGCGAGGCAGAGACTGGTCCGCTAGCGACCTCCTGGCATTCGAACAAATTTCTGAATCCAATTCGCGATGGAGCGGTTCTGCCGGTGCTGCATCTCAACGGTTACAAGATTGCAAATCCCACCATTCTGGCGCGCATCTCACATGAAGAACTGGAGGCATTGCTGAGCGGATACGGTCACAAGCCGTATTTCGTCGAAGGCGACAACCCGGCTGCGGTGCATCAGAAAATGGCTTCCACTCTGGAGCAATGCATCCTCGAGATTTGTTCGCTGCAGAAGCACGCCCGGTCAACAGGCGACGCCACCCGTCCGCGCTGGCCGATGATCGTACTTCGTTCGCCGAAAGGATGGACCGGACCAAAAGAGGTAGACGGTCACAAGGTAGAAGGTTTTTGGCGCGCGCACCAGGTTCCCGTGCTCGATCCCGCCACGAATAGGCGCAGTCTCAAAATAGTCGAGGACTGGATGCGAAGCTACAAGCCCGAAGAGCTATTTGACCACAACGGAACGCTCATACCAGAGCTACAGGAGCTTGCACCATCCGGAACGCGCCGCATCTCCGCAAATCCGCACGCGAACGGCGGTTCGCTTCGCAAGGAGCTCGATCTCCCAGATTTTCGCAGCTATGCCGTCAAAGTGAAAGCTCCGGGTGCGATCTATGCGCCACCGACGGACGTGCTCGCGCATTTTCTTGCGGACGTGATGCGCCGCAACATGAGTTCCTTCCGTGTCTTCGGCCCGGACGAGACCGCATCCAACAAGCTTACGGCTATCTACGCTGCTTCGAAAAAGACATGGCTTGCCGAATACAAGCCGGAAGACGCCGATGGGGGCGAGCTTGACGTCTTCGGACGCGTCATGGAAATGCTCAGTGAGCACACGCTCGAAGGTTGGTTTGAAGGTTACGTTCTCACGGGTCGTCACGGCTTCTTCTCCACTTACGAAGCCTTTGTGCACGTGATCGATTCGATGTTCAACCAGCACGCCAAGTGGCTTGAGAAGTCGAAGAACGAACTCGACTGGCGCGCGCCGGTGCCGTCGATCAACATCCTCATCACATCTCTGGTCTGGCGGCAGGATCATAACGGCTTCACCCATCAAGACCCGGGATTTCTCGACGTGGTCACCAACAAGAGTCCCGATGTGGTCCGCATCTACTTGCCGCCCGACGCGAACTGCTTGCTCAGCGTGGCGGATCATTGCCTACGCTCACGCGACTACGTTAATGTCATTGTCGCGGACAAGCAGGACCACCTTCAGTACCTCAACATGGAAGATGCGGTAACCCACTGTACCAAGGGCATTGGCATTTGGGACTGGGCTTCTACAGACGACGGCGAGGAACCCGACGTGGTAATGGCTTGTGCTGGAGATATTGCAACGATGGAATCGCTGGCGGCGGTCGTGGTCCTGAAGGAGCGCTTCTCGGATTTGAAGATCCGTTTCGTCAACGTCGTCGATCTCTTCCGCCTCATGCCAGAGAGCGAACACCCTCACGGACTCTCCGATCGCGACTTCGATTCCCTTTTCACCACCGACAAGCCTGTCATCTTCAACTTCCACTCTTATGCCTCTCTCATCCACAAGCTCAGCTATCGTCGCAAGAATCATGACAACATACATGTCCGCGGATACAAGGAAAAGGGCAACATCAACACGCCACTCGAGCTTGCCATCCTCAACCAAGTCGATCGCTTTGACCTGGCGATCGACGTTATCGACCGGGTCCCGCGCCTCCGCTCCATCGGTGCCCACGTCAAAGAATGGCTGAAGGATCAGATCATCGAAAGCATCAATTACGCCCACGCCGAAGGTATCGACAAAGAAGAGATTCGCAACTGGAAATGGCCGGGGTAGACTTCGTGGAAGAGCTCCCCCGAAAAGACGATTTAATCCTAGTGCTGAACAGCGGCTCGTCTTCACTGAAGTTCGGTATCTATCACCGCGGCGCAAAGGACGAAGAGCCGCTGCTGACCGGAAGCGCCGATGGCATTGGACGGAGTAACGGCTCATTACACATCCGTTCTTCCGGCGGAAGGCCGCTCCTGCAGCGTGAAAGTATCCTCGAGTCGCAAAGTAATGCCTTTGCCGCTGTCGCTGCAGCAATCCGAGAGCATGTTCCCAGCGCGCCCGTAGCACTAGGCCATCGCATCGTGCATGGGGGGCCCACGCTCCGCACCCACCAACTCATCACGCCGCAGGTTTTGGGCAATCTACGCTTGGCCACACACTTCGCGCCGCTGCACATTCCGCAGGCTCTGGCGCTCATCGCTTCTGCGCAATCGATCTTCCCTTCGGCGGCGCATTTCGCCTGCTTCGACGATGCCTTTCATCAAACCATGCCGGAGGTGGCATCGCGCCTACCCCTTCCGCAGCGCTACGACGCCGCGGGTATTCGACGCTACGGGTTCCACGGTCTCTCCTACGAGTCGCTCGTGCATCACTTCGGCACGCAGCTTCCCGACCGAGCCATCTTCGCTCATCTCGGTAGCGGAGCCAGCCTCTGTGCTCTTCGCAACCAAGTATCGATTGACACCACCATGGGCCTCACTCCCGCTGGTGGCATCCCTATGGGTACTCGCTCCGGCGATGTTGACCCTGGCGTCTTCCTCTACCTTCTGCGCAATGAGAAGCTCAGCGTTGACGAGCTCGAAGATCTGCTTAATCATCAGAGCGGTCTCTTCGCTCTCTCCTCGGGCGAAAGTGATGTGAAGGCGCTGGAAGACCGTGTCCGCCTTGACGACCCTCACTCAACTCTTGCATTGGATATTTTTGCCGTTTCCGTACGTAAGGTAATCGGTGCATACATTGCTCTCCTCGGCGGAGTGGATCTTCTTGTCTTCACCGGCGGCATTGGCGAGCACAGTGATTACATTCGCTCCGCAGCCACCGGCGGCCTCGAATTTCTCGGCCTCACCGCAGACAAGATTCAGATTGTGCCCACCCAGGAAGAGCAACAGATCGCGCGCCACTGTCGCAGAATGCTAATGCAACGCCAATAGCAAAGGACTCCGCCCACCGACGCGGCCGCCGCCGCTGTTCGCTCTCACTTGTCGCGAGGGTAATTCGACTTTTGACTTTAGCGCTGGGCTGTTCCACGGCTGCAGGCGTCGAAGGCGGCCCGACTCAGCGCGGTTTCTTGTGTTTCTCCGCCATGGCGCCTTCACCAGCTGTTTCACGAGAGCGGCAAACAGAAGCTTGCCCGTATGGCAGCGGATGGCACCTTTGGATGGTTGGAAGTTCTTGAGTTCGTTCTTGATCGCCTCTATCACCGGCGAACTCATCGGGAACAAAATGCTACTGTGTTCGAAAACGCGGCGAACCCCCGCAGGGATCCTTGGTACTTGAAGGTCGGAATCCCAGAGCTGATGGCCTCGGTCGCCTCCGGTGGCACCGCGGACCAATATGGACCCGGCCGTTCCCCTACTTTGTTTGAACTTCAACCAGCTCGGGCACGTGCATGGACCCGTTTATCTGACTTCCCACCTTTACGGTTCGTCCACGTTGGCAATAGTGTGCCATGACAGCGGGTTTGGCCCAATCCATATCCCAGCCATTTTCAATGGCGATGATTGTGTAAGAACCGGGAATCACGCTTTGCAGGGTAAAACTTCCGTCCAGATCGCTCTGGTCTCGGCGAAAAAGCTCGCGATTCGATTCAGGATCTTTGGGCACCAGAACCACCATTACGCCTGGAGCCGCTTTCCCTGACCGCTGGGCCACACCCTCAACTGTGACCGTGCCTCCAACCAACGCGAGTGAGACCGCGAGAGACGAGCCGGCCGGGAGGTTCAAGCTATGCCCGGACGTTTCATTGCCCTGGGATGCGATGCGGACAACCGAATACGCCGTTGAGGGCGATCCGGCCAGCACGTCGTATCTGCCGGGGCTTACACTCGGGAAATCGACCTCTCCCTTTGCGTCCACCTCCGCTACAGACGAAACTCTTCCCCTGCTGTTTCGCAATGCGACATTCAGTTGTGGTGGAAGCGAGTCCCCTCCCAGCAAGCGTACCGTGGCTTTCACGCGGCTGGTCGCTTCGCCGGAGGACACGTCCAGTTCCTGACCGTCGTTGGTGAGATCAACCTCACTTTGCTCTTGCGATTGGCCGTTCGCGGATCCCGACATGCTGACTGTGTACCTGCCAGCTGCGATGCCAGTCAGCTCATACACGCCAGGCGAAACCATTTGTGCGCCTTCGCTTTGAAGGCTATCCATTCCATCGAAAGCTGGCTTTTGAAGCATCGGCATGGTGAATCCATTTTCAGCATTTGCTGGTGTATGGAAGATCAGACGAAGGGCAGGAACCGGGTTCAGGTGGATGTCGACCTCAACGTGATCGCCACCTCGGATGGGGATCGGTGTAGCCTCGTCAGCTTCAGTCACATCGGCGTAATAGGTAATCGGATAGGCGACGTCAAGGGAGCGGTCCACGAGGGGAGACGGAATTTCTGGGCCCGATTGGGAAGAGGCGGGATGTACTGCATACCAAGGCCTCGCACTTGCTGATACGAAGTAGTTGCCACCATCGAGTGGCGCGATTTCATAGGCGCCTTGATCATCGGTGAGCGTAGCCCGGAATGGGCGGATATGACTTACGCCCGATTGACGATCCTCGCGGTAAACCGTGACCCGGGCATGGCGCACCGGGTCGCCGGTTTCATCGGCGACTTTGCCAGCGAGCACAGCAGATGGAGCGATGCGGAGAACCAGACTCTCGGTATCGAGGCTGGCGCCAGTTACAATCGCTGTCGAAAACTGGTCGTGCTGGTCATAGGAACCGGTGATGAAACCCCTCTTGGCGGCTTGCAATGCATATTTACCAGCATGAGCCTGGAACTCAAAACGGCCGTCTTCGGAGGTGAGCACCGACTGGGTGCTCTGACGGTTCCTGGTGTCAGTGATGAGGACACGAGCCCGAGCCAGCGGATGTCCGCTTGTCGCGCTCACCACCGTTCCAGCAATCCGGAAGCTAGCGCTTGAGATCTGGTTTGGGTTGGAACTCTGGGCGTTCAGCGTCGCCGGCGAGTGCAGCAGCACAAGTCCGGCCACCAGAATGGCAAACCAGCGCAAGCGTGAGATCTTGTGCATTTATTCGCTCGTCGAAACCAACTGCAGGCGCAAATGTTCTTTCTGGCCGGCGACCAAGCGGACAGTCTGCCCTTTCGCGTCATAAGCCCGCATCGTGTCCGGATTCTGGTATTCGAAGTCGACCGGCGGGCGGTTGAAGGCAAGTACGTGATAAACACCCGGCGTCAGTCGCTCCGCGGTGAATTTTCCGTCCGGGGACACAACCACCTCTGCGAACTGCCCTCCACCGTCCGGCAGCGGAACACAATAAACGTAGGCGAATGGCGTGTAGGAACCTGGTGAGGATATTGCAAAACCCGGAGAAGTAGGCCTCTCTGCTCCGCCCAGCGAAACATTCATGCCTTCGACAGTCCCTTCAATCTGGGCACCATCATCCCGCATCGTCACTTCGATGGGGGAGCTCGCGCCACCGGAGGAGACCACTAGCGGCTCATGCTGCAGGTCCACGCCTCCGGAGGTCACTGATGAGGCATATCCTCGAGACGAATTGGTTCGCACCCAGTAGCGGCCAGGTTGAACATTGTCGATCGCCAGTTCCTTGTCCTGAGGGCCGGAAGGGGGACGCAATGACCCACCTTGACTCTGGCCGAAGTCATCTGCCGGCTCCAACGTCACATTGAGGTAGCGTCTTGGCCCTTGCAGGTTGAACGTGCGCCCGCCGCTGCTAAAAGACGAGAAACCAGGGCTGTCTGGATATGTAAATTCTTCCTTGACGTTCACACTGATCGGGCGACCGGGCACTACCGTCATACGAGGTCCCTCAAGCGCGGCGCCGTGGACACTGATGCTCAACGATCCACTGACAACATTCGATCCAAAGCCTGACGCGTCCAGGGTATAAATTCCGTTCGGTAGCATTCCTTCAATCGTCTGGTCTTGCTGGTTGTAGCCCACGGCGTATCCGGGACCTCGGCGACCTTGAACCGACACGATGATACTTAACTCCACGCCCAGCGGCGGATTCGAGACCGACACTCTTACCGGGTAGTACGGCTGCCTCACCAGCGAAAGATCGGCCGCGAAGGTCTTACCCGCTGACAACTGGATCGTGCTGGCGGAGGCGAAGTCGGTCACGTTCGGGAAGTACGCTGGGGCGTAGCCGTAGGGTTGTCCCCCCGGGGAAAAGATCTGAGGATCGCGATCCATTAGTTCGTGGGTAAACAGCTTGTAAGCACCTGCGGCAAGTTCACTGAAACGAAACTCTCCGTTTGACTTGGTGGTTGCCGTTCCAGCGGAGACCCAATGAGCGCGGCCATCCTGCACCTGGCGCCGGTATATCTCCACCACGATCCGGTCTGGAGGCTCGGACGTCGGAAGAACCACGCGGCCCACGATAAGGGCCTCCGGCACGAGCGCAATGGTTATGTCCTTTGCCTCCGGTCTCGGTTGCAGATTCTGCACCTGGTTGCTCCCGTCTGCGAGGAAACCCGGCCTGAAAGCCATCAACATCGAAGGGCGGTTGGGTCCATTCCGCTCGATTCGCTCGTTCATTGAAAGTGCGGGACCGGTCGAAACGGAGGACGCCCCCTTATCGGTGGCGCTTTGTGGGAACGTGAATTCAAAACGACCCTGATCGTCGGTCATGGCCGCAAATCGATTGTCCGGAGAGGAGACCCGAGCGCGAGCAACCGGTTCGTGGGTCACGCTGTTCACCACCGTGCCGCGGATGCTATCACTATTTGCAGCTTGCGCGTCTTGTCCACGTGCCTGCTGACCACTCAGGTAACAGACACAAAGCAGAACAAAAAAGGCGAGGCTTCTGAACCAGGGCTCCACGGCAGCACGTCTGCCAATCGAAAGCGTTACAACCAAAGCAGGAGAATCTTTTCCATTCCTCAAGGGAGCTACTCCCACCTTGGCATGAGCTGGGTGATCGATGATCGCCAAAGTCGACCCGGAGCTTCTCTTCTACCATTCGCGCGGAATGGTATCAGCCGGCCCGTCCGTTTTCAAATCGCCGTGACAATCGCCGGCAATTCGCACTTGAGTTACGTTGTTCCAGCTGGGCGAGGTACTGGCAAACGGTGTGCTCCACCTTCGCGCACTTCGCTAAACTGCTCCCGCAGGTCGGAGGGGGTCAGGCTGTCCACTGGGCCAAACGGAGAGAGTTTCCGTCAACAGTATTCGCCGACGGTAACTCAGCTGGGTCCTACTATCTGCTTGCCTCCAACCACTTAGGATTCAGTTACTTATTCCCCCAGTTTAGATGGAGTTTCTTGTCCCGGCGGGTCTCAGAAATCGAAGCGAAGAATGCCTCTGACCGATTAGCTGCAGCCATGTGAAAGCCATTTTGCCCGACACTGACTGCGCCATGGCGCTATGTATTTGCTTGTAACACGGGGAAATGCGGTACACTGCTCAGAATTGAGGTGCAATTTCGGCAGTCCGTGCTAAGTGTGACAACAGCGATGCATGATACGCGGATAACTGGTTAGAATGTTGGTCTTCCATCGAGGAGCATCATGGCTAAGAAGAAAATTGATCCACTCAACAAGAAGCAGTATGGCGCCGTATCGGCCATGCTCATTGTTTCCGACATACCTACCGCTGTGAGCTTTTATCAGAAGCTTTTTGGCTTTTCTAAGCGCGGGATCATGAACGGTCCCGACGGGAAGCCTATTCATGCCGAGCTGACTTTGCGGGGCACGACCCTCATGCTAGGACCAGAAAACGCCGCGTGGGGTAAACGTACTGCCAAAAACGTTGGCGCCTCGCCCGCCACTCTGTTTCTGTACGTGGAAAACGTGGACAAAGTGGTCTCGAAAGCCCTCAGCCTCGGAGCCACAGGCCAAGGCCCGGTGATGGACATGTTTTGGGGTGATCGGTGCGGCACTATCATGGATCCAGACGGATACACATGGATGCTAGGAACCCACAAGGCCGAACCTACGGCGAAGGAAATGAAACAGAAAATGAAGGAGCAGATGCAGCCACAACCCGCAGGTACCGCCAGCGCCGCCTGAGCAGGACAGGGGCTTAGTTTAGGGCAATGCGCAAGTTTTCATTGGCACATAGGTGACTCTTTCTACCCCGACTGGGGCCATTCACCAAGAGGAGCAAGCACGTACCGTAAGTCCCGGGTGGTCAAAGTATCAGCCGCCAGTTGGGGGCTTGCCTGCCGTCCAGTAAATTTGTTCAATCTTCAGCGCGCCTGAATTGCAACAGGACTGGTTCCCTCGACTATCGAGACTGCTCATTTGGAACACCACTCGAGCGGGCAGCACAATGGTGTCATCGACCTGGCCGATTCGCGCTAGAGCTGTATTCTGGTGTTCGAACGCAACTTTCGAACGCAACTAGGGAATGTCCACCAAGTATCCGGAAATCGAGAAGTGGAAGTCGCCGCTGCCGCTGGTTCCATTGCGATTCGCCTGGACCCTGACCTGACAAGCAGAGAAGTCGCAGCCGTCGCTGTATAAGCGAGTCTGAGCACTCACCACATTGTTGTTTACCGTACCGTTGTAGCTGCCCGTCACTGTGGGTACGAAAAAGTGACAAATCTCCGGCGGGCTTTGGTTTGGAGGGGTGATGCCTCGTGTAGCGGTGCAAACCGAAACATTTGTCAGGCTTTCGCCAATCGGGATTTCGCCGAAACCTGAAACATTCTCAATCACAAACTCTTTGCCAGCCGGCACCGGGAACCCAGTGGTCGCCTCGGCAGCCCCGGGGGCGAGTTGGACGACTGCACCGGTCTGGAACGGATGCCTGGCCGGATTATCCGCATCACGAACACTGGCGCCCGGTGCCAGCGCTACGGTGGGCGTGTTGGCGATGTTCACTCCAGGCGTGTTGGCGATATTAACGCCGGGGGTGTTGGAGACGCTGACATTCCAGGCGCCACTTTGGACTGCTGTAACGGGCAGCGGCGTGTTCACGACGGTCACGGGCGCGCTGCCGCTCGCGCGCACTTGAGTAGTTCCACCCATAATGTTCAATACAATGCTCAGCACCGCCAGCGCCGAACCCAGCAACAGAAGACCTTTGATTTTGCTCATTTCAATTCTCCCCTAAGCCGCGCTCCTGGAATCAAACCGCCGATTCGCGGAAAGTCAGAGTAAGCGCCTGTAATACTCGTCGAGACGGGGTATTGTCCTCAATAGCGGGCGCCTGTCGGTCGTCTTAATTTTTCATGTACTTTTAACCTGCGGAAAACACGAGGGATCCGGGAAAAGCCGCGCCGGGTGTAGAATTGCCGCCATTCGCGCGGGGGAAGCACGTGGCTTCGGAAACGGTCAAGACCCAGGGATCAATCAGGCTTGGAGAAGGTCTTGAACTCGACTTGCGCGCCTACGAGGTGCGCCGCGCCGGTCGTGTGCTCAAGCTGGAGCGCATTCCCATGGAACTCTTGCTCCTGCTGGTGGAGCAGAGACGGCAACTGGTAGCGCGTGAGCAGATCGTCGAGCGAATCTGGGGCAAGGGCGTATTCCTCGATACCGACAACAGCATCAATGGCGCCGTACGCAAGATCCGGCAAGTGCTGAAGGACGATTCCGAGCATCCCCGTTTTGTGCAAACCGTTACCGGAAGGGGGTATCGCTTTATCGTGCCGCTGGCGGATGCGGAGACGGAAGAGGCTCCCATAATCCCGTCCCCCCAGCCTGGGGCCAGCGCGCCCCTGAAAAGCAAGCCCCGTCGCCGGTGGATGGCCCTTCTCGGAGTCGCGGTTGTCTCGGTTGCGGTAGTGGTGGGTGCCTCCCTTCGCTGGTCCCATTCGCGTACTCAGCCGCAACCGTCTGGGGGACGGCTGATGCTGGCGGTTCTTCCATTTGAAAACCTCACTGGCGATGCCGGCCAGGACTATTTCAGCGATGGCCTGACCGAGGAGATGATCTCCCAACTCGGGCGCCTCGATCCCAAACGCCTGGGAGTGATAGCCCGCACTTCGGTGATGCACTACAAGAACGGCCATGAGCGCTTGGAGCAGATTGGCCACGAACTGGGAGTCCAGTACGTGCTCGAGGGCAGTGTCCGGCGAGACTCAGATAAAGTCCGAGTCTCCGCCCAGCTGATTGAATTGAAAGACCAAACCCACCTCTGGGCGCGGCAGTACGATCGCGAACTGACCAACCTCCTGGGTCTTCAGGGAGAGATCGCTTTAGAAATCGCCGATGAAATTCAGGTCGCTCTGGGCGACCATAGGCCGCTCGACTCAGCCCACCAACCTGCTCTCTCTCCGAGTGAGTACGAGGCCTATGATCTCTATCTCAAAGGCCGCTACTTCTGGAACAAGAGGACGCCTGAGGGTTTTAAAGAGGCGATTAAGTTTTTTCAGCAAGCCATCGCGAAAGATCCCAACTACGCCCGCGCCTATGCCGGTTTGGCTGATTGTTATGCGCTGCTGCCCGGTTATCGCGTGAGTCCGCCAACTGAGTATTTGCCCAAGGCGCGCGCGGCTGCGCTCAAGGCGCTGCAACTCGATGACCGGCTCGCGGAAGCACACACTTCTCTGGCTTTGATTACCGAAAACTACGATTGGGATTGGCAGACCGCCGAGAAGGAATACCGCCAGGCCATCGAGTTGGACCCCAACTACGCTACCGCGCACCACTGGTACGCCGAATATCTGACCTGGGAAGGTCATTTCGATGAGGCGCTCCGCGAGAGCGAGCGTGCCCGTCAGCTCGATCCCCTATCGCTGATCATTGCCGCCGACAACGGAATGATCCTTTATTATTCGCGCCAGTATGACCGCGCCGAAAAACAGCTTAATGCCGTGCTCGAAATGGAACCGAACTTCCCGCGGGCCCATATGGTGAGGAACGTGTACGTAGAAAAGGGACAGTTCGCCGAAGCTCTAGCTGACATCGAAAAATACACCCCAGAGGATACGCCCTGGGATCTGGCCTACGTTTTCGGCCGCTTCGGCCACTTGGCCGAGGCTAAACGTGCGCTGGAAAAAGTGGAACAGTTGAACCATCGCCAGTCGGTGGATCCCGCAGCATTGGCCTGGGCACACGTCGGCATGGGCAACAAGGACCAGGCTTTCGCCTGGCTGCAAAGGGCCTACTTGCGGCATTCAAACATTTTGACCACGCTCAAAGTAGAACCTGGCTTTGATTCTCTGCGCAGCGATCCGAGGTTTCAGGAGATGATGCGACGAGTCGGACTTGTCCGCTAATAGTCTCGCAACGGCGGCATCATAGGCCTTGCATGAAAAGCCCCGGCATAGAAGGATGCGTCACCTAGGGCCCCATCTGCGGACTCACGAGATCGTATAGCTTACGAGCGCAGAGCGCGCGGTGCCGCCGGAAACGTTTACGCCGTGGCCAGCGAAGCATGCTCCGCCGAAAGTCATACCGATGCGGCCCAAGTTCATGAGGGCGTCCTGGAATCCGGCAAGCGCGGTCGCGTCGGAGTTTCCGATCTTGCCATACACGCTTGCCCATTGGTCCGGCGTGAGCGCTACCGCCCAGGGTGACGTTTCCGGAGGTCGGCTGCAAATCGTAAGCGGTTGGGCTTGCCCACCAGCGATAGAACTCCTCAGTGAAATCGTCATTTTTCCGTTCTAGGAACCGACGGCCCGTCGCCGGCCTAGCGCAGGTGTTATTCGTTGGAAAAACTGATTGATCCGCCACTATTCAATTGAGATGAGTATCGGATACGAATTATGATCACTCGCGATGGGAACTTATCGACCCGATTCCAATCTCCCTAGTCCAGCCCCAGGGCCCACTTCCCCGCTGATCAATCGGCGGGACGTCATTCGCGCCGCTCTTCTGGCGGGTGCGTCTTGTGCTCTGGGGCCCGCACTCTCTTTTGCCCAAACAGCAGTACCCGAACTCACTCCGGCCCAGCGCGGCTGGGATGAGTCCAAAAACCTGGCGGACCCGAATTGGAAGCCGGCGTTTCTGAACGACGGGCAGAACGAAACTCTGATCGCGGTGAGTGACCTGATCATCCCGGCCACGGATACACCCGGTGCGAAACAAGCCATGGTTAATCGCTATCTGGATCTGGTGCTTGCGGGTGAACCAGCGGAGTCCCAGCAGAAGTTCCTGGACAGCCTGAATTACATCGACAGCGAGAGCCAGCGTTTGTTCACAAAAGAATTCCGCGCCCTGACGCCGGAAGACCAAAGTGACCTTCTGCGGCCCCTGGCCTATCCTCTGAGGCCCAGTCACTGGGGCAACGAAGATCATCCCGACCTTGGAGTGACCCACTTCGACCGGCTTAAGTCTATGATCGCGGTGGCGTATTACACCTCCGAGGTCGGGCAACGCGAACTCGGCTGGGATGGCAGTTTCACGCATGGTCCGTTCCAGGGCTGTGAGCACCCCCCTACTAGCCACAAATAGGAAACCTTCATGCCACAAGACGTGCCACAGCAGACATACGACGCCATCGTCGTCGGTTCGGGAGCGACCGGCGGTTGGGCCGCCAAGCGGCTTGCCGAAGCTGGATTGAAGGTCGCCTTGCTGGAAGCGGGCCGTGCCGTGTCGCCGAAAGAATTCACCGAACACGTGCCCGCCTACAGGCTCAAATATCGCGGCCACTCGCCCGAAATCGAACGTACCCGCGCCGTCCAGAAGCAGTGCTACGCCTGCATGGAATACAACTACGAGTGGTTCGTCAACGACCTGGAAAATCCCTACAGCACACCGGCTGATCGGCCATTCAGTTGGCAGCGGCTGCGGATTGTAGGTGGGCGCTCGTTGGTTTGGGGCCGACAGAGCTATCGCCTGAGCGATACCGATTTCAAAGCCGCCAGCCGTGACGGTTACGGGGACGACTGGCCCCTGTCCTATGCCGATCTGGCTCCTTATTACGATATCGTCGAGCGCTATGTCGGCATCACGGGGGCCGCTGAGCGCAATGAAATGCTGCCGGACGGCCAGTTCCTCCCGCCTATGCAAATGACCTGCGGCGAAGTGCGCCTGCGGGAGCGGGCGAAAGCGAAATTTGGTCGGACACTCACCATCGGGCGCGCCGCCATTGTGACTCAGACCCACAATGGACGCGCCGCCTGCCACTATTGCGGCCCCTGCGAGCGCGGCTGCAGCACGTTTTCCTACTTCAGCAGCCCTTTCACCACGGTGAAGGACGCGGTGAAATCCGGCAACTGCATGCTGATTACAAACGCGGTCGTCAGCCATGTCGATATGGACAACGAGGCCAACCAGGCGCGGGGTGTGACTTACGTCGATCGCCTGACCAAGGAGACCAAGCAAGTCCGGGGAAAGGCCGTCATTCTGTGCGCGCAAGCGCTCGAGTCCACCCGCATTTTGCTGAATTCATCAACCCGGGAATATCCCCACGGTTTGGCAAATTCCAGCGGCGTACTCGGCCACTATCTGATGGACCACGTTGCCGGAGGCGGAGCCAGCGGCACCTTTGACGATTTCAATATTCTGCCTAGCGCCAATCCTCCCCACCGCCCGAACGGAATCTACATGGTGCGCTTCCGCAATACGCCCACCAGCGGCAAGCATCCACACTTTATCCGCGGTTACGGCTTTCAGGGCGGCTCCGGGCCTGAGTTCGACATGAAGGCGACGGGCATGGGTGCGGAGTACAAAAAGGCAGTCAAACAAGGAAGTTACCGGATATCGCTCGGTGCTTTCGGCGAGTCGCTCGCTAGCTGGGATAATTTCTGTGAGATTGATGCGAACCTGAAAGACGCCTGGGGCATCCCCGCACTTCGCATCAGTATGGCTCATGGCAAGAATGAAGCCGCGCTCATGCGCGATGCGGGAGTCACCGCCGCAGAAATGCTTGAAGCGGCCGGGGCGAAGAGCATTAGCGTTCAGACCAGCTTTGGAATTCCGGGAATGGCAGTCCACGAAGTAGGGACGGCTCGAATGGGAAACGATCCAAAGAAATTCGTGCTGAACGCGTTCAACCAGGCGCACGATGTAAAGAACCTGTTCGTGACCGATGGTTCGTGTTATGTGTCCTCGGCGTGTCAAAATCCGACTCTGACGATGATGGCAATTACGGTTCGGGCCTGCGACCATTTGATCGACCGTTTTCGCCGCAGCGACGTCTAGCTCCGCAATTGTGGTGACCTCGATATGAAGATAACAACCTCTACGCAGAAGTACGTTTGGGAAATTGCTGCTATCCTGCTGGGCGGCGCATTCGCCGCCACCTCGCTCTTGGCCTGGCAGTCGCGACCGGCCTTCGACCTGAAGGCGAGCATCACCCGAGGCAAAGCCATTTATGACACGCAGTGTGTCACCTGCCACCAGGAAAGAGGCGAAGGCGTGAAGGACGTTTATCCACCCCTGGCCAAGTCGGATTACCTGATGGCAAACAAGGCTCGTGCCATCGCCTCCGTTGTGAATGGCGCCCAGGGCGCAATCACGGTGAACGGCGCGAAGTACGACAACGAAATGATCAGCATCGACCTCACCGACCAGCAAGTGAGCGACGCGCTCAACTATGTTCGTAACTCCTGGGGCAACAAGGGAGACGCCGTCCGACCTGAAGATGTTGCGCCGCAGAGGAAGAAGAAAGCAGGAGAGTAGATAAGTTACATCTGTCCTTCGCCCAGGTCCGCATATTGCTGGAACGCGGGGACGTTTCGCCAAGTCGACTGAGTCGCGGCGCCAAATCATCGCCACTACTGACCCGGTTCTGAAATCGTCCGATTGCCGCAGCTAGGGTCGTTGACCTCACCTTGTCATGTTCTACAATCGGCACAGTATCCCTATGGTCTTTTTATTACCCCGGATCAACACGTCTGGATGATCGATGGGGGCTTCGACCGGATTATTGAACTCGATCAAAACGGGAACATTCTGGGGCACTGGGTGAGCCGGGACACGCGCCGGGACGGTTTGCGTGGGGACACTTTATGGCCGTGGGGAAAGATGGAAAAATCTACGCCGCCGATGTGCTGAATTGGCGCTTCCAGGTTTTTGTCAAGACCTCGGCCAGGGGAGAGACGGCGAAGTATGTGCCCTCCAAGAGGATGTTCTGGGATCGCGAGCCGAGTTCAGGTTGGTCGACCCGAACGAACGTGCCCAAAAACTAAGGGATTTCCGAATCAGCAGGAGCTGGGCTAAGAGCGGAGTCGAATGCACAAGTTTTCACTGGCACCTAAGTGGCCCCTCGCTCTGCCGATTGAGCCATATACGCAGAGCCGAGAAGCGGGTACGGTATCCCCCGGTGGCCAGAGTATCGGCTGCCGATGGGGGCATGCCTGCCGTCCGGAGGAGGTCGGCAGGAGGGGCTGCCCCCATCTATTCAGGCTTCAATCTGTGGTCATTTCTGCCCTCGTCACGGCTTCTTGACCCTGGTATTCGGCTCCGGCTCTGTCCGCCATCGCGGGAAGACGAAGCGAATCGAGGCCACCATGACAATTCTCGGCAGTGGGACGGTGCCAAGGGAAAGTCAGATCGGTGAGCTGTCATATGCGTCGAATGCTTCGGACTCTTTCTCTTCACGAAAACCAGGATGGCTTTGTAGCAGCCGCGCACAACGGTTCCAGCGAAGAATGGCATCGTCGTTGCCCGGGGGACGAATGGTTTCGGCCTCCACGAAGCAGCGCATGGCCTCCTCGAAGAGCGGAGTGAGGGTATACGGAGAGCGCCCCACATGCATTTGCGCCTTGGCTCGCCGTTCATGCAGCAGACCTGTGTAGTAGAGGCGTTCGTAGCGCTCGGCGAGTCTTAGGAAAAGAGCTTCTACTTCCCCGTACCGATCTGATGCATCTCCGCAAAACTGGTCGGTGATGGCGAGGCCCAACAGGCGGAGCGCAAGTTGGTGCTCGGGTTCGACTGCGAGGATGTCTCGGCAGATCGATTCCGCCTCTTCCGGTTCGTTGAGTGAGCGATAAAGCTCTGCTTTGGAGATGGCTTCCGGGATACCAGCCTTTGAGATGGTCTTCAACTTGAATTCCATGGGACCTCCTTTACCATCAGCTCAATTCTTGTTTGGCGCCTCGAATCTTCCGAACCAGCATGAGCACGGGATCATAAAATTCATCCACGACGCGCTCTTTCAGCGGAATGATCGCATTGTCGGTGATGTGGATCTCCTCGGGACACACTTCCGTACAGCACTTGGTGATGTTGCACAGACCGATGCCGAGCTCATCCTTCAGCATTGGGGTGCGAGACTTCGAGTCGAGTGGATGCATTTCCAGCCCCGCCACCCGCACAAAAAATCGCGGTCCCCCGAATTGCTCCAGCTTGTCATGCTCACGGAGAACGTGGCACACATTCTGGCATAAGAAACATTCAATGCACTTGCGAAACTCCTGCACCCGATCCACATCCTCCTGATACATTTTCCACAGGGCGCCGGGGCGGGGCTCGAACGGTGGAATTTTCTTGTTCACGCGGTAATTCCAGGAAACATCGGTGACCAGGTCTTTGATTATCGGAAACGCCCTCATCGGGTAGACCGTGATGGGCTTTTCCAGGGGAAGCGAATCCATGCGGGTTTTGCAAGTAAGCCTGGGCCGGCCGTTGACCTCTGCCGAGCACGAGCCACATTTGCCTGCCTTGCAATTCCAGCGCACGGCCAGATCGGGCGCCTGGTGCGCCTGGATGTAATGAAGTGCATCCAGCACGACCATCCCCGGGGCAATCGGGACACGGTAGGTGGCGGGTTGCCCACCTTCGCGGTTTCCCCGGAACACCTCAAAGATCGCTTCCGCCATCGTGATCCTCCGCTATTTTTCTTTCATCGGGGTCCGGGTAGTGCCGCCATCCCGGCGGCCGTCGAGCAGCGCGTCTCACTCACCGCGCCGGGGGCGAGACGGCCCTCGGGACAGCCGGCAGGATTACCGGCGCTACTAAGACCAGTCATTTCTCATCCGCAAGAAGTTGCTTCAAGTCACTCGGTATCTCCGGCACCGGCGCTTGCCGAAGCGCCATAGCCCTTCCCTCGCGAACGATCACATTGTTTTTCGTTCCCCAGACCGGGTCGAGGCTGGGATAATCAATCCGGCTGTGAGCTCCACGGCTTTCCTGACGAGCCAGCGCGCTCCGGGTGACTGCCTCGGAAACCGTCAGCATCGACTGCAAGTCCTGGGCCAGGTGCCAGCCGGGGTTGAACAATCGCGAGCCTTCGACGCTCAGACGTTCAGCGCGCTTCTTGAGTTTCTCCAGTTCTTCCAGTGCACGAGTGAGATCTTCCTGGTTACGAAAGATGCCAACCAGATTCTGCATGGTTTCCTGCAAGTCACGATGAATCGTATAAGGGCTCTCTCCGTCTTTGCGTTCGAAGGGAGCCACAATCTCGCGTCCGGCCTCTTCCACCTGCCCGGAATTAATGGGCGTAGTCTGAATTGCCTTCGCATGTTCGGCGGCCGCCAAGCCTGCGCGATGGCCGAAGACCAGCAGGTCAGAAAGAGAGTTCCCGCCCAACCGGTTTGCGCCGTGGAGTCCGGCGGCTGCCTCCCCCGCGGCAAAGAGTCCAGGCACAGACGATTTCGCGGTTTCCGCATCGACGCGAATCCCCCCCATCATGTAATGGCAGGTCGGTCCGACCTCCATTGGCCCCTTGGTGATGTCCACGTCTGCGAGTTCCTTGAATTGGTGATACATGCTGGGCAGCTTTTTCTTCACATAGTCGGCGGGCTTTTGCGAGATATCGAGATAAGCTCCGCCGTGTTCCGTGCCACGGCCCTCGCGTACTTCCGTATAGATCGCGCGGGCCACCACGTCACGAGTAGAGAGCTCCATCTTTTTGGGATCGTACTGCTCCATGAAGCGGTTACCCAATTTGTTGCGGAGAACGCCTCCTTCGCCGCGGACCGCCTCGGTAACCAGAATCCCCTGTACCCCCGGCGGCCAAACCATGCCGGTGGGATGGAACTGCACAAACTCCATATCCATGAGTTCGGCCCCTGCGTCGTAGGCAAGCGCCATCCCGTCGCCGGTGTACTCCCACGAATTCGAGGTAATTTTCCACGCCTTGCCAATACCGCCTGTAGCCAAAACAATCGACCTGGCCCGAAACACCACAAATCGGCCCTGTTCGCGCCAGTAGCCGAATGCACCAGCGACGCGATCGCCATCTTTCAGTAAGCGGGTGATGGTGCATTCCATGTAGACGTCGATCCCCAATTGCACTCCACGGTCTTGCAAAGTGCGGATCATTTCCAGGCCGGTGCGGTCGCCCACATGACACAGCCGGCGAAAGGTGTGACCGCCGAAAGCCCGTTGCAGGATCTGTCCGTCCTGGGTGCGGTCAAAAAGCGCGCCCCACTGTTCCAACTCGCGCACGCGCTCGGGGGCTTCCTGAGCGTGAAGTTGAGCCATGCGCCAGTTGTTGAGCAGCTTGCCGCCGCGCATGGTGTCGCGAAAATGAGTGCGCCAGTCGTCCGCGGTGTCCACATTGGCCATCGCCGCAGCGATTCCACCCTCCGCCATGACGGTGTGCGCTTTGCCGAGGAGCGATTTGCATACCACGCCCACTTTCGCACCTTGCGCCAGGGCTCCCAGCGCCGCGCGCAGGCCCGCCCCGCCGGCGCCGATGATCAAGACATCGTGGTCGTGAGTTTCGTATTCTGTGGTCACAAGAGTCTCAGATCTCTAACTGCGCCGCTGGCAACCAGCCGAACATAAAGGTCCGTGAGACCCACCGTAATCAGGCTGATCCAGGCATACAGCATGTGACGCTCGTTCAAAATGCTCAACCACCGCCAGGCGGTGTGGCGCGGCCCGGCGAAAGCTACGCAAGAAAAGCAGTCGAGCTTCCCTCCTAAAAGGTGGCGAAGGGAGTGACAAGACAAGGCATAGACCGTAAGCAGGATCACGTTGAAGAGCAGAACCAGGGTGCCAATTCCTACTCCCACGCGTCCGTCAAAAAAGAAAGCGTGGAGCGCGTCACGCCATAGAAAGATGAGGAAGATGAATCCCACATACAGGAAGTAGCGATGCAGGTTTTGCAGAATAAACGGAAACCCAGTCTCTCCCCGGTAGCGGTGTTTGCCACCTTCGCTAACCGCACAAGCGGGGGGATCGAGGAAAAAAGCCCGGTAGTAAGCCTTTCGATAGTAGTAGCACGTGACCCGAAAACCCAAAGGCCAAATCAGAATCAGGAGTGCCGGAGAGAACGGCCACCAGCGATGATGAGGGTCAATCAGAGGAGAATAAAAGGGAGAAAGATACGGCCCCCACTCATAATACGTCCCTTCGAAGGCCCGCAGCGTCGCATAAATTCCGAATGCGCCGAGCAGAGCAATAACGGGCAATAACTCAAGCCACCACGCATCCCGCCGCATCGTCCCGCCGAGATGGCGTTCTCCGCCTCTGGTTGAACTTGCCGACATAGAGCCGCCGCCTAGTGGTGCATAGAGTAAACAAAAAAAATAGCTTTTCAGGTCAAAAATGTCCAATCAACGGTTCCGGAGTGACCGCCTACTCGGACCCAGCGCTCCCCGGCAGGGTCCGCCTCACAACCTCCGGAATCGTCGGATCCACTGGAGGTCCCCACGAGCTGAACCTACGGATCTACGGGAGACCGAACGCATACAACGAACTACCCGCGGCGATGGCGATATATTCTCTTCCATCCACGGCGAACGCCATGGGCGAAGCATACACTGCTCCACCCATTTGAAAGTGCCATAGAGGCTTGCCGGTGGCCGCATCCAGCGCGATAAAATTCCCTTCCGCATCGCCGGTAAACACTAGTCCCCCAGCCGTCGACAAGACACCCGACCATGTCGGTGAAGGATGGCGGAACTCCCACTTCACCAGTCCGTTTTCCGGATCGATCGCGCGCACGGCGCCCCAATACGGCTCCGCTTCGTCAGAGGGAAAATACGCGCTGCCGTAGTAGGCGTGCCCCGCTTCATAGGGCTGCGGTGCCGTGCTGAAGATGTCACATTGCTCGCGCGCGCTCACGTAGAAAAGCCCAGTCTGCGCGTCGAAGCTTGGTGACATCCAGTTCGTGGTACCCAACGCGCCTGGGCACACCGTCCGCCCTGTCGGGGTCGGCGAGCTTTCTTTGGTTGGGACGGGGCGGCCCTCGTTGTCCTTGCTGTTGCTCCAGGTAATTTTTCCGTAGGCGTTGGAGGAGAGGAGCTTGCCGGTGGAGCGATCTAGAACATAGAAGAAACCGTTGCGGTTGGCTTGGGCGATCAGGTGCTTGCCACCGGAATCAATCATGATCGGCACCTGCGTGGCATCCCAGTCATGCTCGTCGTGTTTAGTGAACTGGAAATACCAGTTCAGCTTCCCGCTGTCCGGGTCCAGCGCCAGCAGGCTGTTGCTGTAAAGATTGTCGCCAGCGCGACCCTCGCCGCGGTTGGATGGTGCAGGATTCCCGGTCGGCCAGAAGAGTTGGTTGGTTGCTGGATCATAGACTCCCGTCATCCACGCCGGCGCGCCGCCGGTCTTCCAGGAGTTGCCTTCCCAGGTCTCATGACCCGGCTCGCCCGGGCCGGGCACGGTGTAAAACCGCCACTTCCGCTGGCCCGTATCCGCGTCGTAGGCGTCAATAAAGCCGCGGATGCCATATTCACCACCAGAGACGCCGAGAATTACCAGGTTCTTCAGTACCAGCGGTGCCAGCGTAAAGCTGTATCCTTTGGCGTACTCGACGGCGGCGACATCCCAAACGACGTTTCCGGTTTTCGCATCGAGGGCAATAACGTGGGCGTCGAGCAGGCCCAGGAAGACCTTGTCACCCAGAATGGCAAGCCCGCGATTCACGCGACCGCAACAGGGTCGAATGTCAGCCGGCAATTGACGCTGGTATAGCCATAGAGGTCGTCCGGTGCGAGCATCGAGAGCAAGAGCACGGTCGTCCTGGCCGGTCGCGTACAGGACCCCATCCACTACCAGCGGCGTGGTTTCAAGTTTGCCCGTGGCGCCGGTTTGAAAGACCCACTTCACCACCAGCGAGCGCACATTCGCAGTCTTGACCTCATCCAGCGCGCTGAAACGACGGCCGGCGTAGTCACCCGAATACGTGAGCCAATTCTGCGGTTCTTCCGACGAATGGAGTAGCCGCTTAAACGTGACCTGCGCGCAGGCATTTCCCGTCGCATTCACTGCGAAGAAAACTGAGCTCAACAACAGGAAGATGCCAATCCAGACCTTGTGTAGCGTCTTCTTCATGTCGGCTACCCTCATTTCTCAGCCACATCGAGCAGGTAGGCGATGATGTCGTTCAGATCCTGGTCACTCAACGTGCCGGGGTCAAAGGCCGGCATCAGCGATTTGCGACTTTTCTTGATCGAACGTAGTTTGTCCTTGTCAAACAGATGAATCTGCTCCGCTGTGTCCATCACTTGCAAGCTGAAGCTGTCTTCGTTCAGAGTTACGCCCTTGATCTCTTTGCCGTCCGGGGTCACGACCGTCACGGTCTCGTAGCGCTGGGCAAACTCTTTCGTAGGCTCCGTAAGTCCCCATGCGAGCCTTTGGCTCGGGTTCCGGACGGACTCCACCAGCGACTCCACGGTTCGCGAGATTCCCACCGCCGTCAGGTCGGGCCCGACGCGACCTCCTTTTCCTTCCACCATGTGACATGTCGAACAATTGGCATCTCCAAAAAACAGCTGTCTCCCATGCGCAGCGTTACCGAGCTTTGTTGGGGACGCGCCCGCTTGAATACTGCGTAGGTAAGTGATGATTTGCCAGATCTCCTCGTCCGTCATCCCGACGCCTTGTCCATTGGTCCCGTTGGCCGGCATGGCGGTGCCTGGAATTCCCTGGCTGATGTTTCGGAAGAGGTCGCCGTCAGAGTCTCCGTGACGTTTATGTGCTCGCGTAAGATCGGGACCACGGCCACCGCCACGAGCGCCAAGCCCATGGCATAAAGCGCAGTTTATGCGGAACTCGAATTCACCAGCCTGGCCCGCTTTTGGCTCTGCCGAGAATGGATTCCGGGTCTGCGCTACGGTCGGACACACCAGGAGTGCAAGCGATGCTACCAAAGCTGAAATAGGAAGGAGAATAGGCAACAAATCAGGGGGCCAAATCCCGAGCAAAGACACTCGACTACAGGACATAATCGATGTCGTCCTCCCCTCAGCCAGATGGATGCCGCAAGTAACGAAGTGTGGCGCATGATAGCACAGCACGCCCGAAGTGGCGCTTGCGATCATCTCGACACTTACCGCGATGGATAGGCTGGTGGGGTGAAATCACGGCCAGCTCATTTGGCAAACGCAGTCCATGAGGAATGGCGTGCGGGAAGACATGGCCATACAACAGGTCTCTCTCCCGTTTCAGCATCTCCCGCTGCGCGGAAGACGCGCGAGCTTTGATGGCGCCATCCACCGAGACAGATTTGAAAACAGCTGATGCCCTAGGTTGTCGGCAAAGCCGGCTCAGCCAACCCAATGTCCATTTCATCGGTGTCTAGCGAGACTGCCGCATGCGTCCGCGCCACAAGCATGTAGATTGAGGGCACGACGAACAGGGTAAACAGCGTGCCGATGATCATGCCGCTGACCAGCATGATACCGATGCTGTTGCGCGCTCCTGCTCCAGGTCCCGTTGCCAGTACGAGCGGGAAGTGACCGACCACGGTGGCGGCGGTGGTCATGAGGATGGGGCGTAGCCGCGTGGTAGCGGCTTCGATGATCGCGGCGAGCTTGTCCTTTCCGCTTTCCTGGAGATGGTTGGCAAACTCTACAATCAGGATGCCATTCTTCGACACCAGACCGACCAGCGTGATCAATCCTACCTGGCTGTAGATGTTGAGCGTCGTCAACCCCAGGAAGGAAAACATCAGCGCACCGGAAATGGCCAGCGGCACTGAGCCTACCAGAATGATGAACGGATCGCGGAAGCTCTCAAACTGCGCGGCCAGGACAAGGTAGATCAGGATTGCCGAGAGCAAGAAGGTACCGAGGAACTTGCTGCCCTCCACCCGTAGCTGGCGCGACTCGCCAGCATAGTCGACGGTGAAGCCCTGAGGCAGGATCGTCTTAGCCTCGTCCTCTAAGAAACGCAGCGCCTTGTCAAGCGGCACGTTGGGTGGGATCACGCCCTGGATCGTGACTGCGTTGAGTTGTTGGAATTTGTTCAACTGTCGCGGCTCGGTTGTAGTTTTCAGGGTGGCGAAAGTCGATAGGGGCACCAGTTTATTGTCCGATCCCGTGACGTAGATCTGCTCCAATTGATCGGGAGTCAATCGCTCCGTACGCTTGACCTGCGGAATAACTTTGTAGCTTCGGCCTTGAATGCTGAAGCGGTTGATATAATCCCCGCCGAGCATGATGGCAAGATCCTGGCCGGCCTGAGTCAGGTCAACTCCTTGTGCGCGAACCTTATCGCGGTCGAAGATGACCTCGGCCTGGGGCTGGTCAAACTTCAGGTCGGTGTCGGCGAAAATGAACAAGCCACTGGCGAATGCTTTCTTCACGAGCTGGTTGGCGAACTCGCTGAGCTGCCTCGGCTCTGCGGCCGAAAGAATTACAAACTCAACCGGGAAATTTCCGCCACCCGGCAGTGGCGGTGGCGTCAGTGGGATCACGCGGATGCCCGGGATTTTGGACAGCGGCCCGACTGATTCGACCAGCAGTTGCTGAGCCGTCTTCTTCCGCTGGCTCCAGGGCTTGGTCACCATGCCTCCGAAGCCGCCGTTCGGGGAAGTGATCTGGAAGATGCTGTCGCTCTCGGGGAACGCGTGATACACGTCATAGACCTCAGACGTGAACAGGTTGGTCTGATCAATGGTGGAGTTCGCAGAGCCCTGGATGACCCCGAAGACGACTCCCTGATCCTCAGCTGGCGCCAGCTCGCGCTGCGAGAACATGTAGAAAGGAACAATCAACAGGATGACAATCGCCCAGAGAACAAAAACCACGGGCCGGTATTGAAGCGTCCCGCACAATATTCGCGAATAGGTGTTACGCACGTTCTCGAAGCGGCGATTGACCCAGCCCGCAAAACCGCGTTCCGTGTCTCCCGCGCGCAGCAGCTTGGACCCCATCATCGGCGTCAGCGTCAGCGCCACTATTCCGGAAATGATCACGGCACCCGCAAGGGTAAATGCAAACTCCCGGAACAGCGCACCGGTCAAACCGCCCTGAATGCCGACTGGCGCATACACCGCGGCCAGCGTGATCGTCATGGCGATGATTGGCCCCACTAGCTCACGCGCCGCATCTTTGGCTGCCTGGAAAGGAGACTTGCCCATATGAAGGTGCCGCTCGACATTCTCCACCATGACGATCGCGTCATCCACTACCAGTCCGACCGAGAGCACAATCGCCAGTAGAGTCAGAAGGTTGATGGTGAAGCCGGCCACCAGCATCAGGAAGACGGCACCAATCAACGAAATCGGGATGGCCACAACCGGGATCAGCACGGAGCGGAACGAACCGAGAAATAAGAAGATGACAACGATGACAATGAGCAGCGTCTCGCTGAGAGTGCTGAGTACTTCATTAATTGCGTCCTGGATGTAAGCCGTCGAATCGTAAGGAACACCGACCTTCATCCCTGGAGGCAATTGTGACTGAATTTCCGGCAGCGCCGCGCGGACGTTCTTGATCACCTCAAGGGAGTTGGCGGTAGGAAGCACCCAGATCCCCATGAACGTCGCCGTCTCTCCATTGAAGCGAACATCTTGCTCGTAGTTCTGAGCGCCAAGCACGACATCGGCAATCTCGCCCAAGCGGACGACAACTCCTTTGTCCTCCTTAACCACCAGTTGGCGAAATTCATCCGCAGTGCGCAGATCGGTGTTGGCGATCAGGTTCACCGACACCATGGAACCCTTGGTCTGACCGAGTGCCGAAAGGTGGTTGTTCTTGGATAAGGCGTCTCGTACCGTGGAAGCCGAAATGCCGAGCGCCGCCATCTTGTCCGGCTTAAGCCAGATTCGCATAGCGAAGGTACGGTCGCCGAGGATGTCGGCGCGCTGCACGCCGCTGATTGAACTCAGCTTGGGCTGCACCACCCGCGTCAGATAATCGGTAATCTGGTTTTGATCGAGGCTGGGAGATGAAAAGCCGATATACACCGCGGCGAACTGAGTGTCCGCAGTTTCCAGGTCGATGACCGGCGCCTGGGATTCCGGGGGCAGGTCATTGCGGACCTGGGCCAGCTTTGCCTGAATCTGGGTAAGCGCCGCGTTGGTGTCGTAATTGAGCTTCAAGTGCACGGTGATCGTGCTGAGACCCTGAGCGCTTGATGACTCCATGTAGTCGATGCCGTCGGCGCTGGCGATGACACGCTCCAGCGGAGTTGTGATGAAGCCGCGGACCAGATCCGCGTTGGCACCCACGTAAACTGTCGTCACCTGCACAATCGCGATGTCGCTACGCGGATACTGCCGCACGCTCAACGAGCGAACGGCTTGCAGGCCGGCAATCAGGATCACCAGATTGACGACCACGGCGAGGACCGGGCGTTTGACAAAAAGATCAGTGAACTTCATTTAGCTGTCCTCAGGCTTGGGGGCCGGACTGTTTCCTGGCTGGACCTTATTATTAACTTGGACGGCGGCGCCGTTGCGTAGTTTGAAGACCCCCGAGCTCACAACCTCATCACCGGGGTTGATGCCTGAGACGACTGCGACCTGGTCGCCGCGCGAACCCTCAAGCTTGACCGACTGCTGACGTACCCCGCGGTAAGTGTTGCCCTTTGGATCTTTGAGATCGGAGACGACGTACACCGAATCGCCGTACGGGGCGTAGTTGATCGCACTCGCCGGCAGTGCGATGACCGGACGCTCAGTCCCGGTTGTTATCTCCACCTGCACGAACATGCCGGGACGCAGTTTGCCTCCAGGATTGGCAAGGGTGGCCTGCACCTGGACGTTCCGGGTCCCCTCGTTCACGACCGAGTCAAGGGCGGTAACTCGCCCGGAAAACTTGATGCCCCCGACGTCGTTGCTGGAAACGCGCAGCGTGCGGCCGACCCGCACCTGGACGGCGGTCTGCTGGGGTACGCCAAAGTTCACATAGATCGGATTTAGCGACTGCAAAGAAACTATGGCCTCGCCGGCCGACAGGTATTGTCCCAGGTTGACCTGGCGAAGACCCAGGATTCCCGAGAACGGCGCGCGGATGGTTTTCCGCGCAATTGTGGCGCGAATCTCTCCGACTTGCGCTGCCGTCGCCTTTTGCTGGGCCGTCGCGTTGTCGTACTCCGTCTGCGCGAGGACCCCTTGCTTCACCAGCTGCTGCATGCGACCGAAATTGATCTGCGCAAGGTCGCGCTGAGCTTCCGTGGCGGCCAGTTGCGCCCGCTCCTGCCGCGTGTCGAGCTCCACCAGCACGTCTCCCACTTTGACTGCCTTGCCTGACTCGAAAGCAATGCGGTCGACAGTGCCCGGAAGGTCCGCGCTCACCGTCACACCCTGCACCGCCACGGCCGTACCGATCACGTCCACAGTCGCCGGCCACGTCTCTCGTTTGGCCACAACCGTAGTGACCGCCTCTGGAGGTGGCTGGAAGCCAGCGTTCTGCGCGACTGCAGTCTGTATCTGCCGGAACTTCACAAAACCAAGGCCCGCGACGACCACTCCCGCCAGGACCAACATCAGGATCATCCGTTTCGCCATGAGTTCCCCTTATGTCGTCAACGATGCTAAAAGGTGAGCCTCTTGCCACCGAATACGACGCTGGGACGGCCATCGCCCACGGCCTGCCCAGCGGCCACTCCGAGTGAAAAGAGCTTAGATGTCAGGCTACCTGTACAGGCTCCAAAAAGTGTGCGGCTCGGGCGCCTTCCGCGCCGGGTATGATCGGGACGAGCCGGTTGAGGTAAGCAATCGCCAACTGCTGTACCGCATGCGCCTGGGAAGCGGTAACTTCCTGTTTTGTGCAGCTTAGGAGAATCGAGCACTCCTGGATTGAGTATCCTTCAAGAATGGACATAACATAGACAAAACGTTCAAGCGGCGCCAACTGGAGAACAGCCGTCAACAAACCGTCAAAATCCGAGGCCAACATCTGCTTATCAGAGACAGGCTGCGCGCCGCTGACCTGTCCCGGCGCTGGCGAGATCATGCGAATGGCATTCTTGATGATCGTGCGCTTGCTCCACGAGCGCGCCCACTCCTTGAAGACCGGGTTTCCATGTATCGAATCGTCCAGTCCGGCCACGAAGCACTGCTCCGCCTTCTCCGAATCGGCGGTCAATAGGAGTGACAACAGATACAACGCGTTCTTGTCCTCCGCGAAGATACGACAGAAGTCCCCCGGAACCGCGTAGCTTGCTCTTGTGCTGGCTGAAACGCCACTTTCTTTTTTCTTGTCGAACATATTCCCCTCGTCTAGGGCTGAACATCTTTTGAGCTGCACCGAAGCCCCGCAATTCTCTACTGACGCCTTGCATGAACTTCAGCAGGAACAAAACCGCGATCCCACAAATGATCCCGAGAATATAAACACCGATCATTGCCAAGGTCCGATTGTGGTGTCACTACTGCCTGCACTTGCGGTCGATTTGCCGAACCAGGTGCTTGTTTAGAACTCCCCCGCAAACCAACCGCGCGCCTTCGCGCCTGATCTCGAGTAGAACGCTCTCCGCTTGTGGGCTGATAACTGTTACATCGCCCAAGTCAACGACTAGCGTTTTGCCATTGGGCGGCTGATTCGCCTCCTGCCATGCCTTCTTGAATTCTGTAATCCATGGCTCTACGAGTTTGCCTTCAAGGATCAACTTGAGCTGGCCCCCGGTTTGAATGGTTGTGATTTTTAGCACTGTGTTTTGCTTTCGCTGATCTAGACATGGCAATACAGGTGCCAAAGCAAGGAAGTCTGTAAGTAGCTGAATCGAGACAGATCGAAGACCGCGGGTGTGGACGGAGTGTCGAAAGTGTCGAAGCCGACCTTCGACACTTTGACTAAACTTTACGACACTGCCCGTGGGTCGACGCCGAGCTTTTTCATGCGGGAGATCAGAGTCGTGCGTTTAAGACCCAAGCGGACGGCAGCGCCCTCAGCCCCGCCGACGCGTCCGCGGGTTTCCCTCAGGATCCGCAGAAGCTGCTCACGCTCGTTAGAGTCGGGCATTCTGGCAACGGCTTTTTCGGCCGAACCGTTTCCCAAATCCGCAACCGGAACTTCCAGTGCGGAACCGCGGGTGAGGATCACCGCTCGTTCGACGAGGTTTTCCAACTCGCGGATATTCCCCGGCCAATGCCAGCGGGTCAGCTTCTTCATGCTTGCGGCTGGCACCGATTCAATCTGCTTCTCCATGCGGCGGGCGTACTTCTGTGCGAAATAACGCACCAGGAGCGGAATGTCTTCCGGGCGTTCGCGCAGCGGCGGAATTTGAATGGGGAAGACGTTGAGCCGGTAGTAAAGGTCACTGCGGAACTTATCGTCCGCGATCATCTTTTCCAAATTACGATTAGTCGCGGCCACGAGGCGGACGTCAACTTTCTTGGTTCGCGTGCTGCCGAGGCGCTCAAACTCGCGCTCCTGCAGCGCGCGCAGCAGTTTGGGCTGCAGCTCAAGCGGAATGTCACCGACTTCGTCGAGAAACAGCGTTCCCTGGTCGGCCAGTTCGAGACGCCCGATTCGCTGTGCAATGGCGCCGGTAAACGCCCCACGCTCGTGGCCAAAGAGCTCGCTTTCGAGCAGACCGGTGGGGATGGCGGCACAATTGAGTTTCACAAAGGTCCGGTCTTTACGCCGGCTGCGGTCATGAATCGCACGCGCAATCAGTTCCTTGCCGGTCCCCGTTTCTCCCAGCAACAGAACCGTGGAACCGCTCGGAGCAACGGTGTCCACCAACTGCAAGACCTGGCGGAGCGCGGAGCTCTGTCCCACAATCCCCTCAAAATCCACCTCGCCGCGAATTTCGTCCTCGAGATACAGCTTCTCCTGGGCCAGTTTGTCTCTGAGATCGGCGATTTCGCCGTAGGCCAAAGCGTTTTCCACGGCGATGGCGACCTGGCTTGCGACCTGACCCAGGAACTCAACTTCATTTTCATCGAAGGCGTTCTCCTGCCGTCGGCCCAGCGCCAAGACGCCCAGGCTGCGTCCCCGACTGATGAGCGGCAACAGACAGCCCGATTGCACGCCCTCGCCGCTCACCCGCTGGTCGTGCTCGGGGGATTGCTCATCAGCCAGATCGTGCCGGCTCTTCAGCAAAGGTTTTCCGGTTCGAAACGCCTCGCCAGGATGGGAACCCTCGATGGGAATGAGAGTCTCTTCCCGAAAAAAACCTCTACCGTCGGGAAAATCGAGCGCGTAAACCTGCAATTGTTGGCCATCGGAATGAGGCAACATGACCCCCACTACGTCGCAGTTCATCACCCGCCGGACGCTGGCGGAGACAGTGCGCAGCAGCTCACGCAGTTCGAGGTTGGAAACAACCTGATTGGTTAGCTCCAGAAGCAATTTCAGCCGCTCTTGCGCGCGCTGGGAGACGGCAAAGTTCACGGCAGCATCGATCGACAGCGCCACCTGGTCGGCCGCAAGCGAGAGAAAAGCGACCTCTTGGCTGCAATACGCGTTCGCCTGCGTGCTACCAACCTCAAAGATGCCGAGCCGCCGCTCGCCTCGCAGCAGTGGCAGAGTGCAAGTGGAGCCGATACCCAGCCCGGTGACAAAATTCTTCAGACCTGGAAATCGTGTCTCCGTGCTCCAGTCCGCGACCACGAGCGGCTGACCGTTTTCGTGCACCCACGCGGCCGTCAGTTCGATTTCATCGCCGGGCAGTTCCGCCTCGGGGAATTGCCGCTTCGTGCCATGAATGTCAAACAAACGCCAGCCCAGTTTGCGGCGGTTATGACCGTCGCCACTGGCGCATTCAAACATGCTGAGGTGGAGATAATCGAAGGGGATTACACTTCGCAGTTCGCGTGCGAAAACTTCCTCGCAACAGTCACAATCGCGAGCGGAGGAGATGGCCTTCGACGCACGCAGAAGAGCCTCGAAACGCGCGCTTTGCGTCGGCGACCCTGTCTGCAAGAGGGTACTCATGGATGGGCCCTGCTACTTCCTTCTTCGGCCTTCAGGTAGCGAACACACCACGGCTCGCCGACCGAGGGTCAAAGCATCTCAGGCGCTTGGGTTGTTTGATGTGAGCACACCGCGGAAAGGTTCGATTTAATGTCGTAAAGTATCGTCACTTGTCGAGAACCATGTCGAAATACTCGACACCCTTGCGCGCCCCACATTTCAATTTCGCCAAAAAACTTCCAGCCCTCAACCACTTCCGCCAGCTTACTTGTCGCAGTGAAGGTTTGGCAGCCGCCATGCCCAATTCGTACCCAGCTGCAAAAGTGCAGATCGCATTTCAGGGAAAGGAAGGTTTTTACAATTTATGTGGCGTAAAGCCATTTTGTCTGTCATTACCGCATCGCTACTCACGGTGGCGGCCATTGCCCAGGAACAGCGCTCCGAAATCAGCCTGCAGGGCACCGGCTTCTACACAAAAGACTCAACCGGACAAGGAATCCGCCAGCAAGCTACCGACACGGGAGGTTTCCTCGTGGGCTATCGCTACCATCTCAACCGATGGCTGGCGGCAGAAACCACTTACGGATTTGTCCGCAACACGCAAACCTACTCCGTGCCACTGGCACTTTCGGGGATACAAACCGATGTCCATCAAGCGACCGGCGGATTGGTCTTCCGCTTGCCCAGTCCCGCTCGTCTACGCCTGAGCCCATACCTGCTGGCTGAAGGCGGGGCTCTCGTGTTCAACCCAACCAAAAACTCACTCGTGGCCGGGGCCGACAGCCAGGCGAGAGGCGCGTTCATTTACGGCGGCGGTGGGGACTTCCTGTTGAGTAAGCACTTCTCGCTGCGGGCTGAATATCGCGGCTTTGTGTACAAGTCGCCGGACTTCGGCCTCAGCAGTCTCAATAGCGATGCGGTAACCCATACCGCACAGCCTTCTGCCGGCATTGTGTTCCGCTTTTGACCCAGAACAATCGAGCCGGGGCCTTCAGCGCCCCGGCTCGGTGGTCTCGAATATCCCCTATTGAGGGGAGTCCGCGGTGGGACTCCCCTTTGGTAGGACTCCCCTTTGTGGGGCGGAGCCATCAAACTGCATTCTCGCAGCAATTACACCAAACACCCTAGGCATCGCAACTCGATGGTCTTCTTGAATTCGGACGGCACCCGGGTTAGAGTCGCTCCTGTCTCAAGCAGCCCACTCAGGAGGCCAGCGATGATTCCCTCCAAACCAGTGAATGAAAAGCAAAGACTGGCGACACTACATGGCTATGAAATTCTCGATACGGAGCCAGAAGCAGGGTTCGACGATCTCACCTTCCTGGCTTCCTTCATATGCCAGACTCCGATCGCACTCATCAGCCTTGTAGATGCTGACAGGCAATGGTTCAAATCGAAGGTCGGTATTTCCCTTACCGAAACCTCGCGCGACATTGCCTTTTGTGCCTCGGCGATTCTGCAGTCCGAAGTGTTTATCGTGCCTGACGCCGGTGCCGACGAAAGGTTCGCAGATAACCCTCTGGTTGTTTCTGATCCTAAAATCCGCTTCTACGCTGGCGCAGCTTTGATGACCGAGGGGCATGCGCTTGGAACCTTGTGTGTACTTGACCGAGTGCCTCGAACTCTGAGCTTGGAACAGCTAGAGGCGCTCAAAGCCTTAAGCCGCCAAGTACAGGCGCAGCTCGAGCTCCGCCGCAACCTCAAGGGGTTGGTAGAATCGCTGGCAGCGCGTGCTCGTGCGGAGCAAGAAAGAGAGCGTACGCTGCAAGAACTCAAAGCAGCTTTGGCCAATATTCGTACTCTGGAAGGACTCTTGCCAATATGTTTGTCTTGCAAGAAGATTCAGGACCGAAACGGCAATTGGCAGCCCTTCGAGTATTACGTAAGAGCGCACTCCGAAGCCAAGGTCACTCATAAGATTTGCCCTGATTGTTCGAAGGCGATCTCGGCGTAGAGGCCCTAACCGCTTACTAATTCCGCGCTACCGCACAAGAATCACGCGATGTTAGACTTCCGCATCCATGTGGGCAGCTCCTGGAGGGGCGGCCGTGAGCGTCGGCCACCGGTAGCGGGCATCGCCGGGCCGTCCGGAGGAGGACGGCAAGGAGGGAAACTGCCCCCTCTCGTCAAGCGTTCCTCCAGGCTTAGTTTGCCATTGGCCACGGGGGAGTACGTTGCCGGCTCATTTCTGCCAAGCCTGACAACTCTACGTCTTAAGCGAACCCTGGTGTTAGTCATAGGCGCCCTTCTCTGCGTTGGCACCAGTGCAGCGCAGAACAGGCTCAACGCCGCGGCCATCGACTCCTATCTAACACCCTACGTCCGAAGCGGAAACTTCTCCGGGGACGTCCTCGTCAAACAAAATGGACGGGCGATTTTCGAGAAAGCGTATGGCTTCGCGGACCGGGAGCACTGGGTTGTGAACACGAGTGCAACTCGCTTCCACATCGCTTCGATTTCGATGCAGTTCACCTCAGCTGCAGTTCTCCGGCTGGTTGACCAAGGCGCTATCAGTCTCGACACACGGGTTGGCGATTTAGTTCCAGGCATTACAGGCGCAGACAAGATCAGCATTCGCGATCTTCTCATGGAACGCTCGGGATTGGCGGACATCAACGACCTCCCAGATTACAGCGATATCCTCCAGCATCATCAAACTCCCGGCAGTCTGATCGCCAGCATCAAGGATCGTCCTCTGCTCTTTGAGCCGGGATCGAAGTTCCTCCATGAAGAGCATTCTGCCTACAATCTGCTCGCCTGGATTGTGGAGAAAAAGACCGGCCTTCCCTTCGCTGCGGCTATGACGAAACTGGTTTTCCGGCCCCTCCGTCTGGCAGCGTCTGGGGTTGATGACGACCTAACTACGGGGGCGGCAAAGATGGCAAAGGGCTATGAGCCGGATGGTGTGTACGGGCTGAAGCTTGCGACTCCGATTCATTGGTCCGCGAAGACAGGTAACGCTTCAATATTCACAACGGCGGGCGACGAGGCAGGGTGGGTGGACGCCTTGCTCGCAGATCGCCTGCTGAAAGCGCGATCTCGCGAGACCATACTCGATACCTCCCAGAGGGTCGGCTACGGCTGGTTTAGGGGTTCGAGCCAGCGGTTCAGCGAAACCACCTACTATATGAACGGCCGGGCCCCAGGATTTGCGTCCTTCGTTCTCTACTTGCCACATGAGCAGACGACGGTCGTGGTCTTCAGCAATATCTACTCGTCGGCGACCACAACGATCGGATATGACATCGCTGCCATATCCCTGGGCCTGCCCTACGAACCTTTTCATCCCCGCCACCCAGCGCCCAGTCCATCGGAGTTGAAGACCTGCACGGGCACGTTCCAGTTCGGTCCGGATTTCTACCAACCGAACGCGGAAGTGGTTTTGATGGTGAGGGGGGCGGAGTTGTTCATGCATTGGCCGTCGGGAGACATCTCGCCGCTGATTCCGTTAGGTCGGGACCATTTCGTTGATCGATCCTACTGGCAGGAGATCAACATCGAGCGCGATACGACGGGCCTTCCCATCACCGTCGTCTATGATCATTTTAGGGGAAACGTGACTAGCGCCAATCGGAAGTGAACGGCAAGATGGTGCCGGTTTGTCGCCACCTCGGAATTATTCGAGAGGCTTCTGAGGCCGGCGACGATGGGCCGCCATCAGCGGATTCACCAGATCGTATAGCTTATGAGAGCAAAGCGCGCCGTCCCGCCGGAGACGTTTACGCCGTGGCCAAAGAAACACCCTCCGCCGAAAGTCATGCCCACGCGGCCCAGGTTTCCCAGTGCGTCCTGGAATCCGGCCAGCGCGTTGGCATCGTCGTCTCCGAACTTGCCATACACGCTCGACCATTGATCGGGCGTGAGCGCTACAGTCAAGGTAACGTTTCCCGACGTCGGCTGCAGCTGGTAAGCGATCGGGTTTGCCCACCAGCGATAGAACTCGTCAGAGAAGTCGTCATGTCTCCGCTCTAAAAACAGGCGGACGGCTGCCGGCGTAGCGCAGGTGTTATCCGTCTCCATGACGTAGTTGAAGGTGGGTGCGCCGGTGGTCAGGATTTGGAACGTCATACTGACGCTTTGCCTCGCTGGTCCGCTATAGGAAAATGAGGCGCATCCCGACGGCAGGAGCAGAAGTAAAGCGGTGCCTAGACTCGTGAGACCAACGTGTGACATCTGTGGCTGACGATGCCAAATGACCTTGCTCGACTGTTGCTGGCAATCGCAGCCACATCTTCAGCTAACTCGTATTGTCTGGCCAGATCACTTAGAGCCGTAGGTAAGGTTGGCGACGACATTCACATTGAAGAGGCACCGGCGCCAGCATGTGCCTACCGTTCCCGATTAGGCTATGCTTCCCTACAATCTGTAACTCTGAATTGGCAGGGCCGCGAAAGGATCCCGGGATGGATCTGTCGAACGTTTCCAATCAGCGACGTTGGACCATCATCGGCCTGCTCTTTACAGCATCCACCATCAATTATCTCGACCGCGCTGCGATTTCATTCGCGCTGCCATTGATCTCCGGGGACTTCCATCTCACGCCGGAAACCAAGGGCCTGCTGCTTTCTTCGTTCTTTTGGTCGTACGCGCTCATGCAAGTTCCCATTGGATGGTGCGCCGACCGCTTCAATTTGCGCTGGCTCTATGCCGGAGCCTTCGCCCTTTGGTCCTTAGCGCAGGGGCTTACCGGCCTGGCGGAAAGCCTGGCAGTCTTGATCGGGTTCCGCATTCTTCTCGGCATCGGAGAGTCGATCTACCTTCCCGGCGGGACCAAGATCGTCACCTTGCTGTTCGCGGCCAAAGAGCGCGGTCTGCCCTCGGGGCTTTTCGACTTCGGTACCCGAACCGGTTTGGTCCTCGAAGGCATCCTGGTCCCTTGGCTTTTGGTGCGTCATGGATGGCGCCACACCTTCCTCCTTTTAGGCTTTACGGGTCTCCTTTGGATTATCCCCTGGCTTTGGGTTTTTCCTCGCCGAACGCAGCCAGTAAAGAAAGCGGTGGCTTCCTCAGCCTCCGCGATGTCGTCACCGGTTCGTTGGCACGCGTTGCTCAACCGCAATTTGCTTGGCATCTGCCTGGGATTCTTTTGCTTTGATTACTACTGGTATGTGCTGGTCACGTGGCTGCCCGACTACCTGGTGACCGTCCGCCACCTCAGCATCGTCCAGGCCGGCTTTTACGCTTCACTCGCGTTCTTCACTTTCGGGGTCGCCGAACCGATTGGAGGATGGATCGCCGACAGCCTGATCCGCCGCGGGTGGGACGAAACGCGGACGCGGAAAGGAATCGTGACTGCGGCTTTCTTCATGGGCCTGTTACTGATAGCAGCCATGCGCACCGAAGATACCCGGATGGCGATCGGGCTGTTGATCGGAGCCTCGCTGGTCGGTCTTGCGACCGGCAATCTGCTCACGATTCTTCAATCCTGTGCTCCATTTGAAAAAGTCGGGATATGGACGGGAGCCGAAAATTTCGCGGGCAATCTCGCTGGAATCATCGCCCCACTGGCCGTAGGACTATTGATCAGGCGGAGCGGCTCGTATGTTCCAGGGTTCGAACTCGCCTCGATCGTTCTGCTTGTAGGACTGCCCGCCTACTGGTTCGTAGTCGGTGAGTTAAAACCTCGATCACCCTAGATAGGCGAGTGTCGAGGTGTCTCTGCAGATCAGGCGCAAACCAGTCGATTTGCCGAATCCACAGCCAAGGCCAAATCCCTCGCCATTCATCGTGCGTTGAAAGAGGCAAAAGAGAAGCCAAGCCGTACAATGCCGCCTACTTCCGAAACCAAAACGGGAATCCGGCTCTTAGAGTTCGGAGAAAGCATAAATCGACGCAAATTCGTGAGGTTGGCTGCGCTTGCGTCACTGGTGCCTTCTGGCGCTGAAATTAAAGGTGCACCTGCAGGTAAGCCGCTGCTTGTACTTCCCGATGGTGCTCGCGCGTATCACATCGGGCAGGGAGACTCGGAGCTGCTCGCGCCCCCACCTGAAGGCTGAACTCATGACTCGGCATTCCTCAGCTTCGCGAGGGTCGAGTAACGTCTTGACCGGGTTGAGGGGGACCGCGGGGAGGTGGTCAGAAGCGGAGCAAAGGAAGGCGGAGAAACTGCGAGGGTAAGAAGGTAAGAAGGAAGGATCGGACCAGGGCCGTTCTAGACTACTTGCCGATCGCGCTTGCCACCGGTGCGGGTGCTGAAACAAACCAGCGGTTCCGGATTTTGCGGGGCCAGTCTCTGTCCATACACGGGCGTTCGACCAGCAGGAAGAAGACTCCGCAGAGTATCAGTACGACCGGCAGCACCAGGACCGCCTGCAGTAAATAGTACGCCCAGAAGTCGTGTCCGATATGCACTGGCTTCGATACCCGGCATACTGCGGAGATGATAAGAAAATGGAAGAGATACAGGCTGTAACACATCCCGCCGATGTCGGTGACGATGGGATGGCTGAAGACAGCAGAAAATAGCCTGCCCCGGAACGCAGCCAGACAGAGCAGCACGATGACGAAGGGGAGCAGGACGTGGCTCCATCCAGGACTCAAATACCAGACCAGCGGCCACCCAGCAAGCGCAGCCACATCCCAAACCCAGGACGGCTTCCAATCCCGGCGGGTCACATACAAGTCGCAGAGAAGAAATCCTGCCAGGAAAAAGGGCAGATAGAAGGCCACCGACGCTTCCAGGCGGGTATGGAGGAGTTGACCGCCAAGAAGGGCGGAAGCGAGCATCAGACCCACGATCGCGCCGCGACGCAGGCGGGTGTCGGCGATGGCGAATATGCCGGCCAGCAAAGGGACGAGAACATAAAACTGGACCTCAACCTCCAAGGACCAGGCCACTACATTAATGGTGCTGTCGCCGTTGTAAATGAGATTGTGAAGATAAGCCATACTGGCGAGCAAATGCGGCAAGATCTCCTGGCTGCTTTGGTGCGCCACGGCGAACAGGATACCGGCCCATATCAGCAGACTCAGGATGTAGGGCGGTTCCAGACGAGTTAGCCTGCGCAGGAAGTATTGCTTCAAGTTAACCTTCGCTGCGCCCCGAAGATAAGCGGAAGCAAACGGCACTCCAAGGATGAACCCGCTGATGGCAAAGAATAATGCGACTCCTCGTTTGCTCAACATGCCCACGTTTGCAGGATTGAAAGCAGGATTCTGAACGGCACCATCGTGATTCAGAGAAGCGTAAAGGTGAAGCAAGACCACAGACGCGATGGCAACGAACCGCAGTCCATCAATCTGAGGGATAAATCGAGTTTGGGTTGTGACTCGCCTGAAGTTCAACATCGTCGTTCTCTAGTGCGATGTCCGGTATACGGCAGCGACTTCTCCCAGTGGGGGTAAGGTCCTGGCCCGAGTCTCGTCAGTTTCAGTAAGCACACTGGGATCACGCTGCCAGGCAATTAATGAATGCAAGCTGTCCTTGGCCGGGAATAGCTTGTCACGAATGCGGAGCGACGGCCACTCGATCAGGAGCGTTAAGGCCGTGCCTAATACGATGGCGGTGGCGTATTGGCAAAGCATTGCGACTGGCCACTGAAATGCGGGATCGAACCGCTGCGCAAAGTGCGCGCACGAGTCCCGCACCGCCAGATGCCATAAATAAATGCCATAAGAATAGACGCCGATCTTGGCAACGACCCTATAGACAACTAAATCACGGAGTGCTCCCGAATGCCGATACATCAATAGCATGAACGCGGCGTATCCGAGATACATGACGGTGAAGCCAATGGTGCCCATGATGGCCGCCTTGCGGTCATGCACGAGCGCGATGAATGCCACGGCACATCCTGCAATCAGTAGCAGCACCGTCTTACGCCTGGTAAGGCGCTCAAAATAGTCCGGATAAAATTGAAGAAGCGCGGCTAGGATCACTCCGCACAAAAGCGAATCGATTCTGGTATGCGTCGATCTCTCAACCATCTCCCGGAAGCCCAAAAGCCAGGTCAGACAGCGAACTGCAAAAACCACGCCGAGTGCGATGGCGAAGGTCTTGATCATCTTCCCCGCCGGCCATCGGCGCAGAACCATCCAACCGACAGTCAGCGAAAGTAATAAATAAAAATGCTCCTCCAGCGAGAGCGTCCAGGTGTGCTCCAGGCTGCTTCCCACATAATTTTGGACGTGGAGCAGATTGGCCAGCAAATACGACTTGAGCGGATGCCGGTGGACAATCACCTGAAATAGGATATAAAAATAGTAAGGCGGCCAGATTTTCAAGCCGCGACGAATGATGAATCGCGTCACATCTACTTGCTGAGTTTTCCGGTATTCGCTAAGCAATACACCGCCAACCAGAAAGCCGCTCAGGACAAAAAACAAATCCACCCCGGTCCATCCGAAAGTTTTCAGAACCACCTCCGCCCCCCGAAACCAGCGGTTCGATGTAGGTAAGCTCAGCGCGTGGTAGCCAATCACTAATAGGATTGCAAGTCCCCGCACAAAGTCGAGTTCCGTATTCCTGCCACGGTCGGTTAGAAAGCGTCTGAATGTCATGGGTCACTTCAACCAGCTCGTCGGGCACTTCGGTTCATGTCCTAAGGTCGGGTGGCTGGTGCTGGCAAGCTCGCTTAGGTCAGAAGCTGCGGTATTGGGCCTACTTGAATGCTGAGCCCCTTAAGCGCCTGCGGCTCACGAACTAGAGGAGTAATGTTTTTGATATGCCACGCGGCCGGCAGGTCGATTGTCTTACTCTGTTCAGGATTCCACACGATCCATTGGGAACTGCCGTTTCGATTTAGCCGACAAGTCCAGGTGGAGTCCGTATCCACGTTGCACCAATCCATACGTGCGCCAACCAGCCACTTTTGTATGGTGTCATACGCTTGCCCCGCCGGAGTCAGCGTTGTGCTATCGCTCGCCGTCGTCTGCAGCGACATCTTATTGTTGTCCCAGGCATACCAATACAGTCGCTGAACACCCTCAGCCCAGAGGATCAGATAGGAGCGCGCCAGATACGCCGCCGCAAGCTCGCCCGAGTCGAATTGCGAAGGTGGGAACCAACCGGTCTCGGTGTCCCAAAGCGGCTTATCTCCTGCGCCGTTCTGCTGCATGATCTTCTTTACCTTTTCGACGAGTGGCACCATGGTCTCCGGGGGTTTGGGCGTCACGTAAAAATGGTATCCAATGATGTCCACGTATTCTCCGCCACCTTTGCTGAGGAACTCAGACAACCAGGGAGTGCCGCTGCCTGCGGTTGCCGAAGGCGAAACCAGCAGGGCTGTGGGATCAATGCGCTTAATGATGTCGTGAGCTTCGCGGGTGAGCACCAGCATTTGGTCGACGGTTCCGGTCCAGAATTTCCTTACATTCGGTTCGTTTCCTACCTCATAAATATGGATGCGCCCCTTGTAACGTGTGGCCACCGTCTTTACCAAAGTTCGCCAGTCTTCCAAGTCGTTGGGTTCGGCGGCAAACCCGTATTGATAGCCTGATGGTTCTTGGGGACGCGCGGACGCCCAGCGAGGCGTAAGCCCGAGCGTGAGCAAGACGTTCGCATTGTGTTGTTCGGCAAGGGCTAGAGACTTATCCAGATTGTCAAACCGCCATTGGCCTTTCAAGGGCTCCAAATCGGGCCAGGTTACCCGGGCGTCCCATAAGCGCCACTCCGGCACGGTAACGCTGGGCCACGGAGTCAACGGGCTAGTGCCGTTGGGGCTCACCATGTGGTGAATATGCATTCCAAAAAAACTTCGCGGTATCGGCTTGGATGGTGGAACGAGTTGCTGCCCCATACCGCTCGCGCCAGCACACGCCAAGCCGAGAACGACAAACAACAGCGCGCTCTGTATATGGACTGGCTTCATTAGGACGGAGGGAATCTTACGCTGCGTCATAGGTGGCATTTCCGAGCGGAGAAAGAATCCTGCGAAGCACGCTTAGGCAGAATCGAAAGGTCCCACCGGGCGGATAGTTCCATTGGGGTCGCAAGACGTTCCTCCCAACGCTTAATCCGCGAATATGCGCCAGACCAGTCAATCCGCGGCAGCGGAAGTGGTGCTGGCTTCTGGTTGCCTTACACCGAAAACGATAGTTGCGGCGGATAGCTCATCGGCCCCCACGGTGCCCACGAAGTCTATACATGTCTGGTCGGCGCGTAATTTCTTCAATGTCTGCCTCTCTTGATCACTTAATTTCTTGAGCAGCACAATTACACTGTTTTGTGCGACCATCTCCGCGAAGTCCGAGGTCAGCAGTTTCCAGATATGGGGAATATTGCTTTCGATGAATTGCAAGTTTGTTCCGTGAATGCTATCGCGTGAGATTGCGGGTTCGTAAATCGTCAGCTCGATCCCTTTTCCGATCAGGGTTTCAGCAAGCTCGACCGCCGGACTCTCACGTAAATCATCCGTACCTTCCTTGAAGGTTAGCCCAAACAGGCCGATTTTTTTTCGCGTTGTGTCCAGGACCGAGTCGATGCAAGCGTCCAGATGCGCTTTATTGCTGGGCAAGATTGACTGGATAAGCGGCAACGGCAATGCCTGCCGTCGCGATTCAGCAACGATGGCCCGCAAATCTTTCGGCAGGCAGGAACCCCCAAATGCGAATCCTGGCTTCAAGTAGACCGGAGCGATGTTCAGCTTCGTATCCCGGCAAATAATCTCCATGAGTTGCCGGCCATCGACATCCAGAGCTTGGCTGAGGTGGCCGATCTCGTTAGCAAAGGCAACCTTCAGGGCGTGGAAAGCGTTGCAGGTGTATTTAACCAGGCAAGCGGTTGCGATATCGGTATAGACGACCGGACCATCTACCCTACGGTAGAGCTGCGCCACCGTTTGAGCGGCCCGCTCGCTGCGATGTCCGATCACTACCATCGGCGCCTCGTAGAAGTCGCGGACCGCGGTTCCTTCGCGGAGAAATTCCGGGTTGTAGCAGAATTGCAATTCACTACCCAGAATCCCTCCAGAAGTCTTTAGCAGGATCGGGATCAATTCGCGTTCTACGACATGGGGAAGCACCGTGCTTCGTAGCACAACAATGAAAGGCTTCCGCGATTTGCGAAGTGCCGTGCCAATAGAAATCAATACGCTGCGGAGATAGTCGAGTTTTATCTCACCATTCCGCTGGGACGGAGTACCGACGCAAATCAAAGCCATGTCCGTCGAGCGGATCGCCTCGAGCTCATCCGTTGTCGCCGTCAGCATTCCGCAATCTCGTGCTTCGCTCAGCAACGGCTCTAACCCCGGTTCCAAAAACGGGGCGTGACCTTCCGCAATCGCGTTGACCTTACGGGCGTCCACATCGACGCCTACGACCCGATGACCATCATGGGCCAAACAAGCGGCGGTAACGCAGCCAACATATCCCAGTCCAAAAACGCTGACGTTCATGGTTCCTCCCCGGTTTATTCAGGCAGGGCACTGGAAGTTTGGGAACATTCAATGCCCTGCCAAGAGTTCGTAGCCAAGAGTTCGTAGCTACGAAAGATTCAGTTCGGAAGCAACAATTGCGGGATTATCAAAACTGGGTCTCCGGCAATGCTTTCCCGGGAAGCGACGAATGTAGAGAAGCGCCGGAACGCAGGAGGCATTGTTTGATCCCCGTCCTGAAATTCTCTACCATGGCTTCGATCGTATATTTGCAACCCGCAGCCACAGCCCCGCCCCGCAATTTAGCCATCAGGCTGGGCGTGGTGAGCACTTCCACGATGGCCTCGGCATACGCTCCAGCTTCGTGGGCCGTGATTCTTCCATTCTCTCCATCGCGCAGATAAGTGACCTCGGGCGGGTGCGTGGGCAGATGAGTCGCAATCAGGGGAAGACCTGCCGCGAAACTATCTACGATGGCAAGTCCTGCGGTGCCGGCGAGCAGAAACACGTCCGCCATCTTGTAGAACATGGCACTTTCGCGTCCATATTTCGATCCCATGTAGTGAATCCAACTCTCGGTGCTAGTCGCTTGTTCCAGCCAGTGACGGTCGGGCCCATTGCCAACGATGACCAGGTGAAACTCCGGACAGCGCTGTTTCACCAGCCGCGCGGAGTCGAGCAACAACGGTATTGCTTTGATGGGGCCAATCAGTCCGCAGTAGAGGCCGATCTGGGTGTGCGCGCTGCCGGTAAGGGCCTCCTGTGCTTCCGCCGCCTGCGCGTCAGAAATCTCGTGCATGAGCCGCCGCAATTCGGCGGTATCCGTAGCATTTTGCACATTAGTGATTTTGTCTCCGGACAGACCGCGCAACCGCAAATACGAGGCTATGCTTTCCGTGTAAGCAAACCACCAATCGACGGAAGTTAGCAGCCGTTCCTTGATCCACTCCGAGAATTCTGATCGGTCGGGATGCATGTTGGGACCCAGCCCCCAAAAGGCCACGGTCTTCGCGCGCACCGCGCGCAGCAGTAACAAGAGCGGGTTGATGAGGAATTTATTTTCCGGGCCCACAATTACTAAGTCAGCGCCTGCGATTTCCCTCCACAGCGGTTGGTAGAGGAAGCGATTTCCAAGCCAATAGCCTCTTACCTTCAATCCGAAGGCACTCGGCAGTTCAGCACCATCCTGGCGTACCGCATGCTGGCTATTCGGCTCACTATAAGCCACCCGAAGCTCGATACCGTCCTGGCGCAATGCTTCATAAAGCCCAATGAAAAATGGCACGCGGTATTGCTTCATTCCTGCCTGAATGATCAGAACCTTGGCCATGGCTTAAGTCCTCTGCGCAGCCAACTGATGTGTCGGTTGGGCACGGCCAACGCAATCCATCTCGATGACGCGCCCATAGATTTCTTCGAGCACGCTGGTTTGCTTGCTCAGATCAAAGAGCCGCAGGACCCGTTTTCGCCCGGCAAGGCCAAACTTGCGACGGAGATTGCTATCTCGTAGCAGCATGGAAAGATATTCTGCGAGTTTCCGCCAATCCCGTTCCTCTGCTAAAAATCCGGTCTCGTTGTGGGAAACGGCTTCGCCAATTCCGCCCGAGGCAAAAGCCACCACCGGCTTTTGCATGGCCTGGGCTTCGGCAAATACCATGCCGAACGCCTCTTCCTCACCGGAATCAATCTTTACGCTGGACGCCGAAAACACCCGCGCCCGATCCATCCACTCGCGGATCATTTCCGGCGGTTGGGCACCCAGAAATCTGTATTTCCCAAGACTGGCCTTGGCCTGCTGTTCAAGATTTTTGCGCAAGGGCCCGTCGCCGATCAGGACCAACTCCACCTCAGGGTATTCCCGCTGCACTTCCGCCATGGCCTGAATCAGGTAGTTGGGACCCTTTCTCTCCGAAAGCCGTCCCACAAACAGAACTACCGGTTCGGTCTCCTCTGTTAGCGGCGAAAAGAACCTGGTATCCACTCCGATGTGGTGGACGATAACCTTCTCGGGAGGAACATTTTGTTCCAGCAATTTGCCGCGGATGAAATCCGAGACAGCCAGGAACAGCGAAGCCCCGTGCCGCAGAACATCTTTGTGAGCCAGGTAGCGCCGGTGTCCAAAAGAGGCTTGCTTGCGCCGCGGATGGAGCGCGGTAGCGTCCGATCCATGAAAGGTCACGATGAGCGGCAGGCCGAGCTGGCGTGACAGCGGCAGCGCCCGCAACCCATCCGGGCCGAAATGGGCATGGACCAGAACCGGATCGAGAGCGCGAAGTCGTCGAACCAGGTCCGGAGCCTTTCCGAATAACTTGAAGACCACCTCGCGAATCTTCCCGACGGTATCGCCGGGGTTGATTGTGTAGCTACTGCCCGCTGGCAACTCAAGCCCGTGGACTCTGCGAGAGCCGGCATAAACGGGCGAGAATCGTCGCAGAGCCTGGGCCTGGGCGCGGATGAAGGTTTCCGAAAGATATAAAAGATGATCACAGAAAATGACCACCGTAGGACTGGAGGACATGGTCACACGTATTCCTTGCCGCCCGCGAAAGACGGCACTGGCTCGAGAACGGGCTCGTGGTCTGAAACGGTGGAATCGGCCGGTAAAGCCTTAGTGATGGAGCAGATGCTGGAGACATACACCATCCACAGGATGGTATTGCCCACGAAAATTGTGCTTTCGGTTACCTGGTAGAGCACTACGAAAGCCAGATAGGCCAGGGGCCATATCGCTTCCTGTCCGGGATCGCTGTTGGCAAAGGCTATGGCCCGGCGCGCGGCGATGAGATAGACCAGCAGAAACAGGGCAAGCCCGGCCACCCCGAGCTGCAGCGTAAGATCAATGAACCCATTGTGCGCGTGCGGCACCTTCCAGTGCAGAATCGTGCTGATGCGTTCGGCTTCGGGAGCGACATTCCAGAAGGCGCTGTATCCGTAGCCCAGCAGCGGGCGTTCGACCACGCTCTCCATAGCTAGCGCCCATATGTTGGTGCGGCCGGTGAGAGTCGCATCGCGACCCAGCAATCCGGCCATGCTGTCCAGGTCGACGACTACCGATAGCAGCGCGCCTACGATCAACACCCCTGCAATGCCGGCGATCAATGCCCTGGATCCGCGGCGGCGGAGCCTGAAGACACGCAGCAGCACCAGCATGGCCACAAAAACTACGAAAGCTGTTTTTGAGCGGCACAGGAAAATCAGCGCCCCCGTAGCCCCTATGGTGCTGGTTGCCACCAGGAATTTCCAAGTGGTTGTTCGCGTGCGCATAAGGACCAGGAGGCCCGCGAGCACCACAAATCTCGCGAAATCGTTCTTCTGTACAAAGGCCCCATTCCAGGCGTCGGGATAGGAAGAATCCACGGTGGGAACCAGGCCATGAAAAAATATTTCCACCACCACGCTGATCGCGACCGCCAGGCCCAGCGCAATCCCGAACAGGCGGACTTGTTCGCGGATGGAGTAGCGAACAGCGAAATCGAGCCCGAACAGCGTAGTCGCCAGTACGGCGAGGCCGCGGCGGATCGTAAGACCCGCATCTTCCGACCAAACGGCGGAGAAAATCGCAAAGAACACCAGAACGATTAGGAGTTTATTGGCTTTGAGTACTTGCAGAATTTCCCGGCGCAGGGGGACGGCTCGCACCAGCACTACGATGTAAATCAGGGACCAGCCAAACTGCGTGAGCAAGCTGCCGTCGGTGGTAGCGTCTGGATTGGAACTGTCCATCATCAAGGAGATGAACGCACCCGTCCCCAGGAATAGAACCAGTATGGTGAAGGCATCACCTAGAAATTTTAGTGAAATCCGCATGAGGCGAGGTCAGGGCCAGGACGAAATCAAGCCCGTGGCAGGTTGTTCAGGCCCACCGTCTGGGGCTCGATATTGGCCGTTTGTTGGCGTGGCTGCCGTAATGGTAGAGCACAGAGCCGAGAATAGAGTTCCACCGTACTCTGGACAATGTGCGTCCACTCGAAAGATGACAAATCCGGCCGCGATGCGCGCTTCGAATTTCTTGCCCACACAGCCGCCGCCGTCAGTATCGCCGGCGTGAGTTCACCGTCGTAGGTTCGTATCCATTCCGGACCGACTCGTATCTGCAGTTCCGGGAGCGAGCCTCGAGCTGGGACCAGAGCCGGTCGATTGAACGAGAGCGCCAGAATAGCTGAGCCAGAGTGCATGATGTCTGCAGAGGGAAGCACAACCAGGTCGGCCGCCGAGAAAAGCAGATGCACTTCCTCCCGGGGGATGCGGCGCAGATCAAGTTTGATGCGCTGATCGCCCTGCGCCGCCATTTCAACTTGACCGGCCCCATTTTTTGGAATCTGAACGGCCTGCGATCAGCATGATGGTGTCTGGCAGAGCTGCACCGCGAAATGTCGCGATCAGGTGAGGCACATTCTTATAGGGTGAGACTGCGCCAAAGAACAACAGCACGGTCCGCTGGGGGTAAGCCCCAGCGCATGCCGGGCGCTGGCTTTACTGATCGGGGCCGGATAGGCCTCCCGGTAGTGCCCGTGAAGGGTCTCGACCCGATGAACGGGCTGCAAACCAGGAACATCCTCCGCGATCCATTGGGTGCAAGCGTCACTCAAACTGACAAAGCCGTCGAGCATTGCGGTAAACATTCGCCAAAACCAGGCTTCGATCGCAGGGTGGGCGCGCGCGTGGCTGTGGGGGTTGTGGGCGGTCCATACGATGCGAGTTCCTCGTCTGCGCAACCAGGCGGTTGAAAACAGCACCAACAGCGTGCCCATCAGCGCTTTCGGCAGAGGACGATTCAGGTAGTACTCCGGCCAGTGTAGATGAAAGACGTCATAACTTCCCCACAAAGCGCGCCAGGGGGAGAAACACTCGACTTCAACCCCAAGGCTGGGCATGTCTCGATACAACAATTCCCCGTAGGGATTATCGACGCGGCGGATGTCGCGGGGGAAAATGAGTATTCTCATACTGCTCTTTCCCCTCAAAGGGCCGGCAAAGCGCTTTCCTCCGTAGATTCAAGTGACGCATCCAGCCCAAGCGTTCGCGCCCGGCGTGAAAGAACAAAAGCAGCCGTTCCTATGCTGCCCACCAGCAGAGCGTCCGATGCAATGCTCGACCACGCCGCACCGCGCCAGGAGTAGGCCGGAATAATCCAGAGATTGATCAGCACATTGAAAAGAGCGACCCCCGCCTGGATGCAAGTGCGGACTCCCTGAAATCCGGCGCCGGTCAAGGAGTCAGAGAGAAAATAGTGCAGAACCTTCAACACCGGCAGCAAGGCCAGCCAGCGCAGAGCCTCGGCCGTGAAGATGTATTCCGGACCGAGTATGAGCGGAACCACACCGGCGAATAGCAATATGGCTAGACAGGCCGCGACGGAGTAGGCGAGGGCCCCCCAAACCAATCGCCTGGCATAGCCAAGAGTTGCCGAGATTCCCGCAGCCCCGGTGCGGAAAAAGTTAGGATAAGCGGCCGCGAGCAGCGATTGTATGGGCACGAAGGTGACGTCGATCAGCCGATAGGCGGCACCGTAAATGCCGGCTGCTTCCAGGGTGCCGAGGCGAGCCAGCATGGTCTTATCGATATCGTTGTAGATGGTTTGCGCGCTTAACCCCGCGGAAAAATAAAACCCTTCCCGCGTTTCCGCGCTGGACTTCCACGGCTTGAACCTCGGAGATCCCAGCTTTACCAGCACCAGAAGCATCGCCGCAACCGCTACCAGCGATGTACTGGAGAAATACAGGTAGCCCCACTGCAGGGCGGAGGGATGATGGTGGATCGCAACCAGAATGAGTGCCCCAGTGAGCCGGCTGCTGCTGCTCATGACATTGATGGCTGCGGTCCAGTTTAGGCGTTCAAAAGCCTGGAATGCCTGGCTGCAGACCTGGGTGATGCTGAGCCCGAACAGATCGGACCCAGCTACCAGCAACACCAGGCGAAACGGAATTGAGCTTGGCAAGGCAAAATGGGAGAGCACCAGCACGGCGGCGAAGAGTACGGAACTGGCAACCGCAGTCGTCACCAGCGCTCGGCCCCAATACCGCGCGAAGAGGCTGGCGTCTCGGGCGACGTTCTTGACCAGGAGATTGCCGCTGCCAAGAGTCGCAAAAGGATAGACGATGCCCACCAGCGCCACCACGCCTATGAATGCACCGTAATTGGCGGCCCCCAGGGAGCGCGCGATCAGCACGAAATATAGCGCCTGAATAACCAGCCGAAATCCCTGACCCAGGGACATCCACACCGTATTGCGGGCCAATCGGTTTTTGCGAAGGAACTGGACCATGACGAAATCGGGGCCTCAGGCGAGTGCGCGTGAATTCAGTCAGCTGCATTTGCGGAATCGGCGGAGATCCACGGGCGCCTCCGATGACGCCTGATTAACACCAGGTGCCGCCATGTCCTGACCATTGCGTGGCGGAAGGCGCTCTCGGCAAAAATGACTCCGCCGATTGAGCCCGGGGACGGGATATCGGGTTCCACAGGGGCGTTGAGCCGGTTTCGATCCGTGCGGCCATACCGGCTTTCTAGCCCCCCGCCTGCGACGAATAAGCGAATGCGGCACGGTTCGCATCGCGCAGTTCATTTTCGATCCATTTGTAGGTAATCTCCAGTCCCGTTTCCAAGGAAATGCTGGGTTCCCAACCCAGAGCCTGGAAGAGTCGGGTATTGTCGCTGTTACGCCCGCGAACGCCCTGAGGCTTGCTCACGTCGTGCCGTTTCACCAGACGCTTTCCTGCAATCGCGGTGATGAGGTCGACCAGCCCATTGATGGTGACAAGCCGGTCGGTGCCGAGGTTCAGGGGCTCGTGGTAGTCCGACGCCATCAGCCGCACCAGGCCTTCGACACAGTCGTCCACGTACATAAAGGAACGGGTCTGATCTCCGTCTCCCCAAATCTCGATCTCTCCGCCATCTTCCGCGAGAGCAACCTTGCGGGAAATGGCAGCCGGCGCTTTCTCTTTGCCGCCTTCGTATGTCCCGAGCGGACCATAGACGTTATGAAAGCGGACGATGCGGGTCTCGAACTTGTAGTCCCGGCGGTAATAACGGCACAGCTCTTCGGTGAAAAGTTTTTCCCATCCATAGCCTGGCTCCGGGTCTGCGGGGTAAGCGTCTTCCTCACGCAATGGACTCACATCAGCGCTGGTCTGCTTGTAACCTGCGTAAACGCAGGCCGAGGAGGAGAATAGAAACCTGCCTACACCATTCAGGCGGCTGGCTTCGAGCATGTGGGCGTTGATGAGGACATTGTTTCGTGAAATATCGGCGTGTGAAGCGGTAATGTAGCCGATGCCGCCCATATCTGCCGCGAGGTTATAGACCTGTTCGATTCTGCCCCGGGTTGCGTGCAGACAGTTGTCGTATTTGCGGAGATCCACCACATCGAACTCATCGGCAGCTGAGGCTTCGTACTCCGGCACTTTGACATCGATGCCGCGGACCCAGTTGCCCTCCGCCTTCAAGCGCTTGACAAGATGGTGACCAATAAAACCCCCGGCGCCCGTAACCACGATTCTTGGTTGCTTTTTCATGTGTATGAGTTCTCCTTAAAGAATTAACCCGCGTTCAAAGCTTCCCAGCCAGGGTTGGAATTTTGTCGCGCCGGAATCTCAAGATTCCCGCATGAGTTCCAAACACACAAACCAGGCAGTTTTCGGAATTGTGACCAGGTAACGCCTCCACAGACGCTGCGGCTCCGCTACGAGGCGAAAGAGCCATTCGAGCCCGTGCTCCTGCATCCAGGCCGGAGCCCTGCGCAATTTGCCGGAGTTCATGTCGAAGGCAGCTCCCACTCCTATCATCACTCGGACCTTGAGTTTTTTGCGGTGTTCGTACATCCAGCGCTCTTGTTTGGGAGTGCTCAGACCCACCCAGAGGACATCGGCGGCGGCTTCATCGATACGCGAGGCGACTTCCCTGTCCTCTTCCTCTGTGAGCGGGCGAAACGGAGGAGCGTAGGTTCCCGCCACCACGATGCCATGCCGTTGATGAAGAACACGCGCGAGGTCATCCGCTACTCCGGGCGCGCCTCCGTAGAAGAAGTGGCGGCAGAGGGGCCCGGTTTCACGGCAGAAAGTTTGCATCAACTCTGACCCGGTTACGCGTTGGCGGAGGCCATAGCGATGCCAGCGGCCCAGCCAAACCAGGGGCATCCCGTCCGGCACGACCAAATCGGCAGTATTCAGGATTTCCCGAAAATAGTCGTCCTGGCGCGACTCCGCCACACCGTGCATACCCGTGACCGCGACGTAGCGGCCGGTTTCGCGGTTTTGGATCCAGCACCGCACCTGGGCGATCGCATCGGACATTTGAACGGCGTGAACTCGTACTCCGAGCACGTCAAAATTAGGCAACATGGATGGGTTGACTCCGGCCGTCGGCTTCGGAATGGGCTTTTATCACCTGCTGGTAGATCGCCATCAGAAGGGAGTAGTTCATTTCAGAGGTGTAGCGAGATTCATAGTCACGGCGAGCCTCGCGGCCCATGGCGGTGAGTTCCGAGGGATGATTCCAGGCCCATTCGACTTTTTCGCCCAGGTCCGTGGGATCGCCGGTGGTGAAATGCAGCCCGGTCCGGCCGTCGGTAATGATTTCCTCGATCGCGCCCAACCTCGAACCCAACACGGGTGTGCCACAGGCAAGGCTTTCCGCCATCACCATGGGAAAGCCCTCATACCACAGGCTGGGCAAGACGAGAAATCTTGCTTGCTTCATGGCGGCCCGGGTCTCGCTGGGGTTCAGCCGTCCCCGAAAGCTCACCTGCCGCAGATTATTTTTCGCAACCTCGGCTTCCAGCCTGGGGCGCAAAGGTCCATCACCGGCAATCACCAGCGGAATGGAAGGTCCGAGCCGACTCCAAGCGGCCAGCAGGGTGGACACCCCCTTTTCCGGGGACAATCGGCCAACGAACAGTGCATAGTCGCCGGGCTGGCTACGCTCTCCCGGGTCAGGATCGACAAAGTTCGGTTTGACAAAGATTTTTTCCGCAGGCAGCCCGCCATGGATGAACTTCTGGCGGGCAAACTCGGTGGCTACCACGTAGCCGGTCACCGCGTCGGTCCAGGTGCGCCGCTCACGATGCGTCTTCAGCATGAGGGCGACCGCGGCGGTTGTCGGCCTGGAATCTCGGTAGCACCCGTGCCACACGCTGCGAGTCAACCCGTGCTCAGAACATTCTTCGCAGACGTGGCCATCGCGGAAAAGCAGCGCTGCGGGGCACAACAGCCGGTAATTCTGCAGGGTTTGTAGGACCGGGACGTGAGCTTCACCGCAGGCCTCATAGACTGACGGAGAAATCATCATGAAGGTGTTGTGAGCGTGCACCAAGTCAGGCTGGAACATTTCGAGAATTTTCCATACCTGTTGCTTGCTATCGTCAGCCGCGATAATGCGGGTTACCAGGGCAATCCGCTCGAACATGGAGAGCTGTTCGATCTCGTGATTGCTCCGCTGGTAAGTCACGATTTCGTGCCCGTGTTGTTGCAGCAAGCGGCGTTCCTGCTCGAAGACGACGTCCTCTCCGCCCGGCTGCTGGTAGGTGTTGTGGATAAGCAGGATTTTCATTGAGGTCGAGAGTGCTGACGCTGCTGGCACACTCTTGGCAACAGGAGAGCCACCGAAAACAATGCTGCGGCCCCGGGCGATGGGAACAGTCAGGCTAGGCCGCGCCCGAGCCCTTCATCACCGCCGGAATGGTTTGCGCGAGAATTTTGAAGTCGAGCCAGAGCGACCATTTGTCGATGTACTGCATATCCAGCTCCATCCAGGTTTCAAATGGGACGCTGTTCCGGCCATTCACCTGCCACAGACAAGTGATCCCCGGCTTCACGCTGAAACGACGTCGCTGCCAATCCTGATCGAACAGTTGGTAGTCACGCAGAGACATAGCGCGCGGACCCACCAGGCTCATGTTTCCCTTAAGGACATTGAAGAGCTGCGGCAGTTCGTCAATGCTTGTCTTCCGCAAAACCCTTCCCAGCGGAGTGATGCGGGGATCGTCCTTGATCTTGAACACCGGGCCGGTCATTTCGTTGAGGTTGAGTAACTGGTCCTGGATCTGTTCGGCGTCGGCCGTCATGGTGCGAAATTTGTACATTCGGAATTGCCGTTTGTTCAAACCGACGCGGGTCTGCCCGAAGAAAGCGGGCCCGGGTGAAGTCCACCTGACCAGAATCGCGACCACCAGGAACAGAGGTGCCAGAAGGATGAGGAGCAAAGCGGAGAGCACAAAATCGAAGCCACGTTTGACCAGAGCGGGCCAGCCCTCGCCTTTACCGGCAAAGACCATGACTTCGGGATTGCCGTCCAGGTCCTGGGCCGACGAGTGCGACGGTCCCAGATTGAAAATCTGAGAGTCGAATCGGACTGCGGTCCCGTGTTCACCGAGGGCAGCCAGTTGCGCGGAATGCTTGTAGTAGGAACGGAGGGGCAGGTAAATCGCCGCCTCATCTACGACGTTGTGGCGAAGGAAATCGGCTAGCCCGGCAAAATTACAGCAGCGAACGTATCCGGTCTCATTAAAAGAGCGTATCCCATCCCAATCGTCGTCGACAAATCCCACGATCTTGTAGCCCAGTTCCGGGCTGGTGGTGACGCGGCGCGCGAATTCCATGGCCCGGGTATTGGTCCCTATGATCAGCAGGAACCTGCTGTTTCGACCATGGCGGCGCAGATTCAGAAGAATCGAACGCGCCCCCAGGCGGCTCGAGACCATCAGCGAAGTGCAAAAGACCCAGAAGAGAAAGACGAAACTGGGCTGCACGATAAAGATATGGAACATTCTGGCCAGGCCCAGGAGGAGAATCGAGGCCAGGCACGTAGCTCGCACCAATTCCCATACCTCCGCCCGCCGGGTGGTCAGCCTTTTGGATTCGTAAAGCCCACACATCACGAACACGCCGTGCCAGATCGCCATCAACAGCACAAAAAGCAGGATGGTACCCAGTCTTATGCGCATGGCCATGAATCCGGCCAAAGTGATGGTTTTGGGCGACGAATAAAGCGAAACCGTCGCCAGAGCAAAAGAAGTTACCAGAATACAAATGTCGAATACCTTGGCCGCATGTCTCTGGAAAAGCCGTTTTGTTTGGGGGAACATCATCAGCCTCAATGGATCGGGGTAGCCCTTAAGGTTTTATGTGCAGACGACTTTGAGAGGCGAACACGCTCAGAGTCTTTTGTAGAGAAGCTGAGGAATGGGGAAGGTACGTTTGTTGAGAACCGCAGCCAGAATCTTTATTTCAGTCGCCTGCAGCGTCTCGGCGATCTGACGCGCAAACTCTCGCCGGGTGGAATTTGCCTCCAGAACCATAACCAACCCGTCCGCCAGCCATCCCAGGGTCACGGCGTCACCATACTGACGCAGCGGCGGCGCATCGATGAGGACATAATCGAATTCCTGACGTAGTTCTGACAAACGCTCCTTCAGACGCTCCGAATTCAGAAGGCTGGGAAAGTCGGGGGTCAAAGATCCGCAGGAAAGCAGCCACAGATTGCTGCGGCGGAGCCGTTTGGCGAAATCTCCTATTGGACCATCCTTCAGAAGAGCATCAGTAAGACCGCGTTGGTTGGCCACCCCGAAGATCTGCGTGAGCGAGGGCGAGCGCAGGTTGGCCTCCACCAGACACACCGAGCCGGGGGTATTCTCGGATAGCAATTCTGCTGTTTGCGCGCAAATCCAGCTGCACCCATTCCCATGTTCGATGCCGGCAAATACCACGCAGTGAGGCGGCTCGGATTGCAACAGGAACAGACGCTGCACCAGCTGCAAACATTCTTCGTGGGCCTGCCGGTCGAATTGAAAGGGGACGGTGTTCAGGTGCCTGCTGGCGTGCCTTTCGACGGGTATCGGACTCGCATGGGGCAGCTCTGGTGTGGCCGACTTCTCCAGGCCGATTCCGATGTTCTGCATCAGCTCAAAGTTTTTGCTCACGGTATCTCCACTCCTAACGGCAGATCGGGTGTTTGCGTGACTCCAAGATGCTCGTTTCGGGGATGCGGGGTACGGGGACGCTCGTTATCGGGCCCGTCGCCTGCGTCCGCCCGGTCTACAAGATCTTCATGCTCCAGGGAGGAGAGATCCAGATCGGCGAGAACATCAGAGACCATCTGCCGGGTGATTTCTCGCTGTTCCAGCGCGCGGCCCAACAAAAGCGAGTTGAAGCAGATGTTATTGATGTTCCGGGGAATCCCTCCGCTGGAGCGCGCAATTAATGCCGCGGCCGCGGGCGTGAACAGCGGATGCTGGAAATCGTACCCGGCAGTGCGCAAACGATGATCGATATAGAGGCAGGTCTCTTCAATGTTAAACGGCTTCAAACGAGCAACCATGGAAAGTCGCTGCCTGAGCTGTACGATCTCCGGCGATGCCAGCTTGCGGGCAAGCTGCGGCTGTCCGGACAGAATGATCTGGATCAGCTTCTGCGCGGAATTCTCAAAATTGGAAAGCATGCGCACGACTTCCAACACGGAAGTGTCAAGATTTTGCGCTTCATCAATGATCAGGACGAACCGCTTTCCCTTCCGGTATTCGCGCACTAACATTTGGTTCAGTTTGGAATGTATCTTCACGGGGTCGCCGTCTTCGTCAGGAATCCCCAGATCGGCCATGAGGCTGCGAAGGAAATCCCGCGGGCTGGCGTGTGTCTGAAACAGAAAGACGGTCTTGGCCGTGGCATCGATTCGTTGCGTCAGTTGGAACAACAAAGTGGTTTTCCCCATGCCCGGCCTGGCAATCACCGCCATGAACCCTCGCCCGCCCGTCACGCCGCAGAACAGCGACGCCATGGCTTCGCGGTGGGTGCGGCTCTGAAAGAGATAGCGGGGATCGGGAGTGACTCCGAATGGTTGTTCGCGCAGCTGGTAATAGTCCAGGAACATGGATTGAATTACGCCTTTAGTTTGGGGATGGCCACAACCAAGGGAATCTTGAGAATCTCAACCACCTCGGTGGGCGTGCGGAATGACGGATCCATGTACTCCGCCAGATATGCGGCTGCCATTCCGACTGCCACCGAGAGGAAGAATCCGATCATTCCAATCAAGATGGGGCTATGAGCGGGCAGGGCAGGGATAGCAGGAGGTATGGCGAGTGCGACGTTGGCGATTCTTTTCTTATCCAGGGCGTCGGATGTACGTTCTTGCTCCCGCTTGGAGAGATAGAGCAGGTAATTCGCCTCATTGGCTTTGTTTTCGCGCACCAGATCCGCTTGCTTAAGCGCCTTCTGATCCAATTCCACCATTTTCTGGCGCAAGCTCGCGATGGTGCGGTCGAGGGCGATGGCAGTGGCTTTCTGAGAGGCAAGGTCGGCTTGGGTTCTGGCCATGTCCTCCCGTAAGAATTCATAGGTCGGATCGCGATCGGTAGTCTGATTCACGTACTTGGTTTTTTCCGCTTCTTCGATCGCGGTTTGAGTCTGCTTGATCTGTTGGTCAATTTGCTGCACCAGGGGATAGCTCGGGGCATACTTCATCAGCAGCTGACCTCGGTTGACCTGCGCCGTGAGTAGGTTGCCTTGCAATTGCTGCAGCAGCAAATCCGCCGAACTTGACACCTGTTGTGTGGTGGACCTCGCCGGCGTCGCGCGCATCTGGCTCTGCACATCCCGGATCCTGCGTCCATTTGCCGCGATCGATTGTTCCGCCTGATGCAGTGCCGCCACCGAGTCAGCCAGCTTCAGGCCCATGTTGGTGCGTTCCTCATCGGGAGCGACCAGACCTTCCTGGGTATCGAAACTGGCTAGACGGGCCTCGGATTCCTGCAAGGCTTCGTGATATCTCTCTGCTTCTTTGGTGAAGAATTCGTAAGAGCCGGCCGGCCGATGCACCGCAACGTGCTTCTCCAGATAGAGGTTCGCCAGCGTATTCAGCACTCCGAATGCGACCCGGGGGTCCCGCGCCTTGTAGCTCACATTGATCAGGTTGGTCTTGGCCACGATCTTAACTTTCAGCTGCTTGACCAGGGTTTCTACCGCGCGGGAAACTTCGCTGTCTTGACTGCGCCCGGGAAGCCATCGGTGCAGCCACGCATTGGCTTCGTCTTTTTGCAATCCGCAGGCAAGCACCACTTTTTCCAGCACGTCTCGACTCTGCAGCAACTCGACTTCAGAATTGATCTCTTCTTCAGTCACTTGCGGTGCAAGCTGAGGCACTTGCGTAGTGGATTCGGTGGTGACCACGGGATCGAGCCGCTCGCGATTGACCAGGATCGCCATGCGGGATTCATATTTACTCGACAACAGCCACGTCGCCGCGATAGAGCACAGTAAGGCGCCCATAAAATAGACCACGACCAGCCGCCGATGGCGGAATAGCGGCGACACTAAATCCCGCAAGGTCGTTTCGGTGGTCCCGCCCTCGAGTAGGCGCGTCGGGTTGGCCTGGTTCATTGCTTTCCTCTTGCACTACAGCCGTGCAGATCAGGCGAACTAATTGCTACGGGGTAAACGCCTGCTGTGGGTTAAACGCGGTACCGACCGAATAGGGAATGTATTTTCGGAAATTGGTGATGAACTTTTCGGGCACGAAGATAGTGTCCCCTGGCTGCAACAGAGCGTCCTCATTCGCGTTCTTTCCGTGGTAGATGTCTTTCAAGTTCAATTTCTTGACTTCCACCCAGCCCGCAGAAGCCCGATGATAGAGAAATATCTGGGTCTTTCCCCCAGAAGCAATCCCTCCCGCCATGGCGATGGCTTGCGACACCGTCGTATCGTGCCGCAAGTCGTATTGGCCGGGCTTGCCCACCTGGCCGCCAGCGATGAAAAAGGGCTTTTGGAAATCCACCAAGTCCACGTCAATGATCGGGTCCCGCAACACGTTCGTATAAGCTTTTTTAAGCGCTACAACGATCTCGGGGACGGTCATACCCTGCACGTATACACTTCGCGTACCTTGTAAATTAATGTAGCCATCCGGCTGCACGGTAACCTGGCGATTGAACTCCGGGGACAGCGGGAACGACAAAGACAAAATGTCGCTTCTAGTAACCTGGTAACGTGGGTACCTCTGTTGCAGCGCAGGGCGATCACCACTCGCGTCCGTCTGTGGGTTCGCTGCTTGGTTGGCGGTTGCGTCGGAAGGCGAAGCCGCAACTGGGGGCGCCGGAGCTGGGTCGTTCTGAGCCACGACGCGAACTGGTGCAATCAAGGCCGCCGTAACCAAGACCGCGCTAGCGAATTGAGCGGTAATCACGGTAACCCTCCTCGGTTTCGAGTATCTGATTTTCGAGTCGCATTCCCAGGTTGGAGTTGCATTCGTGGACACGAATCATGCTTGATGGCCGCAGCGCTACAGTGTAGCTTCGCCCTCTAAGTCCCAAGTTGGACCGCATATAGCGCGCCTGGTAAGGCATTCGTCCTCACGCAGATAGCAACTTCCTTACTCAAAGCATCCTGCGACGGCAAATCCTGCCGAACTTAGATGTCCGCTGTCCTGCGTGCGGATGACTCGGCCCACACAATTAATTCGAACTTCGCGTGCTGCCGGGTAGAGGGCTGGGAGCACGATTTCAATCTGAACCTCTGTCTCCACTGGCGGATACCGGGTAGTAAGTACAAATAGCCCGCCCGTTCCAATACTGGTGCAGCAGCCTACTTCGCGATACTCCTGTCCCTGTCTCCATTGAAACAGCGCGGGTACAGCTAGCTGGAATCGGCGGAATGCCCTCCGCCCGTTCGAAGTATCCACAGATCTATTCCTGCTAAGGAGAGATGCCGTCACCTTAGTTGGCTTCGCGGGGCCCCGCAAGCGGGCGATCATCCACCGGTACGTAGTCATCTTCCTCGGTGGAATCCTGTATGCGACCTACAGGAATTTTAGATTTGAACACCGGGCCCAGAGGCATTAGACTCTAACCATGGCAGGAGAAGACAACGACTTCACACACTCGAGAAGTCGTTTCGTTGGGGATTTAAGCGTGACCTCGCAACATGCAAGAATCCTTCGCCTCTAATCGCGACAATGCAGGGGCCGTTCTCCCTCACTCTGGCCAGGGTGAGATCACCCCATATTAAGTAAATCGACTACGAGCCCGAATATGGTGTTATCTCCATCCCCCATCTTGAGTACGCCAGAAAAACGTGTACGTATCCTGATTTCCGACCGCAACCGCATGGCCAGCCATTTGCTGGCCGAATCGCTAAGCCGCGATCCCCACTTAGAGGTGACGTGCGTCGCCGCGGCTGACGAGGTTCTCTCTTCGACCCTGGCCCACAAACCGGAGGTTGCCGTGATCAGCGCCGAATTTGATGGCGGAACGAAAACCGGTTTGCAAATTGTCCGCGCCCTGAGCTTGCGCAATCCGAAAATTGAGATCGTGGTCTTGATTGATGGCAACGCGAGAGGCTCAGTCCTGGCTGCGTTTCGGTGTGGAGCCAAAGGAGTGTTTAGCCGCAGTGAACCACCCGCCGAGTTTCGCGCCTGCATCGAGCGCGTGAGTCGCGGGGAGATTTGGGCCGGACGGAAAGAAGCGGAATACTTGCTGGCGGCGGTGCGGAACAGCCCCTCCTGTGACGGCATGGACGACGAGAAAGTCAGTGTACTTTCCAAGCGAGAACTTGAAGTGGCGGAGTGCGCGGCCCAGGGGCAAAGCAACAAGCAGATTGCCGATCAACTGCATCTTAGCGAGCATACGGTCAAGAATTACTTGTTCCGCATCTTTGACAAAGTGGGCGTGTCGAACCGGTTTGAATTGCTTTTTCTGTTGTATAACGCGCGCGACAATCTCAGCCGCAAGGAATTCGCCAAACCCGCTCGCCCCGATAGTCATGTCCAGAGGTGTCTGAAAGCCGCTGAGGCGGGTTTCGCTGCGGCCCAGTTTTCTCTTGGACTCGCCTATCTGGGGAAATCGGGGGTTGAGAAAAATACCAGATCCGCCTATTACTGGCTACGGATGGCGGAGGAGAGTTCCTCGGCTCTGCAAACCCGGTGTCACGAGTTAGCAGAAGAACTTAAGCTTAAACTCAGCCTGCCCGAGATCGGAGTGTTAGAAACCAATGTGGAGCGGGGGGCGGTCAACAAGAGAATACTCGACGGAGAACACTCAATCGATGCAGTTCAGCAGCATTTGGAGTTGCTGCCCTTGTAACTATAAGTCGATTGTGAATCAATGTTCGCCACTACACCTCAACGATTCGAAATTGGGATCGCCATGGTGGACAAATTCCATCCCCTGACTTCGATCCTGGCTGGTCCCGGGGACGATGTGCTGGTGTCCATCAATGATGGTCCGCCGGTGCTGCTGAAGAACGTCGCAGCAGGGGCAATCATTGGCAGGGCGTCCGCTTGATTGGAAAGCGCTCCAACCCGGACGCGATCGGCGCGAGAATTACGTGGCAGGCGGGAGATCTCAGGCGCAGCCAGCAAAAGGTCGGAGGCGGAAGCTACCTCTCGTCCCACGCGTTCTGCTCGGACTGGGGCGCGCAAGCGGATCGACAAGTTAGAGATTCGCTGGCCCCAGCCCAGCCAACGAGTAGACACTCTCAAAGATGTGCCCGTCGATCGTTAAGTCACGATTGTTGAGGGCGCCGGCATCAAGTAAGGCCCGCAGGTTTGCGATCAGGTCCCGTGATCTTTGCGGGGAATTTTCATTTTCTGCATCATGGAATGGACGGTTGCCGGGTTCATGCCCAACCGAGCAGCCGCTCCATGGGGTCCGTCAATCACTCCACCGCACTCGCGGAGGGCGCGAAGGATATATTCCCGCCCCATGCCTTCCAGCGTCACCGAGGGTTGGGTGTTGTGAGTCTGCAATTCGCTGAGTGGAACGTTCAAGACAGGTCCTTCGGAGAGGATTACCGATCTCTCAATAAAGTTTTCCAGTTCCCGGATATTCCCGGGCCAATCCCACGCTTCCAATCTACTCATTGCTCCCGCGGGTATGGTTTCGATTTTCTTGTTCATCTTATGGGCATATTTCTGGATAAAGTAACGTACCAGCAGGGGAATATCCCCTCCCCGCTCACTCAAAGCCGGCATACGAATGGGAAATACGTTCAATCGATAGTACAAGTCGGCGCGAAATTTCCGTTGTGCAACGTCCATCGACAAATCCCGGTTGGTGGCGGCCAACAATCGGATATTCACCCGGATCGTCCGATGGCCGCCGAGTCTCTCGAATTCCTGCTCCTCGAGCACCCGGAGGAGCTTGGGCTGTAATTCCAGCGGAAGGTCTCCAATCTCGTCCAGAAACAGGGTTCCGTGATTGACTAGTTCGAGCCGTCCGGTTTTCTGGGTAACCGCACCGGTAAAGGCGCCTTTTTCATGCCCGAATAGTTCACTCTCCAGAAGGCCGCCGGGAATCGCAGCACAGTTCAGCTTGATGAAGGGTGCGTTTTTCCGCGAGCTCAGGCGATGGAGGGCGCGAGCAACTAGTTCCTTCCCGGTACCGGTCTCTCCCAAGATCAGCACCGTGGCGTCGCTTCCGGCCACCGTCTTCGATTCCTTGAGTACTCGTTTCAACGCCGCGCTCTCTCCTACAATTTCTTCACAATCAAGTTCGGAGCCAGTTTCGGCCGGTAGGTTCAAGGATTGTTTTCCAACCTTGCTGTCGGTTTGACTAAGGTCGCGAAGCGTCAGGGTATTGTCCAGCGCGTTGCCGAGCTGCAGCCCAATTTGCTTCAAAAGATCCAAGTCTTCGGAATGGAAAGCATGCTCTTTCACGCTAGCCAGGTTGAGGCTTGCGATGAAGCCTTTCGGCGTAATGAAGGGTATGCAGCACACCGACTGGATTCCATTGTGTAAAAACTGTTCGGCGAAAGTGGAATGAATGGCTGCCACATCCGAACGGTTGAGCATCTGGGGCTGCCTCTCCGCGACCGCCTCCCCGCAAATGGCGTCCGCCAGCGGAATGGCAACACCGGGGCCCGCCAGTCTGGGATCGAGAGGACCATCCGCGACATAGACGCGTATGAATGCAGAGGATTCCTCAAGAATCGACAGGTCAGTCCAGTCGTGCCGCATGACCTTTGAATACTCGCCGAAATGGAAGGAAACAAGTGCTGTAGGTCGGAACTCGAATGCAGAGCAGCACCAATCGGCATACCCCTGTTCTGCTACCGGCTGATCGGTCGCGAAGAAGCTGCGCTCGAAACCGAACCGGGAGAGAATTACCGCGCCTTCAAGCGCGGTTCCCGGCCTTTGGCCTTCCCTGCGAGCGCGCATCCCGGCCAGTGGAGGCACACCCGATTGGACTAGCGGCCTGGCCGCGGAAGCATTCTTCATGTCTTTCGCGCTGGGTGTCGTCGGCTTCGCAATCTCGCTAAACGTCTTCTGGTTCTATGCCGGGTGGCTGGCCTCGCCGGTGCTGAGCTGGGTGGCGGGTTGGGCGGTACAGAAGCACGACCGGCCAGTCGCCTCCCCATCGGAGAAGTGACCGGCAGGGTTATGCAAGACCGCCGTGCCGGGAAAGCTTCAGCGCTTCGATGGCCGCTCCTCGCGCTCCGGCGGTGTCGCCATGGGGCATCACGAGAATTGGAATATCCGCTTGCTCTTCCCGCTGGACAGGCATGCCGGCGTGGATCTGTTCGATAAACCAGCGTTGGAACTCCTGACTCGCTTCGAGGGCGCCGCCACCCACAATCAAGGCATCGGGGTCGAACGTATTTATCATCTCGTCGAAGAAAAGTCCCAGGGCATAAGCCTGAACCCGGAAAATCTCCCGGCAGAGGGCATCGCCCTTGTCCGCCAGACCACGCACCCGCTGGGCCGCGTGGCGGAGGTCCCTCAGTTTTGCCAGCTCGTGGTCGGGATAGCGCGGGAGGAAGAATGGCAGGAGAGATTTTTCGATGGCGGTGAGAGAGCAAACCGACTCCAGATCACCGGTGCGCCCGCAGTTGCATTCCGGCTTCAGCCCGCTGGTTCCGGCGATGCTCTGGTACGGAATCAGGACGTGACCCAGCTCTCCGCCGAATCCCATTCTGCCCTTAACAACATTGCCATCGATGATGATGCCACCGCCTAGGCCAGTACCGATCACGACCGAAATCGATGTTTCCCGGCTGTTGGCCCCAAAGATGGTAAAGTGTCCCCAGAGTGCGCCCGCATTGCCGTCATTCAAATAGGTCACAGGCTTGCCAAGTCGTTTTGCCAGAGCCTCGCGGATATCGAATCCGGCCCAGGTTGGATGCACAAAGTTCGTTGACCCTTTTGCACTGAGCAAGCCCGCCGCACTGGCCGGGCCGGGAGTATCCAGACCGACGGCGATGATGTCAGAAAAGAGAATACTGGCTTTCTCGGCGGCAATCCTGAGACCGTCTTCGATCTGCTGCAGGCAGACTTCGGGTCCCTGCTTGGAGAGGGCGGGGTGCTCGCACAGGCCCCCGATCAGGAACTGCTCTTGGCTGTTCACCAACGTATAGTTGATGGCGGTTCCGCCCAGATCCACGCCGGCGACTACTTGCACGCTTCCCTCCGTTTCCCAGTGTTGAATTCTTGCTCCCCAGCTTAACAGCATTGGGAACCATCGCTCCACCGGGCTGGAAGGCCAGTACGCGGCGGTATGCTAGCAGCACTTGCGTACGGTCTGCGATGCTGATGCAATCACGTAACCAATGAGGGGGGCTGGCAGTCCGAGGCTTCGTCTTCATTCTGGTCCAGGTTCGTTCAAGGTCAGGAGACTTTCATGGCTATCACCGCGATCAAAGCAGTTGATTCCTCCGAGGCCCAAAATCTCCCCCGCCAGTACGCTACCGGCCTTGCGCTTGTGACTCTGATCATTGCGCTGCGTCTGCTTCTCCACCTGCTCACGGCGAATCGTTACGGCATCTTTCGCGATGAGCTTTACTACTACGCCTGCAGTCAGCATCTGGCCTGGGGCTACGTAGATATGCCTCCCTTCGTTCCAGCGGTCACCTGGCTGTTTACGAAACTCCTGGGATCGTCTTTGTTTGTGCTGCGCCTGATCCCGGCGCTTTCGGAAAGCGCGGCGGTGGCGCTGACCGGCTATCTTGCATATCAGTTCGGCGGAAAGCGCTATGCGGTGGCGCTGGCGGCTCTGGCGCTTGCGGTTTCAGCGGTCTTCGTCATCAACGGACACCTGCTTGGCACCAACGACTTCGAACCGCTGCTCTGGATGGGATGCGCATCCATCGTGATTCGAATCGTTCAGACCGGAAACCAGAAGCTGTGGATCTGGTTCGGCGTGCTCGCGGGAATCGGTCTGCTCAATAAGTACTCCATCTCCATCTTTGGATTGGGTATCGTGGCGGGACTTGTCCTAACCCGCGAGCGAAAGGCGCTGGCGCATAAGTGGATCTGGATCGCCGGCCTGATCGCCTTCCTCATCTTCCTGCCCAATTTTCTTTGGAACCTGCGTCACGACTGGCCGTTCGTGCAACTGATGCACAACATCCACCAGAGCGGCCGGGATGTCGAACTCAATCCGCTCCAATTTTTTCTGCAGCAGGTGCTGATGGTAAACCCAATTGCGTTTCCGCTCTGGACGGCAGGTTTGCTGTGGCTGTTCTTCGGACGTGAGGGACGGAAGTACCGGGTGCTGGGCTGGGCTTACCTCGTAACCTTCGCCGTCATCACCATGCTGCACGGCAAGGATTATTACCTCGCGCCAGCGTATCCCATGTTGTTTGCGGCCGGGAGCGTGGTGTGCGAGTCCTGGCTCGCGCAGAGCAGCCGTCGCGGATGGCTGAAGCCGGCATTCGTTCTTATACTCGTGGTACCGTTTCTGGCCTTGCTGCCACTCGTGGCTCCTGTCATCAGTGTCGAACGCTATCTGGCTTTTCAGAAGGCAATCCATTTCGCGCCTCCGGTCAGCGAGCACAGTCACACGCGTTCTCCTTTGCCGCAATACTATTCCGATGAACTGGGCTGGGAGGCGATGGTGGCCCAGGTCGCGCGCATCTATCACAACCTGCCGCCGGAGATACAAGCCAAGACAGCGATCAAGGCCAGCGACTACGGGCAGGCAGGAGCCATCGACTATTTCGGAGCGAAGTACGGGCTGCCTAAGGCTATTTGCGAACACCAGAACTACTGGTTCTGGGGAACGCATGGCTATAGCGGCGAGAGCGTGATCGTGGTGGACGAAGGAGATCCCGAGCATCTGGCACAGCTCACGTCGCACTCGGAAAAGGCCGGGCATTTCGAATATCCCTACGCGCTGGAAAACTTCGACATTTACTACATCCAGGGTTTGAAGGTGCCGCTAGAGGATATCTGGGCGCATGAAAAGAACTGGGACTGACAGCATTTCGAGTTGCGCCGGCACGGCGGCTGACGCGGGCCCGTCAGGGCCGCTCTTCCACCGGCGTGAGGAGTGAGATATGGGCTCTTTCTCACTCGGGGTCGCGGTTGGCCACTGACACGCGGAACACAGGCTTGGATTTCTCGGACGGTTCCATCTCGAACGTCTGCGAAGTTTTACCCGGGTCGTAATCTCTCCAGAGCCAGATCATCTCCTCCGGAAATTCGGCCGCGCCCTGGCCGGAATTGTGTGTGCCCGGGCCGAACCTGAAATGAAAATCGTAGCCCTTCAACTTCAGGGCATTGGCCATGCGGAGATTGGCCAGTGGCCAGCTTCCGTAGCGGTCGATTTCCACATCTTCTGCGCCGTCCTGCAACCATACGCGAAGGTTACGCTTCGATTCGCGCAAGACCTTCTCGGGATAGTCCTGCCCGCCATCCGGGAGACTGGGATCTTCCTTCCACTGGATGCTGGTAAAGCTGCCGATCCAGGATATGACGCGGCTGAACTGGTCGGGCAGTTGCCAGGCGGCGTTAAAAGAGCAGATGCCTCCCGACGAGAGCCCGGTGATCGCCCGGCTGTATGCGTCCTTACGGATGTTGTACTTGGCCTCGATCTCCGGCAAAATTTCCTCGTGTAGAAAACGACCATAGCGGTCGCTAACGGTGTCATACAACGTGCTGCGCATGGAGTCTTTGAGGCTGCGGCTCCACTTATCCGAATAAGCCTTCACGAAATTGTATGTAGGCGTGCCCGGCGAGGCGCTGATGTCCCCTGGGTTAATAAACACGCAGATGGTCACGGGAATTTTTTTCTGTGCAATCAGGTTGTCAATGACGTTCAGCGTTGGATTATTGCCCTCCCGATCGATGTATCCGCCGCCGTCCTGGAAAACCATGAGCGCGGCGGGAGTCTTCGGATCGTATTGCGCGGGAACGTAGATCCAATATTCACTCTTCATGCCGTCATAGATCTTGCTAGTGTGGAGGATCTTCGCGGATAGCGTGCCGGAAGGAACTCCGGGCTGCAGATAAGAAAGGGGTCCGAACGCAGGCAAGTCGAGACGGCCGCCGAACTTTTGACGGTTGACCAGATAATGGAACGAATGCAACCGGCCCACCGGCTCGATGCGCGCAGGAGCATACCAAAAATCTGAACCAGCCAAATGTTGCATGGGTGGACCGGAAACGCCATCGATCACCAGTGACGGCTGGGAAGGCGCGTCAACGGCAAAGAAGAAGTCCGGGCCGCGTCCCGCCCAGGCCGTTCCCTCGCTCAGGTCTTTGGCATCGAAGCTGGCGGAAATCGCGTCTCGGAGACCGCCGCTGTTGGACTTGGCAAGATCGATCAGCTGCGGGGCGGACCTCTTTTCCGCCGCGAAGGCAGAAGCCATCAGGCAAATCGACAGCAATACAAGTCTCCCCATAAGATCGCTAATATACAGCGGGACTACCGTCTTTCAAACTGGCCCCGGGACCGGAGCTTGGCCATTGCTGAACCACGAGCCCGGGCAAACCCGAGGTAGCTCGAACCAGGAATCCGAAGCACTATCCTCAGCGGCACAATACTTTGGTGAGCGAACAACCGTCACAACAGATGCGGTGCATGGAAGTTTGGGGTGGAAGCCAGCTCACCGCGCGTGGCGTTGAATTCGGAGGGCTGGACGTGTGGGTCTACAGCAGGCCCTACGGACAAGCCCAATCCGGCGGGGACGTCTATTACGCGTCGAGTTGCGCCACCGGCCGGATCAGCCGCCTGTTGCTGGCGGATGTGGCGGGACATGGAACCTCGGTCGCTTCGGTCGCGGCCGATTTGCGGACGCTCATGCGGCGCTTCGTCAACCGTCTGGATCAGGCGGAATTCGTGCGCCTCCTCAATCAGCAGTTTGTCGCGCTTTCACGGGCAGGGGACTTCGCCACCGCGATTGTGGCCACCTTCTTCGAGCCCAGCCGTCGTCTTACCGTGTGCAATGCCGGACATCCCCGACCGCTGCTGTACCGCGCAGCTCAGCGGCAGTGGGATTTCCTGGGCCACGAAGGACCGGCGGGCAAATCCGCACCTCGCAACATACCGCTCGGGCTCATTGATCTTTCGGAGTACGAGCAGTTTGACGTCGAGTTGGAATCCGGCGATTGCGTGCTCAGCTACACCGATGCGCTGATTGAATCCAACGATGCCAATGGCGAGATGCTGGGCGAGGATGGCGTGTGGCGGATCGTGCGCCTGCTGGGGGAGGCGGAGCCGGAAAAACTGACGGAGGCGCTTCTGGCCGAGATCGCGGAGCGATATCCCCAGAATCTGTCGGCCGACGACGTGACCGTGCTTGTGGTAAGGGCCAACGGCCGCGAGCTGCATTATTCGTTTTGGGAGAGGCTTGGGGCGCTGGGCCAGCTTTCCCGCTCGCTGGTTGGTGCGATCAATCCCGGGGCCGAACGGCCCCCGCTTCCCGACGCAAATCTGGCCAATATCGGAGGAGCGATCATCCCCGCACTCGCACGGCGGTGGCGCGCAGCTGGCGCGGTCCGCCGATCGCTCTAATCGCCTTTAGTTCGCCACGACCCCTGGAGCCAGACACTGGAACCAATCGGCTCCATGCTCCATACCTTGGAAATGCTTGGCCCCTGCATGGATGACGCCCAGCGACTATGGTTACTGATGACCTTAGTAATTCACTGTAGTAATTTGGCGGTCTGGGGAAGGATTAGTACATTTGGGGTGTGCGTAAAACCCTACTTATTGCAGCCATTTTAGCCTATAGCCTCGTTCTGGCAAGTTGCGGTGGAGGCTCGACCCCATCGTCGCCAGGCACGAAAACCGGGGGCAATGCAAAGCCCAACGGGCAATGGACGACTCTGCCGCAGCAGATGCCAATCAATCCGATCCATGCGGCGTTGTTGCATACCGGGAAAATTCTGCTGATCACCGGGTCGGCGAACTGTCCGCCGACGGTGGCGGGTTGCCCCCAAGGTCCCACCTATAATCAAGGTGCGGCATTGCTTGATGTGCAGAGCGGGAACATCACCACCCTGGCAACCGGTTGGGACATGTTCTGCAACGGGATGTCGATCATGCAGGACGGCCGCGTGCTGGTCAATGGCGGAACAAAAGTCTACGGGCAGCTGGGCAAAGTCGGGCAAGCGGGCGACATACCATTTACCGGTTTACCGAACACTTCGATCTTCGATCCCTCCAGCGAATCCTTCGCCAGTGCGCCCTCGACCGCGCACGGACGCTGGTATCCGACCGTGACTGAGTTGGGCGATGGCCGCATGATGACCACTAGCGGGCTGAACGACAGCGATGGCGGCAACAATAACACCAGCGAGATTTGGGACGGACAGACCTGGAGTGCGGAGATTCCGGGACAACCCAATATCTCCGACTTTCCCGGATTCGTGTTCCCGCTATATCCACGCCTGCATTTGCTTCCCACCGGACACATCCTTTATTCCGCGCCGTCTTCGAGTGCCTTGGATTTCGATCCCAGCACTCAGACCTGGAAACTGGCGGCCTGGACGATTTATCCGGGGAATAACGATCCCAATGGAGAACGAACCTACGGCACATCGGTACTGCTACCGTTGACGCCCCAAAACAATTACAACGCCAAAGTCATCATCATGGGCGGCGACAATCCCGCGACCAATACTACGGAATTCATGGATTTCAGCGACGCGGGACAAACTCTTTGCAACAACACCGTCGGATACGCTCCCTGCTGGAAACAGGGGCCGCCCATGGCCGAGGCTCGCGTCGAAATGCAAGCCACGATCCTACCCAACGGCAAGGTTCTGGTCGACGCAGGATCCACCGAGGACGAAAACGCGGCCACTGCTAGCCTGCGGGCGGAGATCTATGACCCCGCGACGAACACATTCTCATCCGCGGGATCGAACGCGTTTCCGAGGCTCTATCACAACACGCAGCTACTGTTGCCGGATGGCACCGTGATTCTCGCAGGGGGCAATCCCGACCAAGGCCCAACTCCGCCGTCGTTTGAGCCGCATGTCGAAATCTACACGCCCGCGTACCTGTTCAATGCGGATGGCAGCGCGGCAACGCGACCGACCATCACCAGCACTCCGGCCACGCTTATTTACGCCACTCCGTTCACAGTGCAAACACCAAATAAGGACATCGCTTCCGTGGTTCTGATGAGACCGGGATCCGACACGCACTCGTTTGACATGGATCAAAGATACGTCGGATTGTCATTCACGGCCGCGAACGGCAGTCTGACCGTGACCGGTCCACCGAATTCGAATATCGCACCGCTGGGATACTACATGCTGTTCCTGGTTAATTCCGCAGGGACGCCTTCACTTGCGAGTTGGGTGCAGGTGCAGGGTCCGGTAGCGGCAGTGGCGAAAGTGGTACTGCACCCGGAACGGATTCCGACTCCGAGATATATTGTCCAACGAAAGCATGTGACCGAGGCGCCGCTGCAACTGCGAAAGGAAATGCACATTCACTAGGCTGAACTCTGCGTCCCGGGATGCCGGGGAAAATACATCGTCACTTGTTGTCAAAGTGTGGGGTTGCGTCAGGAGCGTCCGTCTCCGGCGGCGGGCTGCCAGGACGCCGCTTCAAGACGGGCCGGTCCTCGGATGAGAAAGGATCTTGCGGGGATCCCGGGCCTGCGCCGCGCGTTCTTCGTAGAGTGGACGAAGGCATCACGGTGAGCGGGGTTTGGAGTCGAAAGCTCAGCACAGATTCGGCTGGAAGCTTAACCGGAGCTGCTTTGCTCGCCGCCTGGGCGCCTGTTCCCGCTCCCGCGCCGATCACGGACCCGATGGCCGCTCCCCTGCCTCCGCCGACGATGGCGCCGATGATCGCGCCCAAACCTGCACCGCCGCCAATCGCAGCCACCGAGCGAGCGTCCCGCGAGGCGCCCTGCTTTGAATATTGACTACTGCGGAACTCGTAGGTTTTCCCGTTGTAGGTGAGCCGAGTCATTTCGACCACCAGCATCGGCCTTCCACTGAAACGCCCGGCGCTGTGTACGTCAACCACCTTGCCTTCTACACCAGCCTCTTCTGGGATCACGACTCGGTCCCCGATCATGACGGGGTTGGCCAGGCTGGCGATAAAGGTATCTCCCTTTTCGTTAAGATCCGAACTCAAAGATTCGGTCAACCGCACCACGAGTTCGGTACCGTTAGGCACTGTGACTTGTTCAGGTGGGTCAGCAGGAACGGCTGCTGCCGGAGGCGGAACTGGCGAGGCGCCGGCGGGCCAGGCTCGCGCTCTGGAAGCAGAAGCCTTCGGGTCGGCGGCATGCGTCTCCGAGGGAACCGGAGCTGCAGGCACGCCGATGGCAGATGTCATGGCGCCGGATGCGGAATTAACGTCGGTGGTTTGTCTCTGAGTCGCTTGATCTCCAACGGCAGGTGGGGCGATTGCCCGAGCCATGTCGGCCTTGATGATCATAGGGGCCTTAGCTTGGCTGACGGGGGGACTTACAAGCCGCGCGACCGACGCCGATGGCTTCTGCATCATGATGGCCGGACTCTGGGGATTGGCGTCGATGATCCGCAGGTTATCAACCACGACCCTGACGCCCTCAACCTGAGAAGCATCCTGTACCGTGGCGAGGCGTTGCTCACGACTGGTGACATAGCCGGAAAGGATGACCACGCCGTTGGTCGCCACTACCTGGACTCTTGCCATCCCCATCCGGGCATCGCTGCGGATTCTGTTCTGTACGTTCGAAGCAACCTGGGCACTACCCCGTCCACGGGAACAGCCCGTGGCCCCGAGTGGCACCAGGGCA
>Ga0070697_100000080_pt1 | contig 77671 bp, 73 predicted proteins | sample KBSK1501metaG_FD_65475 | JGI IMG/M metagenome (GOLD analysis project Ga0070697, IMG submission 65475) | Corn, switchgrass and miscanthus rhizosphere microbial communities from Kellogg Biological Station, Michigan, USA - KBS K1-50-1 metaG | ecosystem: Host-associated > Plants > Roots >...
CATCGACGGTTGCGAAACGCTGGTGGCCCGGCCGCTGACCTCGATGAACCGGAGCGGTCCGGCGGTCGCGGGCGTGCTCGATCTGGCGCAGGCCGAGCCGGCGGATCTGCTGGTTGTGTGCGATGATCTGTACCTGGAGTTTGGCACCCTCCGGCTGCGGTCGCGCGGGAGCCACGGGGGGCACAACGGCATGCGGTCGATCATCGAAACGCTGGGGACGCAGGCGTTTTCACGCCTGCGGATCGGAGTGGGACCGGTCGAGCCGGGCGTGGCGCACGCCGACTTCGTGTTGAGCCCGTTTCCACGCCGCCAGCAGAAACAGGTTCCGGAGGTGGTGCAGCGCTCCTCCGATTGCGCGGAAGCGGCGCTCTCGGAGGGGATCGCGTCTGCGATGAACCGATTCAACAGGGCGCCGGTCGCTCGATCCGGCGAGGACGCAGGGTAGCCTAAAGAGGAGTGGCCCGGATGCTACAATACGAAACGGTGTTCATCGCCGACTCGGCGTACACGGACGAGGAGATCGACGAACTCATCAAAGGGTACGAGCAGGTCGTCGCGTCCGCCAAGGGAAAGATGATCAAGATCGAGAAATGGGGGAAGCGGAGGCTGGCCTACGCGATCCGGCGCAGCGAAGAAGGCGTGTACGTCCTGATGACCATCGAATGTCCGCCGTCGCTCGTCAAGGAGCTGGATCGACGGTATCGCATGAACGACCGGATCCTCAGGCATCTCGTGGTCCGGGTCGAGAACGAGGCCCAGCTGGGGCCATCGCCGATGATGAAACCCCGGCCGGAGCGGGAGGATCTCCTCGCCGAGCCGGCGCTCGCGCCATAAGCCGCCATGGGAGGCAGGATGGAAGCCAGGGAATCAGGTGGCCGTGGCCAGGATCGCGGCCGGAAGAAGCAGTACAAGAAGAAATTCCTCTTCCGCAAGAAGAAGTTCTGCAAGTTCTGCGACGAGAAGATCAAGTTCATCGATTACAAGGACCTCCGCCTGCTCCAGGCGTTCACGCCGGAACGGGCCAAGATCTTCCCACGGCGCATTTCGGGAACCTGCTCGAAGCACCAGCGCAAGCTGATGCAGGCGATCAAGCGGGCCCGCATTCTGGCGCTTCTCCCGTTCACATCCGACTGAAGACTCCGCCGGACGCAAAGGACACGCATGCAGATCGTGCTGAAAGAAGACATCGAGAAGCTCGGACGCCGCGGCGAGGTGGTCAAGGTGTCCGACGGCTACGCCCGCAACTACCTCCTGCCGCTGGGGAAGGCGTTGCTGGCGACCCCGGGCAACATGAAGGTGATCGAGCGGGAGAAACGGCGCTATGTCGCCCGTCTCGCCAAGGAGAGGGACGACAACGAGGCGGTGGCGAGCAGGATCCGGGCTCTGTCCCTGACCCTGGTGCGAAAGGTCGGCGAGAACGACATGCTGTACGGGTCGGTGACCTCCTCCGATATCGCCGAGGGGTTGGAGAAGGAAGGAATCGTCGTCGACAAACGGCGTGTTCAGCTCGTCGATCCGATCAAAAGCCTGGGGATCTATCAGGTGCCGATCCGGCTCCACCCCGAGGTGACGGCGGAGGTGAAGGTCTGGGTGGTCAAGGAATAGGCCCATGAGCGACACGCTGGTGGAGCAGGCCGCCCCCGCCGCCCGGTCGGCCGCCGCGCCCTTCGTCGCGTGCGTCTTGGCCTGGCTGTTCCCCGGGCTCGGTCACGTCTATCTCGGCAAGAAGGTGCGTGCCGCGGTCTTTTTTGCGGTCGTCCTGATCATGTTCACGCTGGGCGTCGCATCCGACGGCGCCGCGTCCCTGATCGAGGAGCGGCAGCCGCTCACCGTCCTGGCCACCTTCGACAATGTCGCCACCGGACCGATCGATCTCGCCAGCCGGTATCTGACGTACGGCCGCATCGTGTACGTCCTGCCGGGCGAGGAGGGCGACCCGCGGCGCACGGAGCTGATGGAAAAGCTGCGAACCAGGGTGCGCAGCGTCACCTACGAATATGGCAGCACCTTTCTCCTGACGGCCGGTCTGATGAACATCCTCCTGATCCTCGATGCCTTCGACATCGCGACCGGGCGCAAAGACTGATCGGCGGCGCGCGATGATTCGAAGCCATTTCCTCAATCTCCTGGTTTTCTCGGCGCTCGTGGCGGTGTTCTTCGCGTTCCTCACCCAGAACGACGGAAAGGATCGCCTGCGCGTGGTCCTGATCCTCGGGGGATCGATGGTCGTGCTCTCGCTCATCATCGCCTACGTGATGTATCCCTTCCCGTTGCGTTGATGCCCCTCGACCGGGTCCTCCGCCGCTTGTGGTTGTGGGGTCCTGTTCTCGGCTACGTCCTCCTCATCTTCTACCTGTCCAGTCTGTCGCAGATCCCCTGGGCGTCGGCCTACCCCGACTATCTCGAGCACGCGATCGAATATCTCGGTCTGGCCGTGCTCATGGCGCGCGCGCTGAACGGCGGCCTGAATCGGGCCGTCCCGGGACGCACCCTTCTCCTGGCGCTCCTCCTCTGCGTCGGCTACGCGATCAGCGACGAAATCCACCAGAAGTTCGTCCCGAACCGGTTTGCCGACGTCACCGACGTCATGAGCGACGCGGTCGGCGCCGGCCTGGGTCTGGCCGCATTGCACTTTGGACGTCGGCTCTTCGACCGGGGTGGTGTCGCGTGAGCGCGCCTCAGGGGAATCCGCGCGCGGCGGTGCTGTACACGCGCGAGCACTGCGCCTTGTGCTCGACGCTCCGACGACTGGCACGGCGGTCGGCGCGTCGTCACGGGATACCCCTGGTCGTGCGGGACGTCGACGCGGACGACGCGTTACGCTCGCGCTACGGCGACCGGGTGCCCGTGCTCGAGATCCCCGGCGGCGCGTGGTTCGCCGGCCGGGCGGCCGCGGCGGCGGTGGACGAGGCGTTCCGGGCGGCGGCGGACCACCCGCTCGACCGCGGCGGACCCCTCTGGGTCCGGCGCGTCCTGCGGCGCGTCCGGGGACGAGCGTAATACACGCGGAGTCTTGGCGGTGACTCGAATCGCGGTCATTCCCGGGGACGGTATCGGCATCGAGGTGACGCGCGAAGCGGTCGAGACGCTGCGCCTCGCGGCCGACGTCAGCGGACGCGCCCTGCATGTCGAGACACTGCCGTACGGCGCCGACCATTTTCTGAAGACGGGTGAGACCCTCCCGGACACCGCTCTCGACTCGCTGCGCACCTACGATGCGATCCTCCTCGGAGCGCTGGGGGATCCGCGGGTTCCGGATCACCGGCACGCGGCGGACATCCTTCTCGGTATCCGTTTCCGGCTGGACCTGTATGTCAATCAACGCCCGGTCCGGCTGCTGGCCGATCACCTGACCCCGCTCAAGGGGCGCACCGCGCGCGACATCGACTTCGTGGTGTTCCGGGAGAATACGGAGGGTCTGTACGTCGGGGTCGGGGGGTTCTTCAAGAAAGGCACGCCGGACGAAGTGGCGATTCAGGAGGACGTGAACACGCGCAAGGGCGTCGAGCGGATCATTCGGTACGCCTTCGAGCACGCGCGGACCCGCGGTCGGAGCCGCGTGCTGATGTCCGACAAGAGCAACGCCCTGACGTTCGGGCACGACCTCTGGCAGAGGACCTTCCGCAGCGTGGCGACGGACTACCCGGACATCGAGGCCTCGCACATGTACGTGGACGCCCTGGCGATGCAGCTGGTCAAGGACCCCTCGCAGTTCCAGGTGATCGTCACATGCAACATGTTCGGGGACATCCTCAGCGATCTCGGCGCGCAGATCCAGGGAGGTCTCGGTCTCGCCGCGAGCGGCAACCTGCATCCGGGGAAGCCCGGTCTGTTCGAGCCCGTGCACGGATCGGCGCCCAAGCACGCGGGCAAGAACATCGCCAATCCGATGGGCGCGGTCCTGTCCGCGGCCATGATGCTGGAGGACGTCGGGCGGAGCGACGAGGCGCGCCTCCTGGAAGACGCGGTCGTCGGCTGTCTGCGCGAGGGCCGAACCACTCGCGATCTGGGTGGAGCCCTGGGGACGCGCGAGGTCGGCGAGGAGATCCGCCGCCGCATCGGCGGCGCGACCCCGTCCGCTCCGCGGACACATTCCTAGGGACCGGGCGCCCCTCCGGACGCTGGCGGCTGGGCGGCTGCCCCGGGCGTCCCGGCGGCGGCCGCCTCCGGTTTCTTCTGCGAGACGGTCAGTGCGAGAATCCGTCCCTCGTTGCGACCGTAGCCCACGGCGATCCGATCACCGATCCGCAGGGGCGAGGTCGTGAACCATTCGCCCGGAATCTCGAGGGCGTAGCGCCCCACCGTCTGGAGCCTCGGAAGCGCGAGCCCCACGACGCTCGCCTCCGTGAACGGGACCACCATCAGGTGGCTTCCCGTGTTCAGCGGCTCGGAGTCCAGGCGATGCCCGAGGCGGACGCGCGTGAGCTGGTGGCCGTTCCTCGCGTTCAGGACGTAGATGTCGTCGTCGTAGCAGAGGACGTAGAGGAACGGCTTGAATGCGATCGGGCGGGCCGTGCTGATGGCGCCGAGTCGGGCGCGCCACTTCTGACGGCCGCTCCTGAAGCGCAGACACCGGAGGGTCCGGTCGGCGGCGGCGAAATACACGCGGCCCCTCTCGAACAGCGGCGCCGAGGTGACCGCCGGGCCCGCCTTGTGGGTCCACCGCGTCTCCAGCGTGCCCTCGTCGAGCGCCAGCACGAACCCGTGGTCGGTCCCGACCAGGACGGTGCCCGGTGCCGGCTCGGGCGGGGACGATGGACGCCCGGGCAGCAGGCAGCGGGCCGCGACCCGGCCGCTGGCGGCGTCGATCGACAGGAGCTCACCATCGATGGTCCCGACCAGGAGGCGCCTGCCGATGATGCGCATCGGCACGGCCATTCGGGACGGGAGGTCGATCGACCACGCCGGATGCCCGTCGGGACCCTGCAGCGCCGTCAGACGTCCGGCGGCGCCGGCCTGGAACACGAGGGTCCCGTCGGTCGCCGGGCCGAAGCCGGCCGCCTCCGCGAGGCTCCACTTCCAGCGAATCTCCCCGGTGGAGGGAACCAGGGCCACCATGTCTCCGTCGCGACTGGTCGCGACGATCGACTCGGAGCAGAGAACGGGATCGCCGGCCAGCGGAGCCTGAAATCCGTTCCAGGTCCAGGCAGGCTGGAACACGAGCGACGGTAGTGCGTCGTCCCTCGCGGTCTCGGGGTTCCAGTCGACCGGCTGGTTCTGAAAGACCGTTCGCTGCGGGCGCACGGCGAGGGCCGGCCGGGGAAGCAGGCACGATCCGAAGACGACCGCGAGCAGGAGGATCGACAGGGCCGGCCGGGTCCGCGACGGCGATGCCTGTTTCATCCCGCCCATTATAGACCCCGCGACGCGCGCTGTTCGCCGCCGTACACCCCGCGTCGAGCCCGGCCCCGGCGAGCGCGGTCCCCGCGGGAACCCCGCCGGCAGTGCCTTCCGCGCCGGTCGGAGGGTGTGCTATTCTGCACCGCCTTTCGCGGCAGGACGGCCGCACAGCGGCCGCGCACCCGACTCGCACAGGCACACGGATCATGATCGAGGCCCAGAAAGGAACACGCGATCTTCTGCCCGCCGAAATCTGGCGCTGGCAGTTCGTCGAGGACCGCGCCCGCGAGCTGTTCGAGCGTTACGGATTCCGTGAAATCCGCACGCCTATCTTCGAGAGCACCGAGTTGTTCGCGCGCGGCATCGGCCAGGGATCCGATATCGTCGCCAAGGAGATGTACACGTTCACCGATCGCAAGGGCAGGTCGCTGACGCTGAGACCGGAGAACACCGCGCCCGTGGCGCGCGCCTTCATCGAGCACGGGTTGCACCGCGGCTCCGGTCTGCAGCGCTTCTACTACATCGGCCCCATGTTCCGGTACGAGCGTCCGCAGAAGGGACGCATGCGTCAGTTCCATCAGATCGGCGTGGAGGTCTTCGGCAGCGAGCACCCCGCGGTCGACGCGGAGACCCTCGAGATGTTGATGACGTACCTCCAGGTCATTGGCATCGAGGGCGCCGGTCTCAGCCTCAACTCCGTCGGCGATCCGGTATGCCGGCCCGCATACCGGGAGGCGCTCCTGGCCTACCTCCGGCTTCACCGGGCCTCCCTGTGCGAGGACTGCCACAGACGGATGGCCGACAATCCGCTGCGCTGCTTCGACTGCAAGGTCCCCGCGGACCGTGACCTCATGTCGCGCGCTCCCGCCATCACCGACTTTCTGTGCGACGCATGCCGGGACCATTTCGACCGGGTGCGCTCGCTCCTGCAGGCTCTCGACATCCGCCACAGCATCGAGCCGCGGCTGGTGCGCGGGCTGGATTACTACCGGCGCACCTCGTTCGAGGTCACCCTCTCCGGTCTCGGCGCGCAGAACGCTCTTTTGGGGGGAGGACGGTATGACGGGCTGATCCACGATCTCGGGGGTCCCGACGTTCCGGGATTCGGCTTCGCGGTCGGGGAGGAGCGTCTGGTCATGTCGTTGCCCGAAAGCGCGGCGGTGCCCTCCGGGGCGCCGGAGGTCGTGGTGCTGGCGCTCGAGGAAGAGGGTGTGGCGCGCGCTCTCAGCCTCGCACGCTCGCTCCGCCGGGCCGGTCGCAGCGTGGTGTTCGAGCCGCAGCCGGGCCGAAGCCTGAAGGCGCAGTTGCGCCGCGCGGGGGATCTGGAGGCGCGCTTCGTCCTGATCCTCGGCGAGAGCGAGGTCCGGGAGGGAGCGGTCGCGATCAAGAAGATGTCCGACGGCACGCAGGAGAGGGTGTCCCTCGAGCGGGTCGAGACGACGTTGCGCGGGATGTCCGGTGCCTGAGTCGGCGCGTTTTCCCCAGAGGACCTGCACCTGTGGCGAGCTGCGGGCGGACGATGCCGGACGGAACGTGCTCCTGCTCGGCTGGATCGACAGCGTCCGCGACCACGGAGGCCTGCTGTTCGCGGACCTGCGCGACCGCTACGGCGTCACGCAGGCGGTGTTCAATCCCGAGCTGGCGCCCGACGCGTTCGCAACGGCCAAGACGCTGCGACCCGAGTACGTGACCGCGGTCCGCGGCCGGGTCGTGCGGCGCGCGTCGGACAACGTCAACGGGACTCTCCCCACGGGGACGATCGAGATTCAGGCCACCCATCTCGAGGTGCTGAACACGTCGGAGGCCCTGCCCTTCCCGCTGGGTGACGAGGTGAGCATCGCCGAGGAGGTGCGCCTCCGGCATCGCTACCTGGATCTGCGCCGCCCGCGCCTGCAGCGCATCCTCACGATCAGGCACAGGGTCCTGCTGGCCGTGCGCCGCTACCTCGACGCCCGGGGCTTCCTGGAGATCGAGACTCCGATCCTGACACGCAGCACCCCGGAAGGTTCACGCGAGTACCTGGTCCCCGCCCGAGTGAGCCCGGGGCGCTTCTATTCGCTGCCTCAATCGCCGCAGATCTACAAGCAGCTCCTGATGGTCGCCGGGTACGACCGTTACTTCCAGATCGCCAAGTGCTTCCGTGACGAAGACTCGCGCGCCGACCGGCAACCGGAGTTCACCCAGATCGATCTGGAGATGTCCTTCCCGGAGCCGGAGGCGCTGTTCGCCCTGATGGAGGGGCTGATGGAGGAGGTCTTCCGTGGGGCGGGGCTGACGATCCGCGGACCCTATCCACGCCTGTCCTATCACGAGGCCATGGAACGATTCGGCAGCGACAAACCGGACGTGCGGTTCGGGCTGGAGATCCGGGACCTGACACAGTCGCTCGCGCAGAGTCCGTTTCGGGTCTTCTCCGAGACGACGCAGAAGGGCGGCGTGATCAAGGCGATTCTCGTCCCGGGTGGAGGCGCCTGGTCGCGCCAGCGGATCGACCACGTCGTCGATGCCGCCAAGGCGCTGGGGTCGAAGGGGCTCATCTGGATCAAGGGCTCCGGCGGAGCGATCCAGTCCTCCGTCCTGAAGCATCTCACCGAGGAGGGCTGCCGCGCGGTTCTCCGGGACCTGGGGTCGACGGGGGACGATCTCGCGCTCCTGGTGGCGGACTCATGGAAGGAGGCTTGCGCGATCCTCGGTCTCCTGCGACTGCAGATCGGCAAGTCGGAGAAGCTGGTCGACGAGACGAGGCACGCCCTGCTCTGGGTCCACGAGTTCCCCCTGTTCGAGCACAGCGAGCTCGAGGGTCGTCTGGTGTCCTGCCACCACCCGTTCACCTCGCCGCGTCCGGAGGACATTCCGCTTCTGGACAGCGACCCGGAAAGGGCGCGCGCTCTCGCCTACGATCTGGTCCTGGACGGCATGGAGATCGGCGGAGGGAGCATCCGGATCCACCGCAGCGACCTGCAGGCCAGGGTGTTCCAGGTCCTCGGGATCGGGCGCGAGGAGTCCGAGGCGAAGTTCGGTTTCCTTCTGACGGCCCTGCGGATGGGAGCGCCGCCGCACGGCGGAATCGCCCTCGGGGTCGACCGGATCGTCGCGCTCCTGACCGGCAGCGCCTCCATCCGCGACGTCATCGCGTTTCCCAAGACGACGAGCGGCCTCGATCTGATGAGCGGGGCCCCCTCCAAGGTGAGCGACCGGCAGCTGAAGGAACTGTCGATCCGCCTCGACCTGCCTCCCGACCCACGCCCGCCGGACAGATAACACGTTGAAATCACGGCACTTAGTCATACATCATCGCTGACGCTTCCATTGACAAGACCGCGGGCGGGTGTTAACTTACGGCCATGGTTTTCGAGCCGATCGACCGCTGAGGGATACACCCAGCCGGATGCGTAAAGTCGCGCTGCCAGAAGAAATCCTGATCGACGTGTTTGGCCATCATGACGAGAATCTACGGGCGATCGAAAAGGATCTGGGCGTCCGTGTGTCGGCGCGCGGGACGGAGGTCACGGTTCAGGGCGACGCGGAGAAGGAGGCCCTGGCGGCCAATCTGGTCGAGCAGCTCGTGACGGTCGTCCGTGGCGGCTACGCGCTCAAGAAGGGCGACGTGGAGATCGCCGCGCGGCTCCTGCGGGACAATCGCCAGGCGGTTCTGCACGAGTTCTTCGCCTCCGGCCGTCTGCGCGCCACCAACGGCCGGTATGTCACCCCGAAGAGCATCAACCAGAGACTCTACCTGGACGCGATCCGCGACAGCGATCTGGTGTTTTCCATCGGTCCGGCGGGAACCGGAAAGACGTATCTGGCGGTGGCGGCCGCGGTGAGTCACCTCTCCGAGAAAAAGGTCGAGCGCATCATCCTCTGCCGGCCGGCCGTGGAGGCCGGGGAAAAACTCGGCTTCCTGCCGGGTGACATGGCGGACAAGGTGGATCCTTACTTCCGCCCCCTGTACGACGCGCTGTACCACCTCCTCGACCGGGATCGCGCCAATGCTCAGCTGGAGCGCGGGTCGATCGAGATCGCGCCCCTGGCGTTCATGCGGGGGCGCACGCTCAACAACTCGTTCGTGATCCTGGACGAGGCCCAGAACACCACGTCCGAGCAGATGAAGATGTTCCTGACCCGCCTCGGCAACAACTCCAAGGCGGTCATCACGGGGGACGTCACCCAGGTCGATCTGCCCCCCGGGAGAACGTCGGGCCTGATCGAGGCGCAATCGGTGGTCGCCGCCGTGTCCGGCATCCGGTTCGTGTACTTCGACGAATCGGACGTGGTGCGGCACCCGCTCGTGCAGAGCATCATCAAGGCGTACGCCGAGTACCGCAACGGACGCGACCCGGGCGGGAGCCCCGGCGGTCACGGTCGGCGCCGGACGGGCAAGACGGGTCGCCGACCTCAGCGGTCCTCCATCGAACCCGCCGGACGGGAGTGAGACCGCCGCATGACCGCACCCTCGCCCATCAGGCCCCCTGATCGGGGCGTGCGTCGCCGGGGGCCCCTGGCGGCGCTCAGGGCGCTGGTCCACGATTCGATCGAGCGTCTTTTTTCGTCGCGGGTGCCCTGGATCCTCCTGTTTTTCGCGGCGGTCGCGCCGCTGGCGCTGGGTCCTCGCGTGGCGCCCGAACCGCCGGCGCTACCGGTCGGCTCGGTGGCGCCGTCCGACATCGTGGCGGCCGAAACGCGCGAATTCACCGACGAGACCGCCACGCGGGAGAGGCGGGAGGCCGCGCGCCAGGCGGTGCGCCCGGTTTACGACGTCGACAGCCGGGCCCTGGAGGACGCCGCGGGCTCGCTGCGCGACACCCTCCAGTCGTGGCGAGCCTCCCGAGTGCCGGCCCCGAGGCTGCGCGGCAGCGAGCCGTCGGCGGCTTCCCCCCCGGCGGGGTCGCCCCAGGCGCGCCGGGCTCTTTCCTATCTGGCCAGGGTTCATTTCGATCCGGCGGTGGAGGACCGGCTGCTCAAGGCCCTGCGGAGCGCCCATCTGCATCGGATCGTCGGCAGCAAAGAGCTCCTGTCGGGGGCGGGCCGGGTCACGCTGCGCGATCCGCGTGCCGGGCGGGAATGGAACGAGGAGGCACCGGCTTCGGCGCTGTCGCTGGACGAGGCGCGCCTGCTGGCCCTGCGCTCGCTCCGCGAATCCGGCGCCACGCCGCCCGAGGTCGAGGCGCTCGGAGGCTACCTGCAGGACCTCGTCGCTCCCAGCATGGTCTTCGACGGGGCGCTGACGGAGAGCCGGCGCGTGGAGGCGGCGGAGCGGATCGAGCCCCTCATCGTCCGCATCCCGAAGGGGAAGCTCCTCGTGCGCCATGGGGAATCGGTGGACCCGGACGATGCCCGGCTGCTCGCCGCTTACGTGGGCGCGGGGGCCCCCTGGTACGGTGTCCAGGGCCTGCTCGGGAGCGTCCTACTGCTGGTCCTTCCGCTCTTTCTCGTCTCGCGCTACGTGATGATCCATCAGCGAACGCAGCGTGCGGAGCATCATCTTTTTTCTCTCATCGTCCTGGTCACCGTCGCCGCCCTCGTGATCGATCGCGGGTTCCTCTGGCTGTTCGCGCACGTCGTCGACTCGGTGAACGTCAAGCCGTACGCCAACCCGGAGCTCTACCGCTTCATGGCGCCGGTGGCGACCGGTGCGATGTTGATCACTCTCCTGGCCGGGCGGCGGATCGGCGTGGCCTACACCCTCTTCCACGTGCCCCTGTTCGGCATGATGGTCCGCTGGGACGTGCCGTTCCAGATCGTCTGCGTGGTCAGCAACCTGACGGCCCTGTGGGGCGTCATGGGATACAGGAAGCGCACCGCGCTCATCAAGGGGGGGCTGATGCTGGGAGTCGTCAACGCGGCCGCGGTGCTGGCCGTCAGGGGGCTGCCGGGGCAGGAGGCACCGGTCGCGGACCTGGTCTTCCAGATGGCCTGTGGTTTCGGTGGCGGCGTCCTGGTCGCCGTACTGGTCTCGTTTCTCCTGCCGCTCCTCGAGTCGATGTTCAACATCCTGACCGACGTGCGTCTCCTGGAGCTCTCGAATCTCAACAATCCGCTGCTCCGCAGGCTGGCGGTCGAAGCCCCCGGTTCCTACAATCACAGTGTCGTGGTCGGCACGCTCGCGGAGGCGGCGGCCGAGGCGATCGGAGCGAACGCCCTGTTCTGCCGGGTGGCCGCGTATTATCACGACGTGGGCAAGATGCTGAAGCCGAGCTACTTCATCGAGAACCAGCGCGAGGGCGACAACCGTCACGATCGGCTCAGTCCGCACATGAGCGCCCTGGTGATCACCAGCCACGTCAAGGAAGGATACGAACTGGCCAAGAGCTACGGTCTGCCGCAGGAAGTCCTCGACATCATTCCCCAGCACCATGGCACGCGCAAGATCAATTACTTCTATCAGAAGGCGCTGCACTCGGGCCCGGAGCCCGCGAGCGAGGTGCAGGAGTCGGACTTCCGGTACCCGGGGCCGAAGCCCCAGAGCCGCGAGGCGGCCATTTTCATGCTGTCGGATTCGATCGAGGCGGCGGCGCGCACCCTGGACGATCCGTCACCGGCCCGGTTCAAGGGGCTGATCCGCAAGATCGCCTCGGATATCGTCCTCGACGATCAGCTCAACCAGTCCGATCTCAGCTTCTCCGATCTCGAGAGAGCGGAGGTGGCTTTCCTCAGGACCCTGAGCAGCATCTACCACCACCGAATCGACTATCCGGGGTTCGATTTCGAGAAAGTGCCGGAGCGCTCGTTCCGCGGGAGCCGTGCCCACGAGGAGCCCCCGCCGACCATCAAGCGATGGGGCAGGTAGAGATCGTCGTGGCCTGTCGGGGCGGCCGCCGGCTCGCCGCGACCTGCTCCCGTGTGCTGCGTCGCCTGCTCAAGGCGACCCGGCGGGAGCGCAGCGGCGTCACTCTGCTCCTGGCCTCGGACGACCACGTGCGACGACTCAACCGGCGCTGGCTGGGCAAGCGACGAACCACCGACGTCCTTTCGTTCCCCGCCCGTGGCGAACTGGAGCCGGGCCGGCTGCATCTCGGCGACATCGCCATCTCGGTGCCGCAGGCCGCACGGCAGGCGCGCCGCGCCCGCTGGAGCCTGGACGACGAGATGGCCCTGCTGCTGACGCACGGATTCCTGCATCTGCTGGGCTACGATCATGAAACGGACGACGGGGCGATGCGTCGCCTGGAGGAGGTCCTCCTGAGACGCGCCGCCGGCGTGGCGTTGCGGAGGCGCCGTGTGCCCTGGGGCGAGGGGCGGGCGGCCGCCGGGGGGTTGAGGACGTGAACACGATCATCGAGCATCCCCAGGCCGAGACATCGGCCGCGATCGGCCCCGATCCGTTCCGGTGCGGCTTCGTGGCCCTGTCGGGGCGGGCCAATGTCGGCAAGTCGACGCTCCTGAACCGGCTCGTCGGCGCCAAGGTGTCGATCGTGTCCGATGTACCGCAGACCACGCGGTTCCCGGTGCGCGGGATCCTGCACGCCCCGCAGCTCCAGGTGATCTTCATCGACACCCCCGGCATCCACAAGCCGCGCTACCGCATGAACGAGGAGATGGTCCGTCTGGCCACCCGGGTGCTGAGGGAGGTGGATCTGGTGGCCGTCCTGATCGACGCCTCGGAGGGATACGGACCGGGGGATCGGTTCGTGTTCGACCTTCTGAAGACGTCCCGGTCACGGAACGTCCTGGTGATGAACAAGGTCGACCTGATGTCGAAGGAACTCCTGCTGCCGCTGATCGACGAGGCCGGGCGCACCGGACTGTTCGAGGAGATTGTCCCCCTGTCGGCCCTGAGCGGTGAGAACTGCGATCGTCTCCGGACCGTCATCACCGAGCGGATGCCACCGGGACCGCCCCACTTTCCGGAGGACACGTTGACCGATTTGCCGCAGCGCCAGGCGATCTCCGAGCTGATCCGCGAGCAGGTATTCCAGCAGACGCGCCAGGAGGTCCCGCACGCCACGGCCGTCATGATCGAGATGATCGAGAAGGGCGAGGACAACCTGACGCGGATCCATGCCATCATCGTGACCGACCGCGAATCGCAGAAGGGGATCCTGATCGGTGAAGGCGGCCGGATGATGAAGGCGATCGGCACGGCGGCACGGCATTCGCTCGAGACTCATCTGGGAATGCGCGTCCACCTGTCGCTCTGGGTCAAGGTGAGGAAAGGCTGGCGCGACGACATCTCGATCCTCCGCCTCATCGGACTGCCCGTGTCCTGAGCGCGTCTCCCGGTCACGGGATTTGCGCTGAAGCGGACGGGTGGTCCCGCCGTCCGTTGCGATAGAATGGCCGCCCTACGCGAGGCGGCGCCGATGAAGGACAGCGCAATCGTCGTGGATTCGGTCCGGAAGCTGCTCCGCCGGGGCGCCACGGCCCATCTCCTGAACATGCTGGTGAAGGTCCGACCCGCCGACCTGGCGGAGGCCTTCAAATCGCTCGATGAAGAGGAGCGTTCGGCCGCCTTCCGGCTCCTGGCGGAGCGGGCCGTTCCGCAGGCGGCCGCGCTCCTCGGTCTGATCCACGCGGCCCACCGTCCCGATCTCCTGCGCGGCATGTCCGCCGAGGATCTCGCGCCGGTCCTGCAACGACTGCCGTCCGACGACGTGGCCGAGATCCTGTCGATCGGAACGCAGGAGAATCGTGACCGTGTCCTGTCGTTGATGAAGAAGGAAGCGTCCGAGGAGATCCAGGAGCTTCTCGAGTACGCGGACGAGACCGCCGGCCGGATCATGACGACACGCTTCCTGGCGCTGCCGGAGGGGACCTCGGTGCAGCAGGCGATCGCGGCCGTGCAGAAGGCGCAGGAAGCGGAGATGGTCTTCTATCTCTACGTGATCGACGCGCAGGGGGGCCTGAAGGGCGTGCTGTCCCTGCGCAAGCTGCTCTCGGTCCCTCCTGGGACCGAGCTGCGCGAGATCATGATCACCGACGTCATCTCGGTTCGCGCCGAGACGGATCAGGAGGACGTCGCCCGCATCGTCTCGCAGTACGACCTCCTGGCGGTGCCGGTGGTCGACCGTGACGGGGTTCTGGTCGGAATCGTCACGGTCGACGATGTGGTGGACGTCATGCGGGAGGAGGCCACCGAGGACATCTACAAGCTTGCCGGCACCTCGGACCAGGAGCGCCTCACGAGGTCGACCCTGAAGTCGGCGCGTCTGCGGCTGCCGTGGCTGTTCGCGGCGTTCGGCGGAGGGCTTCTGGGCGCGCTGCTGATCAAGGCGTACACGCCGCTGCTCAGCCGCGCGACGACGCTCGCCTGTTTCATTCCCGTCGTGCTGGGCATGGGCGGGAACATCGGCACGCAGGCGGCCACCATCATGGCCCGCGGTCTGTCCACGGGTCGGATCTCCCTGCGTGTGGTCGGCGAGGTGATCTTCAAGGAGATTCGCATCGCCCTGCTGCTGGGGCTCATTTACGGGTCGCTCCTGGGGATCGCGGCGGTGCTCCTGGTCCGCCTCAAACCGGCCGAGGGTCTCGCGGTCGGGCTTTCACTCTGGCTGTCGATGGCGATGGCCGCCGTTCTGGGAGCGGCCCTGCCGATGATCCTCAAGACCATCCATGTCGACCCCGCCGTGGCGACCAGCCCGTTCGTGACGACGGCGGTCGACCTGCTCGGTCTCCTGGCCTTCTTCGGAGTGGCGGGCCCGCATCTCGTGTCACAGTAAAGACCGTATACAATCGGGCCGGGAGCGTGGCGTGCCGATCAAGGAAACCGAGGCGATGGTGCTGTGGTCGCACCCCCTCGGCGAATCGGACCGCATCGTGACCTTCCTGACGCGCAGCGTCGGGAAACTCCGCGGAGTCGCCAAGGGGGCGCGCCGGAGCCGCAGGCGGTTCGGCAGCAACCTCGAGCCGATGAGCCGGGTGCGTCTCACCTATTTCGAGCGCGAGGGTTCCGAACTGGCGCGCGTCGACGCGGCCGAGCTGGTGGAGTCGTTCTACCGGTTGCAGGAGGATCCGGAGAGGGCCGCCGCCCTGGCCTGTCTAGCGGAGGTGGCCGGCGCGTTCGCGCGCGAACAGCAGGAGGACGAGGCTTATTTTCGTCTCCTGCACGCCGTCCTCAAGGCGATTCGTGACGGGCTCGATCTCGATCGGGCGGCGCGCTACTTCGAGATCTGGACGCTCCGGCTGCACGGCGTGCTGCCGTCGCTGGCCTCCTGCGGGCGCTGCGGCAGCGCGTTCTCGGCAAGGGGGGGCCTCTACGATCGGCGTGAGGGCTCCGTGCTGTGCCGGCGCTGCGCGCCCCAGCGCGGCCCGGGGAGCGTCCTGCTGCCGCCGGCCGCCCTCGCCGCCGCCGCCGAGTTCCTGAGAGCGGGACCGGGCGATCTCGCGGGTCGGGGGCCGTCGGGCGGGCCGGGGGCCCTGGAACCGCTGGCCGAGCTGGCCGGCGCCCTCTTCTTCGATTTGACCGAGAAGCGCTTCAAGAGCTACGAGGTGTGGCGGACCCTGAGGCGCAAGGCGTGAACGGGCGCTGGAGGCCGATGTGCCGCTCAATTTCCAGCAGTTGATCCTGGCGCTGCAGCAGTTCTGGGCGGGCGAGGGCGCCGTCCTGCAGCAGCCGTACGACGTGGAGGTGGGGGCCGGAACCATGCATCCCGATACGTTTTTCCGCGTCCTGGGTCCGGAACCGTGGCGTGTCGCCTACTGCGCGCCCTCGCGGCGCCCCGTGGATGGGCGCTACGGCCAGAACCCGTTCCGCCTCTACCGCCATTATCAGTTCCAGGTGGTCCTGAAACCGTCGCCGGACGACGTGCAGGATCTGTATCTCCGCTCGCTCGGCGCCTTCGGAATCGATGTGAAGGAGCACGACATCCGTTTCGACGAGGACAATTGGGAATCGCCGACCCTGGGCGCCGCGGGCGTGGGCTGGCAGGTGCTCATGGACGGGATGGAGATCAGCCAGTTCACCTACTTTCAGCAGGCCGGCGGCGTGGAGCTCAATCCGATCTCCGCCGAGATCACGTACGGCTCGGAGCGCATCGGTATGTTCCTCAACGGCGTCTCGAGCGTGTTCGATCTCGAGTGGGCGCCCGGCATCCTCTATGGCGACGTGCGCTCCCAGGAGGAGGTGGAGTTCTCCCGGCACAACTTCGAAGCGGCCGACGTGGATCTGTTGAATCGGCTGTTCGCGCAGTACGAATCCGAGGCCCAGCGCCTCCTGACGATCGGGCTGGTCCTGCCGGCCTATGACTACGCTCTGCGCTGCTCGCACACCTTCAATGTCCTGGAGGCGCGCGGCGCCATCAGCGTGACCGAGAGGACCGGATTCATCCAGAGAGTCCGGCGATTGTCGGTCGGTTGCGCGAAGCACTACCTCAAGATACGCGAGGAGATGGGCTTCCCTCTCCTGAAGCGGACGCCCGAGGCGCCCCATCGATGACGCGCCTTCCCGGCACCCCCTTCCTGCTCGAGATCGGCACCGAGGAGATCCCGGCCCGCATGATCGACCCGTCCCTGGAAGAGCTTCGACGTGCTCTCTTCAGGGAGCTGGAGAGCGGCCGGTTGCTCTCCGGCGGGCCGGTGGGCCGGGAGGACACGATCCGTGTGTTCGGGGCGCCGCGACGGCTGGCGGCGCGGGCCGAAGACCTGCTGGAGCGGCAGCCGGACTCCGTGCAGGAGATCACCGGCCCGCCGGTGAAGACCGCCTACGACGCGGCCGGTTCGCCGACGAAAGCGGCGGTGGGTTTCGCGCGCGCCCAGGGGGTCGCGGTCGGCGAGCTGCAGCGGCTGCAGACACCGAAGGGGGAGTGCGTCGGATTGCGCAAGAAGGTCGCGGGTCGGCCCGCGGCGGAGATTCTGGCCGAGAGGATTCCGACGCTCGTGACCTCGCTGTCCTTCCCCAAGACGATGCGGTGGGGGCGGGGCGAGCATCGCTTCGTCCGGCCGGTCCACTGGGTGGTCGCGATCTTCGGCCGCACCATCGTCGACATGACGATCCTGGGCATCCGGTCGGGCCGGACGACACGGGGTCACCGTCTGCTCGGGTCGGAGGCGATCGTGATTCCGGATCCGTCCGAGTATCTGGAGGTGCTGCGCGCCCACAGGGTGATGGCCGACATCGGCGAGAGACAGGATCTCATCCGCGTCCGGCTCGAGGAGCTCGCGCGCGCGCGCGGCGCCACCATCGCGGCCCCGCCGGGTTCACCCCCCGGCACCGCCGGTGACCCGGAGCTGCTCCACGAGGTCACGCAGGCGGTCGAGTGGCCGCATGTCATCGAGGGGGAGTTCGACGTCTCGTTCCTCGACCTGCCGCGGGAGATCCTGGTGACGGCGATGCGCCATCATCAGAAGTCCTTCTCCCTGGAGGAGGCGTCCGGCCGGCTGCTCAACCGTTTCGCGGCGGTGGCGGACACGGAGGCCGATCGCCGGGGCGCCATCCGCAAGGGCCACGAATGGGTCCTGCGCGCCCGCCTGGCCGACGCGCGTTTTTTCTGGCAGGAGGACCGCAAGACGACGCTGCGCGAGCACGCCACCGGTCTGGCCCGGGTGACGTTCCACGAGAAGCTCGGGTCGTACGCCCGCAAAACCGAACGGGTGCTCCAGCTGACCGCCCACCTGATTCGGTGCTTCGAGCGCGCCGGGGCGAGGCTGGACGGAGCCGCCGTCCAGGAGGCGGTTCGGCTGTGCAAGGCCGACCTGACGACCCAGATGGTCAACGAGTTCCCCGAGCTGGAGGGGATCGTCGGCGGACTCTACGCCCGGGCCGACGGGCTCGGTGACGGCGTGGCCGCGGCGATCGCCGAGCACTACCTGCCGCGCGGGACCGAGGATGCGCTCCCGTCCACGGCGGAGGGGGCGGTGGTCTCGCTGGCCGATCGTCTCGACACGCAGGCGGGGATCTTCCTGCTCGGCGTGGTGCCGACCGGCTCGCGCGATCCGTACGGGCTGCGGCGATCCGTGCTGGGCGCCTGCCGGATTCTGTTCGCCTCGAAGGTGCGGATGTCGCTCCGCGAACTCCTGAGACACGCGATCGACGCCTATGGGGACTCCGCAGGCAAGGGAGCCGTGCCGGCGGAAGACGCGATGTCGAGCCTCCTGGACTTCTATCGCGGACGTCTTCAGTACCTCGGCGAGGCCGACGGGCGGCGCCCGGACTCCGTGCGCGCCGCCCTGGCCGCCTCGATGGACGACCCGTACGACGCCCGCATGCGCATGGCGGCGCTCGACGCCGTCCGCTCCGAGCCCGGGTTCGAGACCCTCGCGAGGGCGCATAAACGGATCAAGAACATCCTGCAGGGGCAGGATGTCCCGCCCGCCGATCCTGGCCGGCTGAAGGAGGACGCGGAGCGCGGTCTCGATCGGTCGCTGCGGGCGGCCCTGCCGGCGATCGAGGAGGCGCAGGAGCGTCTGGACCACGCGGCGGCGCTGCGCGAGATCGCCCGTCTGGCCGGCCCGCTCGACCGCTTCTTCGCGGAGGTGCTGGTGATGGCGGAGGATCCCTTGCTGCGCGCCAGCCGCCTGGGGCTCCTGAAGGCGATCGCGGCGCTGTTTCTGCGCGTGGGCGATTTCTCGGAAATCGTCGTGGAGTTGGAGAAGACGGGGCCGACCGGTGGCGGGGCGGCGGTGTCGCGGGTCACGGAGGCGGGACGCTGATGGCCGGCCGATACGTCTACTCGTTCGGACGGGGACGGGCGGAGGGACACGGCGGGATGAAGGATCTGCTGGGCGGCAAGGGTGCCGGGCTTCAAGAGATGACCCGCATCGGTCTGCCGGTGCCCGCGGGCTTCATCATCAGCACCGTGGCCTGCGTCCTGTATCTCAAGCGCGGCCGCGAGGCCCTTCGGCGCGCCATCGGCCGGGAGGTCGAGCGCAATCTGCGGCGTCTCGAGCGCGCGACCGGACGCCGCCTGGGAGACGAGCGCGATCCTCTGCTGGTCTCGGTCCGCTCGGGAGCGGCGCGCTCCATGCCCGGAATGATGGAGACGATCCTCAACCTGGGGTTGAACGACCGCACGGTGCGCGGCCTGGCGGAGCGCACCGGGAACGAGCGCTTCGCCTACGACGCCTATCGCCGTTTTCTGAGCGCTTATGGGTGCGTGGTCTTTGGTGTGCCCCGCGACCCGATGGAGCAGTTCCTGCGGGACGCGAAGACACGGCTGGGAGTCCAGGAGGACACCGCGGTTCCTGTGGAGGCGCTGCGCACGATCTGCCGTCAGCTGCAGACCCATATCCGCGAGGTGATCGGCCGACCCTTTCCCGAGAGCGTCGAGGAGCAGTTGTGGGGGGCCATCGAGGCGGTGTTCAGGTCCTGGATGGCGGAGAAGGCGGTGACCTACCGCCGGGTCGAGCGGATCAGCGGGCTGCCGGGCACCGCGGTGAGCGTGGTGCAGATGGTCTTCGGCAATCTCGGCGAGACATCGGGCACGGGGGTGTGCTTCACCCGCGATCCGAACACCGGCGAGAAGACGCTCTACGGCGACCTGCTGCTGAACGCGCAGGGGGAGGATGTGGTCGCGGGTATCCGGACACCGATGAGTCTCTCGGAGATGCGCCGCCGTCTGCCGCGCGCCTACAAGGAGCTGGACCGGGTCCGCACGATACTGGAGCGGCGCTTCCGCGACATGCAGGACCTCGAGTTCACCGTCGAAGAGGGCCGTCTCTACATGCTGCAGTGCCGCACCGGGAAGCGATCACCGCGGGCCGCCTTCCGGATCGCGCGCGATCTCGCGAAGCAGGGTGTGATCACGCGCGCCGAGGCCGTGGGGCGCGTCACACCCGAGGACATCGAACGTCTGTTCTATCCGGTGCTCGACCCCAGGGTGCCGCGTTCCGAGCGGGAGGCGCGGTGGCTGGCGACGGGGATCGGCGCCGTCCCCGGTGCCGCGACCGGCGAGGTGGCGCTGACGGCGCGGCTGGCCGAGAAGGCCGCCGGCGCGGGGCGCCAGGTGATCCTCGTGCGCCGCGAGACCTCGCCCGAGGATGTGGCGGGCATGCACGCCGCGCAGGGGATCCTGACGGCGACCGGCGGGAAGACCTCGCACGCCGCCGTGGTGGCGCGAGGATGGGGCAAGACCTGCGTGGTCGGCTGCGAGGAGCTGTCGATCGACGAAGCCGAGGGCACCGCGCGCATCGGCCGGCGGACGCTCCGTGCGGGCGACCTCATCACCCTCGACGGCACCGGAGGGGCGGTGTACGAAGGATCGATCCCGCTGACCCGCCCCGCCCTTCCGGAGGCGTATCACGACATCATGGGCTGGGCCGACTCGATGCGGCGCCTCGGTGTGCGGGCCAACGTGGACACGCCGTACGATGCGCTCAAGGCCGTGGAGATGGGGGCCGAGGGAATCGGCCTGTGCCGCACGGAGCACATGTTCTTCGACAGCGAGGACCGTCGTCTGGCGATCCGGGAGATGATCCTGGCCGCGAACGTCGAGACCCGCCGGAGCGCCCTGGCGCGTCTTCTGCCGTTCCAGCGTCAGGACTTCGAGGGCATCTTCGAAGCGATGGACGGACGGCCGGTCACGATCCGTCTCCTCGATCCGCCCCTGCACGAGTTCCTGCCGCATTCCGAGGAGGAGCAGCGGGCGCTGGCGGCGCGGCTGCACCTGCCGATCGAGACAGTGGCGCGGCGGGTCGAGCAGCTCAAGGAGGCCAATCCGATGCTGGGCCACCGCGGCTGCCGGGTCTGTCTGACCTACCCCGAGATTCTCGAGATGCAGGTGCGGGCGATCATCGAGGCCGCCGTCGCGGTCCGGCGTCGCGGCATCAAGGTCCTCCCGGAGATCATGCACCCGCTGATCATGGATCCGAAGGAGTTCGATCAGGTCGCGCGGCACACACGCGAGGTGGCGGGAGAGGTCCTCGGCGAGCACGACATGGCGATTCCGTATCTGGTCGGCACGATGATCGAGGTGCCGCGCGCCGCGCTGCTCGCCGGGGCGATCGGCGCCGCCGCCGATTTCTTCTCGTTCGGGACGAACGACCTGACGCAGATGACCATGGCCCTGTCGCGGGACGACGCCGGGCGCTTCCTGCCGGAGTACGTGGACGATCGACGGCTCGGCATCCTGGCGGATGACCCGTTCCAGACCCTCGATCAGGAGGGCGTCGGGCAGCTCGTGATCTGGGCCATCGAACGCGGCCGCGCCGCGCATCCGGGCCTCAAGATCGGAATCTGCGGCGAGCATGGCGGCGAGGCCCGCTCGGTGGGCTTCTGCCACCGGGCCGGGATGGACTACGTCAGCTGCTCGCCATACCGCATCCCGATCGCGCGTCTGGCCGCGGCCCAGGCGGCCATCGAGTCGCGGAGCGCGGGGCGGGCCGCCGCGACCGGTGCGCGTCACCGGGCGCGGCCCGGCGGCGGGGATGGACGTGCGCGGTCGGGAAACCGGGCCGGCGGGTCCGGCGGGAGGCAGCGTGGTCGTCGGCATCCTGTCGCGCAGGCGTAGCCTCTACACCACCCGCCGCCTCGTGGAGAGCGCCCTCAAGCTGGGGCACGAGGCGCGCGTCCTCAACCCGTTGCACTGTTTCCTCGTCCTGAGCCGGCGCTCCCCCGAGATCTACTACCGCGGCCTGGAGGCGCGCGTCTCCGATCTGGACGTCGTGCTGCCGCGCATCGGCGCATCGATCACCGAGCACGGTCTGGCCGTCGTCAATCAGTTCGACATGATGGGCGTGCCGCTGGTCAACAACTCGCAGCCGATCGCGCGCTCGCGGGACAAGCTGCGCTCGTTGCAGCTCCTGGCGCGGGCCGGGATCGACATCCCGAAGACGGTGATGGTCAGCGACCCGTCGCAGATCCACCGCGCCCTGGAGATCGTCGGCGGACCGCCGGCGATCCTGAAGGTGGTGAAAGGCACGCAGGGGATCGGCGTGATTCTCGCCGAGACCGAGCAGGCCGCGCTCACCGTGCTGGAGACGTTCTGGAATCTGGGGATGAACATCCTGGTCCAGGAGTTCATCGAGGAGTCCGAAGGACGCGACATCCGGGCGCTGGTGGTCGGTGACCGCGTGGTGACGGCCATGCGACGGCAGGCCAGCGTCGGAGAGTTTCGATCCAACGTGCACCGGGGCGGCACCGGCACGGTCGTCGAACTGCCGGACAGCTACCGCGACGCCGCCCTGGAGGCGATGCGCGTCATGGATCTGCAGCTGGGAGGCGTGGACATGCTCGAGTCGGAGAGAGGCCCCAAGGTGGTGGAGATCAACTCGTCGCCGGGGTTCGAGGGCCTGGAGCGGTGGACCGGCGTCGACATCGCGTCCGCCATCATCGAGTACGCGGTCTCCTTCGCGCGCTCGCCGAAACGCCGGAAGAAGGGGGGGCCCTAGGATGTCCCTCCGGATCGGAGGGCGGGAGATCCGCCGGGGGACGGTCGAGCAGATCCTGCTGAAGGTGAGCGAGTACTACACCGCTTCGCCTGTCAACGTGGCGGTGACCGTGATCCGCGGGGCCGAGCGCGGGCCCGTCGTGTTCCTGACCGCCGCGATCCACGGCGACGAGCTCAACGGCGTCGAGATCGTCCGCCAGGTGATGACCGGGTACACGCCGCAGCGCCTGCGCGGCACCCTGATCTGCGTGCCGGTCGTCAACCGTATCGGTTTCCTGACCCACACGCGCTATCTTCCCGGACGGCGGGACCTGAACCGCTGCTTCCCGGGGGATCCGAACGGACACGCCGCGTCCCGTTACGCCCGGATCCTGTTCACGGAGATCGTGTCCCGTTCGCGTTACGGGATCGACCTGCACACCGCGAGCCTGGGGCGCACCAACCTGGCGCACGTGCGCGCGGACATGTCGTCGCGCGGCGTGCGCCGGATCGCGCGGGCCTTCGGCACCGAGATCATCATCGATTCGCCCGGTATGCCCCGGACGCTCCGGGCCGCCGCCACCGCGGCGGGCGTGCCGACGATCATCTTCGAGGCGGGGGAGACCTTCCGCTTCCAGCGCAACATGGTGGCGCGCGGCGTCGCCGGCGTTCGGGGCGTCCTGGCGGCTCTCGGCATGACCCAGGACCCGCCGCGGGAACCGCGTTTCCGGGTCATCGTAAAGGTCTCCGAGTGGGTCCGTTCCGTCAAGGGCGGCATCGCCGACATCGTGGTGCGGCCCGGCGAGATCATCTACGCCGGCGACGAGATCGCCTCGATCACCAACCCGTTCGGACGGGAGGTCTCGACGGTCCGTGCGCCATTGACCGGTCTGATCATCGGCATCACGACGGTGCCGATGGTCAACCCGGGAGACGCCATCTGCCACGTGGCCAAGCTCGAGAAGACGCTGGGCACGGTGGAGAACTATTGCGTCACCGATTCGCGCGGGAAGAAGATGCTGCTCGCCTGAAGCCACCGGGTCCGTGAGGGAGAACGGGATGGGAGCCATCCGGGTGCTCGAGCCGAACGTCGCCAATCAGATCGCGGCCGGCGAGGTGATCGAACGTCCCGCGTCGGTGGTGAAGGAGCTGGTCGAGAACGCGCTCGACGCCGGCGCATCCCGTGTCGAGGTGGTGGTCGATGGCGGGGGCGTCGAGCGGATCCTGGTCACGGACGACGGCTCCGGTCTGGGGCGGGAGGACGCGGTGATGGCGTTCGAGCGGCACGCCACGAGCAAGATCCGGAGCGCCGCCGATCTCGCGTCGATCCAGAGCTACGGTTTCCGCGGCGAGGCGTTGCCTTCGATCGCCTCCGTCTCCCGGGTCGTGCTGACGACCTCCGCGGGAGAGCCGCAGGGGACCCGGGTTCGCCTCAGCGCCGGCCGTGTCCTTGCGGTCGAGCCGGCGGCGCACCCGCGCGGCGCGACCGTTTCGGTCGAGGGACTGTTCTTCAACGCCCCGGCGCGGCGCAAGTTCCTCCGCGCGCCGGCCACGGAGACCACGCGCATCGCGTCGATCCTGGCACGCATGGCGGCGGTAGTGCCCGGCATCGCGTTCTCCTTGAAGAGCGGTGGACGCGTCCTGGCGTCCTGGCCGGCCGCGGCCGACTACCGCGAGCGCGTGGCGCAGATCGTCGGACACCGTGACGCGGCAATGATGCTGGAGGTCGACCGGCGAACCGGCCCGCTGCGGGTGAGCGGTCTCGCGTCGGCGCCCTCGTTGAGCCGCTCGACGTCGACGGACCAGCACCTGTTCGTGAACGGCCGCCCGATTCGCGATCGCCGCATCCTGCATGCCGTTCAGCAGGCCTATGCCACGCTGCTGCCACGCGGGCGCTACCCCGTCGTCTATCTCTTCCTGGCGATCCCGGCCGGGCAGGTCGACGTGAACGTCCATCCCGCGAAGGCCGAGGTCCGCTTCGTGCGCCCGCGGGAGGTCCACGATCTCGTCCGTCAGGCGCTCCTCGGCACGCTCGGGGTCGCCCGGCCGTTCTACGGCCTGGCTGCGGGCGCGACGGCCGTCGCCGAGCCGGCGCCTGCGGAGCGGCTCCCGCCGGCAGGATCCCCGCGGACCGGTCCACCGGCGGGGGTCGTGGCCGACGGGGCGTTTCATGCCGGGAGCCTGAGCCAGGAGCCCGCGGGAGACCCGGACTCAGGGCCCGAACGGAGGCTGTTCGAAGGCGTCGCGCTGGCTCCGCTGGCGCAGTTCCGGGACACCTATATCCTGGCCTCGGCGCCCGATGGTCTGGTGATCCTCGACCAGCACGCCGCCCACGAGCGGGTGCTCTACGAGAGATTCCTAGCGGAGAGCCGGTCGGGCGGATTGCTCACGCAGAAGCTCCTGTTCCCGATCACCGTCGACGTGACGCCGGCCGAGCGGCTCGCGTTCGATGAGTGCCATGAATCGCTCGGAGCCTTCGGCTTCTCGATCGCGCCGTTCGGCGAGAACACCCTGGTCGTCGACGAGATCCCGTCGCTGGTCCCCGACGGGGCCGTCGAGCGGCTGGTGCGCCAGCTCCTGGCGGAAGTCATGGAGTGGCGCCCGACGGACGGGATGGATCAGTTGAGGCACCGGATCGTGGCGACCGCGGCCTGCCACGCGGCGGTCCGGGCCCGCCACCCCCTCGATGTGCCGCGGATGCGCGCCATCGTGGACGATCTCCTGGGCACCTCGCTGCCGATGACCTGCCCCCACGGTCGCCCTGTGCTGCTCCGCCTCACGATCGACAGGCTGGAGAAGGAGTTTCGCCGCACCTGATCCCCGGAGCGGCGTGCCCGGCGGGTCTCTTGGGCGTTGCCGGGTCACGGGGTTCGCCGTATACTCTGGGCACGTCATGCGTCGACCCGTCACGGGAGTCCGCGTTCGTCTCGCCCTGCTCGCGTCTGTTGCCCTGGCCGGAGGTCCGTGGGCAGAGGCTCGGGCCGATGTCGCGCTTCTGCGCAACGGCCGCTCCCTGGCGGTGACCGATTACCGGATCGACGGGGATCGGGTCGTGCTGATGATGGAGGGGGGAGGCGAGATCGCCCTCCTGAACGACCAGATCGTCGCCATCCGGCGCGAGGCGCCGATCCCGCCGCCGCTGGCCGACACGACCCCGTCGTCACCCGCCTCGCCCGGCCGGAACCCGAATCCTGCCGGCCCACCCGCCGTGATCACGTCGCTCGAGACCCGCGCGGCACAAGGAACGCCGATCGAGCTCGTGCCGGGGGCGGTTTTCGACCGGGGAGCGCTGCGCGAGCTGGCGGGGCGGATCGCCCGCAAACACCAGGTCGACGAAGGACTGGTTCTCGCGGTCATCGAAGTCGAGTCGCGGTACGACGCCTTCGCCGTATCGCCGCGCGGCGCCATGGGATTGATGCAGCTCATGCCGGACACCGCGTCACGCTTCGCGGTCCGCAACGTCTTCGACCCCGTGGAGAACGTCGACGCGGGCGTCCGCTACCTGAAGACTCTCCTCGCCCGCTACGACGGACGGGTCCGTCTCGCCCTGGCGGCCTATAACGCCGGGGAGGACGCCGTCGATCGCTTCCGCGGGATACCGCCGTTCCGCGAGACCGAGCAGTACGTCGTGCGGGTCCTCAAGGTTCTGTCCCGCTAGGAGCGGGTCCGTCAGGGCGCGCAGCGTCGGTGCGGCGGCGTGCCCTCCTGCAGCTCCAGCAGGGCCCGTTCCGTCGAACGGAACCGCCTGACCTCGCTGGCCGCCTGAAAATGAGCGCGCGCCTCCTCGCGATGTCCGAGGCGGCTTTCGATCAGACCGAGGTACAGCTCGATCGAACCCGCCATCCACGGCGGGGGATCCACGGCGCGCTCGCGCGCGAGGCCCAGCTCCTTGGCGGCGCCGGCGTCCTTGCCGGCGAGGAACAGGAGCCGGCCGGCCAGAAGGTGGGGCAGCGCATCGCCCGGGCGGGCCTCGCCGCGCTTCTGGGCGAGCTCACGCTCGATCCGCTCGAATGCCTGACGGTCGCGGGACGGGAGCGCGTCCGGATCGCCGGCGTCACGCAGCGCCTCGGCGGCGGCGGCGAGGCGCCAGTCGGCGGTCAGAGCGTCGGCCAGGTACACGCTCAGGACCCGGCGCTGCCTGCCCCGCTCGTCGCCCGGCCCCGCGGCCGCCTCCCGGGCCGCCTCGAAACCTTCGATGGCGCCCGGGTAGTCCATGAGTCGGGTCTTGAGACCGGCGATGGTGCCCAGGACGAGGGGAGACCCCGGGTTCCTCTTCAGAGCCTGCGTCAGGTGGGCCAGCGCATCGGCGTAGCACCGCTCGTCCCGGCTGCCGCAGATCATCGCCAGGAGCAGAAGGGCGTCCGTGCTGAAGTAGGCGTCGGACCGGGCCAGCGTCTTCAGCTGCCGCAGACCGAGCTCGGGGTCCCCGCGCGGCATGAACAGCAGACCGCGCGCCAGGCCGGGGATCCTGTCGGTGTAATAGTTGTAGGCGCCCAGTCCGAACAGGGCGTCGCTGTAACCCGAGTCGGTCTCGAGAACCGTCTGCAGCAGCTTTTTCCCGCGGCGCGCCTCCTGACTCGCCTTGAAGAAATTGCGCCGCAGCCCCTCGACCTGGGAGCGGAGGATGTGCGCCGTCCCGACGGCGGTGCGCACGCGGAGGTCGTCCGGTGAGTCGTCAAGCCGTCGCTCTCCCGCGGCGACCGCCTGCTCGACCGCGTCGAGGAACGGCCGGTCGCGGCTCGTGTCGCGCGGGTCATCGAGGATGCGCCACCAGAGGTCGAAGGCGATGAACAGCTGCGGGCCCGGATCGTCCGGGACGAGACGCGCCGCCTGTCGGAAGCTGGACTCCGCCTTGTCGTACAGTCCGTCGTGCAGGTCATGGAGCCCGGACCGGATCAGACCCTCGGCCTCCGGCGGCACGGGGGTCATGGAGAGGCAGGCGAGGGCGCCGGTGAAAGCGAGCGCCCGCACCGGAGTCGCGCGCCGGGGTCTCAAGGGGCGCTGCACGGGTCGTCGCTCCACGCCGACAGCGTAACACACGACCCGCGACCGGTTGACAGTCACGGGGCCGGAGATCATCCTTGCAGGATGTGGGGTGTGCCATGAACCGCGGTCCGCATCGCGCCGTGCTCTTCGACCTGTTCGATACGCTGGTGCGCATCGACTCGGAAAAGTACCTCGCGGGTAAGCGCGAGGCGGCGCAGGTCCTGGGCGTGCCGCCCGAGAGGTTCATCGAGGCGTGGATCGCGGCCGGCGATCAGGCGCAGACGGGTGTCCTGCCCGACATCGCCGCCCGCGTCCGGCACGTCGCGCGGGTCTGCGGCGCGGAGCCGGACGACGAGACCATCGAGCGCCTGGTCCGCCTGGAGGAGGAGCACATGATCGGCGGCTCGTCCCTCTACCCGGATGTCCTGCCGACCCTGGCCGCCCTGCGCGCGGACCGGCGGATTCGGGTCGGCCTGGTCAGCAACGCATCGTCGACCGCCGCGCTGCTGTTCGAACGTCTGGGGCTGGCGCCTTATTTCGGGGAAGCGGTCTTCTCGTTCCAGGTGGGCCTCCTGAAGCCGCAGCCCGCCATCTACCTGAAGGCGTGCGCGGCGCTTCATGTGCAGCCGGCGGCGTGCCTGTTCGTGGGTGACGGCAACGGCTTCGAGCTGGACGGCGCGGCCGCGCTGGGCATGGACACGGTACGGATCGAGCGGCCGCTGGCACCGGGCCCGTTCCGCAAAGGCGAGAGCCGGACGTTCGATGTCTCCGTCGACCACCTGACGCGTGTCCTGACACTGGTCAGGCGCTGAGCGACGGAGCGGCGTCCCACGGACGCCGCGTTACGTTTCCCGACACGGCCGCTGTCAGAATCGTTTCCTCCCGTGTTGCCCCCCGCGCATTTCAAACCTGTGATTCCCGCAACACGATGAACGGAGGCCGGTTAGGCACGGACACTTCGTGTCCGGGCGTGGAACGCTTCTTGCTCGTCTTCTGGACACGAAAAGGAGGGCCACGTGACTCCGAAGGCCAACGTTCTTCTCGTCGATGCCGACGCGGAATCGGCCCGGCTCCAATCGGGCATCCTGACGCGCGCGGGGCACCGTGTCGTGTCGGTCGACCGGGCGTCGCTGGCGCTGGAACGCATGCGGGCGCACACCTTCGACCTGGCCATCGTCGACGCTCAGTTGCCCGACGGCGGGGGCATCGAGAACCTGGCACGTCTCAAGGAGGCGGCGCCCGAGACGCCGGTGGTCATCTCGGCCTCCCACCCCGAAGTCGACGCGACGATCCTGGCGCTGCGCAAGGGGGCCTACGACTTCCTGCGCAAGCCGGTCGCCGAGGAGGATCTGCTCCGCCTGGCCGACAAGGCCGCCGAGATCAAGCAGATGGGCTACGAGAGGCGGCGCGCGCTCGAGGAGCTGCACTCGGAGAAGGCCAAGAATTTCGAGCTGCGGCGCAACCTGCAGGGCCAGTATGCTTTCAATGCCATCCTGGGCAAGAGCCCCAAGATGAAGCAGATTCATGATCTCCTGCAGGAGGTCACCGCCACCGATTCGACCGTGCTGGTGATGGGCGAGAGCGGCACGGGCAAGGGGCTTCTGGCGCGCATCCTGCACTACAACTCACAGCGCGCGGAGCGGCCGTTCGTCGAGGCGAATTGCGCCGTGTACTCCGAGGGCATCCTGCACTCGGAGCTCTTCGGTCACGAGAAAGGCGCCTTCACGGGCGCCGTGAAGCAGAAGAAGGGGCGCTTCGAGCTGGCCCACACGGGGAGCATCTTCCTGGACGAAATCGGCGACATCTCTCCCGCCACCCAGCTCATGCTGCTGCGCTTCCTCCAGGAGCGTCGCTTCGAGCGGGTCGGTGGGGAGGAGACGATCGAGGTCGATGTGCGCGTCATCGCCGCCACGAACAAGAACCTGCAGGAGGGGATGGAGCGCGGCAGCTTCCGCAACGACCTGTTCTATCGCCTCAACGTCATACCGATCCACATCCCGCCCCTGCGCGAGCGGGTGGAGGACATCCCGACCCTCGGGATGGAGTTCCTGGAGCGGATCGCGAAGAAGACCGGGAAGACCATGCGCGGCTTCTCGAGCGAGGCGATGGAGGGCATGACGCGCTACTCGTGGCCGGGCAACGTCCGCGAGCTCGAAAATGTCGTGGAGCGCACGGTCATCCTCTCCAAGGGCGATCTGATCGACTTCAGCGATCTGCCACCGAACCTGAAGGATGGGGCGACGGAGGGGGCGGAGGTCAAGCTGTCCCTGTACGAGAACGAGCGTCTCTACATTCTGAAGACCCTCGCCGAGTGCAACTGGAACAAGAAGCTGGCCGCATCGGTCCTCGGCATCAATCGCAGCAGCCTGTACAGCAAGCTGAAGAAGTACGAGATCGGCCGGGGGCCGTCGTCGAACTGAGGACCGCCCGCCGGCCCGCGAGGTCCCTCGACCCCGCGCCGGGGCGGTCGTGATCGCATGAAGGAACTCAACCGGGCCACCCGGTTCTACATCCTGGCCACGTATTCGGCCGCCCTGGCGATCCTCCTGTTCGTCCTGCACTCCGGCACGCTCACCTTCAACACCGAGTTCCTGACCCTGGCCGTCATCGGCGCCATCATGGCGCCCCACACCGTGCATCTGGGGATGCGCGTGGAAATGTCGATCTCGCACCCCTTCATCCTGGCGACGATGATCCTGCTGGGCCCCGCGAACGCGGTGCTGATCGCCATCATCTGCATCAGCAGTCTGTGCTTCATCCGCGCGCCGCGCATGGAGTTCTACCGGGCGTTGTTCAACATCAGCTCGTTCGTGATCACGACGTTCGCGACCTGCAACACCTACGAATTCCTGGCGCGTTTCGGCCAGGGCACCGCGGGCGGCTACCCGCTTTTCGCCGTGATGATCGCGACGCTGGTCTTCTATCTGGTCAACACCTACAGCGTCTCGGGCGTGGTCACGCTCTCGGGGCGCCTGAACCTGTTCAAGGTCTGGCACGAGAACTTCCTCTGGTCGGCCCCGTCGTTCTTCGCGGGCGGCTCGCTGGCCCTGGGGATGTCGTACTTCCTGGAGCGCTTCGGCATCTATTCGTTCGTGCTGTCCCTGCCGTTCTGCGTTCTCATCTACTACTCGTACAAGCTCTATCTCGACAAGCTCGAGGAGAAGAAGCAGCATCTGGAAGACATCGAGCGCATGAACGCGGATCTCGAGCGCAAGGTCAAGGAGCGCACCCAGGAGCTGGAGATCGTCAACCAGAAGCTGCAGGAGTCCAACCTCGAGCTGCAGCGCGCCAACTCGCTGAAGAGCGAGTTCCTGGCGAACATGTCGCACGAGCTGCGCACGCCCCTGAACGCCGTCATCGGGTTCTCCGAGCTGCTTCTCGACACGGGCGCCGGGAACCTCAGCGGAGACCAGAAGGACTATGTGGCGGACATCCTGTCGAGCGGACGCCATCTGCTCGAGCTGATCAACGAGATCCTCGACCTGTCGAAGATCGAAGCCGGCAAGATGCGGCTCAGTCTGGAGGAGTTCGAGATCGGCCCGGTGGTCGAGGAGGCGATGGCGCTCTTGCGCGTGGAGGCGGGGCGCAAGCACATCGAGCTCGTGTCCGACGTCGCCGACCCGGGGCTCGAGATCCTGGCCGACCGCAGCAAGGTCAAGCAGACGATGAACAACCTGCTGAGCAACGCCGTGAAATTCACCCACCCCGGCGGCCGCGTGACCGTCCGGACGCGGCGCGACAACGAGGCGCTCGCGGTGTCCGTCGTCGACACCGGTATCGGGATCAAGGAGGAGGACCAGGAGCGCATCTTCCACGCCTTCACGCAGGTCGACGGTTCCTATGCGCGCCGCTACCAGGGAACCGGTCTGGGGCTGACGCTGGTGCGGAAATTCGTGGAGATGCACGGCGGTCGGGTGACCCTGAGGAGCCGGTTCGGTGAGGGAAGCGACTTCACCTTCATCATCCCGGGCATCGTGTCGCGCGTTTCGGAGACCGGGACCTCGCGCGAGACGCGGGAATCCGAGGGTGTCACCGCGTTGACGGAGGCGTCCGAGGGGGGCGGGGATCTCATCCTCGTGGTGGAGGACAACCCGATCAACATGAAGCTGGTGCGGGACATCCTGAAATCGAACGGCTACAGGGTCGCCGAGTCCACGACCGGCGAGGACGCCCTGCATGCCTTGAAGTTCATTCATCCGAACCTCATATTGATGGATATCCAGCTCCCGGGGATGGACGGGCTCCGGGCGGCGCGTCTCCTTCGTGACAACCCGGAGACCCGGGACATTCCCGTCATCGCCCTGACGGCCCACGTCATGAAGGGGGACGAAATCAGGGCGAAGGAGGCCGGGTGCGCGGGTTACATCCCGAAGCCGATCGAGCCGGGCGAATTTCCACGCCAGATAGCGGCCTTCCTGCAGCGCGCCGCGGGACTCTCCTCCAATTGACGCCAGGAGCCTGACCGTGCCCTCAGCGAGCCCGATACCCGACACATCGGCCGGCGAAGGCGGCTCCGTCCTGGTCATCGACGACGATCAGAGGAACGTGCGGCTGATGGAGTCGATCCTGAAATCCAGCGGGTACCGCGTCCTCAAGGCGTACAACGGCGAGGAGGCCCTGCAGATCGTCGAGGGGGACGCTCCGGACCTGCTGCTGCTCGACGTCATGATGCCGAAGATGAGCGGCTTCGAGCTGTGTCAGAGATTGAAGGGCCGCTACGAGACACGTCTCCTGCCGATCATCATGGTCACGGCGCTCAACGCTCTCGAGGACAAGGTCCAGGCCCTGGAGTACGGAGCCGACGATTTCCTGAGCAAACCGATCAACAAGGTCGAGCTCCTGGCCAAGGTGCGGTCGGTCCTCAGAGTCAAGGGACTGCACGACGAGCTGGAGCGCAAACGGTCGGAAATCGAAGCGGCGAACCAGGAGCTCGTGCGCATGCAGGGGTTCAAGGAGTCGATGATGCAGATGGTCGTGCACGACCTGAAGAACCCCCTGGCGAGCATCATGGGGAACATCCAGCTGATCCAGATGCAGAACGTCGAGTCGATGCCCCCGGCACGCCTGGGCGAGCTCCTGCAGCGCACCCAGGAGAGCGCCCGGCAGCTGATGCGGATGATCCTGAACATCCTGCAGATCGGCAAGCTGGAGGAGCGCAAGATGCCCCTCCGGCTGGAGCCGGTGCCCCTCCACGATGTGGTCCAGGAGAACGTGGACGAGATGATGGGGCTGAGCGCCCGGGACGGCGTCCGTCTCGAGAACCGCGTCAGCCGCGATCTGCCTTCGCCGCGCGCCGATCGCGAGCTGGTCGGGCGGGTGGTGGCCAACCTCCTGAACAACGCCTTCAAGCACACCCCGAGCGGCGGTCAGGTCATCGTGGACGCGCAGAGGGACGGCGCCCGGATCACCCTGACCGTCAGCGACACGGGAGAGGGGATCCCCGAAGAGCTGCAACCGCGCATCTTCGAGAAGTTCGTGGCGGGCGACTCGGAGTCCGGCCGGCGCATGCCCTACGATTCGGGGCTCGGTCTCACGTTCTGCCGGCTGGCGGTCGATTGTCATGGCGGAAACATCTGGCTCACCAGCAAACCCGGAGGGGGAACGACGGTGTACATCTCCCTGCTCCTCCAGGGTCCCGGGGAGGCGAAGCCGGGTACGGCCCCGGCCGGAGCCACGGCGGCATGAGCGGCGGATCGGCGGCCGTGCCCGCGTCCCCCGCGGCGCCCGAAGCGCCGGGAACGCGCGGATTCTTCGCCCCGCCGTCGCTGGCGGAGTTCATCCGGGACCTGTATCTGGACGAGCGAACCGGGATCCTCGTGCTGGCCCGCAGCGGGGTCGAGAAGCGGATTCTCCTCGACCGGGGCATGATCCTGTCGGCCTCGTCCACCTTCCCCGACGAGCGTCTGTCCGCGATTCTGGTGCAGCGCGGCTTCATGCGAAAGGAGGAGGCGGAAACCCTCACGGGGCTCGACGATCGGCAGATTGCGGAGGTCGCGGCGCGCCGCGGTCTCGTGACGCCCGAAACGCTCAAGGCGGCCAACCGCGAGCTGGCGCAGAACATCCTGACCGCCGTGTTCCGATGGGAGGAGATCGAGTGCCGTTTCGACGAGGGTCCGGTGACCGCGGGCCTCCTCGAGACCAACGTCCTGCTCAGTTTCGAGATGATCATCCGCGCCCTCCGTTCGATGGTCGGATTCGAATCGATCCGCGAGGCGCTCCTCCGCCAGGACAGGAGCCTCAGGCTCCCGGACGAGGTCTACCTGCCGGTCGACCAGCTGACGCTGGAGCCGATCGAAGGGTTTCTCCTGTCGCGCATCGACGGGCATACGAAGGTGCGCGACGTGCTCGCCCAGGTGCCCCCGGCGGCGGAGGAGTCCGCCGCCCGTTTCCTGTTCGGCCTGCTGATTCTCGGTCTGGTCAACTTCGTCCCCGCCATCGCCGCGGGTCCCCTGAGCTGCACGGACCTGGTGCGCGGCGAGGAGGAGAAGAAGCGTCGCGAGGATCGCGAGAGGGCGGACGTCCTCGAGTTCTATCGTCTGGTCCGGCAGGAGGGGCTCCCGCAGATCCTCGGTGTGGACGAGACCTGCAGCCAGGATCAGGTGAAGGCGGCCTATCTCGAGCGCAAGGAGCGCTACCAGCCCGCGCGCTTCATGAAAAAGGTGCAGCAGGATCTCAGGGAAGAGCTGCAGATCATCGAGGCCCGTCTTCTGGAGGCGTTCCTGGCGGTGCGGTCCCAGAAGCTGGGGCAGGCGCGCGCGAGCGGGTCCAGCACGGAGCGGGTGGTGAGCCTCGACCTCGAGACTCTGTCGATGCGCAAGGAGATGACCAAGACCGAGAAGCAGTCGATGGAGGAGGAGAAGGGCCGCATGGCCGAGCAGTTCTTCGGCAAGGCGAAGGACTACTTCAAGATGAGCGACTTCTTCAACTGTATCCGCTACTGCGAGTTCGCGACGTCCTACAGCGACAAGAACGCCGCGGTCTTCGGTCTTCTGGGCCAGGCGCTGCAGCGCAATCCGGACTACCGCTGGCAGAAGCGCGCCGAGAGCGCCCTGGAGCGCGCCGCGGAGCTGGAGCCGTTCAATCCGACCCACTTCGTGGCGCTCGGCCACTTCTACAGGTCACACGGGCTGCACGCCAAGTCGAAGCGGGAATACGAGAAGGCCCTGGCGCTCGTCCCGACCCATGCCGAGGCGCTGGCGTCGCTGAAGGAGCTCGAGAAGGAAAAGCGCTAGTCCTGCCAGCGCCCGCCCCCCGCGCGATTGACACCATCCACCCTCGTGCTATAATGCGCCGTCCTCCTGGATCGAAGTGTCATGTTCATAGAAACAAAGGAGATAGGGCCGGAGGGGCTGGTCGTCAGTCGCTCGATCGAGGGGTTTCGTCTCCCCGTGAGCGAGACCGATTCCATCCGGATCGACAGGGTGCTGCTGAACGGTGAGTTGCAGCGGGATCGGGAAGGATTTTCCTTTGTGGGACGGATCGTGACCTCGGCGACGCTCGCGTGCAGCCGCTGTCTGGAAGAGTACCCGCTCCCCCTGGACCTGCCGTTCGAGCTCTTCTACGTCTCCGCGCCCAAGAGGAGCACCGGCGACGACAGCCGGATCGATGACGAGATGGTGCCCGTGACCCACTTCGACGGCTCCCGAATCGATCTGATGCCGCTGTTGTCCGAGCAGGTCTATCTCGGTCTGCCGCTCAAGCCGCTGTGCCGGGCGGACTGTCTGGGTCTGTGCCCGAGGTGCGGAACGAATCTCAACGCCAGCGTCTGCGCATGCGCGGAGGAGAGGAACGAGGATCCTCGACTCCGGGTCTTGAAGAACCTCCTCTAGCGCCACAAGGACACAGCGATGCCGAATCCGAAACGTCGTCATTCTCGCGCGCGCCGTGACAAGAGACGCGCCCATGACGCCCTCGTTCGTCCCGCCCTTTCGAAATGTCCGAACTGCCAGGAGGACAAGCTGCCGCACCGGGTTTGCCCTCACTGCGGGTACTACAAGGGGAGGGAAGTCATCGAGGTCGGCGAGATTTGAAGCGGGGCCGGACGCTCAGGCCGCCGCCCTCCCGACCCGAAGCCTTCCGGCAGAACCCGTGCAAACGGCCGGCGCGGCCGGCGCGCGCCCGGAAAGGGACCTGAGTGGACATCTCGATCGCCATCGACGCGATGGGCGGGGATTTCGCACCGGCGCATCCTGTCGCAGGTGCCGTCCTGGCCGCCCGGGAATACGGGGCGCACCTGATACTCGTCGGCCGGCGCAACGAGATCGAGGCGGAGCTCGCCAAACACGGCGCCCGGGGACTTCCGATCGAGATCGTGCACGCCAGCGAGGCGGTCGGGATGGACGAGTCCCCGGTCACCGCCTTCCGGCGCAAGAAGGACTCCTCGATCCGGGTCGCCGCCACGCTGGTGCGGGACGGGCGCGCCGCGGGCGTGGTCAGCGCCGGGAACACCGGCGCCGTCATGGCCACGGTCAAGATGGTCTGCGGCGTCCTGGAAGGGGTGGAGCGGCCCGCGCTGTGTGCCGTGGTCCCCAACCTGAAGGGCTCGTCGGTCTGGCTCGACGTCGGCGCCAACATCGAGTGCCGGCCCGAGCACCTGGTGCAGTTCGCCGTCATGGGGCATCTCTACAGCCGGGAAGCGTTGGGGGTTCCGAACCCGCGCGTCGGTCTGATGAGCATCGGCGAGGAGGACACCAAGGGGAACGAGGTGACGCGCGAGGCGTTCCGGATCCTCAAGGAGGCGCCCCTGAACTTCATCGGCAACGTGGAGGGTCGCGACATCTTCAACGGCGAGGCCGACGTGATCGTCTGCGACGGCTTCATCGGCAACGTGTCGCTGAAGGCGGTGGAGAGCGCCGGGGAGGCGATCCTGCACTTCATGAAGGAGGAGATCTCCAAGTCGTTCCTGGCCAGGATCGGCTATCTCATGGCGCGACCGGCCTTCCGCAGGTTCCGCAGGAAGGTGGACTACGCCGAATATGGCGGCGTGCCCCTCCTGGGCGTGCGTGCGGCCGCCGTCATCTGCCACGGCGGATCGTCGGTACGGGCGATCAAGAACGCCGTGCGTGTCACGCTGGATTTCGTGCGCAACGGAGTGAACGACCGTATCCGGGACGAGATCCTGAAGATCACCACGGCGTCCGCTCCACGGACACCGGTGCGGGACAGCGGCGCGATGGCGGCGGAGGGGCTCAATGACGCGACATGAGCGCCGGGCCGTGATCCGCGGCACCGGCTCCGCCCTCCCGTCCAAGGTGCTGACGAACGCCGACCTCGAAAAGATGGTCGACACCTCGGATGAATGGATCGCATCGCGCACGGGGATCCGCGAGCGCCGCATCGCCCGCGACGACGAGTACATGTCCCAGTTCGCGACCCGGGCGGCGCAGGAAGCGCTGGCGGCCGCCCAGATGTCCGCCTCGGACGTCGACCTCATCATCTGCGCCACCGTCACGCCGGACATGCCGATACCCGCCACCGCCTGCATCGTCCAGGAGAAGCTGGGGGCCGTGGGTGCGGCCGCCTTCGATCTCGCAGCAGGCTGCAGCGGCTTTATCTATGGGCTCTCGGTGGGGGAGCGTTTCGTGTCCTCGGGGGACTACCGCGCGGTCCTGGTCATCGGCGCCGAGCTGCTCTCCAAGTACACCGACTGGCGCGACCGGACCACCTGCGTGCTGTTCGGCGACGGCGCCGGCGCGGTGGTGCTGGCGCCCGGCGACCCGCCGTACGGGGTGCTGGCCTCGTCGATGCATGCCGACGGCTCGATGGCCGATTTCATCTACGTACCGGCCGGTGGTACGCGCGAGCCCGCCTCGGAGAGCACCGTGTCGGGCCGCCGGCACTACATCCGGATGCGCGGGAACGAGACGTTCAAGATGGCGGTCCGGTCGATGGAGGAGACCGCGCGCGCGGTGCTGCAGAAGGCAGGTCTGAAGACCACGGATATCAATCTGTTCATCCCGCACCAGGCGAACCGCCGAATCATCGACGCGGTGGGCAGCCGTCTCGGGCTGCGGGAGGACCAGGTCTACATCAACATCGAGCGCGTGGGGAACACGTCCGCGGCGTCGATCCCCGTGGCACTGGACGAAGCGGTGCGCAAGGGTCTGGTGCATCGGGGCGATCATCTTCTGTTCGCGGCGTTCGGAACCGGGCTGACCTGGGGCGCCGCGGTCTGCACGTGGGGTTGGTGAGCGCGCGCCGCATCGCGCTGATCTTCCCCGGCCAGGGCTCGCAGGCGGTCGGGATGGGCCGTTTGCTGGCCGAGGCCGAGCCGCGGGCGCGCTCCGTGTTCGAGCGCGTCGATCGGGCTCTCGGGTTCGACCTGAGCCGGACCTGCTTCGAGGGACCCGAGGAGACCCTGCGTCTAACGGCGGTCACCCAGCCCGCCATCCTCGCGACCAGCATCGCCTGCCTGGAGGCGCTCGAGGCCCGGTCTTCCTCCGGTTGGCGGGACCGGATCGCCTGCGTCGCCGGTCACTCCCTCGGTGAATACTCGGCGCTGGTGGCCGCGGGGGCGCTGGACGTGGAGGACGCGGCCCAGATCGTCAGGCGGCGCGGGGAATACATGCAGGAGGCCGTGCCGGTCGGCCGCGGCGCGATGGCCGCGGTCCTCGGCATGTCGCTGGACGGCGTTCGTGCCCTCTGTCGCGACGCGGCCGAGGGGGACGTCCTGTCGCCGGCGAACCTGAACGCGCCCGACCAGACGGTGGTGGCGGGGACGGCCGGCGCCGTGACCCGGCTGATCGGGCTGGCGAAGGGGCGGGGCGCGAAACGGGCCGTACCCCTGCCGGTCAGCGCGCCCTTCCATTGCGAGCTGATGGCGCCGGCGCGCGATCGGCTCGCTAAGGATCTCGCCGGTCTGCGTCTTCGCGATGCGCGTGTCCCGGTGATCCTCAACGTCAGCGCGCGACCGGAGAGCCGGGCGGAGTCGCTGCGCCGGGCGCTCGTCGATCAGGTCACGAGCCCCGTGCGCTGGGTCGAGAGCGTCCTCTGTATGAAAGAGATCGGGATCGATCTGGTCGTGGAGGTGGGTCCCGGGCGGGTGCTTTCGGGTCTGGTGAAGCGGATCGACCCGGACATGCCGCTGGCCAACGTGGAGGATCCGGCATCGCTCCTCCGCGCCCGCTCGGCGTCGGGTCCACCGGACCCGGAGGGGTCATGAGCGGCCAGGGGGAGCTGTCGGGCCGGGTGAGCCTGATCACGGGCGCCTCCCGGGGCATCGGCCGCGCCATCGCCCGCGAGCTGGCCCGGAGGGGCTCGAATCTCGTCCTGGCGTCCCGCCGGGTCGACGATCTCGAGGTCCTCGCCAAGGAGTGCGAGTCCGGAGGCGTTCGGGCGCGGGCAGTGGGTCTCGACCTCGCCGACGCGGCCTCGATCAGCGCCGGCTGCGAGCAGGCCTCGAAGGAGTTCGGTCGGATCGACTGCCTCGTGAACAACGCGGGGGTCACGGAGGACGGTCTTCTCCTGAGGATGAAGCGCGCCGACTGGGACCGCGTGATGCTGGTGAACCTCACGGGAGCGTTCGAGGTGACCCGTGCCGTGCTGCCGGGGATGGTGCGGGGGCGTTCCGGGCGGATCGTGAACATCAGCTCCGTGGTCGCGCTCATGGGGAACCCCGGACAGGCCAACTACTGCGCCGCCAAGGCGGGTTTGATCGGGTTCACGAAATCGCTCGCCCGCGAGGTCGCCTCGCGCTCGATCACGGTCAACGCGGTCGCCCCCGGTTTCATCGACACCGACATGACGCGGGCGCTCCCGGACGACGCGCGCGAGCGGATGTCGAGCCTCATCCCGCTGGGGCGCATCGGGACGCCCGAGGACATCGCCGCGGGAGTGGCGTTCCTCCTGGGCCCCGGCGCCGCGTACATCACGGGCACGGTTCTGAACATCAGCGGCGGTCTTTACATGTAGCGGGGCGCGAACAATAATCAGGCAGCCGAGGGGACGGGTCCCGCATTCGGGCGGGCCTGGACGGGCCGCCCCGGTGCCGGGTCGGACCACGAATGGAGGACAGCAGCATGGCGCAGAACATCGAGGAGAAAGTCAAAGGAATCATCGTCGAGCAGCTGGGCGTCGACCCGGAGGAGGTCACCATGGAGGCCTCCTTCGTGAACGACCTGGGGGCCGACTCTCTCGACACCGTGGAGCTGGTGATGGCGCTGGAGGAGGCGTTCAAGATCGAGATCAGCGACGAGGACGCCGAGAAGATTCACACGGTCGGCGACGCCATCAAATACATCCAGACACACGCCTGAGCGCGGGACGGCGGGGCGGACGGGTCATGGAGCGGCGCGTCGTCATCAGCGGGATCGGGATGGTCTCGCCCCTCGGGATCGGCAACCCGGAGAACTGGGCGGCCTTGATCCAGGGGAGGAGCGGGATCGGTCCGATCACCCGTTTCGACGCACGCGACTACCCCTGTCGCATCGCCGGGGAAGTGAAGGGCTTCAACCCGGAGGATTGGGTTCCGAAGAAGGACGTCAAGAAGATGGACCTGTTCATCCACTACGCCATGGCGGCATCCGAGATCGCCATGCGCGACGCTGCGTTCCAGGTGTCGCCCTCCGAGGCCGATCGCGTCGGGGTCTACATCGGGTCGGGTATCGGCGGTCTCCCGTCGATCGAGCGCCAGCACGCCATCCTGCTGCGCGACGGGCCGCGACGCGTGTCTCCGTTCTTCATCGTGGGGTTGATCGTGAACATGGCGTCCGGACAGGTCTCGATCCGCTACGGCGCGAAGGGACCGAATCAGGCCTCCTGCACGGCCTGCGCCACGGGCACCCATGCGATCGGCGACGCCTACGAGATCATCAAGCGGGACGACGCCGACGTCATGATCGCCGGCGGTTGCGAAGGGGTGATCGCGCCGCTCTGCGTGGGGGGCTTCTCCGCCATGCGCGCCCTGTCGACACGCAACGACGAGCCCGAGCGCGCCTCACGGCCGTTCGATGCGGGCCGTGACGGGTTCGTGATCAGCGAGGGTGCGGGGGTCGTCATCCTCGAAGAGCTGGGGCACGCCGTGAGGCGGCATGCGAAGATCTACGCCGAGGTCGCCGGTTACGGCGTGTCGGGTGACGCCTTCCACGTCTCGGCGCCGTCGGAGGACGGCGACGGGCCGATTCGGGTCATGCGGCGGGCCATCCGTGACGCCGGGATCGATCCCACCGCCATCGATTATGTCAACGCGCACGGCACATCGACGCCGCAGGGGGACACCGTCGAGACGCGGGCCATCAAGGCGGTGTTCGGGGAGCGGGCGGGGAAGGTGGCGGTCAGCAGCACGAAGTCGATGACCGGCCATCTGCTGGGCGGGGCCGGGGGCCTGGAGACGGCCATCGTCGCGTTGGCCGTGCACCACGACACGGTGCCCCCGACGATCAACTACACGACACCCGATCCGGAGTGCGACCTGGATTACGTCCCGAACGAAGCGCGCCGGATGCCGGTGCACTACGCGATCAACAACTCGTTCGGGTTCGGAGGGACCAACGCCGCCCTGGTGCTCAAGAAGCACGCGGCCTGACCCTTCGACCCTAGACCTCGTCGAAGATCGAATCCTGCAGGCAGTTCAGCTTCTCTTCGTACGATTCCGGGTAGACGAACCAGCAGGCGGCGGCGACGCTGCTGATGAGGGCGTTGCCGTCCTGCGGCGTGAAGCAGAAGCCGACGACTTCCGTGCCCCGGTGCACGGACAGGGTCGGAACGACCAGCACGCCCTGGTTCAGGATGCGCCCGTAGTGCCCGTAGTCGCGCCCGAAGGAGAACACGGAGTTCGCGGACTGCTTGTAGGTCAACGCCATGCGGTCGTCGCGCTTCACCCGCTCGAGGATCGCCTCGACCGTGGTCGGCTTGCGCAACCGGATGTTGAAGTGGATCGCGTGCATGTACTGGCTGTTGACCTTCAGGGCGGACGAGAACAGATTGAGATCGTAGCCGAGGGTGTTGAACAGATGCCACGCGTCCCGCGCATGATGCGTGCCGAAGCGCTCGTCCTTGTGGCGGTTCACTTGAGGCGACGGGACGAACGAGCTGTCCTGGCTGATGTCGTTGGCGCGCCGGATGCAGGTGAACCGCCCCTCGGCAAAGTTGTCCGGTCCGCCCTCCCGGAGCCCGATCAGGTCGATGAGCACCGCCAGATTGTGCGTGTTGCACGAGACCACCTGGATGTATTGATCGACGCCGTGCCGGAGAATCCGATCGTTGATTCCCCGCGCGTACATCTTCCCGAAGCCAAACTCGGAGCCCTGGGCGATGAAGCCCAGGGTCTTGTGGGCGTATTTCTCGTAGATCTCCTTCTTGTTGTGCAGCCCCACATCCGAGGGCGTGCAGTCGATGACCACGGTCGCCTGCCGCAGCGCCTCGTGATGCTCGCAGGCCGGCTCGATACCGATCTCGCGGAAGCCGCGCCGCGCCGAATCGTCGCAGGCCAGGCGGGCGCCCCGCCGCAGCAGGTTGACCACCTTGGACCGGTCGGTGAGGAGAGGGGTTCTCTTGTGAAAGGTCACCTCGTCGAATCCGAGCAGGTCCTTCTTGTCGGCGAACAACCCGATCAACGGCTCTCCGATCGTTCCGGTGCCGATGATGTGAACCACTCTCTTGGGGGGCATTCCGATCTCCGATCCTTCGTTTCGCGGCGATTGTCACCGCCATCGAAACATACCATCCCGGGCCGGTCGGGTCAATCAATCAAAAGTGCCGACGTCGCCGTGCCGCCGGGGACCGGCAACCCCGCGGTTTTCTTGACAGTCCCGGGCCCATCCCCTAGAATGGCCGCGATTTGCGGGCTTGTCGGAAGCGCTCCGGCGGCGCCGGCACGGGGCGCGGAGGGCGAGGTTGAACCAGCGCGAAGCGCCCCGTCCCACCCTCCCGGTGGGCGATCTCCTTTCCGAAAACCTGCCCGAGCTGGCCCTGCGGCTTCTCGGGGGGCGGTCCGGGCTGCGTCGCGACGTCAGGGTGGCCACGCCCGAGCGTCCGGGTCTCGCGCTCGCCGGACACCCCGAGGCGCTCCAGGCGGGGACCGTGCAGCTCCTCGGCAAGAGCGAGGTGGTCTATCTGGCGCAGATCCCCGACGATCAACGGCGGCTCCTCCTCGACCGTCTCGGCGTGGCCCCCATCGCCTGTCTCCTCCTGGCGCACGGCGTCGCTCCGCATCCCGATCTCCTGGGGGCGTGCGAGCGGCACGGCATCCCGTTGCTGGGCACCGCGTGCACGACCGAGCGCGCCATCGAGATCCTGGGGCGTCACCTGGAGGAACGGCTGGCCCCGGCGATCACGCTGCATGGAACGCTGATCGACATCTACGGGGTCGGTGTCCTGATCCTGGGCGAGAGCGGGGTCGGGAAGAGCGAGTCGGCCCTGGAGCTGATCCTCCGCGGGCATCGTCTCGTGTCCGATGACACGGTGACCATCCGCCGGGTGGGCTCGCTCCTCAACGGCACCGGCCCCGAGGTCAGCCGCTACCACATGGAGCTGCGCGGCCTGGGTATCATCAACATCAAGGACCTGTATGGCGTCGCGGCGGTCCGCGAGCGCAAGGACCTCGATCTGGTCGTCAAGCTGGACCCGTGGCAGGAGGACAAGGAATACGACCGGCTCGGTCTGGACGAGAAGAGGTATCCGATCCTCGGGGTGGAGCTGCCGTTCATCGAGATGCCGGTCGGTCCGGGACGCAACCTGTCGATCCTCCTGGAAGTCGCCGCCCGGCACCACCTCCTGAAGCGCCGCGGCTACCACGCCGCCAAGGAGCTTGCGGGGCGGATCCACGATGCCCTCGGGAGGAAGGGGTGAGCGCCCACGAATCCGGGGGTGAGCGCACCTTCGAGATCGTGGTGATCACCGGACTTTCCGGCTCGGGGAAGACCCTGGCGATCCGCGCTTTCGAGGACCTGGGGTATTTCTGCGTCGACAACCTTCCCGTGTCGCTCATTCCGGTCTTCGCCGACCTGTGCTCCCGCCGTCCCGACGTGTCGCGCAACGCTCTGGTGGTGGACATCCGCGAGGGCACGTTCCTGAAGGAATTCCCCGCCCTCTTCGACACGCTGCGCCGGGCCGAGGGGCGCCGGGTGCGGCTGATCTTCTTCGAGGCCGACGACGACGTCTTGATCCGCCGGTTTTCCGAGACCCGCCGCCCTCATCCTCTGGCCGCCGGCAGGCCGCTGGAGGAGGGGATCAGAAGCGAGCGCGAGGCCCTCCAGCCGCTGCGGGATCGCGCCGATCTCATCGTCGACAGCAGCCACTTCAACGTGCACCAGCTGCGGCGCTACATCCAGGACCATTTCGCGTCGCCGGCCGGCGACCAGGCGATGAACATCTCGATCGTGTCGTTCGGGTACAAGCACGGTCTGCCGGCGGAGTCCGACCTGATGTTCGACACGCGCTTCCTGCCCAACCCGTTCTTCGTGGACGCCCTGCGTGGCCGGAGCGGCCTCGACCGGGAGGTCCGGGAGTACCTGGAGGCGATACCCGAGTACCGCGAGTTTCACCGGCGCATCGTCGATCTCATGAACTTCCTCATCCCCCAGTACATCCGCGAGGGGAAGAGCTATCTGACCGTGGCGGTGGGGTGCACCGGAGGCCGGCATCGGTCCGTTGCGATGGCCGAGGCGATCAGCGGCTCGCTGCACGCCGGCGGGTACGCGGTCAAGGCGTCGCACCGCGACTTGGAGAAGGAGTGATGGCCGTCGTGGCGGAGGCGGCGGGAGGGGCGCGCTTCGGGCTCCTGGTGGTCACGCACGGAGGATTGGCCTTCGAGCTGGTGCGCGCCCTCGAGAAGATCGTCGGACAGGTCGAAGGTCTCAGGGCGCTGACGATCGGATGGGACGACGATCTCCCGGCGGCGCGCAAGGCCGTCGAGCAGGCCATCTCCGAGGTCGACCCCGGCGGCGGCGTGCTCATCCTGACCGACATGTTCGGCGGCACCGCCACCAACGTCACGCTGGCGTTCCTGCGTCACGGCGTCGAGATCGTCACCGGCGTGAACCTGCCGATGCTGATCAAGTTCGCCAACATCCGCGACAAGTGCTCGCTCGACGAAGCGGCGGCGCGTATCAAGGAGCAGGGTCAGCGTTCCATCGCCATCGCGACCGAGTACCTGGGTCCGTCGGGACAGCGGTGAGGGCGGGGGAGACATGATCAGGGGCGAGGTAACGATCATCAACGCGCTGGGTCTGCACGCCCGCGCCGCGGCGCGCTTCGTCCAGGCCGCCAGCCGGTTCAAGAGCCGAATCCATCTGGTGCACGAGGGGCGCAGCGCGGACGGAAAATCGATCCTCGGGCTCCTCGCCCTGATCGGCAGCCAGGGCACACACCTGACCATCAGCGCCGACGGTTCGGACGAGAACGAGGCCCTGCGCTGTCTGATCGATCTGGTCGAGGCGCGATTCGGGGAGGAGCGTTGAGCGAGGCGGCGGGTCCCGAGGGGCGGGTCGAGCTGCAGGGGGTCGGCGCGTCCCCGGGCATCGCGATCGGCCGGGCCCTCGTCCTGGAGGGGCCCAACGTGGCGATCTTCCGCCTCGATCTGCCCCGCGGAGAGGCCGATCGGGAAGTCACGCGCCTGCAGCGCGCCGTGCGGATGGCCTGGCGCCAGCTGCGGCATCTGCGCGACCGCGTCAGGAGCGAGGCGGGGGAGGCGTACGCGCGGGTCTTCGAGGCGCAGATCCTCATCCTCAAGGACCGCTCCCTGCATCAGGAGACCGCGGCGCTGATCCGGCGGGAGGATGTCAACGCGGAGTGGGCCTTCCATACGGTCGTGGGGAGGTACACGCAGGTGTTCGCCCAGCTGGGCGATCAGGCGCTGAGGGACCGGGGCACCGACATCGAGGACGTGGAGGCCCGGGTGCAGGCCATCCTGACCGGGAGCAAGCGCCGGCACGATCTGTCGGAGCTGACCGAGGATGTCATCGTGGTGAGCGCCGCGCTGTCGCCCTCGGACGCCGCCGGTCTCAATCGCGAGCACGTCATCGGGCTGGCCATCGATGGCGGCGGCCCGACATCGCATACGGCGATCATCGCCAGCGCCCTGGGGATCCCCGCGGTCGCCGGTCTGCGGGACGCCAGCGCCCGCGTGCGCACCGGTGACGTGCTGGCCCTCGACGGAACGGAGGGTCTCCTCGTCCTCGCCCCCCCGGACCAGGAGATCGCGGCCTGGCGGGAGCGCCGGACGCGGCTGGCCCAGCGCGAGCTCGATCTCATGATGCTGCGCGATCAGCCGGCCGTGACGCGGGAAGGTGTCCGGGTGCGTCTGCAGGCGAACATCGAGCTTCCGGACGAGATGCTGGCGGCGCGGCGCTTCGGGGCGGAGGGAGTCGGTCTGTATCGCTCGGAATTCCTCTACCTGCGCGAGGCCCCGGGTCTCCCCGGCGAGGAGGAGCACTACCGCACCTATCGGGAGCTGGCCGAGAAGGCGCTGCCGCACGAGGTGGTCATCCGGACGCTCGATCTGGGCGGCGAGAAGTATTTCTCCACGATCCTGGAGCGCCGGGAGACCAACCCGGTCCTGGGTCTGCGCGGGATCCGGCTCTGTTTGAAGCGCGAGGATCTGTTCCGGTCGCAGCTGCGCGGAGTGCTGCGGGCCGCCGCGCACGGGAAGGTGCGGGTGATGTTCCCGATGGTCAGCGGTCTGGACGAGCTGCGCCGGGCGCGCGCCGTTTACGACGACGTGCGACGGGAGCTTCTCGCGGAGAGGGTGCCGTGCGACCCCGAGGTCCCCCTCGGGATCATGATCGAAGTGCCCGCCGCCGCGTTGATCGCCGAACGCCTGGCGCGGGAGGTCGATTTTTTCTCGATCGGGACGAACGACCTGATCCAGTACGCTCTCGCCATCGATCGGGGCAACGAGTCGGTTTCCTATCTCTACCAGCCTCTTCATCCGGCCATCCTGGAGTTGATCCGGCGCGTGGTGGAGGCGGCGGGGCGCGCCGGCCGGAGAGTCTCGGTCTGTGGTGAAATGGCCGCCAACCCGGTCTCGGCGATGGTGCTGATCGGGCTGGGGATCACCGAGCTGAGCATGAACCCGGCCGCCATTCCGTCGGTCAAACAGGTCATCCGCGCCCTGAGCGCGTCCGACGCGCGCGCCCTGGTGCAGGAGTCGCTCGGTCTCGACAGCGCCGAGGCGGTGGAGGAGCTGGCGCGCCGGCGGCTCGCGGAGCTGGTGCCCAAGGAGCCCTGGGTGGCTCAGGGGGCGCATCCGTGGGCGTGACGCGCGTGCCCAAGCCCTGGGGCGAGGAGATCATCTACGCGCACACGGAGCGCTACGCCGGCAAGATCCTGATCATCCGCGGCGGCGAGTCGCTGAGCCTGCAGTACCACAAGCACAAGGACGAGAGCATCTATCTGCTCCGGGGTTCGTTGCGGCTCGTACTGCAGGACGGCGCCGATGGACCACGCGAAGAGAAAATCATGAAACCCGGGGACGCCGAGCGTCTGCCGCCCCTGCGGCGGCACCGGATGGAGGCGTTGAGCGACTGCATGGTGCTCGAGGTCAGCACGCCCGAGCTCGACGACGTCGTGAGACTGGAGGACCGCTACGGCCGCTCCTGACCGCCGCCCGGGCATCGAGCCCCGGCGCCCCGGCGGGTGGGCCAAATTCAGGGGGTCATCCCACCCGTTTCGTGGGACAATCCCCGTCAGCACCGGCCGGCGGGACGGTTGGGTTGTCCCGCCCCGAAGGTCGTGACCATGTCCGATGGCATGCCGCGCAAGGCGTTCTACAAGGTCGGAGAAGTCTGCCAGATCACCGACACGCAGCCGTACGTCCTGCGATTCTGGGAATCGGAGTTCCCCCAGCTCGCCCCGAAGAAGAGCCGCACCGGCCAGAGGCTCTACCGGCGCAAGGACGTCGACCTGGTGCTGCAGATCAAGAAGCTCCTGTACGAGGACGGCTTCACCATCGCCGCCGCCCGCAAGAAGCTGGGGATGGCGGGTGGTGACGGACCGCTGGACGATCTGTTCGACGTCGCGCCCGTCGACGAGCCGCCGCGGCTGGCGGAGCGACCCAGGCCCCTCGCCTCCGTCCTGACCACTCTGACCTCACGCCTCGAGGAGATCCTGAAAGTCATGGAAGCGACCGACCGGCGTCTCCAGGGAAAACGGTGAGGTCGGCTCCCCGGTCCCGTCTCCTTACGGGTCGAGCTCGTGCGGTGTCGGCGATCCTGTCCCTGGCGTGGCTCGCTGCGACCCCTGCGGCGCCGCCGCCGTCCTTCGATCCCGCCGGCTCCGATCCCCGGGCGATCGCGATCGCCGACCTGGTCATGGCCGCCCTGGGGGGGCAGCAGGCCTGGGAGCAGACGCGTGATGTCTACTTCGCTTTCGACGTGGAGCGGGATGGAAAGCGTCTCGCCCATCGCACCCACCTCTGGGATCGCTGGGACGGTCGCCTGCGCTACCAGTCGGTGAAGAAGGACGGCACGCCCTTCGTCGTTCTCCTGAACGTCAACACGCGGAGCGGGCAGGCCTACCGCCTGCCGCGGGAGGCCGCCGCCGGCACGTCACCCGGCGGCGACGCGGCTCAGGTGGAGGCCGGCGCCGCGAAGGAGCTGCTCGACGAGGCGTATGAGGCCTGGATCAACGACACGTACTGGCTGTTGATGCCCTACAAGATGAAGGATCCGGGGGTGCGCCTCAAGTACGCCGGGGAGAAGACGATCGAGGGCGTGGAGTACGACCTGGTCGAGCTCACGTTCTCGGACGTGGGTCTCACGCCGCACGATCGCTACTGGGCGCACGTCAACCGCAGGACCCACATCATGGATCGCTGGTCGTACATCCTCCAGGACGATCCGCCCGGAGGCGAGCCGACCGTCTGGGACTGGAAGGGCTGGACACGCCGGGGCCGCATCCTGCTCTGTCCCGAGAAGGTGAAGGAGGGGAAGAGTCCGGTGACGAAAATCCTCCATCCGATCATGACGGTGTACGACACGCTACCCGAGACCTACTTCACCAGCCCCGCGCCGCTCCCCGCCGTTCTGGGCGAGCACGCCAGGCCCGCGTCCTAGATCACCCCGAGCTTCCGTCCCACGGACTCGAAGATGCCGAGGGCCTCGTCCAGATCCTGACGGGTGTGGGTGGCCATCACGATGGTGCGCACACGCGATTTCTCCTCCGCCACCATCGGGAAGAAGATGCCCTGCGCGAACACCCCGCGCTCGAACAGCTCGTCCGAGAACCGGGCGGCCTTGGCGCCCGAGCCGATGATCACCGGCGTGATCGGGGTGGTTGAGCTTCCCGTGTTGAACCCGAGACGCCGCAGACCCTCCTTGAAGAAGCGGGTGTTCTCCCAGAGACGCGCGTTGAGTCCGGGCTCGGTCTCCATCACGTCCACCGCGGCCAGGCACGCGGCGACGACGGCGGGGGGGTGGGACGAGGAGAACAGGAAGGGACGGGCCTTGTGGATGTAGAAATCGATCAGGAGGCGGGGGGCGCACACATAGCCGCCCATGACGCCGAACGCCTTGGACATGGTGCCGATCTGGATGTCCCAGTCGTCCTTCAGTCCGAAGTGATCGACGGACCCGCGCCCGTTCGTCCCCAGGACGCCGGTGGCGTGGGCGTCGTCCACCATGGCGATGGCGTCGAATTCCCGGCAGAGGGCGCGGATCGCGCCGAGGTCGGACACGTCGCCGTCCATCGAGAAGACCCCGTCGGCGACGACGAGGATCTTGCGCGTGCTCTTCTGACGCGCCGCTTTCAGGATCTCGCGCAGGTGGCCGTAGTCCAGGTGGCGGTAGATCGCCCGGTCGGCCTTGCACAGGCGGCAACCGTCGATGATGCTCGCATGATTGAGCTCGTCGGAGACGATCAGGTCCCCCTCCTGCATGAGCGTCGAGACCACCCCGACGTTCGCGGTATATCCGGACTGGAACACCAGCGCGGACTCCGTCGATTTGAAGCGCGCCAGCCGTGTCTCGAGCTCCAGGTGCAACGACATGGTGCCGGCGATGGTGCGGACCGCTGCGGGTCCCGCTCCGAACTCCTGCACGGCGCGTCGCGCCGCCTCCACCAGCCGGGGGTGCGTGGTGAGCCCCAGGTAGTTGTTGGAGGACAGCTGGATGATGTCGCGGCCGTCCATGCGCACGCGCGGTCCGGCCGCCGTCTGGAGCACCCGCGGCGGACGGAAGAGACCCTTCGCCTGGAGAGCGCCGATCTCCGTTTCCAGAAACGCTTTCAATCGGGTGTCCATGTGTCCCCCGGTCGTGAGGCCGCTCAATCCTGGCTGATGCGCAGGACCACCTTGCCGCTGTCGCGCCCGATCATCTTCGCGAACGCCTCCTCGTAACGCGCGAACGGAAACGTGTGGGTGATCACGGCACGGATTTTCGATCGGACGTCGGGTCGTGACACCAGCTCCCGGGTGCGCGCCCACGTTCCGTAAATCTTCCGTCCGATGATGCCCTTGAGCGTGACCCCGCCGAAGATGACGTCCTCGGCGTAACGCCCCAGGGTGATCGACTGCTGCTTCGGGAGGCCGAACAGGATCACCTTGCCGCCGCGGCGCACGGCGCGCAGCGATGCGTCGATGGCGTCGGGGTGGCCGCTCATCTCGAAGACCAGGTCCGCCTCGTACGGCGCGGCCGCGTCGCGGATCAGCCCCACGATCCTCTCGCGCTCACGGTCGCGGGCCGCCACGTCGCCGTCCGGGGCCGGGTTCGATCGGAGCGTGCCGTGGGCGCCGACGCGCGCGGCCAGATCGAGCCGGAAAAGAGAGGTGTCGACGGCGATGATCCGCTCGGCCCCGAAGGCGCCGGCCACGATGATCGAGAACAACCCGATCGGCCCCGCGCCGAAGAGCACCACGCACTGACCGCGCGGATCGTACTCGGTCGCCGCGTGCACCGCGTTGCCGAACGGCTCCTCGATGCAGGCCACATCGACCGGCACCACCGCCGGGTCGTTGATCCAGGCGCAGGACGCCGGGATGGCGATGTACTCCGCGAAGCCGCCGTCCCGGTGCACACCGATGATCCGCTCGCGGGTGCAGACGTGGTACTGCCCGCGGCGGCACTGGTAGCACTCCCCGCACACGATGTGCGACTCGGCCGAGACGAGATCCCCCACGCGGATCGGTTCGCGGGCGCCCTCCCCGACGCCGCGGACATCGCGTCCGACCTCGACGATCTCGCCGCAGAACTCGTGCCCGATGACCCGCGGCCGGCGGAACTGATCGGTCGTGGAGAGGATCATCTCGCGCACGGGGCCGTCCCAGTTGAAGATGTGGGTGTCGGTGCCGCACAGCGAGGCGGCGCGCACCCGCAGCAGGACCTCCGTGGGACCGCACGCCGGGACCTCGATGTCGGCCCACTCGAGCGCTCCCGGACGGGGCGCCACCTTGCGAATGGCTTTCATGAGCACCTGCTGCGCGGGAAGGGGAATCCGCCGGCTACGACACGGTTGGAGCGCTTCCGAACGGCGGATTATAGCGCAACCGGGGCGCGGGACGGCGGAACGCTAGAAGCCCCAGGTGAGCATGAAGCGGTAGTTCCTCCCGTCCTGCTCGATGGTGTCCTGGACGTGGTGATCGGACCCGGGGTCGGCATAAGTCGTGTCGAACAGGTTGTAGACGCTCGCCGAGAGCGACAGACCGCGCGCCAAGTGACGGCTGAGGAGGGTCAGATTGACGATCGTGTAGCCCGGGGCGTCGTTGCCCGCCAGGGTCAGACGCCGGCTGGTGTACTGCGTCTCGACTCCCCCCGAAAGCGCGTCGCCGCGGATCGGGAACTCGAGATTGAGCTTCGCCAGGTGTCGCGGCGAGTTGGTGAGCAGGTCGCGCGTCGCCTGGTCCCGCGCCTCCTGCAGCGTGGAGCTGTAGCGCAGGCTCCAGTGGCGCCGGAAGTGCTTCTCCACCTCCAGCTCGAGACCGCGGGCCTCGACCTGATCGATGTTCTCGAACAGATTGGTGCTGGTGTCCACGCTGATCAGATCGTGGATCCGGTACACGTACACCGAGCCAGCCAGGCGGAGATTGCTGCGGGCGTATTGCTCCAGGACCAGCTCGGTGGTCCGGATCGATTCGGGGTTCAGGTCGCTGTTGGCGTGCGAGCCGTAGTACAGCTCGTAGACGGTCGGGGCGCGGAAGGCGTCGCCGAAGAGGCCCTTGACGGTGGTGTGCTCGGTCGGGCTCCAGATGATCGCCGCCCGCGGGCTGGTCGATCCACCGAACGTCTCGTACTCGTCGCGTCGCAGGCCCAGGTTCAGGGCGACTTTTTTCGATGCGACGATTTCGTCCTGGACGTACAGCCCTCCTTCCACCGATCGTCGCGAGTCGTCGAAATCGAGCGGACCGGGGTCGACATTCTTCCAGCGGAAATGCTGCTTCACGTTGTCGCGGAACTCCAGGCCGGCTGTCAATGTCTGCGACGCGACCGGCTTCACGATGTATTTCCCCTCGGCGCCCCACCAGTCGCCCCAGGAATGCTCCTTGTAGTTCAGGATCGTGGGGTAGGGGGAGTAATAAGGATAGGTGCCGCGGTAGTAGTAGCGATCGTAGTAGAGCCGCGCCAGGACGTTGCGGTCCGAGGAGAGCGCGCGCTCGTACTTGAAGTCGACATAGCCCCGCTCGTCCAGGGTCCGCGCGTTGGGATCGTTGAACGGTGTCCCGAACGCTCCGGTCGGGATTCCCTTGTCCCGGCTGTTGTAAGCGGCCTGGACGGTCAGATTCTCGAACGTGGCGGTGCTGAAGAGCCGGACATAGTGATCGCCGTCGCCGTTCTGGAACACACCGTTGTTGTTCAGGGGGTCGTCGAACTCCTTGTAGAAGAGCGACTGACCGGCGCTGTTGTAGGCGGAGCCCGAGGCGATCAGCGACGGACCGGCCGCGAAGGTGTGCGCCCAGGTCGCGCGACCGGCGGGCGTCCCGTAGCTGGCGTCCATCGCGCTGACCTGCAGACGGGGGACGTTCGTGCTCTTCTTGGTGATCACGTTGACCACGGCGAAGAGCGCGCTCGTTCCGTACAGCGACGAGCTGGGCCCGCGGATGACCTCGACGCGGTCGATCATCTCCAGATCCAGGATTTCCTCCGTCCCGACGAAGGCGGCCCCGTAGAAGTTGTCGTTGATGCGATGGCCGTCGACGAGCAGCAAAAACCTCGAGTTGTAGTCCGACGGTCGGCTGAAGCCGCGCACCCCGAGATACGTGTAGTTGCGGTCGTAGGTGGTGTAGAAGCCGTGCACGCTGCGCAGGACATCGGCGAGAGTCCGGTAGCCGTAGCGCTCGATGTCGTCGGAGGTGATCACGCTGACGAACGAGGGCGCTTCCGTCACCCTCTGCTCGTGTCTCGAGGCGCCGTAGACCAGGTCGATCGCCATGAGCTGCTCCAGCGGCAGCTGTGTCAGGTCGCCCGGCAGCGGCTGAGCCGACACGCCACCGACCGCGAGGATGGAGACGATCAGAAACCCGGACCACCTCGCCCAGGGCCGGGTCGTGCGTGAGTGACGAGCCTGTGTCATGTCATCCTCCGTTATCGCGTGTCCTCGGCCGGACGAACGTCCTGCACGATGGTCGCCAGCTGCAGCAGCTTGGAGCTGATCTTCAAACCCGCCCGCCGGGCGGCGTCCATGTTGATCTCGAAGCGGACGCGGTTGTCCTGGACGACGAAATTCACCATGCCGCCCTGTCGCGTGAATCTCTCGGTGTCGCCCACCGTCAGGACGGCCGACGCGCCCAGCTCGCGGAGGAGCGCCGGCAGCACCGAGGTCTCGCGGGCCCCCACGAACACGATCTGACACCCGGCGCCCTCCTCGGGGCGCTTGAGTCGACGGACCTCGAGGGAGCGGCCGTCGACCGTCTTGCCGCGCACCACCTGCTCCAGGACGTCGCCGAACGGCTCGCGGTCCAGGATTCCGATGACGAACGGCGCGTCCTGACGGCTGAAGGTTTCAGCGGGCCAGTCGACGAACTTCGCGAAGTTGTAGAGAAAGGCGGCCTTGACCTGGTACTCGAGCGTGGGCGACGGATCCTGGGCGGCGGCGTGAGGCGCCAGCGTCAGCAGGAACAGGGCGAGCGCGATTCCCACCGGCCCTCGAGCACCGCAGGAGCGACTCCCGGACAGGCGCAGTCGAGTGGGACCCCGGAATGACATGGAGCGCTCCCGGCCGTCTCGCGGGCGTGCGAATGACAGATTCGTGCTCGCACAAGACCATGCTCAAATATAGGGACGGACCGGGCGGGCGCAAGCGCATTCTCCACGCGCTTGACCGCGCGCGCGGGGCCGCCTACAATGACGGTTCTTTCGCGCGGCCTCCCGACAACAGGAGACGCGTGAATCAGCGGACATTTCGGGGCGTAGCGCAGCCTGGTAGCGCACCTGCTTGGGGTGCAGGTGGTCGCTGGTTCAAATCCAGTCGCCCCGACCAATCCAGATCAAGCCGGCAGGCTCGGGCGCGGGGCACGAGGCGAGTGCCCCGCGGTTCGTTTCGATTCGGGGCGGACGGCGGTCCGGGGGGACGTCGGTTGGAAGGACCGGGTCGCATGCCATCCGTCAACATCCTGATCACGAACGACGACGGCTACGGCGCGGAAGGACTGAAGGCGCTCGAGGAGAGCCTCGGTTCCATAGGCGCGGTCTGGGTCGTGGCTCCCGACCGGGAGCAGAGCGGCCAGGGACATGCCCTGACCCTGAACCATCCCCTGCGGTTTCACAAGGGCGGGCCCCGGCATTTCGTCGTCCAGGGGACGCCCACCGACTGCGTGTATCTCGGGCTCCACACCATCCTGAAACACGAGGACCGGCCGAAACTGGTCGTGAGCGGCATCAACCGGGGTTACAACCTGGGTGATGACATCACCTATTCCGGCACCGTCTCGGCGGCCTTCGAGGCGACGCTCATGTCGCTGCCCGCCTTCGCCATCTCCCAGGAGATCCGCGAGGGCTCCCCGGTCGACTTCAAGGCGGCCGCGCGTTTCGCCCGCAACCTCGCGCAGGAAATCCTGGAACGCGGGATGCCGCCCGACACCCTCCTGAACGTGAATGTGCCCCGCAGCGACCCGCGCGGTGTGCGGGTGACGCACCAGGGAAAACGGATCTATCCGGGCGGCGTCATCGAGCGGCGTGACCCGAAGGGCCGTCCGTATTACTGGATCGGGGGACAGTCGGCCGACTGGGAGGACGATCCGAAGAGCGATTTCGCCGCCCTGGCGGACGGCTTCATCTCGGTCAGTCCCTTGCATCTGGACCTGACGAATCACAGGGTGATGGACCAGGTGAGGCGCTGGAATCTGACGCCCTGAGGAGGCGCGCGCGTCGTGATCACCGACCTGCTCAAATGGATCGCCGCCTTCATCATCGCCGCCATCAGCAGCCTGGGCTATCTGGGCGTCTTCCTGATGATGGCGATCGAGAGCGCCGCCATCCCGCTCCCGTCCGAGATCATCATGCCGTTTTCCGGGTTCCTGGCGTACCGCGGTGAGTTCACCCTGCACGGGGCCGCCTTCTGGGGGGCCGCCGGATGCGTCCTCGGATCCTGGGTGGCCTATGCCGCCGCGGCCTGGGGCGGGCGACCGTTCGTGGAGCGTTACGGACGCTACGTCCTCATCTCGCGGGGCGATCTCGATCTCGCGGAGCGGCTCTTCCAGCGGTATGGGAGTCCGATCATCTTCGTCAGCCGCCTGTTGCCGGTGGTGCGGACCTTCATCTCCCTCCCCGCCGGGCTGGCCCGCATGCCTCTGGGCCGGTTCAGCGTCTACACCTTTCTCGGGTCATATCCGTTCTGCTATGCGCTCGCCTATCTCGGGTACACCCTCGGAGAGCACTGGCATACGCTCGAGTCGACGTTCAGGAAATACGATCTGGTGATCGGGACCCTTCTCGCCGGGGCCGCCGTCTGGTGGGTCCGCCGCCACCTCGTCTCCGCGGCGGGCTCACCCGGGGGCACATACCGATGACGCGGCCGGACTACGAATGGGTCGAGAGCGAGCGGGACCTCGAGAGGGTTTCGGAACGCCTGTCGCGGGCCGCGGCGCTTGCCGTGGACACCGAGGCCGATTCGTTCTATCACTACTTTCACAAGTGCTGTCTGATCCAGGTCTGTGACGGCGAGAGGGTCTACCTGATCGATCCCCTGGCCCTGAAGCGCCTGCCGTCGCTCGGGCAGGCGCTGGGCTCGAACGGGGCGGTCAAGATCCTGCACGCCGCCGAGCAGGACGTGCTCTATCTGAGACGTGATTTCGGTTTCCACCTTGAGCCCCTGTTCGATACGATGATCGCGGCTCAACTCCTCGGAAAGACCAGCATCGGTCTGGCGAGCCTCCTGCTCGCCTATTTCGGCGTGAAGCTCGACAAGGGGTCGCAGCGCGACGACTGGTCGCGGCGGCCTCTCACCGAGCGCCAGAAGGCCTACGCGAGCGACGATGTGCGGCATCTGATCGCCCTGCGCGACGCCCTGCGCTCGGAGCTCGAAGCGCTGGGACGTCTGACGTGGGCCGAGGAGGAATTCGCCCTGGTGGCCCGCCGCGCCTGGGAGCCGCGCGTCTTCGACCCCGAGATGTTCTGGAGCATCAAGGGGGCGCGGGACCTGACGCCGCGCGAAGCGGCGGTCCTCCGCGAGCTGTACGCCATGCGGGACCGGCGGGCGGTCGAGACCGATCTGTCGCCGTTCCGTATCGTGTCCGACGAGGCCCTGCTGGCGCTGGCCAGGAAGAGGCCGGTCGAGACGTCCGAGCTCGCGGGGATCCGCGGCATCACCCCCCTCGTGCGCCGCCGTCTCGGGAGCGACATGCTGGCGGCGGTCCGCGCCGGGATGGCGGTGTCCGAGGGCGACCTGCCGGCGCCGCCGCGCGGACGCGGACGGAACAACCGGAAAACCACCGCGTTCAAGACGCGACTGGAGCGCCTGCGCGAATGGCGCACCCTCCGGGCCGCCGATTTGCGGCTGGACCCGGGCGTGTTGTTCCCGCAGTCCACGCTCGAGGCGCTGGCCGTGGTCGGGTCGTCCGCCCTGGAATCGCCGGGGGAGATCCCGGGTCTGCGCGCCTGGCGGCTGGAGCTCTTGCGCCCGGAGGCGGCGCGTCTTCTGGCGTAGCCGATCGGTTGCGCCCCGCCGTTCCTGCCTGTAATATCTCCGGCCGAATGACCCCGATCGAGTCGACGATCCGCAGACGCGATCCCGATTTCCAGGCCAACGAGGCCGCCAACCGCGCGCTCGCCGAGGAACTGCGGCATCATCTCGCTGCCGCCCGACGTGGTGGCGACGCGCAGGCGCACGAGCGACATCGCTCCCTGCACAAGCATCCGGTGCGCGAGAGGATCGATCAGCTGCTCGATCCCGGGTCCGCGTTCCTGGAGCTGTCGCCTCTGGCGGCGCACGGAATGTACGACGGAGACGCTCCGGGCGCCGGCCTGGTCACCGGGATCGGCCGCATCGCCGGACGCGAATGCATGGTCGTGGCCAATGATGCGACGGTGAAGGGAGGCACCTATTACCCGATCACCGTGAAGAAGCATTTGCGCGCCCAGGAGATCGCCGAGGACAATCGTCTGCCGTGCCTCTATCTGGTCGATTCCGGCGGGGCCTTCCTGCCGCTCCAGGCCGAGGTGTTCCCCGACCACGATCACTTCGGGCGGATTTTCTACAACCAGGCCCGCATGAGCGCGCTCGGGATCCCGCAGATCGCCGTCGTCCTCGGCTCGTGCACCGCCGGCGGCGCCTACGTGCCTGCGATGAGCGACGAGACGATCATCGTGAAGGGGACCGGCACCATCTTCCTCGGCGGCCCGCCGCTGGTGAAGGCGGCCACCGGTGTGGAGGTGAGCGCCGAGGAGCTGGGCGGTGCCGACGTGCACACGCGCAAGTCCGGAGTGGCCGATCACTATGCCGTCGACGAGGAGGACGCGCTCGAGCAGGCGCGCGCGATCGTGGCCACGCTCACGACCCGCAAGCGCGTCCCCTTCGAGGTGACCGAGCCGGAAGCGCCGCTTTATGATGCGGTGGAGCTGTACGGCGTGGTGCCGCGGAATCTCCGGGAGGTCTACGACGTGCGCGAGGTCATCGCGCGGCTCGTCGACGGCAGCCGGCTGCGCGAGTTCAAGGCGCGTTACGGCACGACGCTCGTGTGCGGGTTCGGGCGGATCGAGGGATACCCCGTCGGTCTCCTGGCGAACAACGGCGTCCTGTTCAGCGAGAGCGCCCTGAAGGGCACCCACTTCATCGAGCTCTGCGCCTCCCGCGGTCTTCCCCTGGTCTTCCTGCAGAACATCACCGGCTTCATGGTCGGCAAGGAGTACGAGCAGGGCGGCATCGCCAAGGACGGCGCCAAGATGGTGCACGCGGTCGCCAACGCCGCCGTCCCGAAGATCACGGTGATCATCGGCGGGTCGTTCGGCGCCGGGAACTACGGCATGTGCGGGAGGGCCTATTCGCCGCGGTTCCTGTTCATGTGGCCGAACGCGCGGATCAGCGTGATGGGGAAGGAGCAGGCCGCGGGCGTCCTGCTCACGGTGCAGCAGGAGCAGCGGGCCCGGCGCGGGGCGGCCCCTCTGAGCGCGGCGGAGGCCGAGACGTTCACGCGTCCGATCCTGGAGAGCTACGAGCGCGAGGGCAGCCCCTATTACTCCACGGCGCGTCTGTGGGACGACGGTGTCCTCGATCCCCCCGAGACCCGGCGTGTCCTGGGGCTCTGCCTGTCGGCCTGCCTGAACGCCCCGATCGGGGCGTCGCGGTTCGGCGTGTTCCGGATGTAGCCGGTGGGGGCCCGGGCGATCCGCAGGCTCCTGATCGCCAACCGCGGCGAGATCGCCGTCCGCATCGCCCGGGCGTGCCGCGCGCTCGACATCGCCCCGATCGCGGTGGCCAGCGAGGCGGACCGCGGAGCCCTGCACACGCGTGTCGCCGCGGAGACCGTCGTCATCGGTCCCGCCGCGCCCGCCTCAAGCTACCTGGACGGCGATCGTCTGGTGCGCGCCGCGATGGAGCGACGATGCGACGCGATCCACCCCGGCTACGGCTTTCTGTCCCAGAGCCCGCGTTTCGCGGAAGCGGTCGAGGGCGCCGGTCTGATTTTCGTCGGGCCGCCGGCGGAGGCGATGCGGCTCATGGGGGACAAGATCGCCTCCCGCAAGGCGATGACCGGGGGCGGCGTGCCGGTCGTTCCCGGATACGAGGGGACGGGTGACGAGGACGCGGAGGTGTTTCGGCGCGCGGCCGCGGGGATCGGCTATCCGGTGCTGGTCAAGGCGGCCGGCGGCGGCGGGGGCCGCGGCATGCGGGTGGCGCGCTCGCCGGAGGAGCTGGGTCCGGCGCTCGACAGCGCCCGTTCCGAGGCGCGCAAGGCGTTCGGCGACCCGCGGTTGTTCCTGGAGAAGGTCGTCGAGGACGCGCGGCACGTCGAGGTGCAGGTTCTCGCGGACAGGCACGGCCGGTTCGTGCACCTGTTCGAGCGCGAGTGCTCCATCCAGAGACGCTTCCAGAAGATCGTCGAAGAATCCCCTTCGCCGACCCTCGACGCGCGTCTGCGCGCTGAGATCGGCGCCACCGCCGTCGCCGCCGCCCGGGCCTGCGGCTATGTCAACGCCGGCACGGTCGAGTTCCTGATCGATCGCGACCGCCGTTTCCATTTCCTGGAGATGAACACCCGCATCCAGGTCGAGCATGGCATCACCGAGATGGTGACCGGCGTGGATATCGTGCAGGCGCAGATCCGCATCGCGGAGGGCGGGCCGCTGTCGTTGCGCCAGGAGGACGTGAGACCCGCCGGGCACGCCATCGAATGCCGTGTGAACGCCGAGGACCCGTCACGCCAGTTCGCCCCGTCCAGCGGGCGGGTGCTCGTCGTCTCGTTCCCCGACGGGCCCGGCATCCGGGTCGATACCGGTGTCGAGTCGGGCGATGTCGTGAGCCCCCACTACGACTCCCTGATCGCCAAGATCATGGTCCACGCCGGCGATCGCGCCGCGGCGATCGCGGGCATGGAGGAGACGCTGTCGCGCGCCGCGGTCCTGGGGGTGGAGACGAACCTTCCGTATCTGAGGGCGATCCTGGCGCATCCGACGTTCCGGGCGGGCGAGGCCACGACCGAGTTCACCGCTCGCGTGCTCGGCGACTGGAAGCCGGCCGCTCGTGCGGTCCCGGACGAGACCGTCGTCGCCGCCGCGATGGCGGAGATCCTCGGCATGACCTCCGGCCACGGCGCCGCCGCGGGCGCCGACAGGGACGCGGGTCCGGACCAGGACGTCGATCTCTACAGCGCGTGGTCCCGGGCCGATCGGTTCCGTGTCGGTGGCGGCTGATGAGACTGCATTACAGGACCGGCGAGTCGCTGCGGACGGTGCGGCTCGAGCGCTCGGGTGAGGGATATCAGGCCGTGGTCGGCGAGCGCGTCTTCGCGGTCTCGGTGGCCGGAACCGACGGACCCCGGCTCGATCTGATCATCGACGGCCGGCCCGTCCCGGTCCTTGCCGCCGCCGCCGGCGATCGGAGGATCGTCAAGGTCGGCGGAGCCGATCCGGTGACTCTGGAGCGGGTCCCGGCCGGTGCGACCCGCGCCCGCTCACCGATCCCCGGCGAGGAGACCGTGACCGCCATCATGGAGGGCGTGGTGACCGCCGTCACGGCCCGCGAAGGGGAGGTGGTGCCGTCCGGAGCACCCCTCGTGGTCCTGGAGGCGATGAAGATGGAGATCCGGCTGGTGGCGCCGTTCGCGGGCCGGGTGAAGCGGGTCGCCTGCGCCGTGGGCGACGTTGTCGCCCGGGGGATGCTCCTCGTCGAGCTGGAGCCTTCAGCCTAGACCGGTGGCCCGGGCCCGCGCCAGGAGAGCGCGCGCGGCGCGGACCATCGGCATGTCGACCATCCGTCCGTCCAGCACGAAGACCCCTGTTCCGCGCTCCTGCTGCCGCTCGTGCTCCTCGACGAGCCGGCGCGCCCGGCCGACCTCCTCGGGGGTAGGGGTGAAGACCGCGCGTATCGGGTCGATCTGGCGGGGGTGGATCGCGAGCTTTCCGGCGTAGCCCATGGCCAGGGCCTCGCGGGTGTCCGCGACGAGTCCCTGCTCGTCCGCCAGATCGACGAACGGGGTGTCGATCGCCTGCAGACGCCGCGCGGCGGCGTGGGTGGCGACGGCGCTCCGCGCGCACAGGACCTCGCGACCCTCGCGCGTGCGGATGCCACCGAGGTCGCCGCACAGATCCTCGGCCCCGAAGACGAGGGCCTCGAGACGCGGGTCGCTCCCGGCGATCTCCTCGAGCCGGACGACCCCCCGGGCCGATTCGATGATGGCGAGGATGCGGATCGCCCCCGGCGCCAGACGATGCCGGCGCTCGATGGCGGCAAGAAGCCGGCCGAGGCTCCTGATCGACGAGGCCGACTCGACCTTGGGAAGCACATAGGCGTCGGGGGGGCGTCGCGCCCGGCCCGTGGCGCGCACGTCGTCCCGCAGACCCGCGCCGTCCGGATTGACACGGACCAGACGCTCGGCCCCTCCGAAGTCGAGGTCGGACAGGGCCCGGGCGGCCGCCACACGCGCCTCGGCCTTGCGTGTCAGCGCCACTCCGTCCTCGAGATCGAGGATGACGCCGTCGGCGCCCAGACGCGTCGCTTTCTCGAGCTTCCCTTCCTCGGTGGCGGGGCAGAACAGCAGGACACGGCGCGGGCGGCGCGGTCCGACCGGCGGCCTGCGGGCGGACCGGGTCACGAGGCCGGTCGTCTCAGGAAGAGGACCGACCGGTCGACCTCGATCACCACCGACCCGCCCTGGTTCAGGCCCCGGTGCCGCAGCGTGACGATGCCTCGGTCCGGGTGGGACGCCGAGGGTCGGCTCGCCAGGACCTCGGTCTCGGCGTAGATCGTGTCGCCCAGGAAGACCGGCAACGGATGAACGACCCGGTCATAGCTCAGGTTCGCGACGATGGTGCCCTCGGTCAGATCGGACACCGTCAACCCGACGACCAGCCCGAGCGTATAGATCCCGTTCACGATCCTCTGCCCGAATTCGCTCCTCGCGGCAAAATCCTGGTTCAGATGGAGCGGCTGGGTGTTCATCGTCAGGGCGCAGAACAGGGTGTTGTCGGCCTCGGTGATCGTCCGGCCGACGGCGTGGCGCAGGCGCTGGCCCGGCGTGAGATCCTCGAAATACTTTCCGGCCATGGGCGGGCTGAGGCTATCCTCAAGCCCCGGCACCGTCAAGTGCCTGTAGACTACGAATCGATGATCCTCGAACGCTCCATGGATCCCGGCTGGCTGTCGAACGCCTACCTGGTGGGAGACCGCCCGGGCGGCGGCGCGCTCGTGGTCGACAGCGGCGCGCCGCTCGAGCCGTTGTTCGCGGCGATCGATCGGCACCGCCTGAAAACGGCCGCGATCCTGACGACGCACCGGCATCTGGATCACGTGCAGGGTCACTCCGAGCTCGCGCGTCGGACCGGGGCGCCGGTCTTCGCGCTGTCACCGGAGGCGCCGTACGTCGAGAACGCCGTGCCCCTGGAACCGGAGGAGGAGCGCGTGTTCGGCGGCCTCCGGGCGCGCGCCGTTCCCCTCCTGGGGCACACGGCGGGTCACGCCGGCTACCTGGTCGACGGCGTCGGTCTGTTCACGGGCGATTGTCTGTTCGCGGGCTCGCTGGGAGGAACGGTGGCGCCGGGAAACAGCGGGTTCGAAGACGCCCGGCGCGCCGTCGACCGCATCCTGTCATTCCCGGATGAGACCCCCGTCTATCCGGGTCACTCCGGACCGACGACCGTCGGAGCCGAGCGGGCGCACAACCTCTTCATCCGCGTCATGCTCGGTCTCGAGGCGGAAGGGAGGGAACGTTGCGAGGTGATGGGCCAGGAGGCCCGGCTCATTGTCCTGGCGCCCGACTACGACGGCGGCACGAAGGCGTGGGTCCGGTTCGCCGACGGGCGTGACGCCCTGGTCCCGGGGAGCCGGGTGCGTCCAACTTGACCGGCCTCCGGGTGCTCGCTTAAGATTCGCTCTCTTTCGAGACAGGTCGGGGCGTAGCGCAGCCTGGTAGCGCACTTGGTTCGGGACCAAGGGGTCGGTGGTTCAAATCCACTCGCCCCGACCATCCGAAACTTCCGATGAAAGCCGTCCGGTTCCTGGTCAGCGGCGTGGTTCAGGGAGTGGGGTACCGGTTCTTCGCCGTGCGCGTCGCCACGGGTCTCGGTCTCCGCGGCTTCACCCGCAATCTGCCCGACGGCCGGGTCGAGGTGGTGGCGCAGGGCACCGATGAGGATCTTCGCACCTTCCAGGAGCGGCTGCGCTCGGGGCCGAGCGGAGCGTCGGTGACCGGCGTCGAGCGGTCCGAGACCCGGCTGGAGCCCGGGACCGATTCCTTCGAGGTCCGTTTCTGAGGGGAGGCGACGTGGCCGACATCGACCTGCGCCGGTTCATACGCGACGTGCCCGACTTTCCGAAGAAGGGCATCGTCTTCAAGGACATCACGCCGCTCCTGAACGACCGCGACGCGCTGCGTTACGCCCTGACGTCGCTCTCGGAGCGGTTCCGCGACCGGACGATCAGCAAGGTCGTCGGCATCGAGTCGCGCGGCTACATCTTCGCGCCGGCGATCGCGCTCCACCTCGGGGCCGGCTTTGTGCCGGTGCGCAAGCCCGGCAAGCTCCCCTGGAAGACCGTCGCGCAGGAGTACGCCCTCGAGTACGGCACGGATCGGCTGGAGATCCACACCGATGCGATCCGGCCGGGGGAGCGGGTCCTGATCGTGGACGACCTGCTCGCGACCGGCGGCACCGCCTCCGCGACCCGCGGCCTGGTGGAGCGTCTCGAGGGTCAGGTCGTGGGCGCCGGTTTCCTCGTGGAGCTCACCTTTCTGGACGGGCGCAGCCGGCTGCCGGGGATCGATGTCGTCAGCCTGATCGGTTACTGACCGGTCCGCCCCGCCGCTCCGGGGCCGCGCGCGTCGGCGGCCGCCTCCAGCGGCCCGCCGCGCAGGCGCCGCACGACGCAGATCTCCCCGATGGGACCCTCCACCAGCCTGACGGTGTGGCCGCGCGCCTCCAGGGCGGCGCGCGTCCGATCGTCGAGCGCCCCCGGCTCGAACGCGATCTGGTCGGGCAGCCACTGGTGGTGGATGCGCGGCCGGTCGACGGCGGCCTGCAGGGGATCCCGATCGACGATGAGGTTCAGCAGGACCTGCATCGTCGAGGTCGGAATGCGCGAGCCGACACGCGAGCCGAGGGCCATCGATTCGTCGTCGCGCCAGGCGATGGTCGGGCTCATGGACGACAGCATGCGCGCCCCCGGGGCGACGGAGTTCGCCTCGCCCTGCACCAGGCCGAACATGTTCGGTCGTCCCGGGGCGATGACGAAATCGTCCATCTCGTTGTTGAGGAAGAAGCCGGCGTCGGTCACGTACACGCCGCAGCCGAACCAGCCGTTCAGGGTGGTGGTGAGCGCGACCAGCCGCCCCGCCCCGTCCACGACCGACAGGTGGGTGGTCGCGGCCGCCTCGTGCGGCACGACGCCCGGGAACGGCCGCACCGCGGCCGAGGGGGTCGCACGCGCGCGGTCGATCCCGGCCGCGCGCTCGGCGATCCAGCCAGGATCGAGGAGCCGCGAGACGTCGGTCGCCATGCGTGCCGGCTCACCGAGGACGAAGCGATCGGCGTAGGCGCGCCGCCAGACCTCGGCCATCAGATGGGCCCGGTCGACGCTCGACCGGGGTCGATCCGCCCAGCCCAGCCGCTCGAGCATTCCGAGACTCTGCGCCAGGATGAATCCGCCGGAGGACGGCAGCGGCATCGAGGCCACCTCCCAGCCGAACGCCCTGAAGCGCAGCGGCTCGCGCCAGACGGGGCGATAGGCGGCCAGATCGTCCAGGGTGATCAGCCCGCCGTGTGATCGCGAGGCCCTTTGGATGGCGACGGCCACGGGGCCCGTCGCGATCGCCTCCGGCCCGCGCTCGGAATAAGCGGTCAGCGTCGCCGCCAGCTCGGGGAGCTTCATGACGCTGCCGGTCGGAGGCGCATCGCCCCGGGGAAGCCAGACGGCGGCGCTCTCCGGAAACCGGGCCAGCAGATCCTTCTCGTCTTCGATGGCATCGTGCAGTCGCTGCGAGACGGTGAAGCCGTCTCGCGCCAGACGGATCGCCGGCTCGACCACCCGCGGCCAGGGCAGGAGGCCGTGTCGGTGATGCAACGCGAACAGTCCGGCGGGCGAGCCGGGAACGCCGGCCGCGAGCCCTCCGACGAGCGAGGCGTCTGGGATCGGCGTGCGGTCGGAGTCCAGGAACATGTCGTGCGACGCCGCGGCGGGCGCCGTCTCCCGGAAATCGAGCGCGCTGATCTCGTCGCCGCTCTTGACCAGCGCGAACCCGCCGCCGCCGAGATTGCCCGCCTGCGGGTGCACCACGGCGAGAGTCAGGGCGACCGCCACTGCCGCGTCCGCCGCCGAGCCACCCGATCGGAGGATCTCGAGACCGGCGTCCGTCGCGCTCTGCTCCGCGGCGGAGACCGCTCCCGAACCGGCTGCCGCTCCGGCCGCTCGCCCGGTGGGAGCGGGCCGCGCGCAGGCGAGCAGCGCGAGGGTCGGCGGTATCAGGAGCGCCATGCAAAGGCGGGTCCGTCGCGTCACGCCGTCCCGGTGCCGAAAGGGTTCGAGCATCCGCGGAGTGTGGCACACCTGCCGTGCGCCGCGCCACTGCGGAGGGCACGCACGCGGGCGCGAACCGGGTTGCTTGACGGGGATTGCGGCGGGCGGGTAAAGTGATGTCTCGCGGATGGGCCTGTAGCTCAGCTGGATAGAGCACCGGATTCCTAATCCGGGTGCCGCGTGTTCAAGTCACGCCAGGCCCACCAGCCTCGAAGAGGACGGCGCGGGGGATGAAGAAGACCGAGCGACATCAGATCAAGCGGGACGAGCTGGCCACGGTCCTGGAGCGCGGGACCGCTTACGTCGAGGACAACGCGCGCCGCATCGGCGTGCTGGTCGGCGGGGTGGCGATCGTGGCGGTCGTGTCCCTCGGCGCGCGCTACTTCATCAGCGGCCGGGAGGGCAGCGCGTCGGTTCTCCTGGGGCAGATCATCCAGACCCACCACGCGCCGATCTCGGTCTCGCTCGACACCCTGCAGACATCCTCGAGCGGGCCGAGCTTCACCTCGACCGAGGACAGGGACCGGAAGATCGTCCAGCTCGCGGACGAGATCCTGTCGCGCTACCCCTCCTCGCATGCGGCGCCCGGAGCGCTGTACTACAAGGGCCTGTCTCTCTCCGGTCTCAAGCAGACGGACGACGCCATCAAGAGCCTGCAGGATCTGGTCGGTCGCTACCCGGATGATTTCCTGGCCCCGATGGCCCGCTACCAGCTCGCCCACCTGCGGGAGGCCCAGGGGAACCCCGCCGACGCCCTGACGCAGTACCAGGCGCTCGCCGACGACAGTCGGGGCTTCTTCCCGCGGGAGGAAGGGCTCATGGGGGTGGCGCGCTGTCAGGAGGCGCTCGGCCACAAGGACGAGGCGCTCAAGACCTACCGGAAGATCGTCAGCGATTTCCCGGACTCCGACTATCAGTTCGAGGCGAAGAAGAAGGTCGACGAGCTGTCCTGAGCCGATGCGGCGCTACGTCAACATGGCGAAGAGCGGCCGCATGGCGGCGACACGGCGCAGGCCTCTGAACGTCCGGCACGTTGCGCGCGACGCCGACTCGCCGGCGCGAAACCGCCGGTCGTCGTTTCCCCGAGTCCTCAGGAAGCGCCGGGGCTGATCAGAAGGGGATGTCGTCGTCCGGCGGCGGTCCGGGCTCGTCGCCGGCGGTATCGGGCGCGGCCGGAGCGGTCATGCGAGCCTCGCCCGGCTCGGCGCGGCCGAGCATGAGAAAGCGCTGCGCCCTGATCTCGGTGGTGGTTCTCTTGTTGCCCTCGCGGTCGTCCCACTGGCGCGTCTGGATCGATCCCTCGACGTAGACCTGCTTGCCCTTGGCCAGATGCTCGCGGACGATCTCGGCCTGCTTGCCCCAGACGACGATGCGGTGCCACTCCGTCCGTTCCTGGCGCTCGCCGCCCTTGTCGGTCCAGGCTTCGTTGGTCGCCAGGGTGAAATTCGCGACGGCGGTGCCGTTCTGCGTGTACCGGACCTCCGGATCCCTGCCGAGATTTCCGATGAGAATGACCTTGTTGAGACTGGCCATGACCGACCCCCTTGATGACCGAACGGCTCCTGGACGCTAGATTATCACAGCCGCCGCCCGAACCGGTCCCCGCGGCGCCCCTCACGGTTGCGCGGGTGGTGAGCGGCACGTAGAATCCCCCCGCCCCGGGGAAGCCGGGGGACCGGGAGAGCGATGGACAAAGAGCGTGGGCTGATCCGGGCCGCCGGCTCGATGAGCGTCGTGACGATGCTCAGTCGGATCGCCGGTTACTTTCGCGACAGCCTGCAGGCGACCATTCTCGGCGCCGCGAACTCCTCGGACGCCTTCGTCATCGCGTACCGCATCCCGAACATGCTGCGCCGCCTGGTGGCCGAGGGTGCGCTCACGTCGGCCTTCGTTCCGACCTTCGCGCGCTATCTCCGATCGGGTGATCGTCGGTCGATGGCCCGCTTCGCCGCCTCCGTCCTGTACGCCATGGCGGCGCTCCTGGCGATCGTCTCGGCCCTGGGCATGGTGTTCTCGCCGTTCCTGGTGAAGGCGCTCGCCTGGGGCTTCACCGTGTCCCCCGAGAAGCTGGCGCTGACGATCTCCCTGAACCGGATGATGTTCCCGTATATCTTCTTCATCTCCCTGTCGGCGATCATGTCGGGCATCCTGAATGCCTTCGACGTCTTCGCGCTCCCCGCCTTCACGCCGGTCCTCCTCAACCTCGCCATCATCGCGTCCGCCTGGATGTTGCGCAACCGCTTCTCGGATCCGTCCTACGGATTCGCGGTCGGCGTCCTGATCGGCGGTCTGCTGCAGCTGCTGGTGCAGATCCCGGCGCTCTGGCGGCACGGCATGAGCCTGCGACCCCCCGAGAGCCTCGATCTCGAGGGGCTGCGGGAAGTCGGCCGGTTGATCCTGCCGCGTGTCTTCGGCGTCGGCATCATCCAGGTGAACCTGGTCATCGACTCGCAGTTCGCGACGTCGCTGCAGACCGGGAGCGTCTCCTTCCTGTACTACGCCAACCGAGTGACCGAGCTCGCCCTGGGGATCTTTGCCATCAGCCTCTCGACCGTCATCCTGCCGACCCTGTCGAGGGCCACGGCCGACCGGGACACCGAGAGGGTCCGCGGTCTGCTGTCGACGGCCATGCGTCTCCTTCTGTTCGTGACGGTGCCGGCGACGCTGGGCCTCATCGTCCTGCGCGTGCCGATCATCCACGTGCTGTTCGAGCGGGGGCGGTTCACCCCGGACGACACGCTTCTCACGGCCAGCGCGCTCGGTTACTACGCCATCGGTCTCCTGCCGTTCGCCGCGGTGAACATCCAGGCCACGGCGTTCTACGCGCACCGCGACACGCGCACACCCGTCAAGGTGGGGGCGCTGACCTTCTTCCTGCACCTGGGGCTGAACTACCTCCTGCGTGGCCCGATGCGGCACAGCGGCATCGCCCTGTCGACCTCGATTTCGGCCCTCGCGGACAGCGCGCTCCTCGCCTGGCTGCTGCGCCGGCGCGCGGGTGAGTACCTGGATCGGGCGGTGCGACGCACCGTCTGGCACACGGTCGTCGCCGGCGGGACGATGGTCGCGGCGCTCCTGCTCGCGTTGCGCGCCGTCGACGTGCTCGCCCTGCACGGGATCGGCGCCAAGGCCGCGGTCCTGGGGGCCCTCGTCGGAGGAGGTGTCGCGGTCTACGTAGTCGTCCTGGCGATCCTGGGTAGCGAGGAGCTGCGCCTGTTGATGTCGATGCGGAGGACGGCGCGATGAAGGCCGTGGTGCAGAGGGTCTCGCGCGCCGAGGTGCGCGTCTCCGGAGAGATCGTCGGGCACATCGGCCGCGGTCTGCTGGTGTTGATCGCCGTGGAGAAGGGTGACACGACCGAGGACCTTGACTGGTTTTCCGACAAGGTGCTAAATATGCGCGTCTTCGAAGACAACGCGGGAAAAATGAATCGCTCGGCCCTCGAGACGGTTGCCCAGATCCTCGTGGTGTCGCAGTTCACCCTCGCCGGCGATCTGAGCCGTGGCCGGCGGCCGGGGTTCGAGCGCGCGGCGCCGCCCGAAGAGGCCGAGGTTCTGTACCGCGCCTTCGTGGAGACGCTACGGAAGAGCCCGCTCACGATCGCCACGGGTCGCTTCCGTGAGTTCATGCAGGTCGAGCTGGTCAACGACGGGCCGGTGACCCTGATCCTCGAAGGCAAGACGCGATGAAGGTGGCCGATCTGATCGAGGACTTCCTCCACTACCTCACGGTCGAGCGCGGGTTGGCCAGGAATTCCGTTCTCGCCTACGGTCGCGATCTCGCCAAGCTCGGTCGTTACCTGACGGCCAAGGGCCGCACTCCCCGCCAGATCCGACAGGGCGAAATCGACGAGTTCGCCCGGCGCCTGTCGAGCCAGGGGCTGTCCGCCAAATCGATCGCGCGCGCCCTCAACGCCGTGCGCATGTTCTACCGTTACCTGGTCATGGAAAAGGAGGTCGCCGAGGACCCCACCGCCCAGATCCGCGCGCCACGGACACTGAAGACGCTGCCGCGCTATCTCACTCTCGAGGAGGTCGATCACCTGCTCGCGGCGCCCGATCCCGAGAGCGCGCTCGGTCTGCGCGACGCGGCGATGGTGGAGCTGCTCTACGCCACGGGGCTGCGGGTGACGGAGCTGGTCTCCCTGCGACTGCGCGATCTGAATACGGAGGCGGGTTACCTGAAATGCGTCGGCAAGGGCGGGAAGGAGCGGCTCGTCCCGCTCGGCCGCCAGGCCGCCCGTCGGATCGGCGCGTATCTCCACGGGGCCCGACCGCGTCTGGTGCGCGGGGCCTCGCAGCCGGCGCTGTTCCTCAACAGCCGGGGCGGACCGATGAGCCGGCAGGGCTTCTGGAAGATCCTCAAGAAACACGGACGCGCCGTCGGTCTCAGGGGCAAGCTCAGCCCGCACGTGCTGCGTCACTCCTTCGCCACGCACCTGCTGGAGCGCGGTGCCGACCTGCGATCCGTGCAGATGATGCTCGGCCACGCCGACATCTCGACGACGCAAATCTACACGCACATCAATCGAGAGCGCCTGCGGAAGATCTACAAGGACTTTCACCCGCGCGCGTAAGCCCCGGTCGCGGGGGATTGCTTGACACCACTTCGAGCGTGTGCTTGACTACGAACCATGGCCGCTGAGGAAGACGATTTCGAACGGCCGCTCCGCGAGCTGGAGAAGAAGATCGAAGAGCTCTCCGGCGTACCGGGTGGTGACGATCGCGCCGACGAAATCGAGCGACTCGCGCGGCGGCTGCAGGCGCTGCGACAGGAAGTCTACGCGCGGCTCACGCCGTGGCAGCGGGCGCTGGTCGCGCGCCATCCCAAGCGTCCCTACACCCTCGACTACATCGGCCTCCTGTTCACCGACTTCGTGGAGATTCACGGCGATCGGAAGTACGCCGACGATCCGGCGATCGTGGCGGGCTTCGCCACCTACAAGGGCGCGCCGATTGCCGTGATCGGTCACCAGAAGGGACGCGACACGCGCGAGAAGGTGCGTCGCAACTTCGGGATGCCGAGACCCGAGGGCTATCGCAAGGCGGTGCGTGTGATGGACCTCGCGGAGAGGTTCCAGAGACCACTGTTCACCTTCGTGGACACGCCGGGCGCCTATCCGGGCAAGGGGGCGGAAGAACGCGGTCAGGCCGAGGCGATCGCCGTCAGTCTGCGGACGATGTCCCGCCTCACCATCCCGATCGTGGTCACCGTCACGGGCGAGGGCGGGAGCGGCGGGGCGCTGGCGATCGCGGTGGGCGATCGCATCCTGATGCTCGAGCACGCGGTCTACTCGGTGATCAGCCCCGAGGGGTGCGCGGCGATCCTGTGGTCGGACCAGGGAAAGGCGAAAGAGGCCGCGCGCGCCATGCGCATCACGGCGCCCGATCTGAAGGAGCTCGACATCATCGACGCCATCGTTCCGGAGCCCGCAGGGGGCGCGCAGGCCGACCACGCGAAACAGGCGACCATCCTGGGCGAGCACCTGGCGTCGTGCCTGGACGAGCTCAAGAGCGTGCCGCCCGACGAGCGCGTCGAGGCCCGTTACCAGAAGTTCCGGCGTATGGGCGCGTTCGGGCAGGCGAAGTTTTTCTGAGCCGTCTCTTCGACTCCTCCCACAACTCCTCCATCCTGGCCCGGTGCTCGGGGGCTGTCTTCAGCCCCTCAAGGGCGAGCTTTCGTTCGACGTAGCGGAAGCGTTCGACGAACTTGCGGTTGGCCTCCTGCAGCGACCTCTCGGGATCCAGACCGGCGCGGCGGGCGACGTTGGCGAGGGTGAACAGCAGATCGCCGATCTCCTCCTGGATGGCGGCACGCTTCCCCGAGCGCAGGGCGCGCCGCAGCTCGGCGGCCTCCTCTTCGAATTTCATCATCACGCCGCGGAGATCGGACCAGTCGAAGCCGACGCGCGCCGCCTTGGAGGAGATGCGCAGGGCCTTCAACAACGCGGGGAGCTGCGGCGGGACGCTGTCGAACATCGAGCCATCCGGCCTGCCGCGCCGCTCTTCGCTCTTGATCTGCTCCCACTGCGCCAGGACCTGTTCGGAGGTCGCGAGGGCGCCCTCTCCGAAGACGTGCGGATGTCGGCGCACGATCTTGTCACCCGCCTCGCGCATGACATCCTCGAGGTCGAAGTCTCCGCGCTCCTTCGCGATGCGCGCCTGGAACACGATCTGGAACAGCAGATCACCGAGCTCCTCGCGGTGCGCCGCGGGCGGGCCCGTCAGCATCGCCTGCAGGGTTTCATAGGTTTCCTCCAGCAGGAATGTCGAGAGCGTCTCGAAGGTCTGCTCGCGGTCCCACGGGCAGCCGTCGGGGCCGCGTAGACGATCCATGATCCGTTTCAGGCGATCGATTCCCGACACGGGCTCCTCCGGTCACGCGGCACGCATCTTAGTGCACGACCCATCGTGCGGCAACGGCTTGTGTTGCGCTGCGCGGCGGTGCTATTCTCCGCGCCGCGCGTCCGAGAGCGCCACACGCGTGGGCGACGATGGACAAGAGGGACGAGAAGAAACGGGAGGATATCCGGGTCATCGATCGCCGGACCTTCACATCCGACGGTCAGCGACGCGATCCCGATCTGCCGGTCGAGGACACCCCGCCGGCCGCGCACGACACCAGCCCGACCGTGGGACCGAACGCGCCACGTCCCGCGGCCGCCCCCGCCTCGCGCCAGGATCAGGCGGCCTCGGCGCACTTCGTCAGTCTCGTCCGGAATCTCGCCGCCACGGCGGCCGCCAATCTCGGTGAGATGCCGCATCCGTTCACGGGCCAGATCGAGGTTGATCTCGACGGCGCGCGGCAGGTGATCGACCTTCTGCAGGCGCTCCACGTCAAGACCCAGGGCAACCTGACGGCGGACGAGGCGCGGCTGCTCGAGTCCCTTCTGTACGACCTGAAGCTCGCGGTCGTCAACCTCCAGAAGCCGAAGACGTCGAAGAAGTCGTGAGTCGTCCGCCGGTTCCGCACCCATGGCCGAGCGCACCGCCCTCCTGACGGGTCGCCGCGCACGTCGCGCGGCCATCGCGCCGGCCGTCGTCCTCGCGGTCCTGGCCGCGGCCCCCACCCGCGCGCAGGAGCCCGAGGTCATCGTCCTCGATCCCAACCGGCCGCTCATCCAGAACCCCGGGACGGTGCCGCCGTCGGAGCTCGTCCCGCGGACCACCAAGGAGCCGGGCGGGGCCAACCCCGTCCTGCCGCTCCAGGAGGGGGTCAACGCGCGAGACGTCCTCGCTGATCTGTGGTTCAAGGAGGAGGCCCTGCAGAGACGCGGCGACAAAGAAGAAGCCGCCCGTCAGGTCGAGGTCGCGCTCGACTTCATGCAGCACGAGGGATTGCGTGGGGCTCCGGAGATCGCCGGTGCCTTCCTGACCCGCGCGTGGATCCGGATCGACGACGGTGATTACCGCGGGGCGCAGGACCAGTTCCGCCTCGCGGCGCGCTTCGATCCGGCGCTCGGGGCCGCCCATGCCGGTCTGGCGATCGCCCTGCTGCGCGGCGACCGCGATCTGCGCGGCGCGGGGGCCGAGCTCTGGACCGCGATGACGATCGGTCTCGCCGATGCCGGCGTGGTGTATCAGCAGACGGGCAACGCCCTTCTGATCGTCTATCTCGGATTCTGCCTCGGCGCGGCGACGGCCCTGGCCCTGATGTGTCTGCGCAGCGCACCCGCGGTCTTCCACGACCTGAAGGAGAGATTCCCCGGAGCGCTTTCCGATGACACGGCCCGTCTGGTGGGGTGGGCGTTGCTGGCGCTCCCGGTGCTCGCGCTCGCACCGATGGTCTGGCTCCTGGCGTTCTGGGCGATCGTCTTCTATCCGTACCTCCGCCGGACCGAGAGGTCCGTCGCCCTTCTGGCCCTCGTCCTGCTGGTCGCTGCCGGACCGGCCGGCCGTCTTCTGGATTGGGTCGCGGGAACCGCCGTCGATCCGGGGGCGCGCGCTCTCTTCCGCTCGATGCGCGGAGGGTACGACCTGCAGGACGAGCAGGCCCTCAAAAGACTTCAGGCTCAGCATCCCGACGATCCGATGTTCCCGTTTCTGCTCGCGTCGATCGAGCGCGTCGCGGGACGCTTCAATGACGCGATGCACCTGTACGACGAGGTGCTGAGGATCGACCCGGGCCATTCCCGTGCCCTGGTCAACCTGGCGAACCTGCACGCCCTGCGACAGGAGTTCGCCGTCGCGCAGGGCTTGTACAAACGGGCCTGGGAAAACGACCCGGCGATGGCCATCGCCCATTACAACAGTCATCTCGCGCATCTCGAGGCGTTCCACCTCGAGTCGGCGGATCAGGAGCTGAAGGAATCGCGACGCATCGACGACGCCCTGGTCACCCGGCTCCTGGCGCAGGGCAACGAGGGTCGCTCACGCAGGCTGCCGACGGACGTCGGCTACCCGGCAGGCGAGATCTGGAAGCGCGCCTTCGCCCTGCGTCTCGACCAGGGGGGGCGATCCACCTGGACACGGACGCTGGGCGCGCCCGCGACGATGGCCGGAGGGGCCGGTCTCGCGCTGGCGTTCCTGTGGCCGGGCCTGGGTCTCCCGCAGCGCGGATGGCCGGCCCGTCGCTGTCGGCGGTGCGGCCGCGCGTTCTGCCGGCGCTGCCAGGTGGCGACCAAATATCCCGACCACTGCTCGCAGTGCACGCATCTGTTCATCCTGCGGGATGGACTCGCTCCGAACGTGAAGACCCGGAAGATGGAGGAGGTCGTCAGGCATCGGCGCCGGGTATGGGTCGGGGAGCGTCTCCTCAGTCTGGCCCTGCCGGGAGGCGGGCATGTTCTCGGGGGCCGGGCGCTCCTGGGATGCGTCGTCTTGATCACGTGGGCGTGCGCCTGGATGGCCCTGCAGCTGCGGGACGAGTTCCTGGTGCCCTCCGAGGGGCTCATCTCCGGAGGGCTGCTCCCGGTGGCGGCGATCGGCACGGTGGCTCTCGTCGCGTGGCTCGTCGGGAATCTCACGGCCCATGAGGCCGAACCGGAATGACGCGGCATGGCGCTTAAGGGAACCCTCAAGGATTTCAGCCTGGCCGACATCTTCCAGCTGATCGGCATCCAGAAGAAGACCGGTGTGCTGACGCTCAAGAGCGACAAGGAAGTGGTGACCGTGTCGTTCGTCGAGGGGAGCGTCGTTTCGGCGGACGCCCTGCATCGACGTCTGGAGGACCGACTCGGGACGGTCCTGGTGAAGTCCGGCCGGATCACCGACACCCAGCTGCAGGAGGCGCTCCGTATCCAGAAGAACACCCTGAAGCGCATGGGGAGCATCCTGGTCGAGAGCCGATTCATCGACGCTGTCACCCTGCGGGAGGCGCTGCAGATTCAGATCAGCCAGATGGTCTATCGGTTGTTCCGCTGGCGGGACGGCGAGTACGACTTCTCGCAGGAAGAGCGGGTGGACTACGACAAGGAATATGTCGCCCCGATGACGGCCGAGAGCATCCTGATGGAGGGGGCCCGAATCCTCGACGAGTGGCCCATGATCGAGAAGGGGATCCGTTCGTTCTCGGCCGTCTACCGCCGCGCCAACGTCGAAATCGCCCCCGGGTCCCGCGGGGCGGCGCCAGGGACGGAGGGGGAGGCCGCGAAGGGAGTGACCCTGAGCGACGAGGAGCGCACCGTCTACAACCTGGTGGACGGCAAGAGGACGGTGCAGGAGATCGTCGAGCGCTGCGCCCTCAGCGAGTTCGATACATGCCGCATCGTGTTCGATCTGATCAGTCGACAGCTGCTGGACGAGGTGAAGACCGCCGGTCCGAAGACCGCGGCCGCGGCGCAGGCGCCGACCGTGCGGGCGCCGCGCGAGGCACCGCGCGTCCTCCTGGCGGTCGGTTACCTGCTTCTCGTGCTGGCGGCGGGCTCGCTTTTGAAGCGGCGTGGGGAATTGATCGTGACGGGTCTGCTGCATCGGGAGGCGGCCGTGCCGTACCTGTCCTCGCTCCTGCCACGCCAGGAGATGATCTCGATCCGGGACGCGATCGCCCGCAGCCGCATGCAACGGATCGACTTCGCGATCCAGGTCTACTATCTGCTGAATCGCGGCTATCCCGAGAATCTGAAATACCTGGTGACGGCACATCTCCTGAAGCCGTCCGCCATCCTCGATCCGTTCGGCAGGCCGTTCGACTACCAGGTGCTGCCGGGCGGTTACCGAATCGCCTTCTCCCCCTCCGACAATAAAGATGAAGGAATGATCGAGCTGGTCAATTCTCCTTCAAGCTGAAGCATTCATTTCAGTAACACGTTGCTGTATAAGTATTTACATTGTTATAGAGAAATCACAATAACCTTGACAATGACACACTCAATCTTTATACTACTCACCGACTAACTCATCTAGGTCAATACCATTAAGGAGGAGAAGCATGAGCAAGCTGATCGGCATCGACCTGGGGACGACGAACTCAGTCGTTGCCGTCATGGAGGGCGGCAAGCCGGTCGTCATACCGAACGCCGAGGGCTCGAGAACGACACCGTCCGTGGTGGCCTTCACCGAAAAGGGCGAGCTCCTGGTCGGCCAGGTCGCCAAACGACAGGCGATTACCAATCCCGAGAACACGGTCTTCTCCATCAAGCGGTTCATGGGGCGCCGGATGGAGGAGGTGAGCGAAGAGATGAAGATGGTTCCCTATCGCGTCGTGGCCGGACCGGGGAACGCCGTGCGGGTGCGCATCCGCGGCAAGGACTACGGTCCGGAGCAGATCTCGGCGTATATCCTGCAGAAGATGAAGCAATCGGCCGAGGACTACCTGGGGGAGAAGGTCACCCGGGCCGTGATCACGGTGCCGGCGTACTTCAACGACGCGCAGCGCCAGGCGACCAAGGACGCGGGGCGTATCGCGGGTTTCGAGGTCGAGCGTATCGTCAACGAGCCGACCGCCGCCGCCCTGGCGTACGGGCTGGACAAGAAGAAGGACGAGGTCATCGCGGTCTACGATTTCGGCGGCGGCACGTTCGACATCTCGATCCTCGAAGTCGGCGAGGGGATCGTGGAGGTCAAGTCGACGAACGGCGACACCCATCTGGGTGGCGACAACATCGACCAGCGGATCGTCGACTGGATCGCCAGCGAGTTCAAGAAGGACCAGGGGATCGATCTCTCCAAGGATCGGATGGCGCTGCAGCGACTCAAGGAGTCGGCCGAGAAGGCCAAGTGCGAGCTCTCCACCGTGACCGAGACCGAGATCAACCTCCCCTTCATCACCGCGGACGCGAGCGGCCCGAAGCACCTCCAGATGAAGCTCAGCCGCGCGCAATTCGAGCGGCTGGCCGGCGATCTGTTCGAGCGCTCTCTCCCGCGCGTGCAGCAGGCGCTCAAGGATGCGGGGCTTCAGCCCTCGGACATCGACGAGGTCGTCCTGGTCGGCGGCAGCACGCGTATCCCGAAGATCCAGGAGCTCGTGCGACAGTTCTTCGGCAAGGAGCCGCACAAGGGCGTCAACCCGGACGAGGTCGTGGCGGTCGGGGCGGCGATCCAGGCCGGTGTGCTGGGTGGCGAGGTGAAGGATCTGCTGCTGCTGGACGTCACGCCGCTGTCGCTCGGCATCGAAACGCTCGGCGGGGTCATGACCAAGCTCATCGAACGCAACACCACGATCCCGACGCGCAAGAGCGAGACCTTCTCGACGGCGACCGACAACCAGACGAGCGTCGAGGTGCATGTCCTCCAGGGCGAGCGCGAGCTGGCCCGGGACGCGCGCACCCTGGGCAAGTTCCATCTCGTCGGGATCCCGCCCGCGCCGCGGGGCATGCCGCAGATCGAGGTCACGTTCGACATCGACGCCAACGGCATCCTCAACGTCTCCGCCAAGGATCACGCGACCGGCAAGGAGCAGAAGATCACCATCAGCGGCACCGGAACCCTGACCAAGGAGGACATCGACAAGATGGTCCGGGAGGCCCAGGCGCACGCCGAGGAGGATCGCCGCAAGCACGAGGAGATCGAGGTGCGCAACACCGCCGATTCCCGGGTCTATCAGATCGAGAAACTCCTCGAGGAGAACCGGGAGAAGGTCTCGGCCGAGGACGATCGGGCCATCCGTTCGGCCATCGAGGAGGTCCGGAAGGTCATGGCCAACGGCACCAGCGAGCAGATCAACGCCGCGCTGAAGAGTCTCGAGAGCGCCTCCCATCATCTGGCCGAGGTCATGTACCAGAAGAGCGGGGCCTCCGCCGGTCCGGACCCCGGTCCGTCCGGGAGCCAGGGTTCTCCCGGCGATCAGTCGGCCGGATCGACCGCGGGCGGCCGCAAGGAAGGGGACGTGATCGACGCCGAATTCGTCGACGTCGACGAGAAGAAACAGTGACAGGCCGCTCGCCGCGGGCGCCACGCGGCGAGAGGGCGGCGGTCCCCTGGGATCCGATCCGCGATTTGATGACGTTGAAGGACCGCATGAACCGCCTGCTCGAGTCGGTCCTTCGCAAGGACGATGTCTCCCTGGAGGGGCTGTCCGGGTGGGCGCCGCCCGTCGATGTGCGGGAGGAGCGCGAGGCCTTCGTCCTGACCGCCGATTTGCCCGGTGTCCGCAGGGAGGATCTCGTGATCCGGGTCGAGGGGGGCATCGTGAATCTGGAGGGTCGG
>Ga0070697_100000081_pt1 | contig 77555 bp, 63 predicted proteins | sample KBSK1501metaG_FD_65475 | JGI IMG/M metagenome (GOLD analysis project Ga0070697, IMG submission 65475) | Corn, switchgrass and miscanthus rhizosphere microbial communities from Kellogg Biological Station, Michigan, USA - KBS K1-50-1 metaG | ecosystem: Host-associated > Plants > Roots >...
CGAGGGCATAGATCGTGACCGGGAGTGGGATCGCGATCAGACGTAGCATGTCGTGGTCGCTCTAAGAATAGGTTGTACGGGTTGCAAGGCCACTTTCAACCGGTCCGTCACCGTTCGCGGACGTTCGCCAACGTCCGCGCCGTATTTCACGCCAGCACGTTTCGTCCGCCGACGTTCGCCAACGTTCGCCATAGTTCGCCGCGGTTGCCCTCACGGTTGCCGTGAGCTGGCAACGCGCTTGGCACTATCGTGGAAAGCCTTTTGCGAAGAGCACGCCTGTTAGCGTAAAGAGAAGGCCGAAGCACACGATGAGCCATCCGAAGAAGCGATGAAACCGTGACGGGTACTGAAAATGGAAAGGTAGACGGGCGTAATCCCTGTTCAGGGCTGTCGTGATCGAGTGTCCGTACCTCATGAACCAGATGCCGACGCCGCAGAAGGCTACCCCTATGAGAAGCGCCACGAGCTTCGCGCCTATGAACGTGACCATTGAGAGCTACGAGCCTTTACGTTCCCTTCGCCAAAAAGCGCCAGCCAACGTGAAAAACCCTGCCACGAAAGTGAGGCCCACCGGCAGTGCAAATTGGCGGGCGAAGGGTTGAAGCACAGCAACCATAAGCCACACCGCGAATAGAACCGCCCAGACCGCAGCCAACGCATCCGGATATCGCGACGCCTTGGTGGTTTGCTTCATAAGCACCGGCAACCCGAACAGGATAGAGACGACCATGAGACCGATTCCAATGAACTCCAACCCTTCACTTGCAGCTGATGGCGGAGGGCGAGATTCTCCAAGAGCAGCGCGGGGTCGCGTCGGACGAATGAGCGGAGGAAGCCGAGAAGGAGGTTAAGGAGTTCGGTCATCGCGGCAGGCTAGCAGAGCGAGCCGGCGACCCATTCTCTTGGCCTGGCCAGCGTCCCGATCGTGGAGCCGGCTGGCATACCGATTCACTTTTGCCCTCCCACAGCTGGAGGCGACGCCCCTTGGATGGCAGCCCGACATTTCTCATCCTCGACCGGGATGCCGATTACGGCGCGGACAGCATTTTGTCCCCCCCTTCAAATGGGTGGGAATTCTAGAGCCCCCACCCTTCCCTCGCCTAGAGGCATAGGGGGAGGGAACTAAACCGCCCACCGACATATATTCAGGTTATTCCGGCGCCGCCCGCTCTTTGCCCGAATGGGCAAGCGGATTGAACCGGCCGGGTGCCTCGACGTATCTTGCTCTCCGGGCTAATAGGGAAGATGCTTTTGCGGTGGGGTTTGAAGGAACCAGGCCGGTCCCGGACGGCCTACCCGTTCCGCAGCGAGTTCCTTCACAAACCGAGATACTCCGCCGTCCCGACGCACGTTCTGACGGCGGATCGTCAACCGACACCACGCGCATTCTCCTCTCCTTACAGGCCCTGGCTGGGAACGCGGCGGTCAGCAGCCTCATCAGCTCCCAGACGGGGGCATTCCCTCACCCGGGTCCAATCACACTTCAGCGGAAGCTGGGCCCCTGGCTCACGGAGCACTCCCAGCCGATTCGAGATGCGCTGGCGGCTCAGCCTGCGGATTACGCCACCGCGTTCCGCTACTTGAACGGCTTCTCACTCGAGGATATGGTGGCCATCATGAGGGACCTGGGGGCGGGCAAAATCAGGGACCTCAAGAAAAATCCGGATGCGATGGTCGGGTTCGACGAACCTCGGCTCAAGCTCGCACTGGCCACGGCGAGCATTCCACCCTCGATCGACGCCACCCGGGCCGAGAACCTCCACCACCTGATCCGCGGCTACACGGGGACCAACGACGTCAACTACCTGCAACAGGCCTATCACCTGATCAATGGCCTCTCGGTGCGCGACCAGGAACACGCGCTCGCCCTGCTCGATCCTGCCCATCTCGATGTCCTTACCTCGCACCTGGGCTCGGCGAGCGGGGTCGACACCTACTGGGTTGGCATGGTCCTTGTGGGTGTCCGGGGAGCCAACCTCCATCACATCGTGACGAGTCTGACGTGGCTCAACGGTCAGGACATCAGCGCGGGGAGCGAGTGGGCCCAGAACCAGCCCGCAGACCGGGTGGCATTCATGCTTCGCGCCGGCGTGCAAAAGGCAAACGGTGATGTCTTCAAAGAACGTCTCCGGGTCATGCTGCTCGCCGGCCAGCTCAAGCAGGCTGAGGGCGAGATTTCGCCCGAGGTTGCCGCGAGAGTCGAGTCCGCGCTCCAGGCCGCCGCTCTCCCGGCTGAACAGCGCCAGGCGGTGCGCACCTTCCTGGGAATTCCCCAGCCGAAGATTCCCGAAGCCGAGTTGACGGGCACCGGCCTGTCGGAAGCCGAACTGAAAAAGGTCAACCAGCCATCGGATGCACTCGATGCCAACTGCCATGCGCTCTTCGGTATGTCCTATGCGGATTACCTGAACACGATCAAGATGGTGAAGGCCTTTGGTACGACCGCCATGGTCGCCCCGGAGTTTGGCCAGAAACTGATCGAGGCCGACCGGCTCGCCCGCGAGTACATCGCGAAGTCCGAAGGGCGGGCCATGGAGGCTGATGATTGGGATGTCAAGTCGATGTCCGGATTGCACGCGCCGGATAGCGCCCTGCATCACTGGGGCCTTGCTGTGGATATCGATTACCGGGGACAGCCTTACCTGATGCACGAATCCGGCGAGGCGGACCTCGATGTCACGCTTGCCCCGGTGTACAACCGGATTTCACAGCTTATTCTCAACCGCCCGTCGAAGATTCCAACCGGTGACGCCGACTACGAGGCCTACAGCAAGGAATCGTCGGCCATGACGCGGTATTTCGCGCTGATGGATGGGCGCGAGAGCCTCACGGACTTCCTGACGGCGAACCCGCGCAGCGACGCCACCTGGTCGGCGATCTTTGATGGGCAAACGATCGCGCCGGATGCCCGGGCCGCTCAGCTACTAACCCGGATGCAAGCGGACCATGCAGTGCTGACGGCGCCGGCTCCAGCCAAGGGCAAGGATTACCCGTTCGATCCAACCAAACACGCGGACCCACGTCAGGGATTCCTGACGATGAGAGCAGAGGTGGTGAAGGCCCTGGGCGACGTCGGCCTGCGCTGGGGTGGGATGGATTTCGGGGCCGGCTACAACAGCGACATCATGCATTTCGATCTCGGCCATACCTACGCCTACAACAAGCAGAAAGGCGTATGGGAGCGAAAAGGGGAGAAGAAGGACCTCCCTGCTGTCCAGCGCGCCGCAGCCACTGCGGCCACGACCGAACCGCTGACTGTGATTCAGCGTCACGAGGCTGGCGAGGAAGACGCTCCGATTCCATCCGAAGTCATCGGAGGGATTTAGTTCCAGACTTTCTCGAGGCCGCGGAATGCCTGCGGCGGTAGCAGTACCAGCCGAGGAAGCGCCTCAAGTCACCTCACATCAAGTTTCTTGACGTGAGGCTCGCAGCTGGCGACCGGACGTGTGGAAAGGGACTCAGCAATACCTTGGACCGGGCTGGCCTGTGACCCAGCAGCTTGGATCTACTCAACCCAGCCGCCTGGCTGGGGGCGGATGAAATTCGCTGCGGGTCTCCCCCTCTTGTGGCAGCGTGCTTGAACGGGGCGAGCGTTTTCAATCTCTGTTGGGCCAGAGTCAACCCAAGGGATGATGTGGTCGAACTCCGCCTCGTCCAGAGCCAGTGCCTTGTCGCACATGGCGCAACGTACTTCGCCATTGGCATCTCGTGGCGCGCGCCGCCAAATTTCGTCTTTCTGCGTTGGCGGCGCTCGCTCCAGGCTTCAGCAGCCGCGATCACCAGGCAGGTAAAGGCGATTCCTGCGAAGCCGAAGGCGATGAGGATGCTCGTGCTCGGTGTGCCCAATGTCGCTACTCCAGCCCCAATCCCGGCTAAGACGCCCGCCACTCCCAACAGTCGGTAGATGCCCGGAGAGAGGAGCGCTCGTTGGCCCCGTGGATCGACCAGGCCACTGGGCAGCCAGCGGGGAAGCGTCCCCGTGATGAGCAGGGGGACACTCAGGAGCAGGGCAGCGGCGGAGAGGACGAGGGCATAGATCGTGACCGGGAGTGGGATCGCGATCAGACGTAGCATGTCGTGGTCGCTCTAAGAATAGGTTTATGGGTTGCAAGACCGCCCGGCCGGGGTAGTTTTAGCAACGTGAGATCACTATGGACCAGGCTCGGGTAGCCCCAACCGGTCGGATGGACGCCAAGGCCGCGGCGGCCCGGTATTCCGTCCTGGTCAACCTGGTGTTGATCGGCGCCAAGCTGTTGGTTGGGTTGTTGACCGGCAGCGTGGCCATCCTCGCCGATGCGGCCCATTCCTTCCTGGATCTTTCGGCGAGCATCTTCGCCTACGCCGGCATTCGAACGGCAGCCAAGCCGGCCGACGAGGACCACGCCTGGGGCCATGCCAAAGCGGAGAACATCTCCAGCCTGGTCCAGATGTTCCTCCTGGGCGCGACCTGCATCGCCATCGTGATCGAGTCGGTGCGGCGGCTGGTCATCGCCGGCTCGGTGCGCGTCGCCTGGTACTCCTTCGTGGTCGTCCTCGCCGCCATGGTCATCGACATCGTGGTCAGCCGCTACCTGCAGAGTGTCTCGCGCTCTCACGGCGGGAGTGCCGCACTCGACTCGGATGCGCTCCATTTCGCCTCCGACCTCTGGGCCTCGCTGGCCGTGTTGATCGGCATCACGCTCGTCGCCGTCTTTGACTTCAAGCTCGCGGATCCGCTGGCCGGGATCGCGGTCGCCATCATCATCGGCACGACGGCGATCGAGCAGGGGCGCCGGACGACCCAGGTCCTGCTCGACGCAATGCCGGACCGTTCGACTCTCGCGGCCATCGAGCGGATCCTGGAGAGCGATCCTCGGCTCCATGGCTACCACGCGCTGCGCGCGCGGCAGGCGGGCAAGCACGTCTTACTGGACGTCTCGGTGCACGTCGATGGCACGCTGTCGCTGGCCCAGGCGCACGAAGTCGGCCATGCCGTCTCGGAGCGCATCCAGCGAGAGCTGCCGATGGTCACGGACGCGGTGGTCCATGTCGAGCCCGTCGACGATGAAGCGCACGGATGAGACGTCCCTGGCTTGCCGTAGCCGTCTGGGACCTCTTCCTGGTGGGCGTGCCGCTCGTGATCGCGGCAGTCCTTGCGTTCAACAACTGGCCGCTGGCCAACGATCGGCTTCTGCTCGGGTATGGGCCAGGGTTGGGTCCGACGTCGGTCAGCGTGAGTGGCCCGCAGTCGCAACCGACTTACGATGAGTTCAAAGCGGCAGTTGACCAGAAACGGGCCAGCGTTGGGATGCCCGCCGGGCTCGATCCGATCGCGATCGGTCCCGGGATCGGGCTGCTGGTGATTGCGGTTAGTTTCGCGGTGAGTCACTGAGCAGGTGCCTGGCCTGAGTCCCGGACCCTTGAAAGCCGGCGGGCTGGCCGCGGCGCTCGCGATCCTACTGGTCGGCTGTAGCAGCCCGCCTCCCGCCGCCACGACCCCGGGGAGCCACGCAGTCGCCGGGTCACCATCCCCGAAAGCCGCCGCGGCGCAGTCAACGCTCGTTCCCCTTGCGATCGACGCGATGCGACAGCGCGACTATCCGGGCAGCGACCTGGCGATCGAGCAGACGCTGACGCCGGGAAGCAATTACCAGCAATACATCGCCTCCTATCAGTCGGACGGGCTCAAGATCTTCGCGTTGCTGACGGTGCCGAATGGTCCGAAGCCGGCGACCGGCTGGCCGGTGATCATCTTCAACCACGGCTACATTCCACCGACCGTGTATCGGACCACGGAGCGGTACGTCACCTACGTCGACGCCTTCGCGCGACACGGCTACATCGTGTTCAAGCCCGACTATCGCGGCTTTGGCAGCTCACAAGGCATACCGGTCAGCGCATACGGCTCGCCGAACGACACGGTCGATGTCCTGAACGCCGCGACCACGATGCAGCGCTACGCGAATGCCGACCCCAACCGGATTGGTATGTGGGGACACTCGATGGGAGGCAACATCACGCTGCGGGCGCTGGTGATCGATCCGCGGATCAAGGTGGCTGTCATCTGGGCCGGCGTCAATGCCACCTATCAGGATCTGCTCGGGAACTGGCATCCGACCGGCGGCGACCGCCCACCCCCGTCGTTCAGCGGCGGCTGGCCGGGCACCTTCATCGACCGCTTCGGCACGCCCGAGCAGAATCCGGGGTTCTGGGATTCGATCTCGCCGATGGCCTACCTGGCCGACATCACCGCGCCGATCCAGCTGCACCACGGCACCGGCGACACCGAGGTGCCGCTGCAGTTTTCGCAAAGCCTCGCGAACGATCTGCAAGCGGCCGGTAAGCCGGTCGAACTGTATACCTACCCCGGCTCCGACCACAACATCTCCCAGGGGTTCACCCTCGCCATGTCGCGGTCGGTCGCGTACTTCGACCGCTATTTGAAGAACTGAGACTCCCAGGACCCCGCGACTACTGGACGGTTGCGCTGACCGTATTCGACGGCGCGCTTTGCAGGCCCGTCGATCCCACCGCGATGACGTCGTAGTAATAGGTGCCGTTGCCGGGGGCGTCAGTGAAGCTGGTGGATGTCACCCCTGCCGCGATTAGCACCAGGTTCGAGCTACTGGTTCCGCGATACACCGCATAGGTCTTGGCACCGGCCGATCCATGCCATGCGAGGTTGACCTTCGAACTCTTCACGGTCGCCGTCAGGCTCGTCGGCGTGGCCGGGATTACGGTCACGGCGGCGTTTCCGGTGATCCCGTTCACCGTCGCCTTGACGCTCCCCGTTCCGGTGTTTGAATCGCTGGCTTTGAACGTCGTGCTGGTGCCAGTGGTTGGCGAGATGCTGCCTGGAGTCTTGCTGCTCACCGACCAGGTCGGTATGCCCACACTGACCGGGTTGCCGTAGGCGTCCGCACCCGTCGCAGTGAAGACCTGTGACTGGCGCACCACCAGTGTCGCCATTGCCGGGCTAACGATCACGCTGGCGAACGGCCCGGCGTTGACCGTGAGACTCCCAGTGGCGGACTTGCCCTGGATGCTTGCGGAAACACTGTGGGCTCCCGCCTTCTTGGCGGTGCAATTGGCGTTGGAGCAACTGCCATCTGGAGCGATGGTCAGCGAGGAGTTCGCCGTGACCGATCCAAGGTCGTTGTTGTAGGCGTCGAATCCTTCCACGGCGTAGAGCTGCGAGTTCCCGGCCGTGATTGTGGCCGACGCCGGCGTGAGCGTGATGTGATCGAGGCTACCGGGATTGACCTGCAACGCAGCCGTCGCAGCCTTGCCACTGTTGGATGCAGTCACGGTATGGGCGCCCGGTTTGGTCGACCCGCAAGCCCCGTTGGCGCAGCTGCCATCGGGCGTGATCGTCAATGTCGATGCGCTTGTCTGATTGCCCAGGTCGTTGTTGTACCGGTCGTATGCCTCGACAACATACGCCTGGTTGACTCCCGCGGTGACCGTGGTGTTCGCCGGGGTCAACCCGATATGGTCCATCGGGCCCGGGAGCACTTGTAGATTTACGTCACCCGACACCCCGTTCGCGGTACCAACGATCGAGTATCCGCCGGCGACTGTTGACGAACAGACGTTGCCGCTGCAGGTTACTGGGTTGTTGATGCCACCCGCGTAAAACGTCGTCGACGGCGTGACGTCGCCAATCAGGTTGCCCCACTGGTCATAGGCGGTGGCAGAGAACACCGCGCTTCCGCCTGCAGTAATGATCGACGTGGTCGTGTTCACGACGAGCTTCGTGGCCGGTCCCGGCGTTTCGGTTAAGGTCGCGTGCCCATACGCCGATTGGTATTGCGCAGCGATTGTGTAGACACCGGCAAACGTCGATCCACAGCCATTGCTGGGGTAGCAGTAGCCATTCGGGTACATGCCATTCGAATACATCGAGAACGTGGTGGCGGCGGTCACGTCCCCGAGGCTATTGCCGTAGCTATCCGCAACATTTGCCGTAAAGGGCGTCGACGACCCGACGATGGCCGTGGCCGAGGCAGGGGAGATAGTCAGCATCGCGGGGGCGCCCGGGGTTACCGAAAGCGTCGCGCTCGCCGACTTTCCGCCATCGATTGCGGTTACGGTATGGGAACCGGCCGTAGTGGCCGTGCATGTTGCTGCCGTGCACGATCCGTCGGGGGCGATGGTGAACGTGCTCACTCCAGTGGTAAACGTGCTCACTCCAGTGGCGCTACCCAGATCGTTCCCGTACTGGTCAAACCCCTCGGTCGTGTAGGTCTGGGAGGCGCCAGCACTGACCGATGCTGTCGCGGGCGAGATCGTGATGTGGTCAAGGGGCCCGGCGGTGACTGTCAGTGTGGCGGTGGCCGTCTTGCCGTTGTAGGTGGCGGTGACGGTATGCGTGCCGGCCGTGGTCGCCGTGCAGCTTGCTGAGCTGCACGAGCCGTCCGGCGCGATCGTGAACGTGGTGCCGGCGGTCACGTCGCCCAGGCTGTTGCCGTACTGGTCGCTGGAAGACGCGGCATAGGTCGCCGAGCCACCCGCGACGATGGTGGTCGACGAGGGGGCAATGCTCAGGGATGCTATCGGGCCGGCCGTGACCGTCAACGAGGCGGTGGCTGTCTTGTAATTGTCGGTCGCGGTCACCGTATGGGGGCCCGCGATGGTGGCGGTGCAGTTTGCCGCGGTGCACGAGCCGTCCGGCGCGATGCTGAACGTGGTCGCCGATGTCGCACTCCCAAGGTCATTGCTGTACTGGTCGAAGCCCTCTGTCGTATAGGCCTGCGCCGAGCCGGCCGCGATGCTGACGCCGCTGTCCGGCGCCACAGTGATGTGGTCAAGCGGACCCGGCGTCACATTCAACGTCGCCGATCCGTAGGCGTATCGAGTCGAGTACGAAACCGAGTATTGGCCTGATACCCACTGGTTGCCCGCCTTCGTCGTGCTGCAGACGTTCGCGGTGCAGGGGCCGGTGGCCGTGTTGAAGTTCACGCTGGGCGTGTAGTTGCCAAAGTCGTTACCGTAGGCGTCGTAGCCTTCCGCTTCGTAAGCCTGGCTGCCGCCCACCACCATGGTCATCAGTGACGGGTTGAGCACCAGGTGGTCGACGACGCCATCACTGCTGGCGCCGATCAAGGTGACGGTCTGGGTGCCGCCGGGCGCGTTGTCGTTGAAGGTGAGCGTCCCATTCCGCTGGCCGTAGGCGGTTGGCGCGAAGGACACGCTGACCTGGCACTGTTGCCCGTTGTTGAGCGAGGTGCAGCCCGTGCTGTTCACCGTGTAATCGCCGGTTGTGGTTACGCTCGAGATCGTTACGGTTCCGGCAAAGGTGTCGTACAGCCCGACCGGCGCTGAGGTCGAGCTGCCGAGCGGCTTGATGCCAAAGTTGATACTCCCTGGTGAAACCTGAAGGGCGCCGCCGAAAAGCGTCAGGGTGTTCCCCGCGGGAACGGTCAGGAAGCCAAAGCCTGCGCTCAGCCCCGATAGTGGACGCGACGCGTTCTGCTCGTCGGGCGCGCTGATGGGCGAGTTGAGGTGCGCCGACCAGGTCTGCGCACCGGTTGCCGCATCGACGGCATAGATGTTGCCCGAGCTCGCCCCGATATAGACATTCCCGTTGACCACGATCGGCGCGGTGGTCAGAGTGCCGTCGCCGCTGAAGGTCCAGAGCACGGCGTTGGTACCGAGGTTGATCGCCTGCAGCGTCGACCCGTTCAAGAAGAAGCCGGTCGAACCGCTGAAAGCAGGAACCGTCGTGCCACTGAAGGTGCCGAGCGCGGCACCGGTTCCAGCGTCGAGCACGGTATTGCCAACAATCGCGTCGCGCACGTAGAGTTTGCCGTTGTACAGAGCCGCCGTCTTGCCGCCGCCGCCCTCGCAGCCGGTGGCGTGGTGCCAGAGCAGGGCGCCGTGCAGCGGCTCGAAGTCGTACGTCTGGGCGCATGCATAAGAGACATAGACACCGGTGCTGGTCACAACCGGCGCACTGTGATCGCCATTCATCACCGGCGCCTGCCAGGCGATCGCGCCGCTACTGGCATGCACCGCATACAGTGTGCCGCCCGATCCGGCACCGCTGGTGTAGATGAGGTCGCCACCGGAGCCGAACACGGAACTGGCTGGCGGCGAGGTAAACATGTACTGCCCCGGCAACTGGGTCGTCCACTGGACCGCGCCGGTCTGCTCGTCGAACGCCTGCATCTGGCCATTGACGTTGATGGTGTAGACGAGACCGTTGTCGTACGAGGCATTCGCCCACCACGACCCGCCAAGATCGACCGGTCCCCAGGCGATCGCGCCGGTTCGATAGTTGATCGCATACAGATTCGGGTGGGTGGTCGTTGGATTGGTTGCCGTGACGTAGATGTACGAGGGACCCATCACCGGATATGAAACTGGGCCGCCCAGGTCGATCGTCCATGCCGGCTGCAGTGGTGTGGTCAGCGTCTCCGCTCCAGGTGATCCACTGTGCGCCGGGTTGATCTGATAGGTCATCGCCTGGTCGGTCGTGAAGGTCTGCGGGTATGGGTTCCAGGCCGCCGCGGCGGGAATGCTCGAAAGGCTCGAGACGGCGATAGCGGCGGAGCCGATGGCGCCCGTTGCGGCAATGATCGCCCGGTGGAGCGAAGTCACGCCCCCCAGTCAATCAGCGAATTGTTGCGGAAAACCTATCGGGCGATCTCGAAAAATGTGTCGAACGCCTCAACGCCGGCCGGTCGACGGGACGGCTGTGGGCTCTCGCCAGAGGTCGGCGATTGCCGCCAGGTCGTCTTCGGCGAGCTCCTGGGCGGCGCGCTGGAAGAGCTGTCTGGTGGTCTCGGTGAGCGGTGTCTCGATGCCGATCTCGCGATAGAGGGTGCTAGCGAGCTCGAGGTCTTTGACCGCGTCCGCGAGGCGAAACATCGCCGGCTGGTAGCGGCCTTCCATGAAGCCGGCCCGCCGCGCGTCCAGATAGGGCGCAAAGCGGAGCAGGACGTCCCATACGCGTTCCCGATCGATCCCGGCGCGCAGTCCCGCATGATAGAGCTCGCCGGCGGCGGCGCTGGTCACGGCGAGCATGCTGTTGGCCACCAGCTTGAGTCGGGCCGCCGAGCCGAGCGGACCCACGTAGCGAACGTCGCCTAACGCGTGTAGCACTGGACGGATGCGCTCGAGGGCGGCCAGCTCGCCGCCAACCATGATGTAGAGCTTGCCGGCCTCCACTGCCGGGACACTGCCGAGGACGGGCGCTTCGATGAACGTCGATCCGCGCTGCCCGGCCGCTTGCGCCAGCCCATGATGGGTTTTGTCGTCGACGGTGCTGCTGTCGACGTAGACCCGCGCGCCCTTCACCTCCAGCGCACCGTGCAGCCCGAGGTACGCCTGGCGGACGGCAGGCGCATCGGTCAGCATACTGATCACGACGTCGGCCCCGCCTGCGGCCTCGGCCGGCGTGTCGAGAACCTGACCGAACCCGAGCTGTTCCGCGCGCTGGCGCGTCCGATTCCAGAAGCGGAGATCGAATCCCTGCTGGTGCAGGCGGCGCGCTATCGCCGCGCCCATCTTTCCCGTACCAAGGATCGCAACGGTCGTTGTCATCGCTCTCTTCAGGTTAGGCCTCGCCGGCACCTTGGCGCCAGCGGCCGCTCCGTGCGCCGCTACGCCTACGGGTTCGGTTGTACCAGTCCACGCACGTTTGCGCGCGGAACTGCGGTGATCTTGCCGGCCCGTTTGACGCTTATGGTCTCAGCGTCGTCCGCCAGCGTCGTCGATGGCCAACGCCGGATGACGTTGAATGTGCCGGCGGCGTGTAACGGGTGACCGTCGAAGAGCGGATGGTCGTTCGCCAATCCGGATGGTATCCGCTCGATCCGTTCCCAACCAGGGCGACGCGGGTAAGCTGAGGGCACGATGCGCGCCGCGGTGATCGAGCGCTATGGGGAGCCGCCGGTTTTGCGCGATGTGCCTGAGCCGAAGTCCGATGACGCCAGCCTGGTCGAGGTGACCGCCGCGCCGCTGAATCCGGTTGACATCTCGATCGCCAGCGGGAAGTTCTACCAGGGGTCGCCGCCGACGCCATATGTTCCAGGTGGCGAAGGCATCGGGCGCCCACTGCAGCATGGCAAACCGGGCCCGCGCGCGTACTTCCGGGCGGCCCTGCCGAACGGCGCGCTCGCCGAGCGAGCCGTAGTCAGCCAGGGGGCGATGGTGCCGATTCCGGACAGCGTCCCCGACGGCGTGGCCGCGGCCCTGGGGATCCCCGGGATCGCCGCATACCTCGCGCTGACCCGACGAGCGCAGCTGAAAGCGGGCGACACGGTGCTCATCCTGGCGGCCAGCGGCGTGCTGGGCGTGTGTGCGGTGCAGGTGGCCCGCCTGCTGGGAGCGGGCCGGATCATCGCGGGCGCGCGCGACGAACAGAGCCTCGCCCGGGCGAAAGAGCTGGGGGCCGATGCGACGGTCGATTTGAAGCAGACCGATGGGCTGACCAATCGGATTCGCGAGGCAAGCGGCGGGCAGCTCCAGGTCGTGATCGATCCGGTCTGGGGCGAACCGGGCGTGGCGGCGCTCGAGGCCATGAGCCCACTCGGCCGGTTCGTCCAACTCGGCCAGTCGGCCGGCCCGGAAGCCATCGTCAAGTCGAATGTCGTGCGCGGCCGGTATCTGTCGATCCTCGGATTCACGACCTTCCTTGTCCCATGGGAGGAGCAGGCCGCCGCCTACCGCACGCTGATCAATTACGCCGCGACCGGGAAGCTCAAGGCTGAGTTCGAGATTCTGCCACTGGATGCGGTCCCGGATGCCTGGAAGCGGCAAGCCTCGTCGCCGCACCACAAGCTCGTTCTGTCGCCTCAGGTACGACCCTAGCCCCGCTCGATCCCGAGTCTATTTCGCCACGATCGGTTGCCGACGAGTCAACACGATGACCTCGCCAACCAGGTAGAGCGAGCCGCAGACGAACACCAAGCCGTCACGGCCGGCCCGTTCGCGTGCGCGGTGGAGCGCCTCGGCTGACGATTCCGCGGTTTCGGACGGGCCGCCGAACTCCCCTGCCAAAAGCGTCGGTGGGGCGGCGCGGTGCCAGTCGATGCTGGAAAAGATCACGAAGGCGTTGACACGACGGAGCTGCGCAAGCATCGATGGCAGATCCTTGTCTCGCATTGCCCCGAAGACGATGACGATCGAGCGGCCCTTCGCCAGCGTTTGAACGGCGGCGAGCGATCGCTCGAGACCGGCGGGGTTGTGCGCGCCGTCGACGAGCACGATCGGATTTCGATCGATGACCTCGAGTCGGCCCGGCCAGCGGGTCCGGGCCAATCCATCGCGGAGGGCACCATCGGAAATCTCCCACCCACGCGAGCGCAGCGCGTCGATCGATGCGACGGCAAGGGCGGCATTGTCCGCCTGATGCAGGCCGAGCAGCGGGATGCGGAGGTCGCGATAGGTGCCTGCCGGCGTGGTGACCGTCGCCTGGACGCCTGCCCATTCCTTGTCGGTGGCGGTGAGCTCGATTTCCTGGCCGAGGCGGAGCAGCGGAATCTGCTGTTTTTGGGCTGCGGCTTCGATCACCGCGAGCGCGGGCGGCTGTGCGCCGGTGATGGCGATGCTGTCCGGTTTCAGGATTCCCGCCTTCTCCCCCGCGATCGCCTCCAGCGTCGTGCCCAGATGCTGGGTGTGGTCGAGGGCGATGTTGGTGATGATTTCCACGCCCAGATCGAGCACGTTGGTGGAGTCGAGGCGCCCCCCGAGGCCGACCTCGCAGACCAGCAAGTCGATGCCGGCGCGCGCAAAGTAATACAGGGCAGCGCTGGTCAGGATCTCGAATTCGGTCGGCGGCCCGAGGTCCGCGGCGACTCTATTAATGGCGGGCTGCAATTCCGTGAGGAGCGCGGCAAAGTCGGCTTCCGCAATCGGCCGCTGGTCCACCTGGATGCGCTCGGTGTACGAGATCAGGTGGGGCTTTGGCATCAGGCCGACCTTGTAGCCGGATGCCTGCAGGACACTCGCCAGCATGGCGCAGACGGAGCCCTTGCCGTTGGTGCCGGCCACGTGGGCGCCCTGGAAGAGGTCCTGTGGATCCCCGAGCTCATGCAAAAGCGCGTGCGTCCGCTCCAGACCGAGCTTAATGCCGAACCGGCCAAGCGACGTGAGGTACTCGAGCGACTCCTGGTAGGTCATCAGTCGCCGAGGTGCTGGCGGTAGGCGCGATAGGTGTTGACCAGCAACATCGCGACCGTCATCGGACCGACCCCGCCGGGTACCGGGGTCAGCGCCCCGGCCACCGGCTCGACGCTGGCGCGGTCGACATCGCCGGTCAGCTTGCCGGTCTCGGGGTCGCGGGTGATGCCGACATCGATGACGACGGCGCCGGGCTTGACGTGCTCGCCGGTGATCAGGCAGCGCTTGCCGGTGGCGGCGATCAGGATGTCGGCGGTCCTGGTGACGGCCGGCAAGTCGATGGTGTGCGAGTGCGCGATGGTGACCGTCGCATGGTTCTGGAGCAATAGCAGCGCTACCGGGCGGCCCACGAGCCGAGACCGGCCCACGACGACGGCGCGCTGGCCGGTGGGATCGATGTGCTCACGGCGGAGCAACTCGAGCACCCCGAGCGGCGTCGCGGGAATGAAGGTGGGGTTCCCCTGAGCCAGCCGGCCGGCGTTGTAAGGGTGGAGTCCGTCGACATCTTTATGTGGCGGAATTTGCTCGAGCGCCGGGTCCGGATCAAGACCATCGGGAAGGGGCATCTGCACCAGGATGCCGTCGATCGTCGGGTCCTTGGCAAGCGCCTGGATCCGCTTGTTCAGGTCGGCCTGCGTGATGTCGTGCAGATGCTCGATGGCGGATTTGAAACCGACCTCTTCGGCGGCTGTGGCCTTGCCGCGAACGTAGGTCGTGGACGCGGGATCATCGCCGACCTGGATGACGGTAATCCCGGGCAGTCGCTGGTTGGGATGGCGCTCGACAGCGAGCTTCAGCTCCTCGCGAATGGCGCGCGCGTGGGCGCGGCCGTCGATCAGGCGGGCAGGCACCGGTTGAGTCTACTGAGGCAGGTCGCCGATCCCGACCGGTCGGGTGATCTCCACCGTGAACGCGTTCAGGTTGGGCAGCGGTGGCCGCTTGCTGACGCGGACCGTCACCTGTATCACACGGGGCTGCTTCAAGATGGCGGCGGCAATCCGCTCGGCAACGGTTTCCAGGAGGTTGGCGGGATTGCTTTCGAGGATGCTCCTAACGGTCTTCTCCAGCATCGGATAGCTCACGGTGTCGTCGATGCGGTCGCTCGCGGCCGCACGTTGGGTGTCGAGGATGACCTCGAGGTCGGCGGTGAAGGTCTGCCCCAGCTTCCGCTCCGCTGGGTTGTTGCCGTGATAGCCGAAGGCGCTCAGCCCGGAAAGGATGAGCCGACCGGTGCGCAGGCGTGCGGCGGGTCCGGCCTGCGGCCGGCGTGGCCGTCCGTTAGACCTTTTTGTGGGCATGTCTTGACAAATATACCGGTGCGTGTAATGATGCTCGAATGAACGTTGAAGTTCGGGCGACCGGGCTGCGAGCGATGCGCGAGAAGAAGGGTCTGACGCAACGCGAGCTAGCGCACAACCTGGGCATCAGCCAGAACTATATTCCGGCACTCGAGTCGGGCGCTCGCCGGCCGGGTCCCAAACTCCGGCAGGCGCTGATGAAATTCTTCAACGTGAATTTCGAGGATCTCTTCGAGGTGGTCATGGTGAACCCGGAGAGTTCCAGCGAGCAGGTACTCGAGCCACGCGATCACCGACGCGCGGGTTGATGATGCGAGGGGGTGATTCGAAGAAGTAGCTGAGCGACGCAGGTCCAAATAGAGGCTGGATAGAATAGCCGGTGCGCCTGCATAGCTCAGTTGGTAGAGCAGCTGACTCTTAATCAGTTGGTCCCGGGTTCGAATCCTGGTGCAGGCACCAACACCCAAGACCAAAAGGGGAGTCGCTGCGCGTAGGCAACAAAACAGCGCAGCCCTAACACTGAACACCGCACACGTCTCCGCTTAGCGACCTTCCGCGCTGATTTATCGACGCCACCTTGGAGGGGGCATATGCGCGGAGTGCGGATTCCTCACGATCTCAACGGCGAAGACCAGTTCATACTGGGACTTTCGGTCACTCGTTTAGCCGCCTTACTGCTCGGGTTACTCGCGGCATATACGATCCTCCATCTCTCGCTCCTTGCACCACTTCGGCTGCTGGCTGCCACCGTCGCAGCGCTGTCCGGCGCGGCCATCGCCTGGATCAGGCCCGAAGGACGCTCGCTCATTCACTGGGCACTGGCCGCCATCGAATTCAAGTTCAGTGCGCACGTCCGATATGACCCTGCGCCGAGTGGGAAGACGAATGCCGAAACGCGACACCAACCTGATCCGCAGTTGATCATGCCCGTGCGCCCCCGGCTGAGTCTGGTTGCCAGTCGGGAGCGTTCGCTGGCGAGCGAACCATCTCCGTCAGTCAACCTCACTGTGCCGGTCGACAGCGAGGTCATTGAGCTCCCTGGATCTGGCGACGGCCTGGCTGACGGCGTCCCAATCAACGGCGATGGCGAGACAGCGGAGTCTGCACCCGTATACCTGGGCGGGCCTCAGGTCATCGCCTTCTTCTCGACCAAAGGTGGTACGGGCCGGACCACGCTCGCCACCGAGGTTGCGGCACTGCTCGCCATGAAGGGTCGTTATCGAGAGTCTCCGACCGGCCCGTCTCAGCCCTTGCGGGTCGGCCTGATCGATTTCGACCTGGCGTCAGCCAACGTATCGGCTCGCCTTGGGATCGCTCAACCGACGATGCTGGATTATCTCTGCGATCTGACCCTTCCTCACCCTGACCCACGCGACTTCGTCGTTCGACATCCGGCCACAAGCCTTGATATCTTGCTGGGTCCTTCCAAGTGCCTGTCAGGTGATCGGGCCGACCTCTTCGGCGTGCCCCAAGCAGCCCATATCCTCACCACCTTCAAAGCGGCGGGTTACCAATTCCTGATCCTCGACATGTCAGCGACACTCGGCGATCTCGAAACCTACCTGCTCGAGACGGCGACGCAAATCTACTGTGTGGTCACTCCCACCGCCGGATCAGTTCAGTCGCTATATCGTGGGGTCGAGGCGCTTCGGCGGATTGGCCTCGGCTCAAAGCTTCGCTACGTCGCCAACAAGATGCGTGACGGTTTCAGCCTGGCCGAGCCGATGGGCGACTTGAATGGCTCGTTGGTGGCGCACATTCCTTATGACCCCGCCTTCGACGCAGCTGAGAACCGGCACGAGCCGCTGGTGGCGCGCAGCAATGGCGCGACGGTAGAAGGGCTATTCCTGCTGGCTGCCTCGATCTATCCGGCCCTCAAGCTTCCGGCGCGGTCGCGATCAGCTCTATCCTCTTTCGGCTGGTTCTCGAAGCGCCGCCGTGCTGGCTGAAACCAGCCCGGTCACTCAGGTACCGACGGCCGACGAGCTTCGCCACTTCACTCGGGCGCAGCTTGCCCTCCAGGTTGACCCGGAGATTCTCGATCCCTTCTGCACCAACCCCAAGCGGGAAGCGATCCTCAGAGATCGAATTCGTGACGCGATAACGCAACGTTATCTCACCCCCACCCCGGATCTGGTTGACAGCCTCTTTGACGAGCTGGTGGGTCTTGGGCCCCTGCAGCCATTAATGGCCGACCCAGAGATCAGCGACATCCTCGTCAACCGCTTTGACGAGATCTACATCGAGCGCCGGGGCCGGCTCGAGTTCGTCCCTATCGCTTTTCGTGATGAGGCACAGCTGGAGCAGATGATCCAGAAGATCGTCGCGCTGGTTGGCCGGGAGATCAACATCGACAAGCCGCTGGTGGATGCCCGGATGGTCGACGGCAGTCGAGCCAACGCTGTATTTGCGCCGGTTGGCGGGCCAACCTTATGCATTCGAAAGTTCAATCGGGTCCGGCTTGCCCTCCTGCCCGACGAGCACATGCCGAGCGAGCCCAGCTGGGTCAGCACCGCGGGGATGTCGTCGCCGATGGGGGCGTTCCTCGAGGCAATGGCCGTCGCCCGCGCCAACATCTTGATTGCTGGGGCCACCGGTTCAGGAAAGAGCACACTGCTCCGCTCGATCGTCAGCGCCTTTCCCGCCGAGGAACGCGTGATCACGATCGAGGACACCGCCGAACTTGAACTCGACAATCCGCATTGGGTCAAATTGGAATGCGTCCATTCCCGACAGCTCGCTGGCAAAACGACGCAGGACCGCCGACTCGATGTGGCCGACCTTGTGCAGAACGCGCTACGTATGCGTCCGGATCGGCTGATCATCGGCGAAATCCGACAAAGCAAGGAAGCCTACTACGTCGTCGAGGCCTTAAACACTGGACATGATGGCTCCGCCACTACCATCCACGCCAGCAGTTGCGTCGACGCCCTGGCGCGCCTGGAACTCCTCATCAGTCGTAACTTTGCGCAGCTCAGCCCTGTTGAGATTCGACGGTACATCGGCCGCGTCTTCGATCTCGTCGTCTTCGTAAGCCGGCTGCGCGACGGACGGCGTTGCGTTCTGGAAATCGCCGAGTTGCATGAGGCCGATGCAAACGGCCGCTACGAACTGCATCCGGTGTTCAAAAGCGAGCTCGTCAACGGGCCGCACGGTCTGGAGGTCGAGTTCACGAGCGTCGCGGATTACCGGCCCGGGCCCAGGTTGCTTCGCAAGCTCGAGCTGCAAGGGATGCGATGGATTTCGTAGCCGCCGGCTGCGTATCGATCGGAATCCTCAGCCTGGGATTAGCCATTCGGCGCGGCACCGGAGGGCCTCGGATATCCGGCCAACTGCTCGACCGACTCTTCTCGCATTATCAGCGGCGCCTGGCGGCGGCGCGCATCGCGGGCAACCCGGGTTCTTATGTCGCGATGGCGATCATCACGCCGGTCGCCCTGTTTGTCGTCGGCTGGCAGCAGTCACCGGTCCTTGGCATCTTCGGCGGCGGGGCGGGCCTCCTTCTGCCCCGGCTGTATCTCGGATGGCTGGTACATGCGCAGGCCCGCCGAAGCGAGGCCGAGGCACCCAGGCTGCTGCAGGCACTAGTCGCTGGGTTGACCGCAGGCAGTACTTACCTCGATGCGCTTCGCCACGCGCGGCGGACCTGCGCCGATCCCTGGATTAGCGAGGATCTCGATTTCGTCATCCAGCGCTTCGTACTCAATGTTCCCCTTCACGACAGCCTTCGTGAGGTCCGGGCTCGTGTCACGACTCGAAACCTTGGCTTGGTCTGGGAAACCTTGAGCATCGGCCACGCCAACCACCTACCGACCCAAGCGGCCCGGACCCTGCTGGTTGAGCTCTCATCCGCCGTCCAATTCAACGTTCAATTGGCCAATGAGGTTCGGGCGCGCTCATCGGGCCAGCGGGCGCAGATCTGGCTGCTGGCGGTGATCGTCCCAGGCATGTACCTGTACCTCCGGTTGATGAGCCCACAGCTGTTGAGCGTCCTCGATGAAACGATGATCGGCCGTTTTATCCTCTTTCCGCTGGCGGCAGCGCTCGAGGTCACCGGCATCGCCTTGAGCCTCCGGATCGCTCGGTTCGAGGCATGATGCTCGGGGCTCTCTGCGTCGCGCTGGCCTGCTTCGCTGGGTTGCAGGCCATCCATGGTGGGATTCGACCAATGCAACCATCGGCCAGTGAGTTAATCCGAGCCACGACGTTGTCGCCGGTCGAGTGGCGCCTACATCAGCGGGGACGCGAGGGCTGGTATCAGCGTTGGCTCCGTCCGATCGCCCTGATGTGGGGAGGCCGGCTCCGTCTCCGCCCAGCGCGCATCGATCCTCTCTACTTGATTCAAGCGGGCCTCGATCCGAATCAGATCGACGGGGTTGAACTCCGGGTCATCCGGCTGATGAGTGCCTCGGCTGGCGCCTTGCTTGCGGCTCTGCTGGCTCTCGTGGCATCCGGCGCCTTCATGCTCGTCCCCCTCTTTGCCTGGGCCGGCTACGTCACGCCCGCTCGCTACCTCGCCGGTCGCCGGCGCCGGCGGCAGGATGGACTGCAGCGCGAGCTGCCGCAGCTGATCAGCATGCTGCGCGCTTTCACGCTGGCCGGGATGCCACTCGAGCGGACTCTCCACATTCTGTCCGCCAACACGCAGCCGGATAGCGTGCTGCGGCACGAAATTCAACTGGCGTTGGGCCGCTACGGGCTGGGGTCAAGCATCGAGCAGGCGCTGCAGGAGATCGGTCCCAGGACAGGTGTGGACGACATAGCGATGTTCGTGAGCGCGGTAGCCCAGACCAAGCGGATCGGCAGCGACCTGGATGCGACGCTTCGCGACCAGGAATTGATGGTTCGAATGAATCAGCGCAATCGAAGCACTGCCCAGGCGGCGGCGGTGGGCACGAAGCTGCTCGTGGTCCTGGGAGGGATCTACCTGCCGGAGTTCCTGATCTTGATCATGGTTCCGCTCTTTTGGGGGATCATGCAGCGGGCGTTTGGATGAGGCGGCGGGTGATCGGCGGCCGGAACGAGATGGGGAATTGGAGGGACTACGTGAACAATTCGAAGCGCGGACAGTCGACCCTTGAATGGGTGATCGGGGCAGCGATCATCCTCGGAACCCTCGTCGTCGGCATCATGGCCTGGAATAACGGTCTGGTCGCCAAGATCGGCCAGATGGTTCAGCGGCTGACGCAGACGTCATGAGGGGTGCCCGCCGGCACCGTCAGCGCGGGCAGGAAACGCTTCAGGCGGTGCTGGCCGTGGCGTTCATGCTGCTTCCGGTTCTCTTTGGCATCGTCGAGCTCGGAGGTTTGATTCATGTGTGGATCGGGGAGCAGGCAGCGGCCGCGATCGGAGCCCGTGTCGCCGGAGAGCGTGGCGAAGACGACGGGATGGTTCGAGAGCGGATTCGCATCGAGCTGCTGGCGGCCGGCCTCGACCCGAATCACGTCCAGGTCAACGTCATGCCGGCGTACGTTCGCTGGGGACAGCCGATCACGGTGCAAGTCATCAGCCATCGCCATCTCGCTATCCCCTTCCTTTTCACTCGGGACCTGACCCTCGCATCAAGTTACGTCGGTCGCGGGGAGGTCAACCACTGATTCGCTCCCGCGGCCAGAGCGTCCTGTATGCCGTTTTGCTGATGCCGACGTTGATCCTGGTGTTCGCGCTCGCTGTCGACATGGCGAGTTTGCAGATGCAGAAGCTGCGCCTTCGATATGCCGTCGATCTGGCAACGGTCACGGCTGCGACTGCAGTGGACGAACGGTACTACAGCCAAACCGGCCGGCTTCAACTAGACCCGCTCATCGCAACGGCGATTACCCGGGAGTTTCTGATGCGCAACCTGAACGGCATGCCCGGTATTCCTGTGCCAGCCCAAATCGCAGCCGCCGCCGACATCAGCGTCGTCAATCACCCGCCTGCCGCTGATCCATACACCCACGCGCGCCTCGATCGGCCGGCGGTCTGCGCGCGTATCCGGGTGCCCTACCGATTCGCGCTACTCGGGTGGATCGGGCTGAAGGTCGTTGACCTGACCGTTGCGGCAGACGCCGAGATCCGGACATGAAGCCCGGGTCGACTCCGATGAAAGCGGTGCTCGCGCTCGGACTCAGCCTTGCCCTGGTGACGAGCGCCGCAACCAACAGCCATGGCCTGAACGGTACAGCTACAACGGTGTCGATCACCGCCGTGTCAGGGTTCGCCGGACACGCCTTTGTCTATGCTCAGGTGAGCGATTCGACCTTCACGTATCCTGCCCCTACCGGCACCGGTCACCAGTCCCCCTTCTTTTCTGAATGGGTCGCTGAGTCGATCGCGAGTGCCTCCTGCCCATTCATCTGGGCGGTGTATGTCTTCGATCGGGCGACAAACAAACAGATCAATGCGCCGACACCCGATGCGCCCTCGCCAAACTTTGGGACGACAACGATTCGCTGTGCGAGTCCCTCGGCAAGCCCGGTTGACCAACCTCCCCAGGTGGACGCCGCTGCCCGGCTCGATCTCGATCTGCAGGTCACAGTGTCTCCGACCATGGCCGCGGCTGGCTCGCCCAGCGTCGTTTCGGCTGTCCTCAGCAGCGCCCTAACCGAGGACCTCAACCTCTATCTGAGCATGGCGGTCGAGGAGTGGTCGGTGACCAGCTGGTCGGTCGACTTCGGCGATAGCCAGGTAACGACCTTGAACGGCGGGGTCGGGACCTCAATCCAAGTCCCCCATGTCTATCAAGCAGCCGGTGGTTACGACGCCCGGGTCGTGGCCTTTATCTCCGGCCACGCCCAGGCCGCGGTATACGACCGCTACGGCACGGTTCATCTGATGCGCCGTCCCTTTTCGGTGGAAGTCGGCAATCATGCCATCGCGACGGCCAGGACGCGGCCATCTCGAAGCTATTGGCCCCCGCGGGCGACGGTCGGCGTCGTGCCCTACCTTGGAATGGCGATCGGTGGACCCCCAGCCACGGCGTTTCGTCATATCGATGGTCTCCGGGGCGCCCTCACAAGCCTCTCGGTTGAACTGCTGATCGTTCGCGAAGCTCAGCTGGCCATTGACGGCGTGTCTCAGGGTTTTGGGCGTTCGCGGTTGACCGCCTGGCGACTCGACGGCCCACCCTCGGACGCGCCGGCCGGGAGTGGGACGACGCCCGGCGTGAGTCACAGCGCTGGCGACCTGATGCGGTTGCAGTGGAACAGTCCCGACCGCATCGTGGGCGGCCAGCCGCAGGACTACCTGGTGCCGGTCACGCTGTTCGTCGAGACTCGCTTTCCTGACGGCCACGTCGCATCCTATGTGATCGCCTCGAGCTTCTCAGTATCCGTCAACTTTGCCGCTGAGAGCGGCTAGGAGGGGCCAATGCGGCGCAGTCTCTATCTCGCAGTTTTCATCACCCTGTCGGGAATTGCCGGGCTCTTCTATTACTCGCACACCCGTCAGGGCACGGCACTCGTCGCCAGCCACGATCTTACGGTTGGAACCCGCATCCAGGATTCCGATGTCACCGTCCGACAGGTCAACCCGGCGTCGGTCGTTGGCAACGTCCTGAGGTCACCGGATCAGGCGATTGGCCAGATCCTCTCGTTTCCGGTTCTCGAGGGACAATTTCTGGATGCCCGCGAGGTGGCGCCGACCAGGAACGCCAGCCTCCTCGGCTCGGGCCTGGACGTTCCCACCGGGTATCGGATCATCGGTCTACCGATCGCGCCGTCCGCCGCCGTTGGCGGGGCGCTCAAGCCGGGCGACCGAGTGGACGTGATGGCGATACCCAATCCCTCGAAGCTAGCCAGCCTGGTCGACGAGTCGGCCCCGGCGCCGATCATGATCGGTAAGGATGTACTGGTGATCGGACTGAGGACTGACCAGGGGACTGACGTCGACGGGGCGGACCATGGAGTGAACGTGGGCAATGGCAAACCGGCCACTGTACTGCTTGCGATCCCCGAGATTGAGGAAAGCACCTATTCAGCTGCAATCGTGGCCGACTCCTTCGTACTGGCACTGAGCACCGACTGAATCAGACGTCGTGAAACTTTTCCACCGGGCTGCTTTAGGCGATGAGGTCTCGGGCGTCCACGGCGGACTCCTTCAGCTCCGAGGCGGCGCGCCGCGGGCAGTCATTGTGACCAGCTCCCTGAACTTCCAGGGCCTCGCACCAGAACAACAACTGCGGGCGGTGCAGGCGTTCCGCGACTTGCTGCATGCTCAGAGTGGGCCACTGGAGTTGTACCTCCGAATCCGCCGGGTGCCCGCTGGTGACGCACGCGAACCGGACCGCGCGGCGTTCGCGGAGCAGCCCGCCTACTTCGCGGCATTGACCCGAAGCTTTATCAATGCCCACCTCCAAGACACGCCGGTGTACCAGCGGGAGGTCTTCATCATCCTTGGACCGGTCGACCTGGGCCGCCAACTGCTGCGCTCCTGGTTGTTTCGCTTCGATCGATCGCACGACCAGCCGGCGATCGTGGCAACCGATCTGGGGACGCCGCTCCGTCGCCGAGCTCAGGCGCTGCTCGAGCAGCTTCGTCGCATCGGCATCAAAGGCCGAGTGCTTGGTGACGAGGCGTTGTCGATGTTGCTAGGCGAGCTCTATGGCCTTGAACGCCAGGATCGCGGCGCTGCCGGACCGACACGCCAGGCTTTCGCCCACCGTGCCGACAACGTGGAGATTAACGGCCGTCAGTATTTGTCGTTCGTTGTCAACCGCTATCCGGGGGAGGAGGTGGAGCCCGGATGGCTCCTTCCACTCCTGAGTTTCCAGGGGGAGCTACACGTCGGCATACACATCTTGCCCCTCGACACCGATCGCATGCTGACCGTTTTGCACCATCGGATTCGAGACCTCCGGGCCGACGACATGGCGAGCTTCGAATCCGGCGAGGTTGATCGGACGACCGTGCGGACTCTCCCCGATGCGCTGACGGTTCATCAGGCGCTGGCTCGAAACGAGGAGAAGGCGTTCGCAGTGAGCTTTTATCTGACCATTGGTGCGGACGGCCCGGTTGAGCTCCGCAGCCAGGCTGAAGCGTTGCGCGCAAGCTGTCGCCGCATGATGCTGCAGACGGTGCAGCCCTTCTTCGAAATGCGTCAGGGGCTCGTCTCATCATGGCCACTCGGCATGGATCTGCTCGGCCGAGAGCACATTCTGCACACGAGCGCGGTTACCACGATGATGCCCTGGCTCCAGGAGGACCTCGCCGATTCTGACGGCCACTACTGGGGCTACAACAAAGAAACGGGCGGCCTCTGCGTCTTCGACCCCTTTGATCAGGAGCGATTCAACAACGCAAACATCGCCGTGCTGGCGCACTCCGGCGCCGGCAAGAGTTACGCAGCGGCATCGGTCGTGCTCAGCGGATATACCCGGGGCATCGGTGCGATCGTGCTCGATCCCGAAGCGGAGTACGGCGGAATGATCCGGGGGCTGGGCGGGACCTACCTCCACCTGGCGGCCGGCGCCGGCCATGCCATCAACGCTCTGGACCCTCTCCTGTTCACCGTCGATGCTGACGAGCCGACTGACCAACTCAGCGATGTGCTCGACTTGATCGGCCTGATGTGTGGGAAGCTCGACGAGGTCGAGCGCGCTCAGATCGAGGCCATTACCCGATCGGTGATCACGAGTAGCCGGGAAACCCCGGTGCTTGGGGACGTCTGGCACCAACTCGAACTCGCCCAGCCTGGCTCGCGCGTCAGCACCATCCTGCATCGGTGGGTCACCGGCGAGCTCGGACAGCTGTTCAGCACCCCCACGAATGTCGACCTCGGCGCTGCCATCGTTGGGTTCAATCTGCGTGATCTCAGCGAGGAACTCATTCCCCCCTCATATTTGCTGCTAGCCAACTGGCTCTGGACGGCGCTTCGGCGAGACCGTCGACCGCGTCATCTGCTCATCGACGAGGCCGGTCTCCTCCTCGAACATGAGCCCATCCGACGATTCCTGATCCGGCTGGCTCGCCGGATTCGCAAGTATGGCGGCAGTTTGATCCTGGTGAGCCAGAATCCAGGCGACTTTTTCGAGACCAAAGATGGAGCTGTGCTGGCAACCAATCCCAGCATTCTTTTGCTCGGCACGCAAAAGCATTCCGAAGCGGTCAAGTTGCAGAAAGCGTTCAACCTTACGGAGCGCCAGGTCAACTATCTCGAGACGGCTGAGCGCGGCGACTTTCTGTTGGTAGCGGGGCCAAACCGTGTCCCGGTGCATGTGATGGTCCCGCCGTGGATGGACGAGCTGATCGTAAAGTCGCGCGGACACTGATCCACTCTCGCAGCGAGGACGATTGGTCACGATACCGAAGCGGCTCGCCGCTTCATCTATCGTGGAGTCAAGCGAGGGCACGAAGGGCGAACAACTTCGCCTTAGGATGTGCCATGAGAGCCTCCCGTCGGTCTGGGTTGGTGGTTCTTCCCATACCGATCACGGAGGCTCTTCCAGTCAACCGGTTGTCAACAACCTAGATGGGAGATACAGCTAGTGGATGATTTGGTCGAAGTCGCTCGACTCCCTGTCAGCCAACGCGGCCGTGTGCCGATTGATTTTTGTTCGACTCGGCCTGATAATTAACGGCTGAATTTGCGCTTACCGTCACCTTAGAGGGAGACGTGGCGCGTGTGGCTGGGGACGCCACGCAAAGGGGAAAAGTCGGTGCAGGACCTCACCGAGCGTCGCAATGAGGAGGCCCGCGAAATCCGGGATTTGCTCGCGGCCAAGCTCAAGATGCACCCGATCTGGCTGGGCGGCCTCGATACCCAGGCAGCCCGCCACATCTACCTCTTCATTCAGGCGCTCGAGGGGCGCAAGCCGTTCGGGCGCGTGCGCCGGCAGCGCGCGCCCAATTTGACGCTAGACTGACGGCGATCTGGACCTAAAGCCGCTCGCCGACCAGCAGGCCGGTACCTTCTCGATCGTCGCCGGCGACCGCCCAGTGCTGGCGCACGCGATCTGCGCCGTCAAGCTGAATGGTCAGTGGTACCCGAGCACCGTCACACCGCTCTCCCACCAGGACGCGTTCGCCCTCCACTGGCAGGCCGGCCCGGCCCTGGCGACCGCCCGGCTCATTCCCCACGAGGGCGGGGTCGTCATCGAGTGCGAGCTCAACAATAGCGGCGCTGCCCCGCTGACCTTCAACGCGTGGCGGCCCATCGCGGTCGACGGTGGCGGCGCCACCTTGCACGTCGGCGAGGAGCCATGGCGTGCTAGCGCGCTCATCAACGGCTACCAGTCCTGGGACTACGCGGGCATCCACCCCCTCGATGAGGCGATCACCGAGGGCGACCGCAAGCCGCCCGCCACGTCGTGGTGGACGGCGGCCATCTGTGACAGCCGGGCGATGTTCGTCGCCCAGGTGCTCAAGGCGAGCCGCTTCGCCACCAACTTCCGCTGGCACTATCACCGCGACGAGCACGCCGCCGATTCACTCCCCACCGCCATCGCCCGTTTCATCGCCGAGCAGAGCGGCTCACCCCTGTCGCAGCCCGAGCAGCGCTCCGGCCTGCCCGAAGAACTCCGTCTGGAGGTCCCGCCGCAGACCGGCCTGGTATCCGACCCCATCCTCTTGCTGTACGGCGATGACGGCACCGCGACGCTGCGCAGAGCGCTCAGCGCCGCGGGCCACGCCGCCGGCGCGCGCGCCTTCCCCAGCGTCCCTCGCGGATGGTGTAGCTGGTATCACCTCGGCCTGGCGGTGACCGAAGCCGACATCGCGCGCCATGCGGCGTTCCTCGCCCGGCGGATGCCGGAGCTGTCGAAGAGCTCCTCGAACGGCTACCGGCCGGTGATCCAGCTCGACGACGGCTGGATGCCCCGCTGGCAACGGTGGGGCGACTGGACCGCCAACGAGTTCTTTGCCGGCGGGCTTCACGCGCTGGCGACCCGGGTCCACCGCCACCGACTGGAGGTCGGCATCTGGCTGGCCCCCTTTCATGTGGCCGGCGACTCCCAGCTGGCCGTCGCTCACGCCGACTGGCTCCTGAAGGCGAGCGACGGCACGCCGCTGGTCGATCCACGCCTCAGCCGCGCCTACCACGTTCTCGATCCGACCCATCCGGATGTCCAGCGATTTCTCGACGACCTCTTTCGAGGGCTGCGAAAAGATGGCTTCACTTACTTCAAGCTCGACTTTCTTTACGCGGCCGCTTACGAGGCGCGGCGCCACGACCCCGAGGTGACAGGAACGCAGGCGCTGCGGCTCGGACTGAAGCCGATCGTCAATGCCATCAATCCACCGGGCAAACCGGAGAAGGCCTTCGTCCTGGCGTGTGGCGCGCCGCTGATGCCGATCGTCGGCCTGGTCCACGGCGCCCGCACCGGCGGCGATGTCGGCGTGCCCCAGATGGAGGACGGCAAGGCGGGACCACCGGAGGTGGGCTTTCCCCTGATTCTCTCGATGGCTCGTAACCAGGCCGCCCGGCTCTTCTTCGACCGGTCGCTCTTCGCCGTCGATGCCGACGTCGTCATGGCCCCGGCGCCGCAACTTACGACGGACGAGGCCCGGGTGATGATCACCATCGGGGCGCTCTCCGGCGGCGTCTTCATGCTGAGCGACGACCTGGAGGCGCTGCCGGCGGCGCGGCTGGCCCTGCTGCGCAATCCCAACGTCCTTGGACTGGTGGGCGGGCCGGCGGCCGAGCCCGTGCACCTCTTCAGCGCGCCGGAGCGTGAGGCGCAGGACCACTGGTTCGCCTCCCCGCAGGAGTTGCCGCCGCTTTGGGTGCGCCGCAACCCCGATGGCGGCGCAATCGTGGCCGTCTACAACTGGAGCGACTCGGCCCGGCCGTACCGGCTCCGCTTCAGTGAAGCCATCGGGGTCGACGGGGCCTTCTCGGTGGCCGATTTGTGGTCGCCACGACGGGGCGGACGCGCGCTCGGGATCCAGACCGACACGCTCCGGCTCAACCTGCCGCCGCACAGCGTGCGACTTCTTAGAATGAAACCCGCTGCGGGCGCCGCGCCGCCTTAACGGAGTGCACTCATACCACCATGCGCCGCGTGCTTTTCTACCGACTTTACGACGTCGTCCCCGCCCGGCTGGCCGAGCTGGAGGACGAGGCGCGTGCCTTCTCGCGGAGCCGCGCCTGGCGAGGCGACGCCTTCTGGCTTGCGACTGAGAACACGACCGAGCTGTTCGCCATGGAGTACTTCCGGCATGCGCGCAACGAAGAAGGCCCGACCCTGTCCGGCGCCGGCTTCCTGCGCCTGCTCGGCGATGAGACCGATGCCATCGCCACGCTCTACTTCCTGAACGACGTCTCCGAGCGATTCCAGGCACGGGCCGGATTGCTCGACGATGAGAACCCGATCGCCAAGCTCCGTCAGCTCGAGATCCGCCAGGGACGGCTGCCGTCAGGAATGCCGATCGAGGATGTGCTCGCCGCCCGACCGGTGATCAAGAAGATGGAGGGTGAGCCGATCACCTTTTATCCGCCGACCTACCGCCCCAACACGTACTTCCGGCGCGACAAGCCCGGCATGTGGGGCTTCAGCCTGAAAGGCATCCGCGACTTCGCGCCCTCGTTCCTCGAGGCCGAGGCGGAGGCGATGCGTATCTATCGAGGCTTCCGCCGGCTCAACCCGTGAAGGAGTCGACCGCCACGCTCAAAACGGCGGATGGGCTCGACCTTTACGTTCGTCGCTGGGAGGCGGAGGGGGTGCCGCACCAGTGGACCTTCGTCATCGTGCACGGGTTGGGCGAGCACGGCGGTCGATACCAGCATCTGGCGGAATGGTTTACCCCGCGGGGCGCCACCGTCTACGCGATGGACCAGCGCGGCCATGGTCACAGCGGTGGCCGGCGGGGGCACGCCCCCAGCCTGAACGCGTTGCTGGGCGATCTCGACGCCGTCGTGACGCAGGCACGCAACGAGAGTGGCGCGCCGCTGGTGCTGATCGGCCATTCCTTCGGTGGGCTGGTGGCGATCGCCTATGCGCTGGACCGGCCCGATCACATCGATAAAGCCGTGTTCTCGGCACCGATGCTGGTGCTGAAGCTCAAGGTGCCGGGCTGGAAGCAGCCGCTCACGATGCTGCTTCCGAGGGTCGCCCCGCGGTTGAGCGTTTCCAATGAGGTCGATCCCGATCTGCTCAGCCACGACCCGGCGAACGCGCGAGCATATCGGAGCGACCCACTGGTGCACGACCGCGTCACCGGCCGGCTTTATTCCGAGAGCGTGGCGCGCGGCGAGGCGTTCATCGACCGGGCAGCCGAACTGCGCGTGCCCTTCCTGCTGCTGCACGGTCGCGACGATCAGATCGTCGACCCGAACGGCAGTCAGCGGTTCTTCGCCCGCGCCACCGCGCCGGACCGGGCCTTCTGTCTCTACCCCGGCCTCTACCACGAGATCTTCAACGAGGTGGAGCAAGAGAAGGTCTTCCAGGACATCGAGAGCTGGCTGACGCAGCGCACCGACGCCCACCTCACCGGTTGGAACCCGCCGCCTTGAGGCCCTGATGCGGGCGGTGGTCCAGCGCGTGAGCGAGGCGTCGGTGCGATGGGATGGCGGCGAGTCATCGATCGGTCCTGGTTACTGCATCCTGCTTGGGGTTGCCGACACCGACCAGGAGCGCGACGCGGACTACCTGGCGGACAAGATCCTCAAGCTCCGGGTCTTCAGCGACGAGGCCGGGAAGTTCAATCTCAGCGCCATCCAGGTCAAAGCCGGGTTCCTGGTCGTCTCCCAGTTCACCCTCTTCGCCGAGGCCCGCGGCCAGAATCGGCCGAGCTTCCTCCACGCGGCGCGGCCGCAACAGGGGCGGCCGCTGCTCGACCGCTTCATGGCCCGCTTGCGCGAAAGTGGGCTGCCGGTGGAATCTGGCTCGTTCGGCGCCCAGATGGCGGTGCGGTTGGTCAACGATGGCCCGGTCACCATCGTCCTCAGCACCGACCCATGGGAGCCGCGGATCGGCTGACGGTTCGCGTGCGGCTGGGGCGGCGGATCCGGGCTACGCCGGACGCCGTACCCACGTGTGAATTGATTGTGCGCGTGGCATGATGGCCGGCCACGACCCAACGGCGATCGGTCACGTAACGTTCGCCGAAATGTTGCGACGACGATGCGAGGATAGGCTGAGCGCGAGGCAATGGCGATGGGCATCAGCATGACGAACCGGCTGCTCGGCACGGTCATCGCCTTCGCGTTGACCAGTGGCGTCGTCGCCCACGCCGCACAGGCGCCGCAGCGCCCGCTGGCACCGATCAGCCTCACCTCGGCGAGCGCCCTTCCGATGGCGCTGGAAACGGCGGCCAGTCGCGTTGCCGAAACCGCGACCGGCGCGATCGATCCGAGCGCTGCCATCCGCGACGCCTTCCAGCGCGACCACGTTGCCCTCGAACACCTGCGGCAGCAGGCCTCGCCGCTGAAGGGTAGCGCCCACCCGGCCTTCAATCAGTACATCTCCGACCAGGAAGCCGCCCTGATCGATTTGGAGCGGACCGCGCTGGCGACCAGCCGTCCGGCCGTCTCCAGCACGATCGCGGCCATGGACAACCTGATCAGCGCAGCCCAGGCAGAACTCAATCTCGAGCTCTCGCAGACCGGCGCAGCGAAGTTGCAGGGCGCAGGCCTGTCGCTGAAGTCGCACGGCAGCAACCACTAACATCGGAAGTCGGACCTCTCGTTTGTGGTTTGCTGTCCCGTTTACGCAGCGGCGAGCTGCCGCTGCCGGCTCAAGGGCAGGCGGATTGCAAGATAGAGCATGCCGAATAGCGGCAATCCGAAAATCACGATCGTGAGCAACGCGCTCAGGATTCCCGGCACATCGGATGCTCCCGTGCAGGTATTTCGCAGGACATGGCCGGCCTGATCGATGATCTGCCCGCAGCCTCTTGTATGGGTGGCTACAACCGCCGCCGCATACAGGCCAATGTAGCCGCCCAGGGGAGCCAAGGAGCCAATCAGCTTGTCTCGCCCGTTCCACGCAGGGGAGATCCAGAGCAAGACCACGCCGATGGGCCAAATCAGCACTACAAGGAACACGGCCGCGATCTCGAGAAGCCCCGGCCGGTACAGCGCGGATGGAAGAATGCCCAACCGCTCACGGGCCTCGGTGACGACCACGGCGGGCTCGCCCAACCGGTCGAGAATGTTCAGAATCATGGCGTCCGTCTCCTCCTGCTCGCGGGATCGCGCCTCGGCGATGTGGGATCGCATGTCGTCGAGCAGCTCGTTGCGGGCGCCGGCCGGAAGGTCGCCGGCGGCGGCCTGGATACGCGCGAGGTAGCCATCGATCAGCTGGTCGGCGTGCGGGGCGGTCATGACGTCTTGCCCTCCTGCAGGATTTTGTCGACGGCGCCGCGAAAGCCGGTCCACTCGTTCTTGAAGGCGGTCAGCGCCCGTCGACCCTCGGCCGTCAATTCGTAATACCGTCGCGGCGGCCCGTCGGTCGACTCGCGCCAATCCGTTTTCACCAGGCCGTCGCGACGCAGACGGCTCAGCAGCGGGTAGAGCGTGCCTTCCGTGGTCAGTAATCCGGTTTTGCCGAGCGCCTCGATCAACTCGTAGGCGTAGCGCGGGGTCTTGACAATCAGGGCCATCACGCAGTACTCCAGTGCCCCGCGGCGCATCTGACTGACGAGTCCGTCCGCGGGCACAAGTGCAATGTAGCACAAGCTTCCTTGTTATGCAAGGTACCAACGGGACAACCGGGTAACGCTCGGGCTGTCGGGTCGTCGACAGGTGGTGTATCCTACGCGCGCTTGAAGCGCCGTAGCCTGCTCCCGCTCCTCGTGCTGCCCCTACTGGCTGCGTGCTCGGCGCCGACCAGCGGCATGACCGGGAACTCGCCGGTGGCGGCGCGCGCGGCAACCACTCCGAAGCCAACTCCGACTCCGACGCCCACCCCGCCAGCGCTCAGCCTGGCGAGCATCTTCGGCGATAACAAGCCGGACCTGAGCCTCTACGACCCCTCCCAGATCCGCGTCATCATCGCCACCGGCGACGTCATCCCCGCCCGCGAGGTGAACTATCAGACCGTCATCCACCACGACTGGCTGTACCCCTGGCGGCAGACCGCCGATGACCTCAAGACAGGCGACCTGCTCTTCATCAACCTCGAATCACCGCTGATCAAGAACTGCCCCATCATTCACGGCGGCTTCAAGTTCTGCGGCGATGCGCGGGCGATCGCCGGCCTCGACTATGCCGGCGTCAACGTCGCCAACCTGGCCAACAACCACCTGACGAATTTCGGGCCGGCCGGGACCAATGAGACCCAGATCCTGCTGGCCAAGCATGGGATCGGGATGTCGGGCCTCGGCCTCTACGAGATCCGGAACATCCGCGGCGTGAAGTTCGCCTTCCTCGGTTTCAACGGCGTCGGCACCCGTATCGACCGCGCGGAGATGAAGCGCGAGATCGACCTGGTCCGCCCGCAGGCTGACGTCGTCGTCGTCGCCTTCCACTGGGGCAAGGAGTACGAATCGCTACCGGTCGCCGGCCCGGGGATTGCCCCGGACAATCCGCGCGAGATCGGCCACCTGGCGATCGACGACGGGGCCGACCTGGTGATCGGCAACCACCCGCACTGGGTGCAGCCGGTCGAGATCTACAAGGACCACCTGATCACCTACGCCCACGGCAATTTCATCTTCGATCAGATGTGGTCGACGGAGACACGCGAAGGCGTGGTCGGCCGCTACACCTTCTACGGCACCCGCCTGGTCAGGGTCGACTACCGCCCGCTGCTGATCGAGAACTACGCCCAGCCACGCTGGCTGGACGACACCACCGGCCTGGGCAAGGCGATCATCGACCGGATGGCTAAGGGGTCGGAGCAGCTCGCCGCTGGTTGAGCGCCGCGGCCTCCGGGCCGTTGGGGGAGACCAACCCCTCGACCTCGACCGATCCCCGCCGGTAGACCGAGAGGTACCGCTCCGCCATGTGACGCGGGCTGAACCGCTCGCGTGCCACCTCGGCGCAGCGCAGCCGATCGATCTGGTCGAGACGGTTGGCCGCCTGCACCAGGTCATCGGCGTCCTCGGCCAAAAAGCCGGTGACGCCCTGTTCGATCAGCTCCGGCGCGGAGCCGGAGCGTAGCGCCAGGATCGGGGTGCCGGCCACCATGCACTCGACCATCGCCAGTCCAAATGGCTCGGACCACTGCAACGGAAAGATGCCGGCGGCGGCGCGAGAGATGAGCCGCGCCTTCTGGGCACCGGCGACATTGGGGTAGTACTCGACGGTCGGGCCCAGGAAGGGTTCCACCTGCTCCTCGAAATAGCGCAGGCCCAGGGCAGACCGCTCCACCTTACCCGCCAGGACCAGCTTGCGGCCGGCCCGCTGCGCCACCTGGATGGCCAGGTGCTGGCCTTTGTCGGGCGTGATCCGGGCCACCTCGATCAGGTAGCGCTCGTGCGTGACGCTTGGCGGCGCGGTCGGGAGCTCGACGGCATTGTGGACGATGCCGGCCAGCCTCAGCGATGGTGCGCTGGCGGCCTGGCTGACGCTGATGGCGCAGAGCCGGGCGCGGGTGTGGACCTCTTTGTAGAAGGTGCACCTCGGTTCGTCCAGCTCGCCGTGAATGGTGTGGACGATCACCGGCGCCAGCTCGCTGTGGAGCGCCAACAGCAGCCCCTCGAAACCGGTGTGATCGTGGATGGCGTCGAAGCGCTGACCGGAGAGGGCGGCGTAGACCCGGGCGAGGTAGGTCGACTGCCGGGCCGGCTCGTCATGCCCACCGAGATCGTGGCTCCAGGCGGCGTCGGCCAGCATCGTCACCCCGGCCTCGGAGCCCTCGGCCCCGAACACGGTGACGTCGTGTCCCAGCCGGCTGAGCTCGTTGTGGAGCAAGTGGACCACCAGCTCGGTCCCACCGTAGCCTCTCGGCGGCAACGGGTACCAGGGCGGCGCGACGAGCGCGATTCGAAGGGCGTCGTCCACCCGGCTCACCTCCTCCTGCCTCGGGCGGTCAACCCGATGATAGCGGTCGGCTGATTTCGACTCGGGAAGATCTAACTTTTAAGCGGCGGCGACGGCGCGCAACTGGCGGAGCGTCTCGCGCATCTGGTTCAGATGGAAGCGATCGTGCCCGGCCAGCATGCGGAACATCAGCTCGTAGCTCTCGGGCCCTCGCTCCGCGTGCATCGCCACCCGCTCACGATCCCCGGCTGGTGACCGGCGCCAGAGGCGGAGGTTGGCCGCGCGCAGGGCTGAGAAAACCGCCAGCAGCTCGTCGGGCTGGTCATCGTTGTGCCGCAGACGAGCGACCCATCGATCCTGATCGTATCCGAGCAACGGCGGTTGGTCCTGACTGATCGTCCAGCGAAAGCGCCCAGACATGACCGTCTCGGCGTCGACCAGGTGACCAATCAGCTCGAGAACCGACCATTCGCCGGCCGCCGGCCGTCGGCGGAGGTCCGCACCCGCGTCATTCAGAAGCGACCGGAGCGCTGCCGGCGTGGCCTCCTGCACCTCGGCCGGGTCGTCCTGATCCAGCAGCGCCAGGAGAAGCCGCTGGTAGGCGCGACCCTCGGTGAGTGGGTCCGGTGATGTCTTCGCCATGCGCCGCCGTCTAGTTGCCAGGTTGAGTGGCTTGTGCCGGCATCGACTCGGTTTCGCCCACGACCTGACGAATCCGGGCCGCGACGCCAGGCGCGTCCAGCCCGAGCTGTTTGAGCAACTCGGCCTGCCCACCCTGTTCGATGAAGGTGTCGGGAACCGCCAGCACGGTGACCGGGATCCCAAGCGGCGCGAGCGCTTCGGAGACGGCCGACCCGAAGCCGCCGGTGGCCACGTTGTCTTCCAGGGTCAGCACCGCCGGATGGCGGCGCGCCCAGCTCTCCAACCGGGGATCGAGCGGTTTGATGTAGCGGCAGTTGACGACCGTCAGCGGCAGGCCGTCGTTGTCGAGCATGGCGGCGGCCTCCATCGCGACGGAGACGAGCTTCCCGGTCGCCAACAGCAAGGCGGCGCTGCCCTGCCGCCGCACCTCCCACTCACCGACCGGGAGGATCTGCGCCGGCTGCGCCTCGCTCGCGCCGGCCGCGCCTTTGGGGAAGCGGATCGCGAACGGGCCACCGCTCGCGCGCGCGATGGCGGTGTGCAGCAGGTCGCGCAGCTCCTGCGGATCGCTGGGCGCGGCCAGTGTCATACCCGGCATGGCGCGAAGGAAGGTCAGGTCGAAGATGCCGTGGTGGGAGGGCCCGTCGTCGCCGGTGATTCCCGCCCGGTCGAGGACGAAGATGACCGGCAGCTTGTGCAGGCAGACATCCATCATCACCTGGTCGAGAGCACGCTGGAGGAAGGTCGAGTAGATGGCGACCACCGGCCGCATCCCGGCCATCGCCAGCCCGGCCGCGAAGGTGACCGCGTGCTGCTCCGCAATGCCGACGTCGTAGAACCGGTCCGGGTACCGTTCGGCGAAGGGGCCGAGCCCTGCGCTGCTGCCCATCGCCGCCGTAATCGCGACCAGTCGCAGCTCGCGCTCGGCCTCCGCAAGCAACGCCTCGCCGAAGACGTCCGTGTAGGTGACTTTGCGGCTCAATGGCTTGGCCGTCAACACGTCGAACGCACTGACACCATGCAGGTGGTCGATCTCATCTTCCTCGGCCGGCCCGTAGCCGCGACCTTTGGTCGTGATCACATGCACGACCGCCGGACCCGACAGCCGGCTGACCTGGCGCAGGGTGCGCTCGACATCCTCGATGTTGTGGCCGTTGATCGGACCGGAGTACTTGATGCCAAGGTACTCGAAGAAGGTGCGTGGCGAAACCAGTTCCTTCAGGCCTTCCTTGATCCGGCGGGCGGCTTCGATCGCCTTATCGCCGGCGGGCACGGCGCGCAGCATCTGGTCGACGCGGTTCTTGGTTTTGTGATAGGTGGGGTTGAGGACGGTGAGCTGCTGGGCCAGGTGTTGCGCCAGCCCGCCGACGGTCGGAGCGTACGACCGGCCATTGTCGTTGACGACGATGATCACCGGAGTTTTCCGATGGCCGATATTGTTCAGCGCCTCGTAGGCCATGCCGCCGGTCAGAGCGCCGTCGCCGACCACCACGACGACGTGTCCGGGATCGCCCTGCTGCCGCAGCGCTTCGGCCATCCCGGAGGCGTAGCTGAGCCCGGTGGACGCATGGCTGTTCTCGATGAAGTCGTGCTCACTTTCCGAACGATTCGGATAGCCGCTCATGCCGCCCAACTTGCGCAGCCTCGCAAACCCCTCGCGGGGACGCGTCAGCAGCTTGTGCACGTAGGCCTGGTGGCCGGTGTCCCAGAGGATCCGGTCGTTTGGGCTCTCGAAAACCCGGTGCAGCGCCAGGGTCAGCTCGACGACGCCGAGATTGGGGCCGAGGTGGCCGCCCGTCTTGGAAACGGTCGCCACCAGAAACTGGCGAATCTCCTCGGCCAGGGCACGCAACTCCGGCTCGCTGAGCGAGCGAAGGTCCGCCGGACTCGTGATCCGGTCGAGCACGGGCGTGTTGGAAACCTGATCCATCTTCGGTGGTTCGAGTCTAGCGAACGGCCGGCAATGCCCCGTTCGAGATACAACGGCCTGCCAGCCGGTTTGGTTTCGGCCTGGCGCTTTTGCGAGGCCTCGCCACCCCCGCGGCGGCGATACGTTTCGGTTCAGTGGCGCTACCCTTTGAAGGTGCAGGGCGCGTCTTCGGCCACTGCCGTTCGGGCAAAGTGCGAGGTTATCGGCAGCCTCCTACGTCCGCCCTATCTGGCGGAGGCGCGCCGCCGGTACGAGCAAGAACAGATCACGGCGATGGATTTCAAGCGTCTCGAGGACCGTGCCGTCGACGAAGCGATCGAGACCCAGACGCTGGCCGGGATCAACGTGATCACGGACGGTGAGATGAGGCGTTACGCGTTCTACGGGCACCTCATCGATTCGCTGGATGGCTTCGACAAGTTCGGCGGCTGGGGTATCGAGTTCCGCGATGAGAAGGGAGAAAAGCCCGCCTGCGGCGGCCGGTGGTGGTCGAGAAACTGCGTTGGCGGCGCCACATGTGCGTCGAGGAGTGGACCTATCTGCGCGCACGAACCGCCCATGCGGCCAAAGTCACGCTCATCTCGGCCCAGCAGGCGGCTGCGTACTACGATCCGCAGAAGTCACGGGGCGCCTATCCGACGCGTGACGCGTACCTGGCGGACATCGTCGACATCACTCGCCGCGAGATCGAGGAGCTCCGCCGCCTCGGCTGCACCTACGTCCAGATCGACGCTCCCCAGTACGCCGCCCTGCTCGACCACGATTTGCGCGAGGGTTACCGGCGGCGCGGCAGCGATCCCGACCGCCTGCTCGACGAGTGCATCGAGATGGATAACGCGATCATCGCGGGCCATGCCGGTATGAGCTTCGGGATCCACATCTGTCGCGGCAACAACCAGAGCAAGTACTACGCGGAGGGGGGCTATGGCCCGATCGCCAGGGTGCTGAGTCGGACCCGGTTCGATCGCTACCTGCTCGAGTACGATGACGAGCGCTCCGGCGACTTCGCACCGCTCGCGGAGGTACCGGAGGACAGGGTTGTGGTCCTGGGGCTGGTCACGACCAAGCGACCTCGACTGGAGGACGAGGAGCATCTAAAGCGACGCATCGACGATGCCGCCCGGATCGTTCCCCTGGAGCGGCTCGCGCTCAGCCCGCAATGCGGCTTTGCCTCCACGATGGAGGGGAACAAACTGACGCAGGCCGAGCAGCGGGCCAAGCTGGATCTGGTGGGTCGGGTGGCGCGTTCCGTCTTCGGCTGACGCGAGTGTGGTTGACGGGTTCGGCGAACATTTGCACCGTCTTGTCAACCAGTGTGTTCGTCGCACCAACCGCTCGGGTCGTTGCCCGTCAGCGCCAGCTTCGCCGGCGACCCGTTCTACCTGCCGGCAACGGCCAGCGCTTCCACGCTTGGGTTCTCGTTCCTCGCCCAGGGCTCCTTCGTTATCGGCGACCAGAGCGCCGACAAGGCTCTTCGAGGTAAACCAGGTGTACCAGTAGTTGCTCCCACGCAGCTGACATCGGGAAAATAGCGCGGAGTGATCGGCTGTGTGCGCAGCGATTCGTTGTTGACTAATCCATTGGGGTGATGTAAAAGGTACCTGCGCGTGCGGCGCCGACCCGCATTCGCCGGGGGGTTCTGTCGGAGGGGGGACTCGACGTGGGACACCGCCACGATCGTGCGCGCGCATTTTTCGCCAGTCGCCGCGTTCAGCGAGCTCTCGTAATCCTGGTCGGCCTGAGCGTTCCCCTAACATCGATACCGCTGCGGCCCATCCCGGCACTCGCTGCTGCGAGTTACAGCAGCACCGTGCTCGCCGACTCGCCGGCGGCCTATTGGCGAGTTGGCGAGACCTCTGGCACCACCATGAGCGACGCCACTTCGAATGCCAACAACGGCACGTATGTCGGTGGCTACACCCTGGGTCAAGCCGGGGCTCTGCAGGGAGACGCCAATACCGCCGTGAGCTTCAACGGGTCGACCGGTTATGCGACCGCTCCGAACTCCAGCACGCTTCAGGTCAACAAGGTGTCGATCGAGTTGTGGGTGAAAAAGTCTGCGCCCACAAGTAATGGAATGTATGTCACGAAGAACGTTGCCTTGGGCGGCGGCGCCGGGACGAGTTGGTTCCAGCTCATGAACGCCCAAGACGGCAATCGCCTCGAGTTCAGGGTGACCGGCGACGTCGGCCCGACGCTTGATTCCGCGAGCTCATTGACAGTGGGTGTCTGGTATTACGTCGTCGCGACTTACGATGGCGCGACGGCGAAGCTTTTCATCAACGGCTCGCTGGACAGCCAGTTGTCGACCACTGTGACTCCGACCCAGACGTTGGATCCGCTCTACCTGGGGCGACGCGTCGATGGCTACTACAACAATGCGGTCCTTGACGAGGTGGCCATTTACCCGGCCGCGCTTTCGAGCGCCCAGGTTGCGGCCCATTGGCAGGCGGCCGCCTATGTACCGGGCCCGCCGACCGCCGTTACGGCCAGCATCCCCAACCACACGACAAATCAGGCGAAGGTCTCATGGACGGCTCCCACCGCGGCTGGCAGCTCGACAATCACAAGCTACACGGTGACTCCACAAGTTGGCTCGACACTCCGAACGCCGGTGATCGTCACCGGAGCGCCGCCCGCGACCACGGCGACGATCACCGGTCTCAGCGGCGGTAGTCCCGGGACCGCTTACACCTTCACGATCGTCGCGACCAACGGCAGCGGCAGTGGCCCTTCGTCGGCCCCCTCGAATAGTGTGACCGTTACCGGCACCTCTTATCCGTATGCGGGTACGGTCCTTGGCGATGCCCCGGCCGCCTACTGGCGCTTCGGCGAGGCATCGGGCACCACCGCAACCGATGTCACTGGCAACGGCTTGAATGGCACGTACACCGGTGGCTACACGCTCGGCCAGACGGCCGGTCTCAACGGCGATCCAGACAAGGCCGTGAGCTTGAACGGCTCGAATGGGTATGTCAGCGTGGCCAGTGCCCCGGCGATTCAGACGAACAAGGTCACGATCGAGCTATGGCTTAAGAAGGGGGCGGCGACCGGCAGCGGCATGTATGTCACGAAGAACGTCCAGGTCGGGGTCGGCCCAGGAACGGGCTGGTTCGAGCTCCTCAACACGTCGGATGGGAACCGACTTGAGTTCCGGGTCGGCGGTGACGTCGGTGCCAATCTCGATTCGGTCAGCAGCCTCGCGGTCGGCACCTGGTACGACGTGGTTGCCACTTACGACGGCGCGACGGCGGCCCTCTACATCAATGGTGCGCTGGACAACAGCCTTCCGATTGCCGTTGTGCCGGCGCAAACCAGCGACCCGCTCCTGATCGGTCGCCGGATTGATGGCTACTACAACAACGCCACGCTCGATGAGCTGGCCATCTATCCGAATGCGCTCACTGCAACGCAAGTCTTGAGCCACTGGTCCGCATCGGGCGTGCCTCCGGGGACGCCAACCGTGAGCGCGACTGGCGGCACAAACCAGGCGACCGTGTCATGGTCGGCGCCAGCCGCCGGATCGTCCGCAATCACCGGCTACACCATCACGCCGCACGTCGGGGCAACGCTGCGGACGCCCAAGACGGTTGGCGCCAGCACGCTCAGCGCGACGATGGCCGGCCTTAGCGGCGGAACGCAATACACCTTTACCGTCGTGGCAAGCAGCGCCGCCGGTACCGGGTCGCCAGGCACATCCGGATTGGTGACCCCGAGCGGGGCAGCCTACCTATATGCGTCGACGATCCTCGCGGACGCGCCCTCGGCGTATTGGCGCCTCGGCGAAGCGGCGGGACCGTCGGCGACTGACATCACCAATAACGGCAGCACCGGCACGTATGCCACCGGCAGTTGCACCTTCGCCCAAGCAGGGGCCATCGTCGGCGACCCGAATACTGGGGTCACGTTCGGCTATGGGTGCTCAGTCGATGTCCGAACGTATAGTGCCCTGCAGCCGGCTGGCGGGGTCTCTGTTGAGGCGTGGATCAAGCCCAACGGCCTCGGCTCGACGGGTGAGATCTTCATGTCCCCAAATCAAGGCTATAGCTATGGCTACGGGTTGAGCGTGCCGGGTAACGGAAAAATCCGAATGAACGTCACGCCAACCGGAGGCTCAACGGCATCCGTCGATTCCGTTTCGTCTCCAACCACCTGGGCCCACGTTGTTGGCACGTGGGATGGCACCACGATCAAGATCTACGTGAATGGTCAGTTAGAGGGAACCCAGTCTGCCGCGGGCCCCTCGATCACCTACGGGTCCGCCTATACGCACGGCCAGATCGGTCAATTCAATGGGTACTACTTCAACGGCACCATGGCTGAGGTCGCTGTGTATCCGCGCGCGCTGACCGCCGCTCAAGTCGTGAACCATTGGGCGACCGGTGGTTACGCGCCTGGGGCCCCGACCGGCGTCACGGCGTCCTTGACCGGCCCGAATCAGGCGCAAGTCAGTTGGACGCCTCCGACATCTTCGGGGACGTCATCGATCACCGGCTACACCATTACCGTAAATGGTGGCCCGACGCAATTGCCGCCGACCTCGGCGACTGCCTCACCGACAACTGTTAGCGGTCTCAGCGGTGGGTCGGCCTACACCTTCACCGTGGCGGCGAAGAACAACTCTGGCACTGGTCCACCGTCGGCGGCGTCGAATGCGGTTACGCCCACCGGCGCCCAGTTGCCCGGTGCGCCCACCGGCGTGACCGCGACGGTCACGGGTGCTGGTCAGGTGACGGTCAACTGGACGGCACCGTCCGATGGCGGATCCGCGATCACGTCCTACACCGTTACGCCGTACATTGGGCCGACGGCCCAGACGCCCACTACCGTCAGCGGCTCCCCACCGGCTACTTCGGTCGTCATTAATGGCCTTTCCAATAACCAATACACGTTCCAGGTGTACGCGACGAACGGCGTCGGTGCTGGGCCGAGTGGCGTTTCGGGACCGGTCACGCCAACCACCGTCCCTGGAGCGCCCAACACGTTTTCGCTCTCCGCCGGTAATCAGTCGGTGACCATCAACTCGTGGCACGCGCCAGCCGACGGCGGCTCACCAATCACGAGCTACACCGTCACGACCTTCATCGGCCAGTGCTGCGCGACACCGGCCACAGGCATCGCCCCGGTCACGGTCGCCTCTGCGCCGGCAACGGTGACCGGCTTGACCAAGGAGGTCTACTACTCCTTCCAGGTTGTCGCCACCAACGCGAACGGCAGCGGCTCCCCTGGCACCACTCCAACAATCGCCCCGTACGGACCGTCCGGCCCGCCAACGAATGTGCACTCGGTGACCGGCAGCGGTCAGGCTATCGTGAGTTGGCTGGCGCCCTCCGATAACGGCGGCTCGGTCATCAGCACCTATACCGTGACGCCGGTCGTCGGCAGCGTATCCGGAGCGGCCATCACCGTGGGTCCCACGCTGACGAGCGTCGTCGTTCCCGGCCTAACCGCCGGCGGCAACTACAGCTTCACCGTCGCGGCCAACAATGCAGCAGGCGCGGGCCCGACGACGGCGTCCAATGCCGTGGTGGTCTCGACGCCACTCCAAGCCGGCAACCCCTTTAACAGCATCAACGTCTATGTCGGCTACGCGCAGAACAATGCCGGGGGTCCCGCCGGATCGCCGCCGACACCCTGGAGCGGCTCACCGAACGTCAACTTCGTCGGCTACGACCCTGGGGTTAGCGGCGGAGGCTTGGACAGCGGGGCCCTTCGCGTGGACAACACCTCCGGAACAACGCTCACCATTACCGATGTTGCGGTCGATATCGGCGCGTCACACTTCGATCAGTGGGGCAGCGCGATCACCGTTCCAGCAGGAGGATCGGCGGTCCTGACGCAAATCAGCAACCAGAGCTTCGACACGTCCGACGTCAACAATCCGTCGTGTACGCAGTCAGGTAACTTCCCGACGGTCAAGATCACCATGAGCGGCATCAGCTACACCTTCTTAGACAACCAGCAGATCCTGAATAACGGCGGCTTCGACCACGCCAACTGCCTCGGCCAGGGCGAGTCCCGTCAGTGGGAAGAGGTGAGTGGCGGCCCGAGCCCGCACGAGCAGGCTGGCGATGGGCCGATTGACGAGCACCATTGCAACTGCAGCTCAACGTCCTACCCCGTCAATAACAACACTGGCAACTTCTACCATACGTATTCCGACATCTTGATTCCCGGTCGTGGCATTCCGTTGTCGTTCACGCGTACCTACAACTCATTGTCCGCTGGCCGGGATGGTCCGGTCGGCTTCGGTTGGGCCGATAACTACGGCGCCTTTCTGACAACCGACGTGAGCGGCGACGTGACCGTCCACGAGGAAAACGGGGGGGCCGTGACCTTCACCCCCGTTCCCGGCCAATTTGGGTCGGTCTACCAAGCGCCCAGCCGCGTGCTGGCGACGATGCAGTTGACCAACGGGACTTTCTACTTCACGCGCTTTAACAAATCGCAGTTGACCTTTAACTCCGCGGGGCAACTCACGTTGGAATCGGACCGGAATGGCTACCAAACCACCTTCACGTATAACGCCAGCGGCCAGTTGACGATCGTTACCGATCCGGCGCAGCGCACTCTTACCTTCGCCTACTATCCGGACGCCGAGCACATCAAGACGGTGACCGACTCGGCTAGTCGAAGCGTGGCTTTCGTCTACGACGCGAGCAACAACCTAACTCAAGTGACTGACGTTGGCGGCGGCCTGACCACCTTCGGATACGACGCCAACCATCTGCTAGTCACAATTGCCGATCCGACGAACAAAGGCACACTCACGAACACCTACGACAGCGACGGGTCCGGACGCGTGACCCTGCAAGTCGATCCGCAGCATTACCAGACTCAGTTCAGCTACAGCGGCAACCAGACGACCATCACGGACCCAGACAACAACGTAACGGTCGAAACGTATCAGAATGGGCAATTGGTCTCCCGCACCGAGGGTTACGGTACGCCGCAATCGGCGACCTGGAGCTCCCAATATGACCCCGTGACCAACGCCGCGGCGCAGACAACCGATCCCAATAACAACGTCTGGAAAAACACATGGGACGCCAACGGCAACCTTCTGCAGCGGACCGATCCCCTGCAACGCTCCACGATTAACACGTACAACGCATTTAATGAGGTGCTGACCGCCAAAGACCCTCTACTGGTCACTACGACCTACGCGTATGACGGAAGGGGCAATTTGCTAAGTGTCTCGCGGCCGCTGACCGGAACCAGCATGACTTCGACAATTACCTACGCCTACAACGACCCGAACCATCCGGGAGATGCGAGCCAGATGACGGATGCGAACTCGAAGGTCTGGTTGTATGGCTACGATCAGTACGGCAATCGCAACCAAGTCACCGACCCGATGAACGATATCACGACCTATCAATTCGACAGTCTGAGCCGGCTACTCTCGTTCGTGAGTCCCAGGGGCAATGTATCGGGCGCGAACCCAGCGGCCTACACGACTACCTACACGTACAACAGCTTCGGCGACCTAAATACCGTCACTGACCCTCTCAACCACCAGATTCAATATAGCTATGATGCTGACCGCAACGTCACCCAGGTGGTCGATGCCAATCTCCACAAAACCATCAGCACATACAACGCAGACAATCAGCTCATTCAGGTGCAGCGCGCCGACAATACGCTCTTAAAGACGGTCTACGACGGCAACGACAACGTTCTTCAGCAGATCGACGGGTTGAATAATCCGACGACTTACACTTACGACCCGCTCAACCGGAAGGCTTCGATGACGGACTCCGATAATCGTAAGAGCACGTATAACTACGACGGTGCGGGCATCCTGATTGCTCTGGTCGATGCATTAAATCGAACGACGACGTACAGCTACGACCTAGCCAACCAGCTAAAGACGATCGCTTATTCGGATGGAACAGCGCCGGTGAGCTACACCTACGACAACGACGGGCAACGGCAGACCATGTCGGATGGCACCGGACAGAGCACTTACAGCTATGACTCTCTCCATCGCCTTACACAGTCCACGAATGGCGCGAGCCAGCAGGTTCAGTACGCGTATGACCTAGATGCACATCTGGCCTCTCTGACATACCCAGGTGGAAGCAATAAGGTCACTCGTACATATGACAACGCCGGACGATTAGCGACAATCGTCGACTGGCTGAGCAATACAACTAAGCTCGCCTACGACGCAAATGGGAACTTGACCACGGAGACGTACCCGAACACGACCGTCGCCACATACGCCTACGACGCTGCGAATCGGCTTATGGGCATCGTCGACACGACTGGAAGAAAGCAAACTCAGTTTCTGAACTTCAGCTATAACCGCGATTCGATGAACCAATTGACTGCTGAGAACGCTACCACGTTTGGATACAACTCGATCAATCAGCTGACAGGCTCAGGGATTGGGAGCCCGACGACTTACGGTTATGACGGCGGCGATAACCTGGCTTCAATCACCAATTCGACTACGAGCACGCTTATCTACGATCCTGCGGATCAACTCCAGAGCTACACGAAGATGAGCGGCGCGACCCAGGTTCAGAAGCTGGTTTACAGCTATAACGCCAACGGGAGTCGAACCAGTACCACGGACCAGAACGCCAGTGTCACGCAATATACGTGGGACCAAGCAAATCGATTGACCAAGTACGGCCCTAGTGCCACGTACGCCTACAACGGTGACGGGTTACGAATGAGCAAGACCGTCTCGGGTGCGACCGAGCCCTTCGTTTGGGACGTTGCTGAGGGGCTCCCGTTGGTGCTTAAAGATGGGTCGATTAGCTACGTGACCGGCCCTGGCGGGGTGCCGCTTGAGCAGGTAAACGGGTCGACGATAACCTACTTCCACCAGGATCAATTAGCCAACACCCGGGCGCTGACCAACTCCTCGGGGAGCACGGTCGCGACCTACAACTACGATGCCTACGGCAACATCGCGAGCTCAACTGGCGTTGCGACTAACCCATTTCAGTTTGCAGGTCAGTACCTGGACAGCGAAAGTGGCCTTAGTTACATGCGGGCCCGGTACTACGATCCGGTCGTAGGTCAGTTCATCTCCCGCGATCCCGTCGCGTACGCGACCCAGGCCCCCTATTCTTACGCTACTGACTCTCCGCTAAATGGAGTGGATCCCACCGGTCTATACGACTGTGGGTGGCAGCCGTGGAACTGCATCAGCGTGCCCAAGAGCGTCGGCCAGGCTTGGGAGCAGTTCAGTTCGAACGTGCGAAATCCCCAAGCCGTGGCCGTGGCCGTTGTCGCCGGACTCGCCGTCGGTGCCAGTGTTGCCTGCGGGATTGGTGGCTGCGCAGCTGCGGCAGGAGCAGTGGCGACTGCCGTCCGAGCTGGAGTAGCTGCGCTGGGTGGGGTTGCGGCTTCGGAGGGCGCTCAGACCCTGGAGCAGGATGCTCCTGAGGTTGAGGGGGCGTCGTCCGAGGCGGGAATCTCAATATGCGAAAATTCCGCAGCGCATATCTTTCGCAATGCCGCCGGGCACTTAGTCGAAGATACGGTATCAAATCGGGAGCTGCTCATAAATGCATCACGAGCCGAAAATTACCTGGGCACCGACAAATGGGGGAACGGCTGGTACGCTCAGCTACAGTCAAACGGCACGCAGGTATGGACGCAAGTTCGAGACGGCCAGATAACCAACGGCGGCGTTAACCAGATTCCTCGATCATGGGACCCAAATCAGGGATTAGTGCCATAAGATGCCAAAATGCCCAAGACGTTAAGCGACAAGCAGGCGTTCAATGCGATGGTGCTCTTTCTCAACAGGTATTACGAAGAGACGAAGGATGCCGGTGTGGGCCGACTGCTGTCTGACCTACAGACGGGCCTTTTCACCGACGGCGGAACGGCCGACCCAGCCGCTTGGGAAGATTGGGAACGGTCGGTCAACAGCGTGTTGGGCGAGTAATCAACGCCCCGCGCCGGAGTTGCCTAGGTGAACGACGTGCGAGGCCACGTCCCTGCCCCTGCTGCATCACGTGGCCATTGGCGACCCGGATGAAGGGCTAATCCGTCGCAAGGTTGCCCAGGCTGGATTCCTTGCCCGCGGCGTGATGGGCGTTGTCGGGTGCGCCGTATCGCGTGACCCGTCGCGACCCCTGGCGCATCGTCTATGGCTCGTGGGGACGACCTTGAGCCTGGTCAGGTCGTCGCGAATCGCCTGGGTCTCCACCTGCCATTCGAGGTCGGTCACGGGGCCGGCTCGGAACAGGAGGCGGTCCGCCGCAGCCGCTCATCAAGTGGCTTGACCCTGCGCCGGTCGTCCACCTCAAGAGCGAACACTTGCCACTGACGCAGGCCGCGCTCGACTAAACGCCTTTGGTGGCTGGCTGCGGCGTGTAGCGGCAAGATTCATGCCCGGCATTCGTCAAGACCACTAGAAGAAAAGTCGGCCCCGATGCGGATCGGCCCTTCGCACGAACTTGAGGAGCTGAAGTGAGTCGCCAGAGGCTGTTGTTTACGCTCGGGACAGCTTGTGTTGTTGTCGCGGTAGTCGGTGGCGGGTTCATCCAGCAGCTGGCTGGACGCTCGTCAGGTTCGACTATTCCGGCGGACGGCTTCGAGTTGATTTGTGGTGTCGGGGCCCTAATCTTCTTCCTTCGAGGAATGAGTGTGCCGCGGAAGGATGCCACGGGTGCGGTGCAACCGACCGCAAGGCACCAAAAGTTGTACGTGATTGGTGGGGCCATTTTGGCGGTTGTGCTGCTCGTCGCTGTCCTTTTCCTTACCGGAAGCCATTAAGCACTCAGAGTCTCAAGTGGGCCCATGTGCTCGGCGGTCAGCGTGGTACGAAGTGGCCGCCTTAAATCCCGCCAGCGACCTATTGCTCCAGACCAGTGCCGATCCGGAGGCCACCACGCAGTCTTGTAGGTGACTCGTATTAGCGAGGCTTTAGTGCATCTTGCTGGACGCGTAGTTGCGTCCTCTTCGGACGACGTCGTGAGATTAATTCGCCCCGCCAGCGCCCAATTGTATCGGCGCTCGCTCGACGAATTGGGACTCGCCATGGTTTGGGCTGGCCTCATGATCTTGGGTCTACTTCTGTTGTTGGCACTCAGTGCAGCGGCTCACCAGGTGGGGGGAACCACAGAGAATATTGCAAATGTGGCATGGGTCGCGTATGGGTGGTTCACATTTGCAGGCCCCTGTATCCACGGGACACGTTTCCTGCTAGCTGACCAAACAGTCCAACGTATAGAACGTTCTTACCGCGCACAACATCAGGCTAGCTCCTTAAAAGACGCTGCATTGGGAAAACGAGTTCAGGACGTGTCGCCCCGCCTTGTGCTTGCTTTGTCAAAGTCCACCGATTGGGATCTCTTACTCCAAGCAGTGATTGCCGCGCTGCTGACGGCGGCCATCCGCTAGATTTCGGCCCGAATCTCCGTGTTTTGAACGCTGTCCGGCCCCCTTTATCTGGTCCATTTTCAATGTTGTAGCCGGCGAAAATGTCAGGGCTAATGGAGGTGTTTAATGCCGGCTACGAGACACTCGGTGGAGCAGATCACTGCCATGCGACGAGAGGTCGAGAAGCTCACCGGCCAGGGGATGACCATCCCGATGGCGGGGAATAAGGTGCGCCCTTTGTCCAAGGGGGAAGGGGAAAGTTCTTGGGGGAGACGGTACGGTGGATCTAGACGGTGTAGACCTCGACCTGTCCGCGCTCGATCCGCACGCTCAATGCGGGCAGCCTCGGAAGGGGCGTGTTGTACTGGTCGCTTGATTCACCGTTCGTCTGGAAGGTGGCCCCGTGGCAGGGACACTCAAACTGGTTGCGGAACTTGCTGTAGTTGAGGATGCAGCCCATGTGGGTGCAGACCGCGGACAGACCCTTGACGTCCTGTCCTCGCCGGATCAGAAAGCCTTCGATGGCTCCTGACCTGAAGGCAATCGGCGTGCCTTCCGGAAGGTCGGCGAGCGCCTTGACCGACTTCCAGGTGCCGTTCTCGACCAGGGCCTGACCGGGGGGCAGCGCTGGTGACTTGGTCAAGCGTTCGATACCGACGGCCGCTGCCACGCCGGCGGCGATCCCAGCGGCGCCCGTCAGCAGCAGCGCGCGGCGGCTGGGACGGACTTTTGGCTGCGGCCGGGCGGACTGCTCTTGAACCCATTCCCCGATCGACCCCTGCATGCGCTCGAGGAATTCTTTCGACGGCAGGCCGGCACCGGGCTTGGCGGCCCGAAGCATGGCAGCGGTCTGCCGCGCCCGCAGCGCATCTTCGTCCGGCAGCGGCGTCCGCTCGGGCCGGCGGTCCTGCAGCAGGTCCTCGACGTGCTGGTCGAGTTGCTCGGGATCGTCGTTCATGACGTCCTCCCGCGTTCCCGGCCGGCGCGGTTCAGCGCCCGGAACTGCAAGACCTTGACGTTCGTCTCGCTGAGATTGAGCTCATGGGCGGTCTCGCGCACCGAATAGCCGCGCAAGAAGCGGAGCTCCAGCACCCGCCGGTAACTTTCGGGAAGGGTGGCCAGCAGCGAATCGACGCGCTGCACCGCTTCCGGATTCTCCCGGGGCGTGGGCGGTCGGGTGACATCGTCATCCAGCTCACCGGCGCCTTCCGCGTAGTACTCGCGCCAGTGATCGGCCAGCGTCGTCTGCGCCACCCGGTACAGCCAGCTGCGCAGCTCGGGAACCGAGACATCGCTGCGCATGCCATGGATCGCCTTCATGAACACCTGGGCGGTGAGATCCTCGGCGTCCGGGCGGTTACCGACTCGGCTGTAGATGTACTGGTAGATGGCTGTGACATGCGTCTGGTAGGCCCAGGTCAGGTGAACCTGGCCGTGGGGCGCGTCGGCGCGAGGGAGTGGCACGACCCTCCCTGGGGAAGCGAACACCGCGGCGCCGGTCGTGTCGTCCTCACGCATCCGCTTCCGCAGTTATATACCGGCGGAGGTTACGCTGCGCGAACTCGCCGGCAGCGGAGTTCGGCGCGGGGTGGATTTGGGAATACTGGAGAGCGCAGAGGGCTTAGATAACATGGGAGCTTCGCAAGCGATGGAGAAGGATCGACGATACGACGTGGTCATCATCGGCGGTGGGCCGGCCGGGCTGACCGCCGCGCTCTATGCTGGGCGGGCGCGCGTCAAGACCGTGCTGCTCGAACGGGGCGCGCCTGGTGGCCAGCTGCTCAACACCGAAGCGATCGAGGACTATCCCGGCTTCGACCACATCACCGGTCCCGAGCTGGCCCAGCGCATGGCCGACCAGGCGGTCAAGTTCGGCGTCGATCTCAAGACCACCCGGGTGACCGCCATCCGCCGCCGGGGCGACACGAGAGTGGTCGAGACCGAGGATGGTGAGTACCTCGCGGACTACGTCATCCTCACCGCTGGCGGGGAGCCGCTAAAGCTCGGCATCCCGGGCGAGGGCGAGTTCCAGGGCCGGGGTGTGTCGCAATGCGCCGTCTGTGACGGGGCCTTCTTCAAGCAGGAGGAGGTGGCCGTGGTCGGCGGGGGCGACGCCGCGCTGGAGGAAGGCGTCTTTTTGACGCGCTTCGCGAAGAAGGTCTACATCATCCACCGGCGCGAGCAGTTTCGCGCCCAGGCGATCCTGGTGGAGGCGGCCCGCAAGAACCCGCAGGTGGAGCTGATCACCAACACCATCGTTACCGAGATCAAAGGCGAAGACGGGCAGGTGAAGGAGATCACGCTCAAAGACGTGGTCAGCGGCCAGACGCGGCCGCTCAAGGTCACCGGGGTCTTCATCTTCATCGGCTTCCAGCCCAATGTCCAGTTCTTCGACCACCGGGAGCACGTCGAGCACGATCCCCTCGGCTTCCTGGTCACCGATTCCACCATGCAGACGAGCCTGCCCGGGATCTACGCGGCAGGCGACGTGCGGTCCCAGCTGACGCGACAGATCACGACCGCTGTCGGGGACGCGACCACCGCCGCCATCGACGCGGTCAAGAAGCTCGAGGCGAAGAAGCACGAGGCGACGCCCGTGCCGGTCGACCTCTACGGCCCTACCCGGCCGGACCTCGTCGGCAGCTAGTCCACCCCGCCCGCCCCGCTTTGCCGCCGCCGCGGTCATCGGGTTGTTCGTCGTTGCGATCGGGCTGCGGCTCTGGGGTATCAACTTCGGGCTGCCGGCCCTCTACCGACCGGATGAAGACGTCACGGTCGGACGGGCCATGGGCATCTTCCATGGCATCCTGGACCCGCATTTCGCCGACTGGCCGCATCTGTACTTCTACCTCGCCGCGGCGTGGCTGGCCCCGTTCCGTCTGATCGGGTTGGTCTCGGACCCGGCGTCGGGGTATCTCTGGGTTCGCATCCTTGATGCGCTCCTCGGCAGTCTCACGGTGCTGCTCGTCTTCGAGTTCGGCCGCCGCGCGTACGGATGGCTCGCGGGCTTTTTCGGAGCCGCGGCGCTGTCGGTCGCCTTCCTCCACGTCCGCGACAGCCACTTTGGCACCCTCGACATCCCGCTGACCCTGGCCTGTACCGCCGCGCTGTACATCGCCTATCGCACGATCCGGTCCCACGGCCTGCGGCCGTTGCTGCTCAACGGCGTCAGCCTCGGCGTCGCGGCCAGCCTGAAATACAACGGGGCCCTCGTTTTCGCCGCGATCGCGGCCGCCCAAACGCTTCGGGCGCGCACGGAGCGCAGCCGAGGGACGCGGCTCCTGGCACGGCTGGCGCTGATTGCCGCGGTCGGTGTCGCCACCCTGGCGCTCACCTCGCCCTTCCTGGCGCTCGATCCAGGCATGACGCAGCATGGCGTCGGCTACATCTTTGCGCACCTGGGAACGGCGACCGCGCCCGCGATCGGTTGGGTGCAGCTGAGCCTTGCCCTCTGGTACGGCATCGATCCCGTGCTCGTGTTGCTGGCCGTCGTCGGCGTCGGCTACGCGGCCTGGCGGCACCAATCGGCCGACTTAATCATCCTGACGTTCCTGCTCGTCCACTTCGCATTGATTGGCGCCGGCCGCTCCGTGTTCTTCCGCTACGCCGACCCGATGATCCCGCCCTTACTGTTGCTTGGCGGTCGTGCCCTCGCGGGGCTCGTCGAGATGACCGCGCGAGGCCGAGCTCGGCGGCTGGCGCTCGCCGTGGCGTTCGTGCTGATCGCGGTGGCGCCGCTCGTCCACGACGTTGGCTACGACCTCTTGATCCAGCAGACGGACACTCGCACGCTCGCCTTCGACTGGCTGGCGCAGCACGTGCCCGCCGGCAGCCGGGCCGCGGTACCCTACATGGCCGGCCCGGCTCATGACCAGGCGATGATCGATAGCGGTGAGCACAGCCACGGCGCGACCGATCCCTATGTCGCGTCCTTTCTCGATAGCCGGCTCGAAACGCAATACACGATCCGTGAGCTGACTCGCCAGGATCTCCAGCTGACCTCACTCGAGAGCTTTCGGGCAGAGGGGATTGTCTATATCGTCGTCGGGTACGAAACGCCTGGCACAGGTTGCCTGACGGATAGCCCGCTCGAGCGGACGCTGCGGGCACAGGGACGACCATTGGCGAGCTTCGCTCCGACGAGCGGCTGTTCCGACAGCGTCTTCGACCCGATCGATACCTACTATGTGCCGCTGGCCGGTTATTCAGGCTGGGTCCGGCCCGGCCCCTACATCCGCATCTACCGGCTCGCCGGCTGACCAGTTGATTCGGCGGCTTGGCTGCGCGCCGACGCGCCGTCTATAGTGGAAATCATGAACCTGATCGCCCTCATCAAGGAGCGCGCCAAGTACTACAAGTGCCTCGCCTGCTCCCAGGCGCTCGCCGACTGCCAGGTGAAACTGCTCAACGAGGCTGACGGACATTGCACCGTTGAAGTCACCTGCGCCAATTGCGGGGTCAGCTTCGTCGCGGTACTTCTGCTCACGAAGGCGAAGCATCCAGACGGTCTGCCCAAGGCAGCGAGCGAAGGCCCGATCAGCAGCGATGAAATGCTCGACGTCCACGAATACCTGAAGGCCTTCACCGGCCCGATACGGGAGCTTGCCCGCTGGCGTCCGTCCCGCCGGCAGACCTCCTAGCGGCGCTCTCCGGCGCGGGACGCAACATAGAATTGATGTCGATGGTGTACCTCGACCACTCGGCAACGACGCCGCTGGACCCGGAGGTGCTGCAGGCGATGATGCCATACCTCACCGAAGAGTTCGGAAACGCTTCCAGCGTCTACGGCCTGGGGCAGCGCGCCCGCCAGGCGATCGATCAGGCGCGAGACGAGGTGGCTGCCTTTTACGGCGTCGCGGCGAAGGAGGTGATCTTCACCTCCGGCGGCACCGAGGGCGACAACTTCGCCTTTCGCGGGATCGCGGAGCGGAATGCCGATCGCGGCCGGCATGTCATCACCTCCACCATCGAGCACGATGCGGTGCTGCGCTCCGCCGAGGCGCTGGAGCGCGACGGTTTCGAGGTCACCCGGCTGCGGGTCGACCGTTTCGGCCTGGTCGATCCGCAGGCGCTGCGCGACGCGTTGCGGCCTGACACCATCCTGGTGAGCATCATGCACGCCAACAATGAGATCGGCACCATCGAGCCGATCCGCGAACTGGTGGCGGCGACTCGCGAGCGCAGCGACGCCTACTTCCACACCGACGCCGTGCAGTCGACCGGAAAGATTCCGGTGCGCGTCGACGAGCTCGGTGTCGACCTCCTTTCCATGTCGGCCCATAAGCTTCACGGCCCGAAAGGGGTGGGCTGCCTGATCGTGCGCTCCGGCGTGCGGCTGGCGCCGCAGCTGCTGGGCGGTGGGCACGAGCGCAACCGCCGGGCGGGGACGGAAAACGTGGCCGGCATCGTGGGGCTCGCCCGGGCGGTGGGCATCGCCCAACGCGACATGGAGACGAACTGCGCACACCTCACGGCCCTCCGCGATCGCCTGATCGAGGGCGTCCTCGAGCGGATCCCTCGCGCGGAACTGACCGGGCATCCGCAACAACGCCTGCCGCACCACGCCAGCTTTTTGTTCCAGGGCGTGGAGGGCGAGTCGCTGCTGTTGCAGCTCGACATGGAGGGGATCGCAGCGTCATCGGGATCCGCGTGCACCTCGGGCTCGCTCGAACCGAGCCATGTCATCCTCGCGCTCGGCTATCCACGGGAACGGGCGCTGGGCAGCCTGCGACTATCCGTTGGGAAGGGCAACACCGACGCCGACATCGACCTGGTCCTCGATCGCCTGCCGGTCATGGTGGGCCGGCTGCGCGCGATGGCCCCTATTTCCGCGGCCTGAGGCGCCATCATGCCGGATAAGTTCTACAGCGTGAATGACGCCAATGCGCTTGTTCCAAAACTCAAACCGGTGCTCGAGCGCATCCGCAAGACCCAGGAAACCCTGGCGAAAGACAAGACGGTCGCGGCGGTGCGCGAGAAGGCCGCGCAGAACGGCGGCGGCCTGCCGGGTCGCCACCTGTCCGAGCTGACGAAAACGCTGGACCGCGACCTGCGCCAGCTGCAGGAGTGGGGCATCGTGCTGCGCGATCCGAGCATCGGCCTGATCGACTTCTTCCATGAGCGCGAGGGCGAGACGGTGTTCCTCTGCTGGAAACTGGGCGAGGCCAAAGTCGAGTGGTGGCATCCGCTCGAGACCGGGATTGCTGGTCGCCAGAGGTTGTAAGCGCCCACGCAAACCCGCCCCGAACGGGGGACGAAGCTCGACGCTAGCCGCTGCGGAAGACGAAGCCGATGATGACGATCAGGAGCACGATCGAGGAGATGCTCAGGCCGATTATGCCGAAGAGGCGTCCCGTCCTGGCCTTGTCTTCTCCCTGATACTTCAGCGGTTCGGCGCGAACGGCCTTGAGAGCATCGCCGCCGAAAACGATCGAGAGGATGCCGGTGGGGATCGCGACCAACGGCATCCAGAAAAAGACCAGGGCCGTCATGCCCCAGGTCATCGCACTCGACGCGTTACGGTGGACCGGTCGCAGCGGGGAGATCCCCTCGCGCTCGGCTAACTGGTCGAGCGCCGCGAGCGGCCCACCGGCGGCGACCACGTCCGGAAGGGCCAGGCGCAGCGCCGACTCTGCGCTCCTCGCCAGCGCCTCACGGCGATACGCTGGCAGCCCCTCGCGCCGGGCCGCGTAGGCGACGACCAGGCGCCGCAGGGTCGGGTCCACTAGACGATCGGTCGCGCTCGGCAGCTCCGATGCCGGCGTCGTCTCGTTGCTCGGGCTTGACCAGATCGAGGAGGCGGGCGGGGACGCGGGCCCCGCGGCCTGCGCGGTGCTGGCCAGATCGTACAGGCTGATTCGTTGCCGGTCGCGAACCACCAGCGTGCCGGCGGCGAAATCGCCGAGCCGTTTCGCCCGGCTGTTACTGAACATGGTCACGATGCCGATCGCGTAGAAGGCCGGCAGGAAGTCGACCACCCGAACCAGGTTGCGGATCGCGGCCTGGCCGACCGTCAGCGGCTCTCCCTGGTCGCCCACCACCCGCAGGCGCACATATCGTTTTCCCAGCGTCTGCCCATTCCAGGCCGCCTCGCTGATGAGGAAGTAGCCCACGATCAGGATGAACGTCAGGATCAGCTCGACCAACCCGAAGAGCTGGATCGAATTGAAGATGCCGCCCAGCGCCGTTGCCCCGATGGTGATGACGATCTGGATGAGCGTGATGATCACGACGTCAACGAACTGCGCCAGGAAACGACTGCCGATGCCGGCGATCTCGTATTGGAACGCAACTCGTTCCGGCGTGGAGACAACAAGGTCATCCGAGGCATCGGGCGGCTGCACGCCTTCACTCTACCCGCCAGTTTTGCGATAAGGCGTCGCGGTCCTGCGACAGGCTGCCTCCACCCCTCCTTCCCCCGGGAGAGGGAGGTTTACGGGCCGGCGTCCGTCATCATGAATGGATGCGCGCCGATGAGTTCGTGACCCGGCGGCGCCCCGAGTGGGACCGCCTGGAAAAGCTGTTGACGCGAGCCGGGACGAGCCGTATCGGCGGTCTGCGGCCCACCGAGGTCCTGGCGCTGGCCGCTCTCTATCGCCGCGCGACAGCCGACCTTGCCCGAGCCAGGCGCGATTGGCCGACCGAGCCGGTGGCCGGGTATCTGAATGGCCTGGTGGCGCGCGGGCATGCGGCGGTATACCGGCAGGGCGGCAACCTGGGTGAGCGGATCGCGGTGTTCTACAAACGCACGCTGCCGCAGACCTACCGCGAGGCCGCGCCTTACTTGATTGCGGCCGCACTGCTGCTGTTCGGGCCGGCTGTCGTCGCTTTCATCGCCGTCAGCCTCGACCCGAAGCTGGCCTACGCGTTGGTCCCCGCTCAGATCGTGCAAGGGGTCCACAACCATCAGCTCTGGACCCAGATTCCGCCGGAGACGCGCGCGCTCGAGTCAGGGTTGATCATGACGAACAACATCAGCGTCTCGATCCTCGCCTTCGCCTTCGGCCTGCTGCTCGGCCTGCCCACCATCTACCTGCTGATGACGAACGGCATCCAGCTGGGCGGCCTCCTCGGACTGACGAACGCGTACGGCATCGCTCCCGGCCTGCTCGACTTCGTCATCGGCCACGGCGTCATCGAGCTGTCGGTGGTGGTGGCCGCCGGCGCCTCCGGATTGATGATGGGCTGGGCGATCCTGTCGCCGGGTGTCTACCGGCGTCGGGACGCGCTCGTGATCGCGGCGCGCAAGGCCGTGATCATCCTCGCCGGCATGGCCCCGATACTGATAATTGCCGGCATCATCGAGGGCAATCTGAGTCCGTCAGACGCGCCGACCGCCGTCAAGGTCGCCGTCGGCCTGACGACCGGCGCCCTGCTGTACGCCTACTTGCTTCTCACCGGGCGCGGGGCTCAGAAGGGGCCGAGGAACGCCGGATAGAAGACCTCGTTGACGACCTGCGTCGCCTGTCCGTCAGCACCGACCAAAAAGAGCTGGTCCACGTCGCCGCTCGAGGGCTGACTGCCAATGGCTATCACCATGCCCAGCCCATTCGGTTGCGGCATCGCGTAGGCCGGCTTGCTGCCATTCGTACCGGGCCCACCCACCTGCCGCCAGAGCACCCTCCCGGACTGCCACTCGACGAGGTCCACTTCTGTGCCGCCTTGGGCGGCATAAGCGGGAGCGGTGACCACCCGGAGGTCGTCCCAGGAGAAGCGCACGACCCGTTGCTTGTCAATTCGCGCCACGACCTGTCCATCCGATGCCCGGCGAATCAGCGTCATGCCATTCACGAGCAGACCCTGCGCATCGAAGGTTGTGACCTGTTCCGCGAGGTATTTCCCATCGTGCGAGCTGATCACGCCCGTCGGTGACCCCGAGTACGAGTGTTGATACAGGAGGCGACCGCTCGACAGCGTCAGCACCCGAACGGTCGACACGCCGGTCATGCCAACCTCAGCGACGACGACGCGATCGCTGAGGACGCTGCAGGCCAGGAGGCCGATCCCTGAGCGGGCCCCGGTCATGCCGACTGGCGCGATCGGACGGGAGGCGCCATCGATACGGCCGATGAAGACCCACTGCTCGTTGGACGTCGTACCATTCGGACGGATCTCGCACAGGCTGCGATTGTCGTCGGCGAACATCGAACTGTAATACGTGGGGGTCGAGGCGCTCCGTAGCGGCGCGCCGGTGCGATCGAAGTACAGGTTGTCCCGATTGGCGAGGATCGATCCGTCTGGCGACTGCTGGGTTGCCGGTGTCTGATACATGGTGCCGACCATAGTGCCGCTCCAGTCGATCGCCACCAGTCGCTGGGGCTGGCCCGGCCCCAGCCAGGGCGACGATAGCGAGTACCAGATCACCGGCGTCCCAGCGGGCGGCGCCCCCGGCTCCGTCGTGAAGGTCCACTGGCGCCGGATGTTGGCGGCGCGCACGCCATAGTCGACGACGGCCGTGACCTCGTAGGTGGTGCGCGGCTTCAAGTCCTGGTAGCCGACGACCCAGGTCGTCCCGGTCCAGTGCCCCGCGTCCAGCGAGCCATCCGCCGGGACGATCTGCAGCTGCGGGTTGACGGGGGGACGGTGGTTGAAGTCGACCGTCAGCGCTCCGATGCGGGTGACATTGGCCTCGGACGGTGCGACCTTGACCAGGATCGGGTATCCCTCCACCGTGAAACTCCAGCGTTTGACCATGTGACCGACGTCCTTGAAGCGGCTGCGGTAGTCGGCCTTTAGGACCAACTGGTATCGGGTCGCGAGGTGAAGCCCGGAATAACCGATCAGCAACGTGTTCCCGTCCCAGCGCGCCGAGTCGAGGACGCCGTCGGCCGGCTCGAGCCGGAGGGTGGGCGTACCCACCGGGTGCCCGCCGAAGGTGACCTTGAAGTCTCCCCGCACCGGCACCTCTAGCGCGCCGGCCGTCGGATTGACGTCGGTCACCGTCGGCTGGGCCGCGGCCAACGCATCGGCACGCAACCAGATGAACGCCCCCATGGCCGCCACCAGCAGGACACCGCCGATTCCGAGCATGACCGCTCGGCGCCGAGCGACCGGCTCGACCGCCTGTTCCTCCTCGAGCAGGTCAACGATTCGAAGGTGGAGGGTCTCGCCGACGGCGGCCGCGACACCGAGCCGCGCATTCGTTATCACGGGTGTTCGACCATCCCGTGCGGCTTGTTGGCGGATCCGCGCGTCCAGCTTCTCCCGTAGTTCGCTGGGCTGAGCTGCGGCCAGCGATCGCGCCAAACTTGCGAACGCCTTCAGGACGATCCGCTCGGCCGACGCCGGCTCGTTCACGAGGTCGAGAGCCAGGTGATAGGCGCCGGTTTCGAGCTCTCGTACTATCGCTTCGATTCGATTCCGATCGAGGGTCTTCATGTGCCTGCGCAGGAAGCAACGACCGCGGGCGCCGAGAAGTTACTTCGCCGCTACAGCAGCGCTCGCTCTTTCAGCTCCAGGTACCGTTCGACCAGCGAGGGACTGAGCTGGCCGGCCTCGACGTCGAGTCCCAGCACGCCACCCTGCCGCAGCTGCTCGAAGCTGGCCCGCCGGGCGGAAAGGAGTTCTTCGGCAGCCGCCCATTCGTAGGCGCGAGCGACTCGCTCGATGGGCGCGTTGCGGGCCGCCAGCACCTCCGGGTCGGACATGGCGACCACCATCACCAGGTGCCGGTGACTCAAGCGGATGGCGTGGCCGACCAGGTCGCGCGAGGCCTCGGGATCCAGCACGTCGGTGAGGACGACCACCAGCGAGCGGCGGCTGACCCGCAGCGCGAGATGCGAGAAGGCCTCGGCAAAGTCGGGCTCGGTGTACTCCGGCTTGACGTCATACAGCACCTTGTTGAGCTGGGTGACCTGGGCCGGCCCCCGCTGCGGCGCGACGAAACGACGCACCCCATCGCTGAAGGTGAGCATGCCGACCTTGTCGCCCTGGCTCTGCGCCACCCAGGCCAGCAGCAGGGCGGCGTTGACGGCGTGATCCAGCTTGGTGAGGAGCCCGGCCGGGGCGGTCATCAGGCGTCCGCAATCGAGAGCGATGATCGCCTGCTGTCCGCGCTCGGCTTCGACTTCCATCACGACCGGGCTATCGCGCCGTGCCGTCGCCTTCCAGTTGATGCGCCGGACGTCGTCCCCCGGCAGGTAGTCGCGCAACCCCGCGAACGCCGTGGTGGCGCCCGGTGGCCGAGCTCGCCTGAGTCCCATCATGATCCGCATACCGCGGCGCAGCATCAGCTCGTAGCGCTTGATCGCCAGCACGTCGGGATAGACGGCGGCCAGCTCGTCGGCCTTGATTCGCACCTGCCGGATGAGCCAGCCTCTGCGTCGCCAGCAGCGGAGGTCGACCGGCCCGAAGGCAAAGCTGCCGCGATGGGGCGGTTGTACCGTGTACTCGACGCCGAGCAAGCCTTCGCGATCGAAGGTGCCGGTCAGGACCCGGCGATCGGGCTGCAGGTCGGCGGGCACGTGATCAGCGACCTCCGCGAGAAGTCCGGCCGCGTCAGCGTGCGCGACCAGCACCTGGACCGACTGGACTTCGCCCAGCGAAAACGGTTGCGGTAGCACGCGGCTGGCCATGAAGCCGGACTTTCGCGGCAGCCGGCCCGCGTCGGCGAGGGTAAAGCCCAGCAGCGCCGCGTAGTAGCCAAGAAATACGACCACGAATACCGGATGCACCAGGATCAGCAGGATCAGGAGCGTGCCCAGCAGCAGGGCGATCAACAAGCGCGGCTGCGGGATGAGCGTCACCAGCGAGACCTAGCGCGGCGGCGTGACCCGGGCGATGATGGAGTCGAGCAGGCTGTCGGCGGTCTGCCCGCCGACCTCGGCCTCGGGCCGAAGCAACAGGCGATGCCGGAAGGTGGGACGCAGCAGGCCTTTCACGTCGTCCGGGGTCACGTAGTCACGTCCGTCAAACGCCGCAGCGGCCTTGGCGGCGAGCATCAGCAGCACCTCGGCGCGAGGACTGGCGCCCAGCACCAGCTCGGCGGCCTGCCGGGTCGAGACGGCCAGTTCGATGATGTACCGTCGCACCTTCTCCTCGACGGTGACCTTGCGCGCTTCCTCCCGGCATTCCATGATGGTCGCGGCATCGAGCACCGGCTCGACACCGGCGCGCGCCGGATCCTTCAGCTCGATGCCGGCATCCCACCGCCGCAGCATCTCGAGCTCCTGCTCCGGCTTCGGATAGGTCATCACCGCCTTGAACAGGAATCGATCCTGTTGTGCCTCGGGCAGCGGGTAGGTGCCCTCGTACTCGATGGGGTTCTGCGTGGCCAGCACCATGAACGGGTCAGGCAACGGCAGTTGCTGTCCCTCCATACTGACGCCTCGCTCCTCCATCGATTCCAGTAGAGCGGCCTGGACCTTGGCTGGGGCGCGATTGATCTCGTCGGCCAGCAGGATGTTGGTGAACACCGGTCCCTGGCGCACCCGAAACGACCGCGACTGCAGGTCGTAGACCGAGGTGCCGACGATGTCCGCGGGCATCAAGTCGGGCGTGAACTGCACCCGGCCGTAGCGCAGCGAGAGGAGGCGGGCGACGGTCTTGGCGAGCAGCGTTTTGGCAACGCCCGGCACGCCCTCCAACAGGACATGGCCTTGCGCGATCAGGGCCAGGGCGCAGAGCCGGACGGCATCGTCCTGCCCCACCACCGCCTTCGACGCCTCGGAACGAAAGCGCGTGTAAAAGTCGGCAGCCTTCATGCGGACTCCTTCTGGTTCTCGACGTTCGACATTGGATAGGCAAGCTCGTGCAGGCGCCGGGCCATCTCTAGCACCGCCGCCTCTGAGGTCAGCGCCGCCGGAAGCCCGGCCTCGGCCCGCGACAGCTCGGCGGCGGCGGCCGGCGACCGCTGCGCGATCGTGTCCAGTAGCTGACCCGACGGTGTACTGCTGCCAACTCCGATGCGTTCAGCGACGGTTCGGCGGGTGGCCGACAGCAGGGTCTCCAGGGTTACCCGACGAGCTCCGGTCCGATGGAGCAAGCTGCCCACTGCCGCCGCGTACTCGGCGCTGGAACGATCCGCGCGCCGGCGCAGCGGGATTGGCGGACCGAAGGCGCGGCCGCGCATGGCCAGGCCCGCAAAGATGATGATCACCGCCAACACCAGGGCCGCGCCCCAGGGAGTCAGCATCCAGCCGGTCTCCGGGGGAACGTTGCCGGCGATTTCCCCGTGGTGAAATTCATCGAACAGCACCTGGCCGCCGTTGGGCGCCAGTGCGATCAGGTCAGCCGCGAAGCGGCCATTGTCGGCCAATCGAAGGTAGCCATTGCAGAGGACCAGCGGATCCGTCAAGGCAATCAGCTGGCCAGAGCCGACCGCGGTACGGAGCGCCAGCACGTCGCCGTGCACGTTTCGAAGCAACGGCACCTGCGATGCCGACGGCGTGAGTGCGGCGGCAGAGGAGGCGCCGGAGAGCGTGGTGACGCCGCCGAAGATGGGCGCCGCGGCGTGAGCGGCGGCGTCGACGCCGGCGCTCGACCGATGCAGGCCGAACTGGGTGTCGAGGTCGGGATCGCCTTCCTCGGCCGCATAGACGACGACGTTGCCGGAGCTCAGCCAGTTGGTCAGCTGCTGACTCTGCGCGTTGCTGAAGCCCGTCGTTGGGCTGAAGATGAACAGCAACGCCGGCGACGAGGGAAGGTTGTAGTCACCCTCGATTGACCCGCTCCGATGGCCAAGGGACTCGGCGTAAAAGCGGAGCGCCGAGGTGCCATTGCCCGCGTCACTGGCCGAGCTGTGCTCGGGTGAATCGCCCCCGGCGGTGCCGCGCAGCAGCACGACAATGGCGATCAGGACGACCACGGCGCCGAACAGAATCCACCGGCGACGGCTCACGCGGCGGTCCGCCTGTACGGTTGTGCCGACTCCGCGGCCTGCGCATACATCGGCCCATCGGGGGCGCGACGGCCGTAGCTGGCCTCCTCGAACGAGCGGAGGAGCGGCCGCAGCTGCTCCGCCTGCTCGGTCCGTTGAAACAGCTCGCGCACGGTGAAGGGGCTGCGGTCCCAGGCGCGCTCGCCGCTGATCCTGACCGTCACCCCGCCGGCCAGCGCCTGAATCGCGCCGTTGAAGTCGCCGGCCGCGGCCAGCCGGTCTGCCTGCGCAAAATAGTCGATGGATGGACGGATCGCCGACGGCGCCCTCCGCGGGATCACCTCCCGCCCACCCCGGCTCAGGGTGCCCCGAATCGGCCAGACGATGATGCCAAGGATGATCAGCGCGGCGAGTCCCAGCCAGACCCAGAGCGGGACGTTGAGATGCAGCTTGCCAAGACCAAGCCAGGAGAAGAAGCGACCGAGCGCGGTGCTGACCGCCTCCAGGATCCGGTCGGCGATCGATCTCCCGGATGCCAGCCCGACATAGCGCGGCATCGACAGGACGCTGTTCAACTGCTGGTGCGCGCGGTCCGGATCCGGGGTATCGACGTGCGCCTGGAGCGCGGTGAACAACGCCTGCAGCCGCTGGTCGGCATCAGTGAGATTGGGCGGTTCGGCGCGCAGGTCATGCAGAATTTCCGGCTGGCTGGGACCCGGCGCGGCGTCGAGCACCTGGAGCGCCTGCCCGATCGATGGGGCGTCACCGCGCTCGGCGAACTGCACCAGGGTCAACGCCCGGTGAACGGCGTTCGCGTAGTCATCGACCTGGCTCGCCGACGCGGGCATGGCGGCCGCCAGCGCAAGGACGAGCCCGGCGATCAGTGGCCCCGCGCGAAGAGGCAGCGGTCGGTTAAGCGGGCGCAGGGCCCGGGGAAGTCTGCTGGGCGAGCTGGTCGAGGTCGAGGCCTTCCTTGCGAACCCGCAGGTCGAAGTAGAGCAGCGTGATCGCGATCGTCGTGATCGGGCTGACGATGGCGCTCAACAGGGTCCCGCCAACCTGGACGACCGCCAGCTCGAAATCGCCGGTGCTGGCGAGAGCGGCGATCAGTCCGAAGAGGATAAAGAGCGCGTAGGTGATAACGATCTGCATGATGCCGACGATCAACAGGATTCCAAAGGTGCGCCACCACTGGCCGCTGACGAGGTTCCAGCTCCGCCCCAGGCCGCGGATTGGGCCGATGTCCTCCGCCATCATTGCCGCCACACCCATGGAGAAGCGTATGAAGACATAAACGCCGGCGCAGAAGACGGCGATCCCGGGTATCACCAGCAGGACCGTGCCGATTACCAGGGCGATGGCCCAGACAATCAGGATGCCGAAGACCACTCCGATAAATCCGAGAAGCACCCAGTAGCGGGCCAGCGTCTCTCGCAGCACCGAGCCGATTGTTGCCGGGCGGCCGAGCGCCGCATCGGTGACGGCCCGGTAGACCGCCCCCACGCTAAAGGGGAGCAGGATCAGGCCGCCGAGGCCGGCGAGGAAGAGGGCTGACGTCTGGGAGCTGGTCAGTGCCGTTGGGCTACTTCCCGGCGTGGGGAACTGGTTGAAGAAGGTCCCGAAGCCCACCCGGTAGGTGCCGGTCACCAGGCTCCAGACCAAACCAGGTAACGCGACCACCAGCGCCACCCCCACGATCAGCTGGAAATGGCGACGATAGAGGTGAAAAAGCTCATCCAGGAGCTCGGGCAGTGGCATCGGCCGGAAGCGGATCGGGGCGGGACTGGACGCCACGGCCCCAATAATGAACGAAACCTAAACGCTTTGTCTACAGCGGCGCTGTCAGTTTGCGCAGGCGCAGCTGCCGCCGCAGGCGCAACCACCCGAGGTCGGCGCGGCCGAGATTCCGCCTTTGCCCGTCACCGCAAAGGTGGAAAACATCGCCCTGGTGTTCGTGCTCTCGCACTCCGGGCAGGCCTGGCGTTGGTCGCGACTGGCATAGCTACCGAAGACGTCGAACGTGTGGCGGCAGGAAAGGCACGAGAACTCGTAGATCGGCACGACCGTATTGTAAGGATGTGAGCCAACAAATCCAACGCTACGCCGAGCTCCTGCTCGACTGGAACCGCAGTGTCAACCTCACCGGCGCTCGGACGCTCGAGGAAGTCCTGGCACAGATCGCGGCCGGCGACCCATTGCTGGCGCTGACGTGGGCCGGGGTCGCGCGCGTGATCGACATCGGGAGCGGCGGCGGGCTGCCTGCGGTCCCACTGGCGCTCGCCATGCCCCAGGTGCGGTTCACGCTGCTGGAGGCCAACGCCCGCAAAGTCGCCTTCCTCGAGCACGTCGCCGCCACCCTGGGCCTGTCCAATGTGGCCGTGGCGGCGGGGCGAGCCGAGGAACTTGCCCATCGGCCGGCGCTTCGGGAGCAATTCAATCGGGCGATCTCACGGGCGGCGGCCCCACCGGCGGTGCTGCTGGAGCTTGCCCTTCCCTTCGTTAGAGCAGGTGGAGACCTCGTTGCCCAAGTCAGCCCCTTCGATCCACAGCTGCTCGAGCCAGCGGCGCGCCTCCTCGGCGGCGGGACGCCGCGGCTGGAGCGTCCAGGAGGCAGCGGCGGTGTCCTCCTGGTCGTGCCCAAGCGGGGCCCAACGCCCACCGGTTTTCCGCGCCGCACCGGAGTTCCCAACCGCAAGCCGCTGGCGTAACTGCGATCCCATCTGGGGCGTTGCATGGGCATGAGGTCGGCTCTCCGCCTAATTCCCCTGATGGTCATCGGCGCCGCGGCGGCCTTCCTGCTGGCTGGGCCGCTGTCGTCTTTCTACAAGACCCACGCCGTGGCGAGCCGGCCTCAACCATCCCCCTCGGGCACCATCGATCCGCACGCCTCACCGACCTCCTGTCCGGCGTCGCTGCCCATGCCAAAGTCAGCGACTACGACGACACCGTCGGTGCCGTCGCTGCCGTTCGGGATCTGGGTCAACGATCCGCTCGGTGTCAATCTGCGCTCGGCGGCCAGCACCTCGAGCCCGCGCCTGGCAACACTCTCGCAGGGCACCCAGGCCACCGCCGACGGACGCGCGCCGGATGTGTCGGGCAACACCTGGTATCACGTCACGCTGGGCAGCCAGGCCGGTTGGGTAAGGTCCGACTTTGTCGCGACGACGCCGCTGCATGCCGCGAGCGGGTTCGGCTGGAGCCTGATGCTGCCGCAGGGCTACCAGGTCGCGCCCTCGTCCGACGCGTCGCTGACCACGGTCATGAAGAGCGGCGATGACCTTCCCTTCCTGGTGCTGCAGACGACGACGTCCGATACGCTGACGGTGCAATTGCCGGGACAGCTTCGCCCCGACATCACACCGGTTCCGGATCACACCGCCACCATCGGCGTCTGGAGCATCAACCCCGTGACGGAGCAGGTCTCCCGCGTCGCGCTCGACACCTGCAAGGTCACCTCCGCCTGGGCTCGTCCCGACCAGGGCTGGCCGTACATGACGTCGGTCTACGTGCACACCAAGGGGCGCAACTACCAGTTCTCGTTCTTCACGCCGGACTCCAACTCGCCCCTGGTCCAGCAAGTCCTGAACAGCGTCGCCTTAAGCTGATCGGGTGAGCGGTGCCGGGACCCGCTGGGAGAAGGCCGCCGAGGCCTACGCGACCGGCGAGCATAAGGCCGGCCGCGAGCTAGAACTGGTTATTGAGTACGCGGCACCGACCGGAAAGGAGCGGGTGCTGGATATCGGCACCGGCGCCGGCCACACGGCACTCGCGCTCGCGCCCCGCGTATCCGACGTCGTCCTCACTGACCCGGTCGACGCCATGCTGGCAACGGCCCGTCGACTATTTCAGACCGCTGGCCTGTGGAACGCGCAGTTCGTTCGCGCGGACGCGGAGCAACTCCCCTTTCCAAAGGCGAGCTACGACATCGTCACCACGCGACTCGCGGCACATCACTTCGACGACGTTGCCCTCGCGATGCGCGAGGTGGCCCGCGTCCTCCGGCCCGGCGGGATTTTCATCTTCGTCGATACCACCGCCCCCGAGGACCCGGAAAGCGCCGCCTACCAGAACGAAGTCGAGTTGCTCCGCGACCCGACCCATCACCGGATCTATACCGAGCAAGGGTGGGCCGCGTTTATCGAACAGGCCGGCTTCCGCGTCGAGAAGTCGGAAGTGGTGCGCAAGGCCCACGACTTCGAGCCGTGGCTCGAACGCGGCGGCGAGGACGCGGCGACACAGCAACGGGTCCGTACACGCTTCCTCGAGGCTCCCGCGTCTGCGGTGCGCGATCTGGAGATCGTGGTTGCGGATGGGCAAGTGAAGTCGTTTACCGACCGGAAACTGGTCCTCGCCGCTCGGCGATGACAAGGCCAGGCCGCGGAGTACCCGAGACTCTGGCGTCAGCCGGATGGCACGCCACACGAAAGGTGGACGCTGGCCCACAGGTGGAGTCTTTGCAGCGCGAGGGCTACCGTGTGTGGCCGGGCCTAATCCGCTTCTTGGAAGAATTCTCCGGACTGGTACTTTCCTTCATCCGCAACAGCCGGCCAGACACCGCTTAGATCGATCCCGCTCGAGCACAACGGTTGGCCGACCAAGCCACGGTTCGAGATTATGAGGCTCGCTTGAAGGTGGCGCTGGCCCCACTTGGCTATGCCAGCCACGACAATCTTCTTCAACTAATGGCTGAAGACGGGCGCTTCTTCGGTGGCTACGATGACTTCCTGTCGGAATTGGGGGCATCGCCGAGTGACATGGTCGAAGCCATAATTGGCGAGAGCGCCAATACCATTTCGGATGAGTAGTCGCCGAAATCGGTGAAAGTACTGACGTCGATCTGTTCGAAGTTAACGTGACTTGAAGAGGGCAGTCGCCGACAAAATGCCGCAGGGACCTGATCGTGTGGCGCTCCCGCGCAGTACAGCGGCAGCGATGATCCTGTTCCGGTGGCTCACAGCCCTACCCCCAGGGGCAATGCCGGGGCTCACCCAGCCGATCGGCAAGCGCCGGCCGATTTGTTGAACTCCCTGGAAACCACGATCGCCGAGCCTGACGCCACGCAGCTCGATCGAGGTTCGATCTCAGCTCCTCGAAAACGCTGGTGGGTGGGTGAGGTGGTCCGCAAGGCTCACGACTTCGAGCCGTGGCTCGAACGCAGCGGCGAGGACGCGGCAACGCAGCGTCATGTCCGTGCCGCTTTCTTGATGCTTCGGCGTCGGCAGTCCGCGCCCTCGAGATCGTGGTTGCAGACCGGCAGGTGCAGTCCTTCACCGACCGCAAGCTCGTCCTCGCGGCTCGGCGCTGAATCGGTGCATCTCGGCGCTTTACAACTGTTTGCTTGACATTGTGGTCTGACGAGACTTAACTCCAAGGAGGCGCGACAGCTGATCGCTGACGGCTTCGTGGTTCATGCCACAGGGGGGCACTGAAATCCGAACCGAGTTTCGATCCGCGCGTCCGAACTCAGTTCACCGAGGGGAACATTGAAAAGGTCTTTGCCGTTCCACATCCGCACTTTGACGGCGCTCCTGTCGATCTTGATCGTCGTCACTCAATTGGGCATACCGGCCAGACCCGCGCAAGCCGCCGCGCCAAACAACGTGACCTACGTACACGATCAAGCTGGACGACTCGTGGGCGTGGTCGACTCGACGAACGTTGCCACTTATAAGTACGACGCGGTTGGCAACGTGCTTTCGATTGCCCGATACAGTGCGGCAACCGTCTCAATCATCCAGATCACCCCGGGCAGTGCGGCATCAGGCACATCTGTGCTCATCTACGGTTCGGCCTTCAGCACCACGCCATCGCAGAACACCGTGACGTTCAACGGCACTACCAGTGTCGTCACGTCATCGACCGCGACACAAATCGTAACGACTGTCCCGGCCGGAGCGACAACCGGCTCCGTCAAAGTCACCACCCCGGCGGGCAGCGCTACCAGCGCGGCTCCTTTCACTGTGGCCGCATCGCTGGTTCCAACCATCACCGCCCTAAGCGCCACCATCGCGACCGCCGGTAGCGCCGTTACGGTCATTGGAACCAACTTCCAGGGAATCCTGACGAATAACGACACCCTGTTCAACACCACGCATGCGATTGTCACCGCCGAAGCTCCGACCAGCCTGACAGTCGCCGCCCCACCCAGCGGTGGATCAGGTCACGTGACCGTGATCACGCCCTACGGGCAAGCCACGAGCGCTGCTGACTTTTTCGTTCCGCCGGCGCCGTATACCCCGGCATCCGTTGGAGTCACGAGTCGGATGGCACTCGGCGACAGCAAAACCTACACCTTCGGGACGGCCAGCCAGATTGGCCTGTTCCTCTTCGACGGAACGGCGGGACAGCGCTTCAGCCTCAATATCAGTTTCTCGCTGAGTGGCCCTGATCCTCTAGCCAACCTCTGGGTCTACAACCCGGACGGTTCCGTCCTGGTACCCCATGCCGTGGGTGGCTGCTGCCTGTTCGTGGATAGCACAGTTATGCCGCAAACCGGAACCTACATGTTTGTCATCGACCCGGGCCGTGATACGGGGACCGCGATCTTCTCGCTCTACAACGTCCCGCCCGACAACACCGGAACGATCACGATGGGCGGCCCGTCGGTCACGCTCGGCAACACCGTTCCTGGTCAGGACGCCAGTCTCTACTTCTCAGGCACCGCTGGGCAGCAGATCAGTGTCACCGGCAGCTCGACGTTCAGCAACAACGGTTCGGTAACGCTCATGAACCCCGATGGGACGACCCTGTTGTCCTCGGGCCCGTTGGCCTGTTGCTTGTTCTTCGACCGCACCACGCTGCCCCAAACCGGCACCTATCGGTTCTTCATCGATGCCGGCGGCCCAGCCGTGGGAAACGCAACGCTCACGCTATATAACGTCCCGCCAGATAACACCGGCACGATCACGATGGGCGGTCCCTCAGTGACGCTCGGCAACACCGTCCCTGGTCAAGATGCCAGCCTGTACTTCTCGGGAACAGCGGGCCAGCAGATCAGCGTGACCGGCAGCTCGACGTTCAACAACAACGGTTCGGTGACGCTCATGAATCCCGATGGGACGACGCTCCTGTCTTCGGGCCCTCTAGCCTGTTGCCTGTTCTGGGATCGAACCGCCCTGCCCCAGACGGGAACCTATCGCTTCTTCATCGACGCCGGCGGGGCAACCGTCGGGAACGCCACGCTCACGCTATACAATGTCCCGCCCGACGTGACCGGCACCATCACCATCGCGGGACCCTCGGTCAGCATCAGTAACACCGTTCCCGGTCAGAACATGCAGCTCACGTTTAGCGGCACGACCGGGAAAACCATCAATTTGAACTCATCGTTTTCCATTACCTCGACAGGCACGTGCATGTCGATTTACAACCCGGACGGGACAACGCTGGTCCCGGTGCAATGCCCATTCGGCGGAATCATCGGACCGGTGACGCTACAGCAGACCGGCACCTTCACGATCTTGATAGATCCGTACCAGGCCAACGTTGAAACCGCCACCGAGACGCTAACGGATCCACCAACCCCAGCGGCGCCCGTGCAAACAGGTGTCGCGCCTTCGCACCATTCGCCGCCGAATCCTGCGGCCGCAGGACCACGCGCGGGAGGACCACAGCCGGGCGAGCTAGTCCGGGATCAGCTGGCCGGTCCGGATCCGAACGACTTATTCGCCGGTCCCGAGGATTGGCCGCTGGACCGGACAAACTTCGGCGGCGACTGGACGATGCCAAGAGGGGCAGCGTCCACCTGGCGGTTGTTCCGGCCGCTGCAGGCCGCGCCGGGTGTCACGGCGCTGGCGGGCCAGGTGCTCAAACTCAATGGCGCCCCTCTGGCCGACGTCACCCTGTCGTTCCAGGGGCGTTCCGCGAGCAGTGACATGACCGGTCGGTTCCTTATCACCGGCGTCGTCGGAGGGACCGATGTCCTGCGTATCGACGGATCGACCGCCGATCGCTCGAACCGCGCCTACGGGATCTACGAGGTCCGGACCGAGGTACCAATAGGCAAGACCACGGTTCTTCCGTACACGATCTGGATGACTCGGTTGGACCTGAAGAACGCCGTTACGATCCCATCGCCAACGACGAAAGAGACCATCGTCAGCACGCCGGTGATTCCGGGGCTCCAGGTCGTCTTGCCTGCGGGTTCCGTTGTCAAAGACGACAGCGGCGAGGTCGTAACCCAGCTCAGTATCACACCGGTGCCCGTCAACCGGCCACCCTTCCCCCTGCCGGCAGGCGTCGTAGTGCCGCTGTACTTCACCGTTCAGCCGGGCAGCACATACATCTTCCCGAAGGGCGCCCGCATCATCTACCCGAATTACACCCATGAGAAGCCCGGCACCCGTGTCAATTTCTGGAACTACGACCCGGACCAAAAGGGCTGGTACATCTACGGCCAGGGCTCGGTGACCGCAGACGGCAGCCAGGTAGTTCCCGATCCCGGCGTCGTCGTCTGGCAGTTCACGGGCGCGATGATCAACGTCATCGGCTTTCTCGCCGCTATCCTCGGCCCGATCCTGCACGCCATGGGCATTGACGGTGATCCGGTGGATCTCGGAACGGGTCTCTTCGTGATGCGCAAGACCGACCTCGTGGTCGCGGATATTATGCCCCTAGCACTCACGCGCACCTACCGGACGGGTGACAGCGTTTCCCGCGACTTCGGCATCGGGTCGACCAATCCTTACGACCTGTTCTTGAGCTCGACGAACCAATATCAGCTCGCGGACCTGAACTTACCCGACGGCGGCCAGATCCACTACGTCCGAACGTCGTCAGGAACCGGCTTCACCGACGCGGTGTTCCAGACGACTACAACGGCCAGCCAGTACTACAAGTCAACGATCGCATGGAATGGGAACGGCTGGAACCTGTCGCTCAAGGACGGCACGGTTTACGTTTTCGGTGCGAACCAGCCGCTGCAGGCCATCCGGGACCGACACGGCAACCAGATCACGATCATCCGCACCGGCGGACAGGCTGGCAACGTCATCGAAATCCTGTCACCCAACGGGCGCTGGATCACGTTCAGCTACGACGCCAGCAACCGCATAACCCAGGCCCAGGACAACATTGGCCAGAGCGTGACCTACACCTACGACTCGGCCGGGCATTTATGGAAAGTGACCGATCCCAACGGTGGAATCACGACCTACACCTATGACTCCGTATCCGGTGGAATGCAGACACTGCAAGACGCCCGGAACATCGTATTCCTGACCAACGCCTACGACGTCAACGGACGGGTCATGAAGCAGACGCAGAACGACCAGACGACGTACCAGTTCTCCTACGTTCTCAGCAGCGGAAAGGTCATCGAGGCAGACGTCACCGACCCGCGCGGCATCCAGCGGAAGGTCACCTTCAACAGCGATGGCTACATGCTCTCGGACACGAGCGCCGTTGGAGCCCCTGAGCAGCAGGTGGTCACACTCTCGCGCCAAGCCGGAACCAACTTCATCAGCAGCGTGACCGATGCGCTCAACCGGCAAACCACTCTCGGGTACGACAGCATGGGGAACGTTACTACTGTGACCTGCCTGGCTGGCACGCCCAACGCGGTCACCGCGCTCATGACCTACGAGCCGACATTCAATCAGCTCAGTAGTGTCACCGACCCGCTGACCCACCAGACCCTGCTTGCTTACGACTCAAACGGGAACCTGAAGACGGTGACCGATGCACTTCAACAACAGACAACCGCTTACTACAACTATTTCGGTCAGCCCACATCTGTGAAGGATCCCGCAGGCAACGTCACGCAGCTCCAGTATGGCTTTGGCGATCTGGTGGCCGTCGTCGACCCATTGGGCAACACCACGCGCGGCTTCGTCGATGGAGCCGGTCGGTTGGTGGGCAGCACTGACCCCCTCGGCGGCACAGTCCGGACTGACTATGACGCCCTCAACCGCCCGACGCAGGTGACCGACACCACTGGTGCGGTGACCAGCTTCACGTACGACCAGAACAGCGATCTGAAGAGCGTCAAAGACGCACGGACGAACACCACCTCCTACCTCTACGACAACATGGATCGACTGCAGACCCGCACGGATCCGCTCCTCACGGCCGAGAGCTACGTCCACGACAACGACGGCAATGTCACTCAGCTCACCGACCGCAAAGGCCAGGTTGCGATCGCCAGTTACGACAACCTCAACCGGCCGAACTTCATCGGCTTTGGCAAGACCATCAGTCACGGCGTGACGAGTTATCAGAGCACGATCACCTACACCTACGACGGTGGCGACCGGCCCACCAAGGTGGTGGACTCGCTGGCTGGAACGATCACACCCGTCTTCGACGGCTTGGACCGGCTGAGTTCGGAAACGACGCCCCAGGGGCAGGTCACGTACACCTACGACAATGCCAACCGGCGAGCCACCATGCTGGTGGCCGGGCAGCCCCAGATTATTTACGGCTATGACAATGCCAACCGTTTGACCTCGATCACCCAGGGGACGACGGTCGTCACACCCAGCTATGACAACGCAGGTCGGCTTGCCAGCCTCACCCTACCCAACGGCGTGGTCATGACCTACGGGTATAACGTCGGGTCCCAGCTCACCAGCATCGCTTACGCGAAGGGGTCAACCACCTTAGGCGACCTCAGCTACAGCTACGACGCCACCGGTCACCGGATTGGGGAGGCTGGTGCCTTTGCTCGCACGAACTTCCCGGCCGCGCTGACCTCGGCCAGCTACAACGGCGACAACCAGCTGACCGCCTGGGGAAGCACCAGTCTCAACTACGACGCCAACGGCAACATGACCAGCGACGGCACCAACACCTATACGTGGGATGCCCGAAACCAGCTGTCCTCGGTGGGAACCAAACGTACCTCTTCGACGTTCCAATACGACGCCTATGGTCGGCGTATCCAAAAGACGATCGGGGGCACGACCACCGGCTTTCTTTACGACGGCGCCAACCCGGTGCAGGAGCTCTCGGGCAGCACGCCGACCGCCAATATGCTCACCGGCCTGGGCGCCGACCAGTATCTGACCCGGACCGACCCAGCAGGGACCCGCAGTTTACTGCCCGATGCGCTGGGCTCGACGGTGGCGCTCACTGATGCGAATGGCGCGGTGCAGACGTCCTACACCTACGAGCCGTACGGCAATACGACGGCGAGCGGCGCCACCAGCTCGAGCAGCTACCAGTTCACCGGTCGAGAGAACGATGGCACCGGCCTCTACTACTACCGCGCCCGCTACTACAATCCCACCTTCGGGCGGTTCGCCAGCGAAGATCCGATGGGCTTTGCTGCCGGCGACCCCAACCTTTATGGCTACGCCGGTGGCAGCCCAGCCAACGCGACGGATCCCACCGGAGAATTCGTGCCGATACTCCTCGCGGCGGCTGAAATTCTTGCTCCCGTTGCGATCGGCTGCCTGAGCGGCGCCGCCTTCAGCATCGGAATCGACCTTCTAAGCCACCCGCTTGGGGTTCGAAAGAGCGACATGCCAGCCTTTACGCAGAAGGTGGCTCATGACGCCGTCGTCGGTTGTCTAGCCGGAGCGATCATGGTGCCCGTACTTGGAAAGGCCGCCGACTTGCTGGGCGCTGCTGGCGGCCCTGCCGTCGAAGGCATTGGCGGAATCGAGACGCCTTACGGCGTGGCTAGGCAAGCAGGCAGCGCAGACGCTCAAGCTCTCGGCACAGAGATCGAAAATGGAGCGACAGTCTACCGGCAGGGCATGCTCGGTGTTCAGCAAACCGCCGAAGGACAATTCTGGGCTCCAGAGAACCCATTAACTACGCCGAGCTTTGCAAATGGCTACGGAACACCTGGCAACGCAGCGCCGGAATGGGTCATGGGTGGCCAACTCGGCCCGAGCGAGTCGTTCGTCACTAGGCCTGCTCCCGGCCTGGGGAACAACACCGGTGGGCGGCTCGAGGTAGTAACACGTCCTGGCGGGGTGCGGAACTTGTGGTTCCATATGCCATGAGCAATTTGACCGATCACGAGGACCCGCAGGGGTATGCTCGACTAAACGAGACCCTGGTCCGCTTCGGGCATAGGCTGCAGCTGCTAGGCGACACAGCTTCAGCGCACAAAATCCGCGAAGCAGCCCAGTTATACGGCGGCGGCTCTCCCACTGAGTTTCTCGGTGAGTCGCGGTTAGCATTGCAGTCCGTCCTCGCGAGCGCTCAAGGGCTGCCGACGGACCTTATTTCAGCGATGCGCGCGGTCGTCGATGAGATCGATGATGGGTTTCAAAGAGTCGGAGGAGGTTGACTAGCACGAGCGCGGCCTCGCGAAGCGGGAACGGCATTTTCCGACTGAGCAGTCTGCCTGTGACTATTTGGCTTATTGTCGGAGACGATCCAAAAGTACGGTAGTTTGGCACAGCCCCACTAAACCGAGCGGTCCGCGACCTCGAGATCGTCACGGCCAACGGCAAGGTGCAGTCGTTCACCGACCGCAAGCTCGTGCTTGCGGCGCGCCGCTGACGGACGTGCGTCGCCCGCGCATGAGCGGCGACGACTGCTCGTTGTTCTCAAATTGAGCTCAGTACCTCCTTACTCAATTCGCGACGTCTTATTCGCTGATGTGCCGCTGGATGTCTTCCTGGCCTCAACTGGCGAGGACGACACATGGAGGCCTTACCGCCAGGCGCAAGCAGCCTTGTCAGTCGGCAAGGTCGATGCCGCACGTGAGGCCCTGACGGCTATCGCAACCGACCCAGGCAGAGAGGCCCAGCAGCGGTTATTCGCTTGGCACTTCTTGCGTCAATCCGGAGGCCAGCCACCGATCAGCGCCAAACGCGAGGTTCTTGGCGTTGTTATCGAAGCGGCAATGGATAAGGGCGTCGACCTGCTTGCGGCCTATGCGGATCGAACCGCGAGGTATTACAACTATGCGGGCCCAGCGGTCATATGGCTGCGGCCTGATTCGTCACTTGACGACGTCATCGACACCGTGTTGCAAGCCGCCCAGACCATCCTCCCGAACATAGGGCCGTGGGTAGGACCTCGTCGACCGCCCCCACAGGACGATCGCATGCGGCTCAACATTCTTACGCCGTTCGGCTTGCACTTCGGTGAGGGTCGCTTCGGCGCGCTGGAGAAAGACGGCCTCGCGGGACCGCTTGTGTTGGCGGCTACCAGACTCATGGTCGTACTCACCTCACTGCCCGGGCCGAAAAGCAAATCGGCACCTAACTGAGCCCGCGAATGGCGGCCTCGGCGGCGGCGCGCTCGTCCCAGGGCTCTTTGCCGCGGCCGATGAGAATGCTCCGCTCGTGGCCTTTGCCGGCTAACAGCACCGTGTCGCCAGGACGTGCGCGGCGAACCGCGTGCATGATCCCCTGGCGGCGGTCCTCGATGCGCGCGTACTGCTCGCCTTCGGTCCACCCGACCTCCTCCGCGCCGGCGGCGATTTCGTTGAGGATCGTCATCGCGTCCTCTTCCCGCGGATCCTCGTTGGTGAAGACGGCGTAATCACTCAGCCGGGCGGCGATCTCCCCCATCCAGGGCCGCTTCTCGCGATCGCGATCCCCGGCGCTGCCGAAGACCGCGATCAGCTTGCCGCGGGTGATCGGTCGCAGCTCCCGTAACACCTTCTCCAGGCTCTGCGGTGTGTGGGCGTAATCGATGATCACGGCAAACGGCTGACCGAGGTCGACACGCTCCATGCGACCGCTGACGCCCTGGTAGCTTTCGAGGCCCTGACGGATCTCGTCGAGGGTCAGGCCGACGGCGACCCCCGCGGCCGCAGCGGCCAGCGCGTTGGCGGCGTTCCAGCGACCGCTCAGCTTCAACCGCAATGACAAGGGCCCGAGGGGAGTCGAGGCCTCCACCCGCAAACCTTGGAGCGTCGCCTCGACGCGATCAGCTTTGAGATCTGCGTCGAGCTGAATGCCGTAGGTGATTTGCCGGGCGAGCGGCCGGTTGACCAGGTAGGCATAGCTCGGGTCGTCGCGGTTGAGCACCGCCGTCTTTTCGATGCCCTTGCGAGCGCCGGCGGCGGTCAGGTCGACCAGCTGCGCCTTCGCTTCGCGGTAGGCCTCGATCGTCTTGTGGAAATCGAGGTGCTCGTGCGCGATGTTGGTGAAGACGGCGACGTCATAGTCGACGCCGACCACGCGCTGCAGCGCAAGCCCGTGCGAACTGGTCTCGATCACGGCGTATGTCAGTCCGCCCTCGCGCATGCGCGCCAGCTGCGCCTGCACCTCGAGCGCCTCGAGGGTGGTCTGGCGCGAGTCGTTCGGATCGACCATGTCGCCGAAGCGGATGTCTACCGTGCTCATCGAGCCAGCCCGCCGCCCGGCACTCAGCAGCATCTGGTGGATCATCGTCGTGGTGGTCGTCTTGCCATCGGTGCCGGTCACGCCGATCACGACCAGGTCCCGGCTGGGATGGCCATAGAACGTGCTCGACATCAGTCCCAGCGCCCGGCGCGTGTCCGGCACCACGACCTGCGGCCATGCGGTGCCGACCCGGTGCTGCACCACCGCGGCCACGGCGCCATCTCGCAGGGCCGTCTCGACGTAGCGGTGCCCATCCGTGTGGGTCCCCGCAATGGCGACGAAGCAGTCACCTGCCTTCAGTCGGCGCGAGTCGTAGCAAAGGCCCGTGACCTCGGGGTCGGTTGGAGGTGCTTCGAGCACGTCGACGCCCTCGAGGAGGCGGCTCAACTTGATGGCAGTCACCGAAACGACATGATGCTACGCTCAGGCCGATGGCGGCCACGATGCGCGTGACCCGCATCGGCAAGCACGAATTCCACTGGGGTTCGCGCACCTACGTGATGGGGATCGTCAACGTCACGCCGGATTCGTTCTCTGGCGACGGCGTGACTGACCTCGAGACGGCGGTCGGCCAAGCCCAGGCGATGGAGCGGGATGGCGCCGACCTGATCGACATCGGCGGCGAGTCCACCCGGCCCGAGACGTGGGCGGGCCCGGGGCTCAGCCTGGAGGACGAGTTGGCGCGGGTGATTCCTGTCGTGACTCGAGTCGCGGCTACTGTGGCCGTCCCCATTTCGATCGACACCTACAAAGCCGAGGTCGCGGAGCGCGCCGTCGCGGCGGGCGCCGGGCTGGTCAACGACGTGTGGGGACTGCGGCGAGATCCGCAGATGGCGGCCACCGTGGCGGCGGCCGGCGTGCCGGTCGTGCTGATGCACAACAAGCCGGGCGGTGGATACCGCGACCTGATCGGGGAAATTGCGGACAGCCTGCGCGAGAGCGTCGAGCTCGCGCGAGCGGCCGGCGTCGTGGATGATCGCATCATCGTGGACCCCGGCATTGGCTTTGGGAAAACGCGCGAGGAGAACCTCGAGATCATCCGGCGCCTGCCCGAGCTGCGCCGGCTTGGCTTTCCGCTGTTGATCGGCCCGTCTCGGAAGTCGTTCATTGGGAAGACGCTCGACCTGCCGGCCGGGGAGCGGCTCGAGGGAACGGCCGCGGCGATCGCGTTCAGCATCGCCGGCGGCGCCGACATCGTCCGGGTGCACGACGTGAAGGCGATGGTTCGGGTGGCAAGAATGGCCGATGCCATCCACCAGGCCGGCCCGCCGGCCGACGCGAGCGGCGCTCGGGGCGTCGCCCCTCGCGAGCCG